>VFQU01000301.1_pt1 | contig 48540 bp, 48 predicted proteins | sample 3512311 | NCBI WGS metagenome assembly VFQU01 (sample SAMN10412377, study PRJNA504923) | tailings metagenome | isolation source: Relicate 3 Philex TSF3 active mining site | place: Philippines: Tuba, Benguet | collected 2017-08-29 | reverse complement strand
TCGCCCTTCGCCGCGGGAATGACCGGTCTTCTGTTTAACCGCCGGCTGCTGTGGGTCGATCGCAGGCTTTCACGAATGACCGCTGAGCGGCATCAGACCCTGCGGCCTTGGCGCACCCAGTCCGTCCAAGGGTGACCGGCCGCTCACGCTGCGGAGCCGACTTCAGCATCAGGCTGAGTGCGGTCACTCGGAGGCCGCTCGTGAGTGCCAGCGCCGACGGCATGCTGACTTTTTCCTCCCAGCTGCCTGGCAGTAGCTCCGATGCCGCGAGCTGCGAGCTGCGAGCTGCGAGCTGCGAGCTGCGAGCTGCGAGCCCATATTTGGACACGATTGCGAGGAGCGGAGACCGGCATTGATGCCCCGCGAAGCACGCTTCAGTGTCGTGTGAGATCCCATCGGCTGCGCGCCTCACTGCCCCGGCAATTGCTAGGCTCTCCAACTACTCCTTCACAGACTTCTTCTTCGCAGGTTTTTTTGCGGGTGCCTGCTTCGCAGCCGCAGCCCTCTTGGCAGGAGTCGGGGCGACTGCGCGCTTGGTCAAGTCAATGCCGATGACCTTGATTTCTTCTACTCGGGGGTGGGCGCACGTCACCGATGACCAGTGCTCCTGGAGTGCCTTCACCAGCCCATCAAAGTTGACCAACTTCTTGCTCGGTAACTGCCAGCGCTGCTGCAAGCCGCGCCAGACCAGCAGGTAGATGCCACGCACAGATGCGTCGTCGCGCAAATAGTCGCCCGCGAGCTGGTTCTCAAGTCGCTCGAAGAGCTCGGTCCCCGACCAGTTGTCGGCGATCTTCAGCTCCGTCGGTACCGGGCCATTGAACGCTGTGGCGGTCCACCAGAGATCGGGCCGCTTGGCGTCGGGCAGTTCCAGTTCCTGCGGGATCACGTATCGACCCTGCGAACGATCGTTGCACCACGCGCCGATGAAGTTCCGGAGGACGGTCTCCCGCTCGGCCAAAATCACTACGCTGGCGATGCTGTCGTTGCCTTCTTCCAGGTGATGCTTGTAATCAAGCAGCCGCAACACAGCCAAGTCGAAGAGCTCGCGGTGGTTGGCCGGCGTGCGCTCATAGTCCGCGCCGAACTGGCTGACCTGTGGAACAGCCCAAGCGGGACGCTCGCAGTCCACTTCGGCCTTGGTCTGGGCGCGGAGCGTAAACCAAAGGCGCGCGTTTGGTGATGGGTGGCGCGCGCCAATTTCTTTGAGCGCCAGGTAAGCATCGCGCCCCGGAATTTCGCCCAGGATGTTCACCAGCTGCTCTCGGGCGTCCTGGGCGTTGTCGCGCAGGCCGGGTGAGTAGACGCCCCCGTTGGCACGGTTGACGTCATCACTGAATCGCACGTGTTGATGGACGAGCAAATAGAGCCGTTTCAGCACGGCTGGCGTCCGAAAGACCTTGCGCACGCGAGATGCCATGTGCCGCCCACCAAGAAGGTAGGTGACGTAGGTCATCGTGAACACGGTGCGCTTTTTCGCTTCATCCAGCTCCGCCAGATGGCTCTCCACCGCGTCTACGGCCGCATCGGGGTCCACGCCTGTCCACACAGCAGCCCAGAGCGCCAACTGCGTCGGGTCGCCGCCGGCAGCCACCTTTTCGGCGGCGAGCGCGACGAGTGCAGCGTCAGATAAGTTGGACGCAAGCACTATGTCCACCAGGTGTTGCAACCGCTCGATGCCCTTGGGCGGCTGGCTGCGCAGAAGCTTGAGGATGTCTGGGGCAATTTGGTCCCAGAGCCAATCGCCGACACGGCTCAAGTCGTAGATGATGTACTGGCTAGGCGCGCCCTCTTTGTCGCCCTGCAGTTCGTAGGTTACTTCGGCCAGCGCCATCGACTTCACGACGTCAGGATGGGCAGAGGACAGCGCCGCAAACCAGGGCGGGAAGGGGACGCTCAGCGATGGCCTGGACGGCGACGTCGAAGTCATGGGAATCAAAGTGCAGGTAGGTCTGTGTCGCCAGAGCCAGCCGCCCCAAGTTGATCGATGTGCGTCCGCAGGCCGTTGCGGTATGGCGTCGTGCCGTAGGGCTTGATGGTCAGGAGTGGGAGATCCCAGAGACAAGTCATGTGACAAGCCGTGCGGGTTCCAGCAAAGCGCGGCACTACGCGCTGGTCTGCAAGTCCGAGTCAGCGCTTGATGCCGGTGGCGAGTTCGGTCGCCTGTCCAACAAGGACTTGGTCAACTTCGTCTCTGGCAATCAAGTTGGGCACTCCCAGGTGACTTCTGTCGTACGGCGACAGGGTGAGAGTGACGACGCAGAGTACCGCGTGACCATTTGTGCGACGCTGGTCTATCCCTACGTGGTCGAGCTGTACGACCCCGAGCCGCTTGGTTCGGCGTCACGCCCGCGCATCGCCCACGGCCAGCAGCTTGGCCTGGCGTACTGAAGCCAGGACGCAATCGTCGGCTTCAACGCGCATCTAGGCCAGCAAGCTCCTTCACCTGAGCGACCAAGATGGCGGGTGGCTGCGTGGCATCGAGCAAATAGACGGGGCACCCCGCCAGCACACCATACTGCGCCGCAAGACCGTTCTGGAGCTGCGAGTGCATCTGCGCTTCTTCAGCGGAGACGGTCGGCCGCCCCATCGGGTCGCTAGAGATTCTCTGCAGGGTAGTTGCGACCGGCACGTACAAGCTGATAATGCAAGTCGGACCGATTGCCTGGAGCGTGCTGGTATCGAAGCTCGTGACACGGAATCCATAAGCCTCTTTGGTTACCGCGTGCGAATCGATCAGAAAGGGCCGCTGCTGCCTGCCTGACCTGATCTTTTCTTGCAGGATCTGATCGAGCTCTCGAACATCCGCCGCCGTAACAACCTGAGCGGACATGGCTCTGATGTCGTCTTCGCTGAGTTGCCGATCTAGCTTTCCGCCGACATGCTTTCGAAGCTCTTCGCTGTAGGCGAACACCGCCAGGTCCTTGACCTCTTCGAGCAGATTCCTGGCTAGGGTGGACTTGCCGCTAGCCGGCGCACCGGTGAGGTAGATGACTGGGTACATGGGGAGAACCGATCCTCAGGATTGCGAAGGGCAACAGCGCCCTGGAGGTAGAGCCTAAGCCGATCCAAAGTGCACACCACTTGCGTTTGACACAGAGTTGCTTCCTCGCGCATCCGATCCGCATCTTGAGAGCTTTCATTTGACGCGGCGCTAGCGATCAGCACGCCACAGGCGAGCCGGTCCGCTCTATAAGAATCGTTCGACACAGAGTTGTGAACAACCAATTGTTGGTCATCGCGCCGCAGCTGGCTCGACACCGCCTCGAACGGCCTGCTGCCATCGCTCGCCTGGCCAGCCAGGGCGGCGTCGGCCAGTTCGTCAGCGACCTGAGCTGAACAAGGGAATTGCTGCCCGTTCGCGAACAGTCCGTTTCCGCGCCGCGGCTCGATACCGCCAGCCGGTCTGCCTAGAGTGAATCCACGCTTTGAGGATCACGCATGGCAAGACCTTTTCCCTGGCCGCTGCTGCTGGGCACCGGCCTCACGCTGGGCCTCGGCGCGCCGCTGGCCAAGCTGGCTGCCGCGCAGGGCGTCGGCGCCCTGGCCTTCACGTTCTGGCCCACGGCGGCCGCCGGCCTGGCCCTGCTGCTGCTCGGCGCCTGGCGCCAGCGCAGCCCGGTCGAGCCGCGGCGCTGGCTGCGCTTCTCGGCGATCGCCGGCCTGTTCGGCCATGCGCTGCCGATGTCGGCGCTGTTCTGGCTGGCGGCCGACGCCGGCGCGGCCTTCGCCTCGCTGTCGCTGGCACTGCCCCCGGTGGCCACGCTGGGCCTGGGCCTGCTCGCCGGTTACGAGCGCTGGAGCCGCTGGCGCCTGCTGGCCGTGGCCCTGGGCCTGAGCGGCGCGCTGCTGATGCTGCTGGCGCGCGGCGGTTCCTTCGAACCCTCGCCCTTGCGGGTGGCGCTGGCGCTGGCGATTCCGCTGTCGATCGGCGCGGCGAATATCTACCGCTCGCGCGCCATGCCGCCCGGCCTCGGCGGCGAATGGCTGTCGGCCGGCACCCTGCTGGCATCGGCGCTGCTACTCGGCGGCGTCGGCCTGGGTTTGGGCGGACTGAGCGTGCCGGCGCGATGGCTGGCCTGGGCCTGGCTGGCGCTGCAGGCCCTGGTGCTGGTGATTGGCTACCTCTTCTACTTCGCGCTGCAGCGCCGCGCCGATCCGCTGAGCTTCAGCTTCATCGGCTACGTGATGATGCTCGCCGGCGTCGCGCTCGGCAGCCTGCTGCTCGACGAGCAGCTGCCCCTGACCCTGTTGCCGGCGCTGGCCCTGGTGCTGGCCGCGCTGGCCCTGCTGCGCCATGCGGCGCGGCCGGGTGCGGCGGCATGAGCGGCTTCATCCGACGCGCGGCGGGCGAGCGCGGCCTGCTGCGCAACGACTGGCTGGAGGCGCGCTTCAGCTTCTCCTTCGGGCCCTTCGTCGACCCGCGCTGGCCGCGCTTTGGCGCGCTGCTGGCGCTCAACGAGGACCGGGTGCAGCCGCAGCGCGGCTTTGACTGGCATGCTCATGAGGACCTGGAGATCGTCGCCATCCCGCTGCAGGGCGAGATCGAGCACCAGGACAGCGAAGGCGGCGCGCAGCTCGTCAGCACCGGCCAGTGGCAATGGATGCGCGCCGGCCATGGCATCGCCCACCGGCAATGGAACCCGTCGCCGGCTCAGGTCGACCACCATCTGCAGATCTGGATAGCACCGGGGCAGCGGCAGCTGTCGCCCCAGGTTCAGCGCCTGCCCTTGCCCGACGAGCCGGCCGGCCGCTGGGCCGCCCTGCTGTCGCCGCGCCCCGAGGACGCGGCGCTGGACATCGGCGTCGACCTGCGGCTGCGGCTCGGCCGCAGCAGCGTCAACGCGCCCTTGCACTGGCAGCTGGCGCCAGGGCGCAGCCTCTACCTGCACACGATCAGCGGCTGGGGCGAGGCCGAGATCGAGGGTCAGGGCCGCGCGCCGCTGACCCCGGGCGACGCCCTCGTGCTGCTCGACGGACCGGCCACGCTGCGCCTGCGCAGCCCGAGCACGCTGCGCCTGCTCGCCGTCGAGCAGGCGAGTCAAGCCCGACCGCCCTAGGCCTCCTGCGCCAGGCGCTGGCGCAGGAAAGCGAGCAAGGCGCGCACGCGCTGCGGCAGGTGCTCGCGGCTCGGGTAGACCGCGTGCAGGCTGCGCGGCTCGGCGCGGTAGTCGTCGAGCGCCGTCTCCAGGCGACCGGCGGCCAGCGCCTCGCGCATCATCAGCCGCGGCACCAGACCGACGCCCAGCCCCCGCTCCAGCGCGTCGATGAGCAGCAGGCTGTTGTCGGCGCGGAAGCGGCCGAGCACCTCGACCGCGTGGCGTCCATCGGGGCCATCGAGCTGCCAGCGCAAGGCATCGCTGCCGCCCAGATAGGGCAGGCAATGCCGCGCGTCCAGGTCCCTGGGATGCGCCGGTTTGCCCTGCGCGCGCCAGTAGGCGGGCGCCGCCGCAATCGCACGCTCCATCAGCATCAGCGGCACGGCAACCAGCGAGGAGTCGGGCAGCTGCGCCTGGCCGCGCAGCGCCAGGTCCACGCCCTCGCGCACCAGGTCCACCGGGCGGTCGCTGAGGCGCAGCTCCAGCTCAAGACCGGGATGCGCCGCCTGGAACTCGTGCAGCGGCTGCTTCAGAAAACTCAGCGTCAGCGACAGCGGCACGGCCAGCACCAGGCGGCCGCCGAGCTCGCCGCTGGCGGCCTGCAGCTCGCTGACGGTGCGTTCGGTATCGCCCAGCACCCGGCGGCAAAAGGCGTAGAAGCGCTCGCCGGCCTCGGTCAGCTGCACCCGCCGGGTGGTCCGGGCCAGCAGGCGGCAGGCGGTCCAGTCCTCCAGCTGCTGGACCGCCTTGGTGACTTGCGAGGGTGCGAGGTCGAGGTCGCGCGCCGCCGGCGCAAATCCCCCGGTCTCGACGACGCGGCAAAAGCATTGCAAGGCACGGAGTCTGTCCATGCCGGCCACGATAGCGCCGCCATTCGTTCCATGCCGGAAATGCTGCTTGCGCCGGCCGCAGCTTTATCCGGGACCCCGCGCTGCCTACCGTGCAGTCCCAGTGCCAGACCCCGCCCGCCGGGCGGGCTGAGCCTCCTGGAAAGGCCCGCCATGACCCACCCCCTGCCCCGCCCGCTTCGCCTCAGCCTGTTGGCCGCCGCTCTCCTGCTGGGCACCGGCCTGCGGGCCGCCCCCATCGACCAGGTCGGCAGCAGCCCCTGGGGCGCCAACGACCAGATCGGCGCCCTCAACCGCATCACGCCCGAGTCCACGCTGAAGGTGCTCAGCCGCATCCAGAGCGGCAAGACCTATGACCTCAGCGTCGAGTTCTATGTCGGCATGCCGAGCTACTACTTCCTCGGCCAGCCGCGCTACCAGATCTGGAATGTGCACACCCCGCAAGGCACCCTGGTCGACGACCCCAACGGCCTGGGCAAGGAAAAGAACCAGCTGGTCAGCTACTCGGGCTCGGCGATCTCGATGTACGTGCACACCGGCACGCACATCGACGCGCTGTCGCACTTCGGCCTGAACGGCAAGATCTACAACGGCTTCGAGACCGCCGAGCACCTGGGCGACCGCGGCTGGCGCAAGGCCGGCGTCGAGCAGTACCCACCCATCATTGCCCGCGGCGTGCTGCTCGACATCGCCGCGCTGAAGGGCGTGGAAGTGCTGCCGGAGTCCTACGGCATCACGGTGCAGGACCTGAAGGATGCGGCGCAGGCCCAGGGCGTGGCGCTGGAGGGTGGCGACGTGGTGATGGTGCGCACCGGCCGCATGCGCTGGTTCCACGACAACGATCGCTACCTGCACAACACGCCGGGGCTGACGCGCGAGTCAGCGAACTACCTGGCCGACCAGGGCGCCATCGTCATCGGCGTCGACAACATCAGCACCGATGTGTGGCCGGGCCAGGAGAAGGACAACTGGATCCCTGTGCACAGCGCCATGCTGTCGCAGCGCGGCGTGCCCATCATGCAGAACGTCAACCTGGAGCAGCTGGCCGCCGACCGCGTGCACCAGTTCGCCTGGATCGGCGCGCCTTTGAAGCTGCGCGGCGCCGACGGCGCGCCGATGCGCCCGATCGCGTTGCCGATCCGCTGATCGCGGGCGCCGGTGGGCTTGAGCTTGCCACGACGGCAACCCCGAGCATGCCCGCACTGTCTCCGCAGGAGCCGTCCATGAGCTCTCCATCCCAAGGCTCGGCTCGCCACTGGCTGCGCCCCACCGCCCTTGCCCTGGGCAGCCTGGCCGCCTGGGGCCTGGCCGCCTGCCAGCCGGTGATCTCCGATGCCGACCAGGCGCCCGCCCTGCTGTTGCGCGATGGCGGGTCGGTGCGCGCGGCTCAGGCACTGCGTCCAGTCGACCGGCAGCCCTTCGACGCCGCGGTGGCTCGTGCCCGTGCCGACCTGAAGGTGGCCCGCGCTCGGGAACGGCTCGCCGCCAGCGAGGCGGAACGCGCTCGCTTGCTGCAAGCCGATCGCAGCATCTCCGCCGAGGAGTTGGAGCGGCACTTGGCGGCGCATGCCCAGGCGCAGGCGTGCAGCGCCGCCGCCGAGGCGGCCTTGCAAGCCCTGCAGCCAGCGCCTGACTTCGTCTTCACCAGCAGCTGACTCGACTCCGTTCCCGCCGGCGCACCGATCGGGGTGGCGACGCTCGACTGAGGCCATCCCGCGGGGCGCAAGCCTGCGCTCACCGGCCGGTGGCGGGCCTCAGGCCTGCCAATGCACCGGCCCGTACCAGGTGCGCGCCTGGCCGGCGGTGTTGTCGGCATCGGTCATCAGGGCCACCGAGACGAGATCGCCCGGCGGCTCGCCAAAGGCGCGCTCGAAATCGGCGCGCAGATCGCGGCGATGCTCGCGCCAGCGGCCGAGCTGCTCGCCGCCGCTGTCGACGACGATCTTGCGGATGCGCTCGCTGCGCGGGTTGGTGACCACGGTCTCCAGCGGCAGCGGCGGTTCATGGCTGTCCCAGACGTACATCAGCGTGGCATAGGGCGGCGGCGTACCGGTGAGCAGGCTGGCCAGCTCGAACTGCGCGCGGCTGCGGGCGCTCAGGCGGCGGTGGTCGCCGTCGAAACCGAAGATCACGCGTGCCACGGCGTCCTCGCTGTCGACGTCCTGCACCGAGGCACCGCTGAGCAGGCGCTCCACCCACCAGGAAAACTCCACATGGCCGAGCTGATCGGCCGGCAGGTGCACGCGGCGCTTCCACAGGCTGGCCGAGCGGTCGGCCAGCGCCTCCAGCGCGTCGCGGCCGTCCTTGCGCACCCAGCGGTACTGGCTGCGGCGCTTGCCGGGCAGCGGAAAGTCGTGCCAGCCGTCGCGCTCCGGACGCGGCGGCGACGCGCAGCCGGCCAGCAGCAGGGCGGCGGAGCCGAGTAGCAAGCGGCGGTTCAAGACCGGATCTCGCCGTTGCCCAGCACCACCCATTTGTAGGTCGTCAGGCCCTCGAGGCCGACCGGGCCGCGGGCGTGCAGGCGGTCGGTGCTGATGCCGATCTCGGCGCCCAGGCCGTACTCGAAGCCGTCGGCAAAGCGGGTGCTGGCGTTGACCATCACCGAGGCGGAGTCGACCTCGCGCAGGAAGCGCATCGCGTGTCCGTGGTGGTTGGTCAGGATGGCGTCGGTGTGCTGGCTGCCGTGGCGGTTGATGTGGGCGATCGCCTCGTCCAGCGAATCGACGAGCTTCACCGAGATGTCCAGCGACAGGTACTCGGTGCCCCAGTCGGCCTCGCTGGCGGGCACGGCGGCGGCGCCCAGCAGCGGCAGGCTGGCCGGGCAGGCGTGAAAGACGACGCCCTTGGCGGCCCACAAGGCGGCGAGCCGAGGCAGGAACTCGGCCGCCACCGCGCGATGCACGAGCAAGCTCTCGGTCGCGTTGCAGGGCGAGACCTTCTGCGTCTTGGCGTTGTCGACGACCTTCAGGGCTAGGCCCAAGTCAGCATGCTCGTCGACATAGCTGTGGCAGTTGCCGTCCAGGTGCTTGAGCACGGGGATCCTGGCCTCGGCGCTGACGCGCTCGATGAGCCCCTTGCCGCCGCGCGGGATGATCAGGTCGACGCAGTCCTTGGCGGCGAGCAGCCAGCCCACCGCGGCGCGGTCGGTGGTCGGGATCAGCTGCGTGGCCTCGGCCGGCAGGCCGGCCTCCAGCAAGCTGTCCCGCACCAGTTGAATGAGCGCGCGGTTGCTGTGCAGCGCTTCGGAGCCGCCGCGCAGGATGCAACCGTTGCCGCTCTTGATGGCCAGCGAGGCCGCCTCGATCGTCACGTTGGGCCGGCTCTCGTAAATCATGCCGAAGACGCCCAGGGGCACGCGCATGCGGCCGACCTGGATGCCCGAGGGGCGGCGCTGGAAATCGTGCATGGCGCCGACCGGGTCCGGCAGCGCGGCGATCTGCTCGCAGCCCTCGGCCAGCGTGGCCAGGGTCTTGGCATCCAGCTTCAGGCGGTCGCGCAGCGGCGCGTCGAGGGCGGCGGCAGCAGCCAGATCGAGCGCATTGGCCTCGGCCAGCTCGGGCCGCGGCTCGCGCAGGCGGCGCGCCAAGGTCAGCAGCGCGGTGTTGCGCGCGGCGGTCGAGGAGGCAGCCAGCTTGGCGCTGGCGGCACGGGTGGCCAGGCCCAGGGCCTGCAGCGCGGAAACGTCCATGCGCGGATTCTCGCGGTCCGGCGCTTCGGCGCCGGGCAACTCAGCCTAGAAACGGCAGTTGGGCACGGCCGAGTGCGCCGTGATGCGGTGCGCTGGCAAGGCGCGACGACGCAGCGGGCTCGTGCCCGCAAGAAGGAGCAACACTGCCAGCGTGCCGCAGCGCGGTGCAATCGGCCGGGTAGCGCTCTCACCCAAGCGGTGAACGTAGCCGTGAGGAAACCTCGTTGTGATGCCAAGGACTTGCATGCGGCGGCGAGCGGTCAACTGTCGTTTCTAGGCTCAGTGTTTCAGCCAGGACTCCAGGCGCCGCCAGATCCAAGGCAACAGGGCCAGCGTGAACAGCGCCGCGGCGGCATTGAACAAGGTGTGCACCAGGGCCACGCGCTCGCCGTCGGCCAAGGGAAGGGCCAGCACGCGCTCGATCAGCGGCTGCAGCACGGTGGCGAACAGCAGCACGCCGATGAGGTTGAAGCCGCTGTTGCAGACCGCCAGCCGCCTGGCCAGCACGCCCAGGCCGCTGGAGGCCAGCAGCGCGGTGCTGGAGGTGCCGACATTCGCCCCGGCGACCAGCCAGACCGCGGTGGCCGGTGTCAGCAGGCCTTGGGCGACGCTGAGCACGGCCAGGCCGCTGACCACCGACGACGACTGCACCAGCGCGGTCAGCAGCAGGCCGAAGAGCAAGGCCAGCCAGGGCGTGTCCAGCTCGGCGCGCGCCGCCTCGGCCAGCGGGTGGCTGGCCAACGGCGCCAGGGTCTGGCTGATCAGCTCCAGGGCCAGGAAGATCAGCCCGAAATAGAACAGCACCTTGCCCTGCGGCCGCCAGCGCAGCGGCGCCGCCAGGCTCCACAGGCCGCCGATGCTGATGAAGATCGGGCCCAGGCCGGGAATCTTCAGCGCCACCAACCAGGCGGTCAGCGTGGTGCCGACGTTGGCGCCGACCATCACGCCCAAGGTCGCGCGGGCGCCGATGGTGTGCTTGTCGGCCAGCGCCACGGCCATCGAGGTGACGGCCGACGACGACTGCAGCAGCGCGGTGCCGACCGCGCCGGTCAGCGCCGCACTCCAGTCGCGGCCGGTGAGCCGGCGCAGCAGGCTGCGCAGGCGCTCGCCGCCCAGCTCCGTCAGCTCCTGGCTGAAGGCATGCAGGCCGTGCAGGAAGAGCATGACCGCGGCGATGACCGAGAAGGTCCAGGTCAGCGTCTCGCTCATGCTGAGGCGCTCAGGCCTTGGCCGCCTTCTTCGCCGGCGCCGCCTTCTTGGCGGCCGGCTTGCGCTCGGGCCGCGGCTCGAACTCGAAGACCACCTTGCCTTCCTTCTTGTCGTAGACCAGCTTGGCCTTGAACTTGCGCCGCGTGCGGTTGCTGACGAAGTTCTCCAGGTAGTCGGTGGCGCCCTCGTGCAGCAGCTTGTGAATCTGCGCCGGCTCCACCGGTTGCGTGAGGATGATCTTGCCGCTCTTGAAGTCGCAGGTCACATGGGCGCCCACGCTGTGCTCGCAGACGTAGTTGCTGCCGTGTTCGTAGACATGGCCGGCGCACTTCGGACAGGCGCCCAAGCTTGGCTGGCCGCTGAAGTCGACCGGCTGGCCGTCGTCCTCGCTCTTGTCGTCGCCGAAGTCGAACTCCAGCTTCCAGTTGCTGATCTCCTCGTCGCGCACCAGCTGCAGCTCGGCGGTGAACGGCCGGCCCATGCGCGAACGGAAGCCCTCCAGGGGTCCGATGCGCTTGTCGCGCAGGAATTGCTCGACCTCGGGCAGCTCGAAGCTGCGGCCGCCGGGGATCTTGGTGATCGAAAACGCGCAGGCGCTGCAGGCAAACCTGCGGTAGTTCTCCTTGACCACGCCGCCGCAGTTCGGGCAGGGCGTCTGCAGGGTCGCGTAATCGCCGGGCACGGTGTCGCGGTCGTAGCTCTTGGCCTTGGCGACGACCTGCTCGGCCATCTTGGCGATCTTCGCCATGAAGGCGTCGCGGGCAAGCCGGCCCTTCTCCATTTGCGCCAGCTCGTACTCCCACTGGCCGGTCAGCTCGGGCTTGGTCAGCTCCTCGACCTCCAGGCCGCGCAGCAAGGTCATCAGCTGGAAGGCCTTGGCGGTGGGGATCAGCTCGCGGCCCTCGCGCAGCATGTACTTCTCGTTGAGCAGGCCTTCGATGATGGAGGCGCGCGTCGCGGGGGTTCCCAAGCCACGCTCGCTCATCGCCTCGCGCAGCTCGTCGTCGTCGACCAGCTTGCCGGCGCCTTCCATCGCGCCGAGCAGGGTGGCTTCGGTGTAGCGCGCCGGCGGCTTGGTCTGCAGGCCCTTGACGTCGACGGACTCGGTACGCACCTGCTCGCCCGGCGCGACCGCGGTGAGCAGCGAGTCCTCGTCCTGGGCCTCCTTGCCGTAGACGGCCAGCCAGCCGGGGTTGACCAGGACCTTGCCATTGGTCTGGAACTGATGACCGGCCACCGTGCTGATGCGCGTCGTGACCTGGAACTCGGCCGCCGGGAAGAACACCGCCAGGAAGCGCTTGACGACCAGCTCGTAGAGCTTGGCCTCGGCCTCGCTGAGCGCCTTCGGGGCCTGCAGGGTCGGGATGATCGCGAAGTGGTCGCTGACCTTGGCGTTGTCGAAGACCTTCTTCGTCGGCTTGATGTAGCCGGCCTTGAGCGCCGTCGCCGCGTGCTGCGACAACGCGGCGAGCGGGCCGGGCAGCTCCTCGTTCTTCAACATCTCCGCGGTCTGCTTGGCCACCGGCAGGTAGTCCTCGGGCAGGTAGCGGCTGTCGGTACGCGGGTAGGTCAGCGCCTTGTGCTTCTCGTACAGGGCCTGGGCCAGGGCCAGCGTGGTCTTGGCCGAGAAGCCGAAGCGCGAGTTGGCCTCGCGCTGCAGGGTCGTCAGGTCGTAGAGCCCGGGGCTGGACTGGGTGGTCGGCTTGCTCTCCTCGGTCACGGTGGCCGGCTGACCTTGGACCGCCGCAGCGATGGCCTCGGCCTGGGCCTTGTCCCACAGCCGGTCGGCGCGGGCCTCGGCGTCGTCGCCCTTCTTGAAGTTCGGCTGGATGTAACGCCCTTCGTACTGCCCGGCCTGCGCGTCGAAGGTGGCGCGCACCTCCCAGTAGTCGCGGGCGACGTGCTTCCTGATCTTCTCCTCGCGCTCGACGACGATGGACAGGGTCGGGGTCTGCACGCGGCCGACGGTGGTCAGGAAGAAGCCGCCGTCGCGGCTGTTGAAGGCGGTCATCGCCCGCGTGCCATTGATGCCGACCAGCCAGTCGGCCTCGGAGCGGCAGCGCGCCGCATCGGCCAGCGGCAGCAGCGCTTCGTCCGAGCGCAGGTTGGCAAAGCCGTCGCGGATCGCCTCCGGCGTCATCGACTGCAGCCAGAGCCGCTGCACGGTCTTGTTCAGCGGCCCCTTGGCCGGCTGCGCGTACTGCAGGATCAGGCGGAAGATCAGCTCGCCCTCGCGGCCCGCGTCACAGGCGTTGATGACGCGATCGACGTCCTTGCGGCGGATCAGCTTGACCAGGGCGTTGAGCCGGCCCTTGCTCTTGTCGATCGGCTGCAGATCGAAATGCGTGGGCAGCACCGGCAGGTTGGCGAAGCTCCATTTGCCGCGCTTCGGGTCCTGCCCTTCGGGTGCGGCGATCTCGACCAGGTGGCCGACGGCGGACGAGACGATGTACTGATCGTTCTCGTGGTACTCGTCGTGCTTCTCGAACTTGCCGCTCTTGGGCGTCAAGGCGCGCACGATGTCCAGCGCGACGGACGGCTTCTCGGCGATGACCAGGGTCTTGTTGCTCATGGAATTCCGGTGATGACAGGAGGGCACAATGCGCGCCGCTTCGCGTGCGCACGCGCTCACACACACGCGCACGCCCATGAATTCACTATACGAACTGAAGATGGCCTCTCGTCTACCCGCCCGCATCCAGGTCCGCCGCAGCGGCGTGCACGGCCGTGGCGTGTACGCGGTGGCGCCCTTGGCCGCCGGCGAGCGCCTGGTCGAGTACAAGGGCGAGCGCATCAGCGACGAGGAGGCCGAGCGCCGCCACCCGGCCGACCCGGCCAACCCCACGCACACCTTCTACTTCTCGCTGTCCGAGGGCGGCGTGATCGACGCCAACTTCGGCGGCAACAGCGCGCGCTGGATCAACCACAGCTGCGCGCCGAACTGCGAGGCCAACGAGGTCGACGGCCGCGTGTTCATCCATGCGCTGCGCGACATCGAGCCCGGCGAGGAGCTGTTCTACGACTACCACCTCAGCGTCGACGAGCGCCTGACGCCCAAGCTCAAGCGCGACTACGCCTGCCGCTGCGGCGCGCCGACCTGCCGCGGCACCTTGCTGATCCCCAAACGCCGGTGAACAGCGGGACGAGCTTCGACACCACCCTGGCCGCGCTGGCCGGCCAGTTGCCGCGCTGGCGGCTGCGCGCGGTCGCCGAGATCGACTCGACGAACAGCGCGCTGATGCAGGCCTGCCGCCAGCAAGCCGAGGCCCAGCTGCTGGTCGCCGAGCGCCAGACCGCCGGCCGCGGTCGCCTCGGCCGCCACTGGACGAGCAGCGCCGAGCGTTCGCTGACCTTCTCGCTGAGCTGGCCGCTGCGCGCCGACACGCCGCTGGACGGCCTGTCGCTGGCCGTCGGCGTGGTGTTGGTCGAGGCCTTGCACCCGGCGCTGCGCCTGAAATGGCCGAACGACCTGTGGCTGGACCGGCGCAAGCTCGGCGGCATCCTCATCGAGGCGATCCCGGGCAGCGCGGTGGTCATCGGCGTCGGCATCAACCTGGACGCACCGACCGGCGTCGACCAGCTGGTGGCCGGCCTGCGCGAGCTGGACGCCGGCTGGAGCGCCCCGCTGGCCCTGGCCGCGGTGTTGCCGCCGCTGGTCGCGCTGCTGGAGAACTGGCAGGGCTTCGATGCCGGTTGGCCGGCGCGCTTTGCCGCCCGCGATGCGCTGGCCGGCCAGACCGTCCAGGGCGATGGCCTGAGCGGCGTGGCCGAGGGCGTGGACAGCGCCGGCCTGCTGCGCCTGCGCGGCGACGACGGCGGCCTGCGCCTGCTGCGCAGCGGCGAAGCGCGGCTGCGCCCACTCTCCGAGGTGCGCGCATGAACCGCACCCTGGGCGTCGTGCTGCTGGCCCTGCTCGCGCTGCACGGCCTGCTCTGGGCCTGGGGCCAGGGCTTTCTGGGTGGCAACCCCGGCTCGGCGCAGCGCGAACCGGCGCGCTTGGAACAGCAGCAGCACCCGGAGCGCTGGCAGCTGCTCAGCCCCGAGGCGGCAAGTGCCGCGCTGCAGCCGCTGCAATGCCGCGAGATCGGCGTGTTCGCCGACGAGGCGGCGCTGCAGGCGGCCGAGACGGCCTTGTTGGAGCATCTCAAGCTCCAACCCGGCAGCTGGCAGCGCCAGCCGCGGGCGGTCCCCGGCGTCTACCTGCTGGCCAGCCAGAGCTCGCGCAACGCCGCCGAGGTGGCACGCCGCCGCGCCCAGGTCGAGCGCGCCGGCGTCTCCGACTTCCGGCCGCAGAACCTGATGGGCGAACGCGAACCCAGCTGGGTGATCGGCCGCTACGACAGCGAAGCCGAGGCCCAGGCTGCGCTGCAGCAATGGCGGGCCCGCGGCCTGGGCGAGTTGCGCGTCGTCACCCAGCGGCTGGCGACCACCCAGTGGTGGCTGCGCCTGCCTGGCCTCACCGCCGGCCAGCTGCGTGCCACCCACCCGGACTGGCCCGGCGGCCTGCGGCCTTGCGCGGCGCAACCCGCCAGCCCGGCGGCCAGTCGCTGAGCGCCATGAAAAAGGCCCGCCAATGCGGGCCTTCCGTCATCAGCGAGGCGAGGGCTCAGGGGTAGAGGCCGCGCTCCTCGCGCGCCTGCAGCACCCGCGTGCAAGCCACCGTGAAGGCGGCCGTGCGCAGCGGGATCTTGTGCTGCTCGCCGGTCTCCCAGATGTGCTTGAAGGCACCGACCATGATCTTGTCCAGGCGCAGATTGATCTCGTCCTCGGTCCAGAAGAAGGACGAGAAGTCCTGCACCCATTCGAAGTAGGACACGGTCACGCCGCCGGCGTTGGCGATCACGTCGGGCACGACGACGATGCCGCGGTCGGCCAGCACCGCCTCGCCGTCCGGCGTGGTCGGGCCGTTGGCGCCTTCCAGCACCAGGCGGGTCTGGATGCGCTTGGCACGCTCCTCGTTGATCTGGCCTTCGAGCGCGGCCGGGATCAGCACGTCGGTCTTGACGTTCCAGAAATCCTCGTCGGCGATCACGTCGCCGCCCTTGAAGCCGGCGATGCCGCGGGTCTTGGCCACATGGTCGAGCAGATCGGCCATGTCGAAGCCCTTCTCGTTGAGCAGGGTGCCGGTGTGGTCCTGCACGGCGACGATCTTGGCGCCGTTGGCGGCGAACAGCTTGGCGGCGATCGAGCCGACGTTGCCGAAGCCCTGCACGGCGACGCGCGCGCCCTCCATCGGGATGTCCAGGCGACGCATGGCCTCGCGGCCGACGACGAAGACACCGCGGCCGGTGGCGGCCACCCGACCCAGCGAACCGCCGAGCTCGATGGGCTTGCCGGTGACGACGCCGGTCGCCGTGGCGCCGACGTTCATCGAGTAGGTGTCCATCATCCAGGCCATGATCTTGCCGTTCGTGTTCACGTCGGGCGCCGGGATGTCCTGCTGCGGGCCGATGATGATGCCGATCTCGCTGGTGTAGCGGCGGGTCAGCTTCTCCAGCTCCTTCTGGCTGAGCATCTTGGGCTCGACACGGATGCCGCCCTTGGCGCCGCCGTAGGGCAGGTTGACCGCGGCGTTCTTGATCGTCATCCAGGCCGACAGCGCCATCACTTCCTCGAGCGTGACGTCGGGGTGGTAGCGCACCCCGCCCTTGCCCGGGCCGCGGGTCAGGCTGTGCTGCACGCGGTAGCCCTCGAAGTGGGCGATGGTGCCGTTGTCCATCTCGATCGGGATGTCGACGATCAGCGCCCGCTTGGGGCGACGCAGGGTCTCGACCCAGCGCGCCAGCGAGCCCAGGTAGGGCTCGACGGCATCGATCTGGCTCAGGTAGGTGCCCCAGGGCGAGTTGCGCGTGGGCGAAACAAACGACAGGTTGGGCATGACGCCTCCGAATAATTTTTAGCGGGGCGAACGGTAACTCGCAGAAACCGTTCGTGGAGCACCGCCATCCAGCAGCTTGGGCATCCCCTTATGCGGGCCGTGCATCGGGGTCATCAGGCGCCGGCCGCTCCGTCCCTGGCGCGGCCCAGGCGACCCAGGCGGTGCAGGCTGATCAGGTGCTGGTAGGCCTGCGTGGTGCTTTTCAGCCGGCGCTCGTAATAGCGCAGGAAGCAGGGCAGGCCGAGCGCCAGCGCGCCCAGCGCCGCCAGCCCGCGGCCCTCGGCGGCCCAGATCGCGGCGGCCAGCAGCAGCACGACGAGCAGGCTGCGGAAGAACTTCGAATCGGCCTCCAGCCGGTGCACATCGGCGGCGGCCGCCGGCGCGCAATGCAGCAACACCGAGCGCGCCCACTGGAAGGTGTTCAGGGCCTGGCGCTCGCTGGCGTCGATCAGGCCGTCGCGGATGCGCGTCGCGCATTGGTAGGCGCTCTCGTTGCCATAGGGGTTCAGGCGTTCGCGCAGGCGGTTGTAGGGCCCGTCCAGCCAGGAGCCGGCGAGAAACACCAGATGACCGAGGAAGTAGGCGGCGACCAGGAACAGCGCCCATTGCCCGGCATCGCCCGGTGGTGCCGCGAGCAGGCCGCTGAACAGCGGCACGCGGGGCGCCAGCAAGGCGGCGGCGATCGCCCCGGGCAGCAGGATGGCGAAGAAGTCGAGCACGCCGACGAAGAAATCGCTGGGCTTGGCCATCACCGTCTCCGACCGATGGGAAGGGCGATAGCCTACAACTCGATGCGAAAGCGCAGCGCCTCGCCGCCGCCGTTGCTGGCCGGCTTGTCGAAAGCCTCGAGCAGCAGGCCGCCGTTCTTCTCGATGACGCGGCGCGACGCACGGTTGGCCACATCGGTCGTCAGCTCCACATAGGGCAGGCCCTGGGCGCGCGCGAGCAGCAGCATCTGCGCCAGCGCCTGTGTCGCATAGCCCTTGCCGAACTTCCAGGGCACCAGGCAGTAGCCGATATGGCCGAGCACATGGGCCGGCAGCTCGGCCGTGCCGGCCTGCCAGCGCAGATTGATCTGGCCGCAGAAGCTGCCGTCCCAGAGCCAGCGTCGGCGCATCGGCAGGCGGGCGACCTCGGAGCCGTCGGCCAGGCGGATGGGCGGGCCCTGGGCCTCGGCGTCGTCCTGCAGGGCAAGAAAGGCCGCCGCGTCGCTGGCGATCGCCCGCAGGTCCTCGGGCCCCGAGGCCGGTCGCGTGGTGTTCGGGTACCAGCCACGGCGCAGCGCATCGACATAGCTGGCGAGGTGCTCGGCGGCGGGAACGAGCAGCTGCATCAGCGCTGGGGTTCGATGACGATCTTGCCGGTCACGCGTCGCTCGGCCATGTCGCGCAATGCCTGCGGGGTCTGGTCCAGCGCGTAGCGGCGGCTGATCAAGGGCTTGAGCTGGCCGGCCTGCAACCAGGCCATCAGCTCGGCCAGGCCTTGAGCCCAGGCCTGGGGCTCGCGCTTCAGCCACTCGCCCCAGAACACGCCGACCAGGCTCGTGCCCTTGAGCAGCAGCAGGTTCAGCGGGATGGAGGGGATCTCGCCGCTGGCGAAGCCGACGACGGCGTAGCGGCCGCGCCAGGCCATCGAACGGATCGCGGGCTCGGCCTGCGCGCCGCCCACCGCGTCATAGACCACGTCGACGCCGCGGCCCTCGGTGAGCGCCTTGATCTGCTCGCGCAAGCCCTCGTAGCCGATCGCCGCGTCGGCGCCATGCTGCAGGCAGACCGCGCGCTTGGCCTCGCTCGACGCGACGGCGATGACCTTGGCGCCCACCGCCTTGGCGATCTCCACGGCCGCCAGGCCCACGCCACCGGCGGCGCCCAGCACCAGCAGGGTCTCGCCGGCCGCAAGCTGGCAGCGGTCGCGCAGCGCATGCCAGCTGGTGCCGTAGGCGAGCAGGAAGCTGGCAGCCAGCGCCGGCGCCAAGCCAGGAGGCAGCGGCATGCATTGCGCGGCCGGCACGATGGCCTGCTCGGCAAAGCCGCCGAGCATGGCCAGCGCGGCGACCGCCTGGCCGGGGCGCAGGTGCTGGACGCCGTCGCCGACCGCCAGCACCTCGCCGGCCAGCTCGGCGCCCGGGGTGAACGGCAGCGGCGGCTGCAGCTGGTACTTCTTCTGCACGATCAGCAGATCGGGGAAATTGACCCCGGCAGCGTCCACGCGCACCAGCACCTGGCCGGGGCCGGGTGCGGGCAGTTCGATCTCGTTCAGCTGCAGGGCCTCGGGCTGGCCCCATTCGACGCATTGGATGGCACGCATGCGGGATCTCCTTGGTGGCGCTCAGTGTCCGATGTACGGACCGCGACCGGGCAAGGCCCAGAGCAACGCGCGCCCGGTGTAGATGGCCTGAGCCGACAAATGGTCCTCATCGTCCAGCACCTTGCTGCTGGCCTCGTGGCCGGCGCGGCGCAGCAGGGTCTCCAGGCGCTTCATGTCGCCGGCGATGCTGGTGCGCCGCGTGTGCCGCGGCGTCGGACCGGGTTGCTCGTAGCCGCCGGCCGCCATCCAGACGCGCAGCTTGCCGCCGGACTTGGCCTCGGGCAGTGGCTGCCGCAAGGGCAGGCCGTCGTCGAACCACAGCGACGGGCTGCCGAGCACGAATTGCGCGAAGGCACCCGGTTGCTCGCGCATCAGCGTGAGGCCCAGCAGGGCGCCAAAGCTATGGCCGATGAAGCTGCGCCGGCGTGGGTCCGTGCGGTACTCACGGTCGATCATGGGCAGGACTTGGCGGGCGACGAAGCGCGCATAGGCGCTGCCCTCGCCATAGACCTTCTCGCCCAGCCGGCTGCGATCCTTGGGCCAACTCGGCGTGTAGTCGCGGCTGCGGCTGGCACGCGGCGCGTCGCCCTCCGCGTAGGCCAGGCCGACGAGGATGAAGTCCTCGATGTTCTGCCCGCCGGCGCCCAGGCGGTTGCGGATCGATCGCGTCAGCGGGAACGCATAGGGCGCGTCGGCGACGACGACGACCGGGTAACGCTGGCCGGCCGCCGCCTGCTCGTAGCCGGCCGGCAGGTCGACCCAGACGGGATAGCGCCGCTGGCGTGCGTCGTCGTGCAGCCAGTGCACGGCGGTGCCGGGCAGGCTCAGGAGCTCGGCCTGCACCGGGGTGCAGAACAGGGCAAGGCAAAGCATCAACAGTCGCATCGTCAACAGGGATCGCAAACGCAAGGGCGCCGAGTGTCAGCGACGCCGCTCGTGGAGGGCCTGCAAGGCCTGCAGCGCCGGCAGCGGCAGGCCGACGTCAAGTCGGCCGGCCACCTGCGGCTCGCGCGGGTTGATGCGAATCAGCCGGGCGCCCTGCTGCAGCACCATCGTCTCGCTGAAGCGGCGCACCGAGGGGATGGCCAGGCCGGCGCCGATCTCGATGACAAGCAGGCGGCGGGCCTGGCGCAGCCAGGCCTCCAGGCGCCGGCGCTGCCGGCTGCTGCGCGCGTCGCTCCAGGCCCAGTCGCCGAACATCAGCAGCGCCGGCCGGGCCAACGCGTCGCAGGCGCGGCAGCGCGGTGGCGGATTGAGCAGCCGGCATGTCGCCTCGTCGACCTCGGGCATGAAGGCGTCGGCGCGCCAGACCGCCTCGCTGCAGGGCTGGCTGCATTGCAGGTGCATCAGCGAACCATGGCATTCGTGGACCGCCGCCTCGTCGAAGCCGGCGCGCTGGAACTGGCCATCGACGTTGCTGGTGAAGACCTGCGCGCCGTGGCGCATGCGCTCGCCCCACTGGCGCAGCAGCGCAAAACCGGCATGCGGTCGGGTGGCGCGGTAGAGCGCCAGGCGGTGGCCGTAGAAGCCCCAGGCGAGCTGCGGGTCCTGCGCGAAGGCGCGCGGACTGGCAATCTGCGTGAAGTCCAGCCCCGCCTGGGCCAGCGCCGGGTAGGCCTTCCAGAAGCCGTCGCGGCCGCGAAAGTCGGGCAGGCCGGAGTCCACGCCCATGCCGGCACCGGCGGCCACCAGCAGGGCCTCGGCCCCGGCCAGCAATTCGGCGGCGCGCTCGATGTCGTCGCTCAGCGAGGTAGCGCCATTCATGAGCAGCATGATGCCGCGCGACGGTCTTTCACTGTGGATCCCCTCGCTAGACTGCCGCCTCAACAAATCGGGAGGCAGCCATGAAAAGAACGTGGATAGCGGCCTGCATGGCCTGTTTGCTCGCCGGCGCGGCTGGGGCATGGGAGCCGCCAACGCCGGTCGATGTGGACCAGGTGCTGAGGGAAGCGAGAGCAGCGACGGTCGCCGGGCAGTTGGACCAAGCCGCGGTCAGGCACCGCTGGTACCACGAGAACGCGTTGCGCCACCAGCCAGCACACAGCGGCGTTCGGCTTTCGTTCGCCCTACACGATTGGTACGCACTGGCCCGCCGCCACCCGCCAGCGATGCAGGACATGCTGGCTGCCCAGCAGAAAGCGATGCAGGTGACCCAGCAGGGCGGACCCGACGCCCGAGACGCCTTCCATGACCTCACCGCCTTCGCCGAGGTGTTGGGCGATGCGCAGCCCGTGGCCGCCACCTTCGCCTGGCTCGATGCGAACCGGCCGGCCGATGCCCGCCGCCTCCTGCTTGGCGCCCTTCCGGCCCTGGTCACTGCCAACGAGTCGGCGCTGGCAGTCCGCTACCTGGACGTTGACGATTGGCTTCGGCGCAACCGTGGCACCTTCGAGTTGTTGCGCCAACACAGCTCTCCCGGGGAACGCCCGGCTGATCGGCGACGCCAAGCGCAGGAGTTTGTTGACCGCCAGGCCGCGTTTGCGGTGGCCGCCATGGTCAAGGCAGGGCGCCCCGCAGAGGCCGCAGACATGGTCAAGCAGTTGCGGCGGGCGCTGGGTGACGACGCAAAGTTGGCGTCATGTGACGACGCGTTGCGCGGCCACGCGCCACCCTTGCGGCGTTACTGATTCGAGCGCAAGACTGCGGCCTCAGCTGGCCCAGATGCGCGGCTCGCAAGGCCCCAGGTCCCAGGCCAACCTGCGCCAGGCTGCACGGAGCTGACGCAGCTGCTGCATCGCCGGCTCCAGCCGCGGCGCCAGCACGCGGGCCAGCAGCAGGCGGCCGTGCAACAGGGTGGCCGGCAGACCGACTGCCAGCGCGGCTTCTTGGAGGGCGTCGACCAGGGCGGGCGCAAACGGCTCGGCCTGCGCGATCAGCAGACTGCCCAGCACGCGGCGCCCCTGCAGGCCGCAGGGGCCGTCAAGCAGCGCACGGTCCTGGGCGCGCAAGCAGCCGCGGTCCAGCCACAGGCCCTCGATCTCCAACTGCTGCAGCAGCTCGCCCTCGTCGAAGGCCTGGTCGGCCTCGGGCAGGCCGAGCACCAGCAGCTCGCTGGCCAGCAGCTGACCCTGCAGCCGCACACGGACCTGGTTGCGCGCGCGGCAGCCGGGATAGGCCAGGGTCTCCTGCGGCAGCCATTCCAGCCGGGCGCCGGCTGCTACCTGGGCGCTGAGCGCCTGCGTGGCCTCCAAGCCGGTGCGGCAGCGGTAGAAGCGCGTGGCCGCCGGCGTGGTGGCGAGCAGGTGGGCGCCGGCCTGCACCTCGATGTCGATGGCCAGGCGATCGCCGCCGACCAGACCGCCGGGCGGGTGCACGATGACCGCATGGGCGGTCTGGCTGCCCTCCGGGTAGAGGGTCTTGAGCAGACGCAGCGGGCCCTCGTGCTGCGCGTGCAGCACGGTGCGACCGTCGACATGGCTGGCCTGCAGCGCCAGCCGCGCCGGCCAACGGACCTCAGACAAGCAGGCCCTTGGTCTCGATGAAGGCGATGACATCGGCCAGCCCGGCCTGGGTCTTCAGATTCGTCATCACCCAGGGCTTGGTCGGGCGCATGCGCGCGGTGTCACTCTTCATGATCTCCAGATCGGCGCCGACATGGGGCGCCAGATCGGTCTTGTTGATGACGAAGAGGTCGCTCTTGGTGATGCCGGGACCGCCCTTGCGCGGGATCTTCTCGCCGGCGGCCACGTCGATCACATAGATCGTCAGGTCGGACAGCTCGGGACTGAAGGTCGCCGCGAGGTTGTCGCCGCCGCTCTCGACGAAGACGATGTCGGCGTTGGGGAACTTCTCCAGCATGCGGTCGACGGCCTCGAGATTGATCGAGCAGTCCTCGCGGATCGCGGTGTGCGGGCAACCGCCGGTCTCCACGCCCATGATGCGCTCGGGCTCCAGCGCACCGGCGACGGTGAGCAGTCGCTGGTCCTCCTTGGTGTAGATGTCGTTGGTGACGACGACCAGGTCCCAGCGTTCGCGCATGGCCTTGCAGAGCATTTCGACGAGCGTGGTCTTGCCGGACCCGACCGGGCCGCCGACGCCGACGCGCAAGGGGGGCAGCTTCTTCGTGCGGCCGGGGATGTGATGAAGGCTCATGACGTTTCCTGTGAAGGGCCGCTCCCGAACAGGGAACAGCCCCCTTGGGGGGTGGCGAGGACGCGCAGCGCCGCAGACTGGGGGCTCATGATCGGAACAGTCGGGAGTACTGGTTTTCGTGGCCGGCGCTCAGCACGGCGAGGCCCGGGGAGAAGGCAATCGGTTCGTCGGCGGCCATCGCCTCGGCCACGGCGGCGGGAATCGCGGCGACCAGTCGGGCGAGCAGCCGCTGGCCGGCGCTCTGGCCCAGGGGCACGGCGCGCACCGCGGCCATGGTGAGGTTCTCGGCCCAGCCAAAGGCCGCCGCGGTGAGCAGGCCCTCGAGCGCGGCGCCGCGCGCGCGACCGGCGCGCGCCAGCACCACCGGCCAGGTCGGTGGCTGCAAGGCCTGCAGCGCCGCCACCGCCATGCCCTGGCCCTGCATCCAGGCGATCAGGCTGCGGCCCATCTGCGTGGCCTGCTGCAGCAGTTCGGCCGTCTCGCGGGTCTGCAGCACCCAGGCGTTGAGCCGCGGCAACTCCGCCTCGTCGGCACGCCAGGCGGCGGCGATCAGCGGCAGCTCGGCGCGCGCCTGCACCAAGGCCAGCTGGTTCAGCAGCCAGTCGCCGGCCGAGGCTTCGTCGTGGACCAGGCCGGCGTCGACCGCCGCCTCCAGGCCCTCGGAATAGCTGAAGGCCCCCACCGGCAACGCCGGCGACGCCAGCCAGAGCAGGTTCAGCAGCTCAGTGGGGGTGCTCATGCTCGTGGTGGTGATGGTGGCCGCCGCTGGCGCCGCCCCCGTAGGCACCGGCCTCGGGCTCGAAGGGCTCCTGCGCCTCGCTCACCATCAGGTGCTGCGCGCGCAGCATGGCGGCCAGCACCGCGTCGGGCTCGAGCTGCAGCAAGGTCGGCTGCAGCTCCAGCGGCACATGGCGGTTGCCCAGGTGGTAGGCGGCGCGCAGCAGGTCGAAGGGCGAGCCATGGGCCTGGCAATGCCGCACCTGCAGCACCGGCTGCGGCGCGGCGATCACGCGCACCAGGCTGCCGTCGTCGGCGACCAGCACATCGCCGCCGCGCAGCACCGTGCCGCGCGGCAGGATCACCGCGACCTCGCGGCCGTCATCGAGCCGGGCGCCGAAGCGGCTTTTCTGCCGGCTGTCCCAATCGAGGGACAGGGTGGCGGCGCGCCTCAGCAGGACAGGGGCCAGGCCGGTCGCGGCCAGGCGCTTGCTCAAGGTCAGCATGGCGAAAACAAGGAATGACGATCATTCATTACACCTGCAAGCCGCGTGCCTGCGCTTCGTCGCCGGCCATTGCAGTCCATCCGGCTGCTGCGGCAGTGCGTCGCAGCCGGTCGACAGCAGCCAGCAGCCGGGTTCACACTGCGGGCCGCCACTGATCAGGAGAAGCCCATGCGCCGCGCCATCGTCACCTTGCTTGCCGCCTTGCTCCCCCTCGCCGCCGTCGCCGAGGAACGCGAATGGGTGCTGCGCGTCAAGAAGGAGGCGCAGCAGCTGGCGATCTCGGTCAGCGGCAACACCATCGTCGGCAGCGGCGCCAACCGCATCAAGGGCTCGGGCCAGGCGGTCGACAAGGTTCGCGCCATCGGCGGCAGCTTCAGCCGCGTTCGGCTGGACGGCCCGGTCGACGTGCAGTTGCAGCCGGCCCAGGGCGAGCCCAGCTTGCGCGTGCAGGCGGACGACAACATCGAGCCGATGATCAGCACCCGCCTGGAGGGCGACACCCTGGTCGTCGGCCTGCAGGAGGGCGCCAGCTTCAGCACGCGCAACCCGCTGCGCGTCAAGCTCGACTTCAAGCAGCTGCAAGCGCTGCAGCTGCGCGGCTCGGGCGATGCGACGCTGGACAGGCTGCAGGGCGAGCGCTTCGAGATCGAACTGAGCGGCAGCGGCGACGCGCGCATCGGCCTGCTGGAGGTTCGCGAGCTGCGCGCCCGGCTGTCGGGCAGCGGCGACCTCAGCGTCGCCGGCAAGGCCGAGCAGCAGGACTGGGAGCTCAGCGGCAGCGGCGACGCCAGCGCCGCCAGCCTCAGCGGCCAGCGCGTGCGCGCCCGCCTCAGCGGCAGCGGCGACCTGCGCCTGGGCGTCAGCCAGGAACTCGACGCCCAGCTCAGCGGCAGCGGCGACCTGGCCTACTCGGGCCGGCCGCAGATCAAGAGCCGGGTCAGCGGCTCGGGCGAGCTGATCAGCCGCTGAGCTCCAGCCCGCGGCGCAGCTGCACCGCCTCGGCCATCGCGGCGACGTCGATGGCGTCGCTGCCCGCCAGGTCGGCCAGCGTGCGCGCCACGCGCAGGCAGCGGTGGTAACCGCGCCCTGACCAGGCCAGCTGCTGGCTGGCGCGTTGCAACAAGGCCTCGGCCTCGGCTTGCGGCCGCGCATGGCGCGCCAATTCGGCCGGGCTCAGCTGGGCGTTGAGCCCGCCCTGGCGGGCCAAGGCAAGCCGGCGCGCCGCCGCCACGCGCTCGGCCACCACCCGGCTCGGTTCCCCGGACGGCGCCGCCGCCAGTTCCGCCGGCGGCAGCAGGGCCACCGTCACGCCAAGGTCGATGCGGTCGAGCAGCGGTCCCGACAAGCGCCCGCGGTAGCGCTGCACCTGCTCGGGGCTGCATCGGCAGGCCTTGAGCGGGTTGCCGAGCTGGCCGCAGGGGCAGGGATTCATCGCCGCGATCAGCTGGAAGCGGGCCGGGAACTCGGCCGCCCTGGCGGCGCGGGCAATGTGCACGCGGCCGGTTTCCAGCGGCTCGCGCAGCGCTTCGAGGGCGGCGCGCGGGAACTCCGGCAGCTCATCGAGGAACAGCACGCCATGGTGGGCCAGGGAGATCTCGCCCGGCCGCGGCGGCGAGCCACCGCCGACCAGGGCGGCGCTGCTGGCGCTGTGGTGCGGCGCGCGGAACGGCCGGCGGCGGAACGAGGCGGGGTCGAGACCGCTGGCGATCGACTGCAGGGCCGCCGCCTCCAACGCCTGCTCGATATCCAGCGGCGGCAGCAGGCCGGGCAGGCGCTGCGCGAGCATGGACTTGCCAGTGCCCGGTGGGCCGATCAGCAGCAGGTTGTGCGCGCCGGCAGCGGCGACCTCGAGCGCACGCTTGGGCCAAGCATGGCCTTTCACGTCCGCCAGATCGAGCGGCGCGTCGACGGCGGCCAGGGCCACGCGCTCGGGGCTCGGCAGGGGCTGCGTGGCTTCCGGCTGCAGGCTGGCGACGACGTCGAGCAGATGCCTTGCCTCGCGCACCGCCACGCCGTCGACCAGGGCGGCCTCGGCGGCGCTGCCGGGCGGCAGCACCAGGCCACGCGCGCCCTCGCCGCGCAGCGCCAGCGCATGGGCCAGACCGCCGCGCACCGGGGTCAGCGCGCCGCTCAAACTGAGCTCGCCGGCCCATTCCCAGCGTTCCAGTCCGGCCGCGTCGAGCTGGCCGCTGGCGGCCAGCAGGCCCAGGGCGATCGGCAGGTCGAAGCGCGCGCCCTCCTTGGGCAGTTCGGCCGGCGCCAGGTTGACGGTGATGCGCCGGTCATGGGGAAAACGCAGACCGCTGCTGGCGATCGCCGCGCGCACGCGCTCGCGCGCTTCCTTGACCTCGGTCTCGGCCAGGCCGACCAGGGTGAAGCTGGGCAGGCCATTCGCCAGGTGCACCTCGACGCGCACCGGCAGCGCCTCCAGCCCTACCAGGGCACGGCTGTGCAAGCTCGCCAGACTCATCGCCACTCCTCCCTAAGCCCGATTCTGAGCCCGGGGCCCGCCCCAAAGCGGTGCACCAACGCGGTGCGCCGCGGCGGCATGCGCTGCGCCTGCGCCGATCTGGTGCAGAAATGTCGCCCGCCCCCGGCGCCGGACTTGGCACGAAAGCTGCGCTAGCAGGCTCAGACCGTCTTTCCATTGCCACCCGGAGTCATTCATGAACCTCTCCCGCTCCTTCCTGCTGGCCAGTTGCCTGGCGCTCGGCCTTCCCGCCGCTCCGGCCTTCGCCGATGTCGCCTTCAACGCCAGCGTGACCAGCGACTACCGCTACCGCGGCATCTCGCAGACGCGGCTCAAGCCCGCCGTGCAAGGTGGTGTCGACTGGAGCGATGCCAGCGGCTTCTACGCCGGCGCCTGGGGCTCGACGATCAAGTGGATCAAGGACGCGGGCGGCGATGCCGACATCGAGCTCGACGTCTACGGCGGCTACAAGACCGAAATCGCCAGCGGCCTGACGCTCGACGTCGGCCTGCTGCAGTACGTCTACCCGAGCAACGACCTGAACCCCAGCGCCAACACGCTGGAGGCCTATGGCGCGCTGAGCTTCGGCCCGGCGACGCTGAAGATCAGCCGCAGCTTCACCAACCTGTTCGGCTTCGCCGATTCCAAGGGTTCGATGTACGTCGACCTGTCGGCCACCTTCGACCTCGGCGACGGCTGGTCGCTGACCCCGCATATCGGCCGCCAGAGCGTCAAGCGCAACAGCGCCGCGTCCTACACCGATGTGTCGCTGATGTTGAACAAGACCATCGACGCGCTGACCCTCAGCGCCGGCTATGTGAAGGCCAACACCGACGTCTACACGAGTCCGGTGAATGGCAAGGACCTCGCCAAGGGTGGCGCGGTGCTGTCGCTGAAGTTCGCGTTCTAAGGAGACTCCCATGAAACTCATCACGGCCGTCATCAAGCCGTTCAAGCTCGACGAGGTGCGCGAAGCGCTGTCGGCGATCGGTATCCAGGGCCTCACGGTCACCGAGGTCAAGGGCTTCGGTCGCCAGAAGGGACATACCGAGCTGTACCGCGGCGCCGAGTACGTCGTCGACTTCCTGCCCAAGGTGAAGATCGAAGCGGCCGTCGCCGACACCGTCGTCGACCAGGTCGTCGAAGCCATCGAGAAGGCGGCCCGCACCGGCAAGATCGGTGACGGCAAGGTCTTCGTGCAGTCGCTCGAACAAGTCATCCGCATCCGCACCGGCGAGACCGGTGAGGCCGCTCTCTAAGAACACGGAGATCCCGTCATGAAGAAACTGCTTGCCGCGCTCGCGCTCGGCCTCAGCATGCTGGCGCCGGCCTGGGCGCAGGACGTCGCGGCCTCGGCCGCTTCCGCGGTGGTCGATGCGGCCTCGGCCGTTGCCGATGCCGCCGCACCGGTCGCTGCCGCCGCCCCTGAGGCCGCGCCCGCCGCCGCCACGCCGCCGAAGTTCGACAAGGGCGACACCGCCTGGATGATGGTCGCGACCCTGCTGGTGATCCTGATGACCGTGCCCGGCCTGGCGCTGTTCTACGGCGGCCTGGTGCGCGCGAAGAACATGCTGTCGGTGCTGATGCAGGTGATGGTCACCTTCTCGCTGATCGTCGTGCTCTGGGTGATCTATGGCTACAGCCTGGCCTTCACCGAGGGCAATGCCTTCATCGGCGGCTTCGACCGCGTGATGCTGAACGGCGTCTGGGACAACGTCGCCGGCACCTTCTCGGCCGGCGCCACTTTCTCCAAGGGCGTCTACATCCCGGAGATCGTGTTCGCCGCCTTCCAGGCGACCTTCGCCGGCATCACCTGCTGCCTGATCGTCGGCGCCTTCGCCGAGCGCATCAAGTTCAGCGCGGTGCTCGCCTTCTGCGCGATCTGGTTCACCTTCAGCTACCTGCCGATCGCCCACATGGTCTGGTTCTGGATGGGCCCGGATGCCTACAGCAGTGCCGAAGTCGCCGCCGAGATGACCAGCAAGGCCGGTCTGATCTGGCAGCACGGCGCGCTGGACTTCGCCGGCGGCACCGTGGTGCACATCAATGCCGCCGTCGCCGGCCTGGTCGGTGCCTACATGGTCGGCAAGCGCGTCGGCTACGGCAAGGACGCGATCGTCCCACACAGCCTGCCGCTGACCATGACCGGCGCCGCGCTGCTGTGGGTGGGCTGGTTCGGCTTCAACGCCGGCTCGGCGCTGGAAGCCAACGGCTTCGCCGCCCTGGCCTTCATCAACACCCTGGTTGCCACGGCCGCCGCGGTGCTGAGCTGGTGCTTGGTGGAAGCCCTGCTGCGCAAGAAGGCCTCGATGCTGGGTGCCGCCTCGGGTGCGGTGGCCGGTCTGGTGGCCATCACCCCGGCGGCCGGCAATGTCGGCGTCGGTGGCGCGGTCATCATCGGCCTGATCGCCGGCGTGGCCTGCTTCTGGGGCGTCACCGGTCTGAAGAAGCTGCTCAAGGCCGATGACTCACTGGATGTGTTCGGCGTGCACGGCATCGGCGGCATCGTCGGCGCGCTGCTCACCGGCGTGTTCGCCAGCCCGAACCTGGGTGGCCCGAGCCTGATGGGCGACTGGGTCACCGCCACCATGGTCAGCCCGGCCGACTACTCGATCGCCTCGCAGGTCTGGATCCAGGCCAAGGGTGTGCTGATCACCATCGTCTGGAGCGCGGTGGTCGCGGTGGTCGCCTTCAAGCTGGTCGACCTGACCATCGGCCTGCGCGTCACCGAGGAGGAAGAGCGCGAGGGCCTGGACATCGCCAGCCACGGCGAGACCGCGTACTCGAAGTAAGTCCTCAGAGCTTGAACCCAGGCCACCTTCGGGTGGCCTTTTTCTTACTGCAGCGCGGGTGGCGGTGCAGCGAGCAGCGCGGCCACCCGCGCACGCAGACCGAGCAAGGCCTGATCGTCGAGTCGCAACTCCAGCAGGCCGGCGCGCTCAGCGCCGCCGGCCGGCCAGTCGGCGTCGAGCAGCAGCAAGGCGGGCCGGGCAGCGGCCAGCAAGCGCAGCAGACTGGCCGGGTCGGCCGCCTCGTAGCAGGGCCAGTCGGCGAGCAGGGCGCGGGCACGGCGCCGGCGCTCGGCATCAGGGCTGGCGATCAGCAGGGCGGGCCTCATGCGGGCCAGCATAGGGCTTGCATCCCGATCTTCCGCCCCCAAGTCGCCGCTTCCCCCAGAATGGGCAGCCGACACCGAACGCCCGCACACCATGGTCCCGCATCTGATCACCGCCCTCACCGGCCCCATCAACGAGCTGGAGGCACGCATCCTCGACTCGATGCCGGCCATCGAACGCTGGTTCCGCCTCGAGTGGATGGAGCACCAGCCGACCTTCTACAGCTCGGTGGACATCCGCAACGCCGGCTTCAAGCTGGCGCCGGTGGACACCAATCTGTTCCCCGGCGGCTTCAACAACCTGACCCCGCAGATGCTCCCGCTGGCGGTGCAGGCGGCGATGGCGGCGATCGAGAAGATCTGCCCCGAGGCCAAGAACCTGCTGCTGATCCCCGAGAAGCACACGCGCAACAGCTTCTACCTGGCCAATGTCGCGACGCTGATGCGCATCTTCAACCAGGCCGGGCTGAACGTGCGCCTGGGGACCCTGGACGAAACCATCACCGCGCCGACCACCTTGCCGCTGGCCGACGGCGGCGAGCTGGTCGTCGAGCCGCTGGTCCGCAAGAGCGGCCGGGTGATGCTCAAGGACTTCGACCCCTGCACCATCCTGCTCAACAACGACCTGTCGGCCGGCATTCCCAACATCCTGAAGAACATCGAGCAGCAATACCTGCTGCCGCCGCTGCACGCCGGCTGGGCGGTGCGCCGCAAGAGCCACCACTTCGCCGCCTACGAGGAAGTGGCGAAGAAGTTCGCCAAGCTGCTCGGCATGGACCCCTGGCTGATCAACCCGCTGTTCGAGAGCTGTGGCGAGGTTGATTTCCATGAAGGCACCGGCATCGAGTGCGTGAAGTCACATGCCGACGCGGTGCTGACCAAGATCCGCCGCAAGTACAAGGACTACGGCATCAACGAAAAGCCCTTCGTCATCGTCAAGGCCGACAACGGCACTTACGGGATGGGCATCATGACGGTGCGCGACGTCAAGGAACTCGACGAGCTGAACCGGCGCACGAAGAACAAGATGGCCGTCGTCAAGGACGGCCAGCAGGTCAGCCAGGTCATCATCCAGGAGGGCGTGCCGACCTATGAGCGCGTCAACGAGGGCGTCGCCGAGCCGGTGGTCTACATGATGGACCGCTATGTGGTCGGCGGCTTCTACCGCGTGCACGCCGACCGCGGCATCGACGAGAACCTCAACGCGCCGGGCGCCAGCTTCGTCCCCTTGGCCTTCGCCGAGCCGCCGTCGATGGCGCGCATCGGCGACAAGCCGGGAGCCAGCGCGCCCAACCGCTTCTACATGTACGGGGTGATCGGTCGCCTGGCCATGCTGGGCGCCAGCTACGAGCTGGAGCAGACCGACCCGCAGGCAGAGGCGCTCGCCACCGAACAGTGAGACAGGTCACGCCCTGACCGGGGGCTGTCGCCACGAGCCGACGTCGGAACCCGCGTCGGCCGCGGCAAGCCTTTGTCACGCAAGAGAAATGGCGCCGGACTGGGAGCTTCCCGCAGGTCGGCGACGGGCGCACTGAACAGACTGCGCAACTTCTGTTTTCCTCCAGGAGTTGCCCCATGACAAGAATCACCCCCCTGGCGATGGCGGTGCTGGCCTTGGCCAGCCAGGCCCAAGCCCAGGCGCCGGCCGCCGAACCGCAAACGCTCGACAAGGTCGTCGTCACCGGCTCGCTGATCAAGCGCACCGACAAGGAGACGCCGTCGGTGGTGCAGTCGATCACGCGCAAGGACATCCAGAACTCCGGCTACGCAACCATCGAGGAGTTGCTGCGCGCCACCAGCGCCGTCGATGCCAGCTCGATCCAGGACGGCGCCGGCAGCGGCTTCGTCAGCGGCCTGTCGACGATCTCGCTGCGCGGCTTCGGCTCGCAGGGCACGCTGGTGCTGATCAACGGTCGGCGCGTCGCGCCGGTGGCCGCCGTCGACATCAATTTCGGCCGCGGCTCGCTGATCAGCGTCAACAACATCCCCAAGGGCGCCATCGAGCGCATCGACATCCTCAAGGACGGCGCATCGGCCCTTTACGGCTCCGACGCCATGGCCGGCGTCATCAATTACATCCTGCGCAAGGACTATGAGGGCATGGAGGCCAACGCCTCCTACATGCAGAACGACGATGGGGTCGGCAAGACCGCCACCGGCGGCTTCAGCTTCGGCTTCGGCAACCTCGACAGCAAGGGCTTCAACGTCTTCGGCGGCGTCGAGATGAGCAAGCGCGATCCGGTGTTCCACGGTCAGCTCAAGGGCAAGGGCAATCTGGACCTGCACCAGCAGTACCAGGCCAGCCTGGTCACCGCGACGGCCAGCGGTTTCGAGGCCTTCTCGGCCAGTTCGGTCGCCTCGCCCTGGGGCAGCTACTACCGCGTGCCGGCCAGCAATGCCGGCAGCACGACGATTGACGGCCGCAGCGTCGCCAACAACAGCCCCTATGGCCAGCACTACCTGGGCACCTATGCCGGCTGCCCTGCCGAGCTGACCGTCGGCCAGGGCGTGCCCAACCGCCCGGTCGGCCTGCCGACCGGCACCGGCTCGGGCGCCGCCAGCTACATCACTGGCCAATGCCGCTTCAATCTCGACGAAGCCGACCAGGCGATCAGCAAGCAGGACCGCGTCAACGCCATGATCGGCGCCAGCTTCGCGCTCGGACCGAACTTCACGCTGACCGCCGACGCCATCCTGTCCAAGACCAAGACCACCGAGACGCCGATTCCGCAAACCCTGACCACCACGGTGGTCAGCAGCGCCAACCCGACCGCAGTGACCTGGTCGACGCTGGACGGCACCTTGAAGCGCCAGAACGCCATCATCCTGCCGGTCGGCCACCCGGACAACCCGACCAGCGAACCCATCCAGGTCATCTACCGCTTTGCCGATCTGAATCCGCTGGACATCAGCGAGCTGGAGTCCAAGCGCTTCACGCTGGGTCTGCAAGGGACGCTGGGCGATTGGGACATCGACAGCGCGCTGATGTACAGCCGCCAGGACAACCAGCGCACGCTGAAGAACCGCCTGCGCAGCTCGCTGCTGAACAACTCGATCGCTGCCGGCACCTACCGCTTCAATGGCAGCGGCAACAGTGCAGCGGCGATCGCCAGCGTCGCTTCGGATGCCGTGGTCGAAGGCGAATCGTCGATCGCCAGCCTGGACCTGCGCGCCAGCCGCGACCTGTTCGCCATGGCCGGCGGTACGGCGGCCGTCGCCCTGGGGTTGGAGTACCGCAAGGAGAAGCTGGAGTCGGTCCCCGACGATGTCTACAAGAGCGGCGACTACGTCGGCCTGGTTGGCAACGGCGCCGGCGGCGATCGCAATCTGTGGGCGGCCTTTGCCGAATTGCGTCTGCCTGTGCTCAAGTCGGTGGAAATGCAAGCCGCGCTGCGTCACGAGAAATACAGCGACTTCGGCAACGCCACCACCGGCAAGCTGGGCGCCAAATGGGATGCCATCCCGTCCACCCTGGCCTTCCGCAGCACGGTGGCCACCGGCTTCCGCGCGCCGTCGATCGCGCAGATCAGCAACGCCTTCCTGCTGTCGTTCCACAGCTTCCAGGAGTTCGCCGTCGCCGATCCCATCCGCTGTCCGAACGGCACGTCGTTGAGCGATCCGCCGAACAACCGCGACTGCAACGTGCTGGGCCGCACCAACACGACGCCCAACCCCGGTTCGATCCCGTCGATCATCTCGGCCAACCCGAACCTCAAGCCCGAGAAGAGCAAGTCGGCGACGCTGGGCATGATCTTCTCGCCGCACCGGAATGTCGATCTGGCGATCGACGGCTGGTACTTCGAGCGCAACGACGAGATCCGCGTGCAGCGCGGCGTCGACGTGATGCAGGCCTACATCGCCGATCAGGTGGGCCAGGCGGGCAACATCCTGCGCGACCCCAACCCATCCACCTGGCTGCCCGGCCAGGCCAACAGCGGCCCCATCGTCGGCATCCTGCGCGCCTACGGCAACTATCAGTGGACCAAGACAGCGGGCATCGACTACGACATCAACTTCCGTCTGCCGGCGTCGGACATCGGCAAGCTCAGCTTCAAGCTCAACGGCACTTACACGCCGCGCTTCGACCAGCTGGTGCTCGCCGGTGGCACGGTCGACAGATGGGGCGGCACGTCCAGTGCCGACATCTCCAAGACCAAGGCCACCGCCCAGGTCAAGCTGGAGCGCGATGACTGGAGCGTCTGGGCCCGCTTCAACCATCAGGACAAGATGCGCCGCATCGGCATCACCGAGCCCTGTCTGGCAGCAACCAGCGGCGGCAACGGCTTCCTGAACCGCAACAACGGGTGTTACGTGGGTCGCGAGCAGACCATCGACGTCGGCTTCAGCCTGCAGCCGATCAAGGGCATGTCGGTCGCCGCGTCGGTCATCAACCTGATGGACGACTACAGCCGTTCGACCAGCATTCCCTACACCTTCAACTACTGGGACAACGGCACCACGGGTCAACTGGGTCGTCGGTTCAACGTCAGCGTGAACTACCGATTCGACTGAACCCGAGTCCCTGAGTCGTCAGCGGCCCCGCCATCCCGGCGGGGCCTTTTTCTTGGGGCTGGCAGGATGCGCGCCATGCTCCAACCCAAGGACCTCCCCGCCCTGGTCGCCGGCTTCGTCGCCGTGCTGGTCGGCTTCACGAGTTCGGTGGCCCTGGTCTTCCAGGCCGCCCAGGCGCTGCAGGCGACGCCCGAGCAGACGGCGTCCTGGATGCTCGCGCTCGGTCTCGGCATGGGTCTGACGAGCATCGTCTTCAGCTGGCGCTACCGCCAGCCGGTGCTGACCGCCTGGAGCACGCCGGGCGCGGCGCTGATCGCCGCCAGCAGCGGCATCGGCATGCCCGAGGCGGTCGGCGCCTTCCTGCTGTGCGGCGCGCTGATCGCCATCGCCGGCTACAGCCGGCTGTTCGAGAAACTGATGGACCGCATCCCGGCCTCGATCGCCGCGGCGCTGCTCGCCGGCGTGCTGGCCCGCTTCGGCCTGGACGCGGTGCGCGCCACGCCGGCGTCGCCGCTGCTCGTCGTCGCCATGCTGATCGCCTACCTGCTGGGTCGGCGCTTCGTACCGCGCTGGGCGGTGCCGCTGGTGCTGCTCGTCGGTCTCGCGGTGGCCGGCCTGCAAGGCACGATCGCGCCGCTGGCGCTCGGCGCCGGCATCGGCGCGGCGCCGGTCTTCGTCGCCCCGCAATGGAGCGCGACGGCGCTGATCGGCCTGGGCCTGCCGCTGTTCATCGTCACCATGGCCTCGCAGAACCTGCCCGGCGTGGCGGCGCAGCGCGCCGCCGGGGTGACGGTTCCGCTGTCCCCGGTGATCGGCGGCACCGGTATCGCCACCCTGCTGCTCGCCCCCTTCGGCGGCTATGCCTTCAATCTGGCGGCCATCACCGCCGCCATCGTCATGAGCACGGAGGCGCATGAACGCGCCGATCGACGCTGGCTGGCCGCGCTCGCCGCCGGCGGCTTCTATGTGTTGATCGGCCTGGCCGGCGCCGCCGTGGTCGCGCTGTTCGCCGCCTTGCCCAAGGCCCTGGTGCTGGCGGTGGCCGCGCTGGCCCTGCTGGGCAGCATCGGCAGCGGCTTGGCCGGCGCGGTGGCCGAAGCGCGCGAGCGCGACGCCGCGGTGCTGACCTTTCTGGTCACGCTGTCCGGGCTGACGATCGCCGGCATCGGCGCGCCCTTCTGGGCCGTGCTGGTGGGCGCCCTCGCGCTGGCCTTGCGCCAGCGCTGACGCCCTCAGCCGCGCCGCCAGGCGTCGCCGGCCTGCAAACCCTCGGGCGCTGCGTCCAAGGCGGCATGCTCACCCAGCAGCTGGGCCTGCCACCAGCGCGTCGTCGTCGATTCGATCAGCCGGCGGTGCCGCTCGGCCTGCTCGACCGCAGGCGCTGCGCGTTGGCGCAGGCGCTGCGCGACGCGGCCGACGGCCTGGCCGCCGAAGCTCATGTGGTCGGCGCCGTCCAGCCAGAGCTCGGCCTTGGCGCCGGCCGGCAAGGCCTCGTAGACGGCACGCCGCCAACCGCCCTGCGCGCGGCGCTCGTCACCGGCCCCGGGTCCCAGGGCCAGCGGGTCGCCGTCCAGGCTGCCGCTCAGGCAAAGCACGGGCCGGTGGATGGCGCCGACGCTTTGCCGCACATCACCCTGCCGGCCCGGCGACGGGCTGAAGGCTGCGAAGGCGCGCGGCCGCGGGTCGCTGAAGGCGGCGCCCAGCGGTCCGAAGCGCTGGCCGGCCACGGCCAGCGTCGTGTGCGCGCCGAAGGAATGACCGGCCAGGCCGATGCGCTCGGCCCGCAGGCCGGGGAACTGGTCGCGTCGCGCGCCCAGCAACTCGTCGAGCACGAAGCGCACATCGAGGCAGCGCGCGCGCAGCTGCGCGGCGTCGGCCGCCTCGCGAAGGCCGCGCAGCCCACCGGCACGCAGCGCCTCGGTGTCGCTGCCCGGGTGCTGCAGGTTGAGCACCATGAAACCCGCAGCCACCCAGGCCTGCGCCCAGAAAGCACCGGCGTCGACGCTGCCGCCCAGCCCGTGGCTGAAGAGGATCAGTCCGCCGTTGGCCTGTGCCGGTCGGCGCCAGCGCAGCGGCAGCTCGCGATCGCGCGACGGGTCGCGCCAGCGCAGGTCCTCGAACTCGCCCTCAGCCGATGAGCGCCGCGCCTGGGCGCTGGCCGCGATCAACAGGCTGCCGGCCCACAGGCATTGGCGTCGTGTCGTCATGGTGCCCAGCATCGCCGGCCCGGCTTGCTGACGCGCGGCGGTCTTGCAAAGAAATGTCGCCACCTCAAGCCGGCTCGGCCATCGCCAACAGCGCGCGCAAGGTGTTCAGGTTGCGCGCGGTGCCGGCCTCGGCCGCCGGAATGCGCAGCTTGCTCTGGCCCATGCCGTCGCCGTAATGCACGTAGACCTCGCGCGCGGCAAAGACGATCTGCTCGCCGGCCTGGTGGCGCACGCCAGCCGCCGCGTCGGTCATCAAGGCGTCGTTGAGCAGGCTGACCAGCACGCGATTGCCCGCCGCCTTGGGGAAGGGGTTGGCGGCGATCAGCGCCGCCAGCTCGGCCGGACTGCGCAGCACCACGCCGACCGGTTTGCCCATGCGTTCGGCCAGAGCCGCCTCCAGCTGTTTGCGCACGGCGGCCGGCGACAGCGGGCTGTCGACGAGCAGATTGCCGCTGGCGATGTAGGTGCGCACCCTCGTGAAGCCCAGCGACTCGGCGAGCTCGCGCAACGCGGCCATGGGGAGCTTGCCGGTGCCGCCGACGTTGACGGCACGCAGCAGGGCGATGTGGGTGGGCATGTCGACGGCATTCTCGCGGTTGATACTTCCGCCATGAGCTCCCGCCGCCACCTGCTCGGCTTGCTGGCCAGCGCCCCGCTGCTGGCCCAGGCCCGCGCACCCAGTGTTCACGATCCGGCCCGCCTGCTCGTGCAGGGCCCGCTGCCCATGCCGGGTCTGGACCGCGAGCGCAGCGTGCGCGTCTACCTGCCGCCGAGCTACGCGCAGCAGGCCGAGCGCCGTTACCCGGTGATCTATTTCCACGACGGCCAGAACCTGTTCGACGACGCCACCAGCTATGCCGGCGAATGGGGCGCCGACGAGCTCCTCGACCGCCTCGCGCCCCAGGGGCTGGAGGCGATTGCCGTGGGCATCGACAACGGCGGGGCGCGGCGCATGACCGAGCTCAACCCTTGGGATCACCCGCGCTTCGGCAAGGGCGAGGGCTGGGACTACCTGCGCTTCCTCGTCGAGGTCGTCAAGCCGACCATCGACGGCCGCTTTCGCACCAAGGCGCAAGCGGCCAGCAGCGCGCTGATCGGCAGCTCGATGGGCGGCTTGATCACCCATGCCGCGCTGCACCGGTACCGCGAGGTCTTCGGCCTCGGCGGCGTGCTGTCGCCCTCGTTCTGGATCGCGCCGCAAGCGCTCGACCTGGCACGCGCCGAACCGCTGCTGGCCAGCCAGCGCGTCATCGTCTACGCCGGCGGCCGCGAAGACGGGCCGATGCTGCCGCAGGCGCAGCGCATGGCCGAGCTGCTGCAGACGCAGAGCCCGCATGTGCGCTTCGTCGAGGAGGCCCAGGCCCGGCACAACGAGGCCGCCTGGCGCGCCGTGCTGCCGCGCGTGCTCGCCCATCTGTTCCAAGCCGGCTGATGCTCAGCCTGCAGCGCCTCAGCCTGGGCTTCGCCAATGGCACGCAAGCCTTGCAGGACCTCGACCTGCGCCTGACCGCCGGCGAACGCGTCGCCCTGCTCGGCCCCTCGGGCTGCGGCAAGAGCAGCGTGCTGCGCCTGCTCGCCGGCCTGCTGACGGCGAGCAGCGGCAGCGTCGAACTGCCCGCCGGCCTGCGCCGCGCCTGCGTGTTCCAGCAGCCGACCCTGATGCCCTGGGCCAGCGTGGCCGACAACATCGCCTTGCCGCTGCGCCTGGCCGGTGAGCCGCTGGACGGCGTCGCCGCGGCGCTGGCACGGGTCGGCCTGCAGGGCTTCGAGAAGGCGCTGCCGCACGAGCTGTCCGGCGGCATGCAGATGCGCGCCGCGCTGGCCCGCGCCTGGGTCACCGCGCCGGATCTGCTGCTGCTCGACGAGCCCTTTGGCGCGCTCGACGAGATCCAGCGCGAGCGCCTGGGCGGCGAACTGCTGGCCTGGTGTGCGGCGCGGCCGCAGATGGCGGTGCTGCTGGTCACCCACTCGGTGTTCGAGGCCGTGGCCCTGGCCGACCGCGTGCTGGTGATGAGCCCGCGACCGGGCCGGGTGATCGCCGAGATCGATGTCGCCGCGCGGCGCACGGCGCAGGACTGGACGCAGCAGGATGCCTACTTCGAGCTGGTGCGCGCCGCCCAGCAGGCACTCGCACAAGGACTGCACGCGGCATGAGGCAATACGCGCCCGGCCTGTTGCTGATCGCCCTGCTGCTCGGTGGCTGGGAGTGGCTGGTGCGCGCCGGCGGCGTACCCGCTTACTTGCTACCGGCACCGACGCAGATCGCCGCCGCGCTGGCCGCGGACGCCGCCGGCTACCTTGACGCCTGGTGGTTCACCTTGCGCATCTGCCTGGCCGCCCTGGGCCTGGCCTGCGTCAGCGGCCTCGCCGGCGCCGCCGCCTTCGCGCTGTCGCCGCGCCTGGAACGCGCCTTCATGCCGCTGGCCATCGGCCTGCAGGTCACGCCCCTGGTGGCGATCGCGCCCCTGATCCTGATCTATGTCGACGAGCCGGCCACCGCCTTGCTGATCTGCGCCTGGGTGGTCGCCTTCTTCCCCATCCTCAGCAATCTGCTCGCCGGCCTGCGCGCCACCGACGCCGGCCTGCAGCAGCTGTTCAGCTTGTACCGCGCGACGCGCTGGCAGCGCCTGCGCCTCCTGATGCTGCCGGCCAGCCTGCCCTATTTCCTCGCCGGCCTGCGCATCGCCGCGGGCCTGGCCCTGATCGGCGCGGTGGTCGCCGAGTTCGCCGCCGGCGCGGCCGGCAGCCAGACGGGACTCGCCTCGCGCCTGCTGGAGGCCATGTTCCGCACCGACATGCCGCGCATGTTCGCGAGTCTCACGCTGATCGTCGCGACCGGCTTGGCGTTGTACGCTGCGACCGCATGCCTCGAACGCCTGCTGATCGGCCGCTGGCATGGCCGCTGAACCCATGACGATGAAACGACGACTGCTGCTCGGCGGCCTGGCCGCCGCCCCCGCCTTCATCCGCGCGCAAGGCGCGAGCCAGCCCCGCAGAATCACCTTCGCAACGAACTGGAAGGCCCAGGCCGCGCATGGCGGCTTCTACCAGGCCCTGGTCGACGGCACCTACGCGAAGGCCGGCCTGCAGGTCGAGATCCGTCAGGGTGGGCCGCAGGTCAACAACCGGCCGCTGCTGCCGGCCGGCCGCATCGACTTCCTGATGACCGGCAATCTGCTGCACGCGTTCGACAACGCCAAGATGGGCGTGCCAACGCTGTCGGTGGCGGCGATCTTCGAGAAGGATCCTCAGGCGCTGATCGCCCATCCGGGCCAGGGCTACGAACGCTTCGAGGCGATCCGCCAAGCGCCGCGCATCTGGATCGCCAAGGACGCGCAGTTCAGCTGGTGGCAATGGCTGAAGCGGGCGCACGGCCTGCGCGACGAGCAGCTGCGCCCCTACAACTACACGCTGGGCCCCTTCCTGGCCAACAAGCGCTCGCTGCAGCAGGCCTACTCGGTCGCCGAGCCCATCTACGTGAAGGCGCAGGGCGGTTTCGACCCGGTCGTGCACCTGCTCGCCGACCAGGGCTGGCGCACGCCCAGCACCCTGATCGACGCGCGCGCCGAGATGGTCGCCAAGGAGCCGGCCCTGGTGCAGGCCTTCGTCGACGCGAGCGTGGCCGGCTGGAAGACCTATCTGAGCGGCACGGTCGCCCAGCGCGCCGCCGCCGACGCGCGCATGCGCCAGGACAACCCGGAGATGCAGCAGGCCGAGCTGGAGGCCAGCCATGCACTGATGCTCAGGCAGCAGCTCGCCGGGCAAGGCCCGGGGCCGCTGCGCCGCGACCAGGTGGCCGGTTTTCTGCAGGACATGGTCAAGGCCGGGCTCTACAAGGCTGGCGAGGTCGATCTTTCCAAGGTTCTCAGCCCCCGCTTCAGCGCCTAAAGCCCATCGCGCAAGGCCTCGCGCAGCAGGCGCTCGAACTCGGCCTCGGCATCCCCCAGCTGCCGCCGTTCGGCCTCGGTCCGGTCGGCGCCGCGCCGGCCGGCCTGCAGCTGCTGCCTGGCCAGGCGAAGCAGGTTCGCATGGCGCTCGCGCAGCCGGGCCAGGCGCGGTGACTCGTTCAGGCAGGCGGTGAGCAGCACGTCCTGGGCCAGCAGCGATGGCGGCGCCACCGCCTCGCCATCCAGCCAGCGGTGCAAGGCCTGCAGGCGGGCGCGGTGGTCCAGGCTGGCGCGCAGCAGCGGCAGGCGCTCGCGCGGCAACGCACGCAGGCCCTGCCAGGCGGGGGGCGGCTGCCAGTGGCGCAGCCACTCGGGCAGTTGCTCGGCCGGCATCGGCCGCGCAATGCCATAGCCCTGGGCCTGCTCGCAACCCAGCTGCAGCAGCACCGCGCCGTGTTCCAGGCTCTCCACCCCCTCGGCGACCACCTCGCGGCGGAAGGCCGAGGCCAGGCCGATGACGCCGTCGAGGATGGCGAAGTCGTCGACGTCGTCGAGCATGTCGCGCACAAAGCTCTGGTCGATCTTCAGCTGCGCCACCGGCAGGCGCTTCAGGTAGGTCAGCGACGAGTAGCCGGTGCCGAAGTCGTCGAGCGAGAAGGCCAGGCCGCGCGCCACGCCCTCGGCCATGGTGCGCGACACGCCGACCAGGTCCTCCAGCGCGCTGGTCTCCAGCACCTCGAGCACGAGGTCCTGGGGCTGCAGCTCGGGGTGCTGCTGCAGCGCCAGCAGCAGGCGGGCGACGAAGTCGGGCTGCTGCAGATGGCGGGCGCTGACATTGATACTCAAGTCCAGAAAGAGACCCTGGCGGCGCCACTCGGCCAGCTGCTGCAGGCCCGTGGCGATGACCCAGTCGCCGACCTCGTTGCCCAGCGGGTGGTCCTCGATGACCGGCAGGAAGGCCGCCGGCGGCAGCAGGCCGCGCTCGGGGTGCTGCCAGCGGATCAAGGCCTCGACGCCGACCAGCTCGGCGTTGCGCAGCCTGACCTTGGGCTGGTAGTGCAGCACGAACTCGCGGCGCTCCAGGGCCTCGCGGATGCTCTGCACCGACTCGTGGTGACCGCGCAGCTGGGCGGCCTGCTCGGCGTCGAAGACCTGCACGCGGTTCTTGCCGGCCAGCTTGGCCTGGTACATCGCCTGGTCGGCCTGGCGCAGCAACTGGTCGGCGTCGACGCTCTCCGCCTGCGGGTAGAAGCTCACCCCCAGGCTGCCCGAGACCTGCAGGGTCTTGCCGTCGAGCTGGAAGGGCTGGGCGATCTCGCGCAGCATGCGCGCCAGCAAGGCCTGGCTGGCGGCCTCGTCGACGAGGTCGAGCAAGACGGCGACGAACTCGTCGCCGCCCAATCGGGCCAGCGTATCGCCCTCGCGCAGCACCAGGCGCAGGCGGGTAGCCAGCTCGACGAGCAGGCGGTCGCCGGCCTCGTGGCCCTGGCTGTCGTTGACCGCCTTGAAGCCGTCCAGGTCCAGGTAGACCACGGCGATGCGCTTGCCATGGCGGTGCGCCATGGCCATCGCGTGCTTCAGCCGGTCGCCGAGCAGCACGCGGTTGGGCAATGCGGTCAGCGCGTCGTAATGGGCGATGTGCTCCAGGCGCTGCGCCTGTTCCTTGAGCGCCGTGATGTCGGTCATCAAGGTGATGTAGTGGCTGATGCGCCCGCGCTCGTCGCGCACCGCCGAGATCGTTTCCAGCGACGCGAACAGCTCGCCGCTCTTGCGCCGGTCCCAGACCTCGCCCTGCCAGTGGCCGCTTTGCTGCAGCTCGGCCCACATGCGATCGTAGTAGCCCGGCTCGTGGCGGCCGGAGTCGAGCAGGCGCGGCGAGCGGCCGAGCAGCTCCTCGCGCGCATAGCCGGAGACGCGGCAAAAGGCCTCGTTGACCTCGACGATGAGGCCGGCGGCATCGGTGATCATGATGCCCTCGCGGGCATGGGTGAAGACGCCGGCGGCAAGCGAAAGGCGATGCTGCACCGAGGCCTGCTCTGCCTGCAGCCGCTTCAGCTGCTGCTGCATGTGCAGCAGATGGCCCAGCACGCTGTCGTCGCGCACCTCGCCGGTCGGCGGCGGCGCATCGAGCTCGCCACGGCCGATGCGCGTGATGCGATCGTGCACCAAGGCCGCGCTGCCGCCGAGCAGCCGGTGCAGGCGGCGGCGTGCGTGCAGCAGCAAGGCCGCCAGCGCCACCGCCAGCACCAGGAAGAGCAGGCGGGCGATGTCGGTGTTGCGCACCGCGCGCGCCAGCTCGGCGGCGGTGCGCGCCTCCACGGCCTGCTGCACCGCGGCGATCGGCTCCATGATGCTGGCCTTGTCGGCGTGGTAGGCGGCGTCGTGCAGGCGCAGCGCCAGGCGCAGGCGATCGGTCGGGTCGCTGACGCTGGCCGCCAGGTCCATGGCCTCGCGCTCGGTGCGCAGCAGCGCGTCGGACGAGGCCTTGGCGCGCGCCATCAGCGCGAACTCCTCGTCGGTGAAGCCGGCGGCGCGCATGCGGTCGAGCAAGGGCTGGCGTGGGCCGTCGGCGCCGGGCGGCCGACGCCCGCTGAGCACCAGGTCCCAGTAGACGCCCTCGTAGCCCTCGGGCCAGGGTCGACGGCCGTCGCGGATCTCGGTGATCGCCTCGAAGGCCTCGCGGTAGCGCGCATCGCCGGTCAGCACCGCGGTGCGCGCCAGCCGCGTCAGGTCGTCCGAACTCTGGCGCAGCAGCTGCACGAGTTGCAGCGACTCCAGGCGCTGGCGGTTGGCGTCGTCGATGCGCCGCTCCTGCGCCACGTAGAGGGAAAACGCCGCCGCCAGCGCGACCAGGGCGAGCAGCGCACGGGCGAGCTGGCGGCCGAAGGAGGCGGCGGCGCGCGGCATCAGCGCTCGACCTGGATCCAGTAAGCCGGCTGCTCGCCCTGCCAGCACCAGGCCGTGGGCGGCAGGTCGACGAGCAGGGCCAGCGGCGGCAAACTCCAGCGCCGGCCATCGTCGGCTTGCAGCTGGCCTTGGCAGGGGCTGAACAAGGCCGACCAGCCACGGCCGGCGAGCCAGCGCCCGGGCAGGGCCAGCTGCATCACGCCGCGCAGCTCGCGCAACATCAGGTTGAGGTCGCGCGTGGGTCCGGCCAGCAGCCGGCAGCCGGGTGCCAGCGCACCGTCGAAGGCCAGCGGTGGGTCGCCGGCGCGCAGCCGCTGCTCGCCGGCACCGAAATCCAGCGCCACGCCGGCGCCGGCGATGACGGCGAAATGCCGCTGCACGCCGGGAAAGGCGGAAAACGGCCCGTCGCGCTCGATGTCGGCCAGGCTCAGCCGCAGCCGCCAGTCGGATCCGGCCGGCCAGGCAAGGAGCTCGCGCGTGACGCCGCCGCCGTTGCGCCAGGGCTGCGGCAGCACCGCATCGGCCTCGATCAACTTCGTCATCCGCACAGCATAGGCGGCGGCCTGGCCGCCACTGTTGCGAGCGGCGCACGAGCAAGCCCTAGACTCCGGTCGCGCACTTGTTCGCCACCGGGCCCCGACCGTGTCCTTGCACCACCGATTGTTCGCTTCGCTGCTGCTGCCGCTGGTCGCGGCGTTGGCGCCGGCGGACGCGGCGCTGGCAGCCGGCCCGATGTGCCCTGCCCACCCGATCCGCTTCGCCCACTACGAGTTCGGTCTGCCCTACGCGGCCGGCCAGGGCGGCATCGACGAGGACATCCGCCAGGAACTCGAAAGGCGCAGCGGCTGCCGCTTCGAGGTCTCGGTGCGGCCGCGGGCGCGCATCTGGCTGGAGCTGGAGCGCGGCGAGCTCGACATGGCCGGCTCCGGCATCCAGACCGAGCAACGCGACCACTACGCCTGGTTCGCCCATTACGTGCTGGAGGACAACCGCGTGCTGCTCGCCGCCACGGTGCCTGCCAGCGTGGACAGCATCGACGCCTTCACCGCCCAACCCGGGCTGCGCCTGGGTGGCGTTCGCTCCTTCAGCTACAGCCCGTTCTACGACGCCCATGTCGAGCGCCTGCAGCAGCATGGCCGGCTGCACAGCACCGCCGACACGCGCAGCCTGTTCCGCCTGTTTGCGCTGGGTCAGATCGACGCGCTGATCGCCTCGCCCTTCCTCACGCTCTACTACACACAGCAGCTCGGCCTGGCGTTGCCGCGCATCGAGGACTGGGACCCGGGCCCGCCGACGCCCAGCGGCCTGGTGCTGGCCAAGCGCAGCTTCACGCCCGAGCAGGCGCGTGCCTGGCAGGCGCTGGTGCGCCAGCTGCTGGCCGACGGCACGATCCGCCGCATCCTGCAGCGCCGCTTCGGCGACGCCAGGCTGGCCGAGGCGGCGATCTACCGCACGCCCTGACAGCGCCGGCCGCCGACAATCGGCCCATGCTGCTCACCCTGCACAGCGCCGGCGCCGGCTTCGAGGCGGCCTGCCACATCCCCGCCCTGCCCGAGGGCCACCGCAGCCGCCGCCTGCATGGCCACTCCTATTTCGCGCAGGCGCGCTGCGCGCTGCCGCCGAGCTGGGCCGCCTTTCCGGGCGCCGAGGTCAGCCAGCTGCGCCAGCGCCTGGAGACGGCGGTGGCGCCGCTCGATCACGGCCTGCTCAACGAGCTGCTCGACAACCCGACCGACGAGAACCTGGCGCGCTGGTTGGCAGGCCGGCTGCGCGACGCCGGTGTGCCCGGTCTGCAGCAGTGCAGCGTCTACAGCACCGCGCACAGCGGCGTCGACCTCGACGGCCAGGGTCACGCCCATGTCTGGCGGCGCTACCGCTTCCAGAGCGCGCACTGGCTGCCCCATGTGCCGCCGGGGCATAAATGCGGGCGGCTGCACGGCCATGGCTTCGAGGTCATCGTGCACGCCAACACCACCTTGGCCGAGCAGGACGATCTCAGCGTCGACTACGACCAGCTCGATGCGCTGTGGGCGCCGCTGCACTTCGAACTGAACTACCGCTGCCTGAACGAGATCGAGGGCCTGGCCAACCCGACCAGCGAGGTGCTGAGCAGCTGGCTGTGGGCCAGGCTCAAGCCGCAGCTGCCGTCCCTGAGCTGGATCACCGTCTACGAAACCGGCAGCTGCGGCGCCAACTTCAACGGCAGCCTGTACCGCATCTGGAAGGAATTGACGCTGGACAGCGCGGTGCGTTTGCAGCAGGCCCCGGCCGAGCACCCGCTGGCCGGCGTGCACGGCCACACCTTCACGCTGCGACTGCACCTGCAGGCGCCGCTGGACCAGGTGAAGGGCTGGACGGTGGACTTCGGCGACGTCAAGGAGCGCTTCAACCCGATCTTCAAGTCGCTCGACCACCAGCCGCTGCACCAGCGCGCGGCCACGGCGGACAGCGACTGCGCCAGCCTGGCCGCGCAGATCCTGCGCGAGGCGCGGGCCGTGCTGCCCGAGGTCGACCGCGTCGACCTCTACGAGACACGCGGCAGCGGCGCCATCGTCACGCTGGGCGACACCAGCGAACTGGTGCCGGTGTAGCCAGCGCCCTCAGGCGCCGTAGCGCTGCTCGATGCGCCGCAGCGTGCCGTCGGCACGCATCTGCGTCAGCGCTGCCGACACCCCCGCCAGCGCCGCCATGGCCTTCGGCCTGGCGCGCGCAAAGGCCAGGTAGTTGGGGCTGTCGCTGTGATAGCGGTAGGGCTGCTCGCGGACCTGCTCGCTCAGGCCCAGCTGCTTGAGCTCCCAGCGTCCGGCCAGCGCGGTGGCCACCATGTAGTCGCTGCGCTCGGCCAGCAGCATCTTGACCAGCATGGTCACGTCGCGCCCGGGCACCAGCTGCAGCCTGGGCACCTGCAACAACGGCGGTGGGTAATGAAAGCCGCTGACCACGCCGAGGCGGCGCCCCTGCAACTCGTCCAGCTGGGCCAGCGTGAACGGCGCGCCGGGGCGGGCGAAGAAGCAGTAGTCGGCGCCGTTGCGGTAGGCCGGGCTCCAGGCCAGGTAGCGGCTGCGGTCGTCGCGGCGGCTGATCGTGGTGGTGAAGTCGGCCTGTCCGGTCTCCAGCTCCAGCAGCACCCGCTTCCAGGGACGCAGGGTCAGCGTCATCTCGTGGCCGGCGCGGCGCAAGGCCTCGCGGGCGATCTCGACGTCCAGGCCCTCACCGGCCGGGTCGCCCGGCGCGTTGACGAAGGGCGGGTAGACGGTGTTGACCATCACCAGCGGCGCCGACTTCGCCTTGGCCGCGGCGGGCAGCGCGCAGGCCAGCAGCAGGCGGCGAGACAGGGTGGCGTTCACGGCCGCAGTCTAGGCCGCGCGGTGCGCGCCGGCGACCGGCGCGGGGGTGGGAAAACGAAGGCTCGCCGGGCGGCGAAGCGAGGGAGCGGGGCAGCCGACGAATGATCGGCTGATAGGGCGCGGGGAGGCGCCGAGCCCGACGCATCCGGCCCACCGCCGGAGTCTTTTGCGCATCTCGACAACTCAGCGGGGTGGCGAAGTCTTGAAGTTCAGCGTTGAATCCGCCCTGCGTTTCCAGACGACATCGGAGAACTCGCATGCCAGACGACGGTCTCGCTCAAGCCAGCACGGCGTGGCCGACGTCCAAGTTCCGCTTCGAAGTGAAGTGGGATTCGGCGGTGTTGCATTTCGCGGAGGTTTCGGGCCTGGAGGTCGAGGCCCAGCCCATCGAGTACCGGCCCGGCGACAGCCCGGCGTTCTCAGTCATCAAGATGCCGGGGCTCAAGGTTCACGGCGACGTGACCATGAAGAAGGGCGTTTTCAAGAGCGACAACAAGTTCTGGGACTGGTTCAACGAGATCAAGACGAACACCCTCAAGCGCCAACCGGTCACCATCAGCCTGCTCGATGAATCCGGCGCGCCGACCATGGTGTGGACGCTGGCCAGGGCCTGGCCCCAAAAGCTCAGCGGAACCGATCTCCACGCGCAAGGCGACGAGGTGGCGGTGGAGACCCTGGTGATCTCGCACGAGGGACTGACGATGGCCAGGGGCTGATCCCGGCGTCAGCGTCTGCCGGTAAACGCCTCAAAGCATCGCGAGCGAGGGTCAGGAGGGAAGAGTCCAGTCTCCTTGCACCGTGCAGGTTGAAAGACTTGGCCCTGGAAACCCGTGGCCCTGGAACCCCGGCGCCTCAGATCGCAAAAACTGCGTTACGAAAAGCGACCAATAGCGTCACGGATTCACGTCGGAGTCAACCTTTGCCCCCCCGCTCTTACTGCGAATTTCCTCTATCGCTTCGAGCGCAGCCCATACCGATGCCCCCATTAATAGAAGCACTAACAGAAAGAAAACCGAGAACGAAAGCGCTCTTCCAAAGAAGATCAGCAAAAATGCCAGAGCAAATGCCACTGAAGTCAAAATCACACGTTTCAAGCGCATCTCACTTTGCCTCTCGCTCGTCGCCCCGCTTCACGGGCTTTTGGTCTATCTCCGTCCTTTGTACGCAGATTTTTACTCCACCACCCAACATATTTCCCGCGCTGGCACTAGCACTAGCCGAAAAATTTCCATCAGAAGAAAGCCCTGGTGAAAACTCCAGTCGACCTCCTGTACCCAAGGCAAAAGCACCAAACAGCGATGCTTGAACAGAACTGCCTTCTTCTAGCTTACCGGTAGAAATTTGCCCATTCGCATCAACTGTGTTCCCTAAGCCAAGACCAAAAAGAGTGCAACGGGAACTCACATCCGCGAAATTGCCAAAACTATCCCGCGCCAATCCGGCGTCTCCGCTAACACCGACAAATAGAACCATCGAGGTCACGCCCAGCGTTCCACTGGCTTGGAACTTGGGGGAGGCCAAGCTCTCGGCGGCCGTCTTCAATGGTGATAGCGGTGCGCGCGGCGAACCAGACAGTCGCGAGAATGCGAATGAAGAAATGCGCCCATCGGGATCATGGTATTTGTAGGGATTGTTCTCCGCATAGTGATACCGCCCAAAGGATTTCCCCGTTTCCGCATTGGTCACCACCGGATCCACGCTGAGGAACCTCCCCGCAATCGGGTCGTAGTACCGCTGCTGCATGTACACCA
>VFQU01000300.1_pt1 | contig 48560 bp, 62 predicted proteins | sample 3512311 | NCBI WGS metagenome assembly VFQU01 (sample SAMN10412377, study PRJNA504923) | tailings metagenome | isolation source: Relicate 3 Philex TSF3 active mining site | place: Philippines: Tuba, Benguet | collected 2017-08-29 | reverse complement strand
CCGAAAAGGTGCCCGCATGAACGCCCCCGTGAAATTCCCCCGCATCGAGTTCCGCGCGGAATCCTTGCGCATCGCCGGCAAGAAGGTCGCGGGCGATCTCGGCACGCTCGACGTGTTCGATCCCTATACCGGTGCCGTCGTCGGCACGGTGCCGCGCGCCAGTGCCGCGCAAGTCGCCGAGGCGTTCAAGATCGCGGCGGCCTATAAGCCCAAGCTCACCCGCTACGAGCGCCAGAAGATCCTGATGAAGACGGGCGAGTTGATCGCGGCGCGCAAGGAGATGCTGGCGCGCATCATCACCGCCGAAAGCGGCTTGAGCCTGAAGGACTCGTATTACGAAGTGGGCCGCGCCTACGACGTCTATACGCTGTCGGGCCAGCTCGCGATCCGCGAGGACGCCGAGACCTTCGCGTGCGATATCACCCCGCACGGCAAGGCGCGCCGCATCCACACGCTGCGCGAACCGTTGCAGGGCGTGATCTCGGCGATCACGCCGTTCAACCACCCGCTCAACATGGTCTCGCACAAGATCGCGCCCGCGATCGCGACCAATAACCGCGTGGTGCTGAAGCCGACGGAATTGACGCCGCTGACGGCGTTGGCGCTCGCCGACATTCTTTACGAGGCGGGCCTGCCGCCCGAAATGCTGTCGGTCGTGACGGGCTCGCCCAGCGATCTGGGCGACGCGATGATCACCGATCCGAATATCGATCTGGTGACGTTCACGGGCTCGGTCGCGGTCGGCAAGATGATCGCGCAGAAGGCCGGGTATCGGCGCGTGGTGCTCGAACTCGGCGGCAACGATCCGCTGATCGTGCTCGGCGACGCCGATCCCGATAAGGCCGCCGAACTCGCCGTCGCGGGAGCGACCAAGAATTCGGGCCAGCGCTGCACGGCGGTCAAACGCATCCTCGCGGTCGAAAGCATCGCCGACAAGCTGGTCGAGCGCATCATGGTTCACGCCAAGAAGCTCAAATCCGGCGACCCGATGGATCCCGAAACCGATATCGGCACGGTGATCCACGAGCGCGCGGCGCAGAGCTTCGAAAAGCGCGTGATCGACGCGGTGGGGCTGGGCGCGAAGCTGCTGCACGGCAACAACCGGCAAGGCGCCTTGTATCCGCCGACGGTCGTCGACCACGTGCCGTACGATTGCGAGTTGGTGCGCGAGGAGACGTTCGGGCCCGTGATCCCGGTCGTGCGCGTCAAGGATATCGACGATGCGATCCGCGTGTCGAACTCGACCAAATACGGTCTGTCGTCGGGTGTGTGCACTTGGCGCCTCGATCATATCAATCGCTTCATCAAGGAACTCAACGTCGGCACCGTGAATATCTGGGAAGTGCCCGGCTATCGCATCGAAATGTCGCCCTTCGGCGGCATCAAGGATTCGGGGCTCGGCTACAAGGAAGGCGTCGTCGAAGCGATGAAGTCATTCACCAACGTGAAGACCTATTCGTTGCCCTGGAGCGCTTCCTAAGCCCTTACGTACCGGGAGTTGATCGGCCTTTACGCCGCGCACCCGTCTGTTTAGCCTTTCCCGGAGTTAATCCGGGGAAGGCGTATGCGGATCTGGATGGCGTTGCTGGCTGCTTTGGTTTTGGGCGTAGCGCCCGCGCGCGCCGACGAAGCGAAATTGTCGGCGGCCCTTGATGCGTTCGAGCGGATGGCGCTGTGGCGCGTCGCGACGGGCCTGCCGACGGGCGCTTTGGAGCCGACAGGCGGGGTTATACGCTGGCAGCAGCCCTTGCGCGTTCGCATGGCCGGGCGCTCGTCGTCGAGTGAGCGATCATTTCTCCTCAAAGTCCTTAACCAGGCTGCGGAGCTCGCCAATCTCGCGATTGTGGTCGAGAACGGTGCGAGCAGTGGCGAGAATTTCAAGATTGAGTTCTTTCCCGAATATGGCGCGCCGCCGATAATTCCCGACGCAGGTTGCTTGGCTCGTACTTGGCACATCCAAGGCATTATGACGCGGGTCGAACTCTATATTCGGACGGGAAGCCGCGAATACACACGCTGCATTTTGCGCGCGATGCTGCATGGTTTCGGAATTCCGGGACATCCCAATGATCTCGACTCGGTGCTGAGTTTCACGCGGCACGGGATATCCAGATTTACCGAAGCCGACGTAACGACATTGCGCACCCTCTATCATTCGTCAGTGTGGCCGGGCATGCCGCATCTGGAAGCAATGGTCGCCGCCCGCAAATTGCTCGCCGAGCGGATGGGGTTGATCCCCGCCGGCGGTGATGCGAGCGGGTTGGCGCGACTGACGATGGATCGGTCTGTTGTGCGGCTTCGCGCTTCGGCCGAGGGAAGCGGCCGTCCGGCGGCAATCGCGGCGATCCAGCTTGGCATCGCCTATTCGCGCGGCAACTATGTTCGTACCTACCGCGATGAAGCGAATCGCTACATGCGTCTCGCCGGGGATGGAGGTATCCCCGAATTTCAGTACATCGTCGGTTCCATGTTTCTCGAGTGGGTCAGCCCTTTACGCGACGACAAGGCGGCCGCGCACTATCTCGAGAAAGCCGCTTTGCAAAATCATGCGGATGCCATGTTTCTGCTGGCGAGACTGCTGGCGAGCGGACGCGGCCGCGAATTCGATCCGGTCGCGGCCTATGCTTGGTTCAGCCTTGCGGCCGATCGCAAAGTCCGTGGCGCGGCGACGGCCCGCGATAATTTAAGTGCGAATTTGAGCGCGGCGCAGATTGCCGAAGCCAAGTCCCGCGCCGAGAAATTCGTGCCGCAACCGGCGCGGTGAGCCGAGCAAAACAAGACTCGCTATTCGACGAGCTCGGATCGTAATATTTCCGTCATAAACCCGGGGGAGGGGAAAATGGCGGAATTCGAAGACGATCCGGAATCGATTGGCATCGCGCGCCCGATGGGCCGCGTGTTCGGCGACATCGCGCAAGAACGTTTGAGCCGGCGCGCCTTGCTGGGCGGTGCGGCCGCTGCGGGGCTTGTCGCGGCGCTGCCCGAGGACGCACAGGCGCAGGCCGGGCGCTCGTCGTTGAAGTTCGCCGACGCCGACAGCGTGATGAATGCGCAGGATCGCGTCGCACCCGGCTACAAGCGCAGCTTCGTCATTAAATGGGGCGATCCGCTATTCGCCGATGCACCCGCTTTCGATCCGCGCGCGCAGAGCGGCGCCAAGCAAGAACGCCAAGTCGGTTACAACAACGATTTCATGGCGTTCTTCCCGCTGCCTTACGGTTCGCGCAGTTCGACGCGCGGCTTGCTGCACGTCAATCACGAGTACTGCAACGGGAACCTGATGTTCCCGGGCATCGGCGAGCGCGGCAACCAGACCAAGGAGCAATGCGAGGTCGAGATGGCCGCGCATGGCTTGTCGGTGATCGAGGTCACGAAGATCGGCGGCGAATGGCGCTTCGTGCGCGATAGCAAGTTCAACCGCCGCCTGTCGGGTTCGGGCGAGATGTTCCACGTTTCAGGCCCGGCCGCCGGGCATCCGCGCTTGCGCTCCAACGAAGATCGCACCGGCACACTGGTCGTCGGCACGCTGAACAACTGTGCTGGCGGCGTGACGCCCTGGGGCACGGTTTTGTCGGGCGAGGAAAACTTCAACGGCTATTTCGGCGGCGACGCGGCCAAAACGCCCGAGGCGCGCAACCATCGCCGCTACGGCGTGCAGCCCTTTCAAGGCGCGCCCTGGGCGACGTATTTCGAGCGCTTCAACGTCGAGAAGAACCCGAACGAGCCCAACCGTTACGGCTGGGTCGTTGAATACGATCCCTACGATCCGAAATCCTCGCCGGTGAAGCGCACGGCGTTGGGCCGCTTCAAGCACGAGGGTGCCACTTGCGTCGTGTGCCCGGACGGGCGCGTCGCGGTCTATTCGGGCGACGACGAGCGTTTCGAATACGTCTATCGCTTCGTTTCGGCGGGCAAGTTCGATCCGAAGAACCGCCGCGCCAATCGCGATCTGCTGGATGAAGGCACGTTGTCGGTCGCGCGGTTCGACGCGGATGGTTCGTTGCGCTGGCTGCCGCTCGTCCACGGGCAAGGGCCGCTGACCGCCGCGAACGGTTTCGACAGCCAAGCCGACGTTCTGATCGAGGCGCGCCGTGCGGCCGATCTCGTCGGCGCCACGCCGATGGATCGTCCCGAAGACGTCGAGACCAATCCGGTGACGGGGCGCACCTATGTGATGTGCACCTATAACGAACGCCGCGCGGCGGCGGACGCGGCCGAGGCGCGCACGCGCGTCAACCCCGCCAATCCGCGCGTGGGCAGCCGCACGGGCCATGTCGTCGAGATGATTCCGCCCGGCGGGCGCGGGGCGAAGGCCGATCATGCGGCCGATGTGTTCCGTTGGGACATATTCCTGATGGGCGGGGATCCCGCCGATCCGGCGTCGGGCGCCAAATACGGTGCTGGCGTGGGGCCGCATGGCTGGCTCGCGGCCCCCGACAATGTCGCCTTCGATCCGAAGGGCCGCATGTGGATCTCGACCGACGGCATGCCCACGCAAGCCTCGCCCGCCCGTGCCGACGGCTTGTTCGGCACCGATACCGAAGGGCCGGGGCGTGCGGTCACGAAGCGCATCTACGGCGCGCCCTCGGGCGCGGAAGTCTGCGGGCCGTGTTTCACGCCCGACGGCAAGACGCTGTTCCTCGCCATTCAGCATCCGGGCGAGGCGCGCGGTTCGAATTACGAGAACCCGTCGACGCGCTGGCCGGATTTCCGCGACGACTGGCCGCCGCGCCCCGCGGTGATCGCGGTCGAAAAGATCGACGGCGGCGAGATCGGTTCCTGACCGGTCTTAGCCTTCGTTCGCCGTCAGCTGGGCCTGAAGCTGCGCCGACAACGCGTTCGGCGCGGCATCGGGCCGGCGGCCGCGCGCGACGACGATGCCTTCGGTGAACTCGGCACCCGACACGCGCCCGCGCGTGTCGGTGATGCCGTCGAGGTCGAGGCGCTGCGCGACCTCGCCCGCTGTGCGCGCGCGTTTGGCGTCGCGATCGTGGAACACCGCGCGGTTCGCCTTGGCGGCGACCGGCAGCACGCGATTTGCGGGCTGGTCGGGATTGGCTTCGGCGGCTTTGATCAGCCGCACGGCACCCGAAGCGCCCAGGAAATGCGCGGCGTAAACCTCTTGATAGGTCGGCTCGCGGCCCAGCGCCTTTTGCAAACTGTTGCGGTTGGTCTTCGACAATTCGCCGGCCATCGCGGCGGCGAGTTTGGCGTCTTTGCGCAGGGCAAGAATTGCCGATCGGTCGTCCGCACTCGGCACTTCGTTCCGGCCGGTGGCGGGATCGCGCGCGATTTTCGCGGCCGCGTCGCCCATGCCGTATTTGGCGCCGTGGCGGCGCACAAGCTCCAGCCAGGTTTGCTCGGTGAACTGGAAAAGCCCCGTGGCGCTGGAATTCGGGTTCTTGGCGTCGGTTTTCAGGCCGCTTTCGCGCCGCGCGGTCGCCAGCAATTCGGCGAAGCCGGCCGTCCCCCGGCGCGCGGGCTCGGCCAAAGCCTGGCGGATCGCGGCGGGGGCGGGGCGGGTGGCGATGGTCTCGACGGTCATGGCGGGCAGAATATCGCAACGCCCGTGCCAAAGTCCCCAGGTGACGGAAACGCGCGGTTTTCGGGCCCCAAAACGGGGCCGGAAAACCCGCCCCATCAATCGCTTGCGAAGGGCGGCCAGGGGCGGTATAGGGACGGCCCCGCACGGTCGGAGCGTAGCTCAGCCTGGTAGAGCACTAGCTTCGGGAGCTAGGGGCCGGAGGTTCGAATCCTCTCGCTCCGACCAGCGGGATCAAGCACTTAGCGATTATTTGATAACCCGAAGGCGGCGAGATTGGGACTCCGCATTGGGAGTTTCGATCGCGAATTGCCCCGGCGCGCGCGCATTTGCGGTGCTGCGCATCGCTTCGACGGCCGCGCGTTTGGCTTCGTCGGCGACCTTCGTGTATCGCGCTGTCGTCGCGGCGTCTTTGTGCCGCGCCAGGTTCTGCGTCACCGCCGCCGGCGCCACATGCGCGACCTGCGTGACGAAGGTCGCGCGCACGTCGTGGAACCGATAGTGCTTCACGCCGACGCGGCGCAGCGCCGATGCCCAGGCCTTGCGCGCGTTCTTGATCGGCCGCGCCGCGAAGGGCTTGTCGTCCTTCCCTTCGCCGATTTTGCGATAGACGATCAAATGGCGCGCATCGTCGCGCTCGCCGTCGGACATCGCTGGGTTCTTCGCGCGATCGGCCGCGTCGGCCGCCAGCCAGGCCAGCAATTCGCGCGCTTCGCCGTTCGCCGGCAGGAAGTCGTCGCGGTCGGATTTGGCGATCGCGGCGGGAATGCGCAGTCCGCCGGCTTCCCAATCGATCCAGTCGATCGTCGCGCTGAACACTTCCGCCTTGCGCAAGCCGACCAGGCGCACCAGTGCCGCCGCCTTCCAGAGATGATCCGGCGTTTTGGGATCGGCCTCGATCGCGCCCAGCGCGTAAAGCGGGACCGGCGTCGGGTCGCGGCCGGGTTCGTCGAAGGGCTTAATCTCCGGCATGTCGGCAAGATGCGGCACGGCCGTGCCGGGCGCCTTGGTCTTGTGCGCGATCGCCAACACGACGCGCAATTCATCCAGATATTTGTTCCGCCGCGACGCCGATAGAACTTGGCCGGTCGCACGCCAGAAATCCGGATTCGCGCGATCGATATCTTTGCGCGGCCCGCCGATCCAGATCCGGCGTTCCAGTGTTTCGACATGCGTGCGAAACGCGTCCGCGCGTTCCGCGACGCCGGCGCGCCCGGCAATCGGGCAGCCCGCGCCGAAGAATTCCAGCAAAGCGATTTGCGCCGCGCGAATGCCGTCCCAGCTGGCGAAGCGCCGTGCCTGGGCGGCCCGGATCGCGATCGCTTCGGCCAGCGAGAATTCGCCGGGCTTGACGATCGCCTGACCGCGCGCGGCGTTGCGCGCCTGGACCTTCGCCGCTTCCTCGATCGCTTCGGCCTGACGCTTCGACGTTGCCGGCGTGCCGTCGGCCGCGATGCATCGGCGGCTATAACGCTGGCCCGCGATTTGGAAATCGTAGATCCAGCAGCGGTGCTTGCGATCCCAGATCGTCGTCATGGCGCGCCCTTCCGGCCGGTCATCCGCGCGACAGTAGGCCCAAATTTTTGAGATAGGCAACGGCCGACTTATGACCGGCCCCCGTGCCGCCGCCTTGCGGTTTCGTCTTCGCGCCGCGCGCGGGGCGCGGTTCGATCGCCATGCCGCGCTTATAGGCTTCGATCGAAGCGCGCGACACCCGCACGCCGCCGCGCGCGTCGCGGCTCGCGCGCACGCGCCAGCCTTCCAGATCGCCGTTGTCCAGCATGCGGCGCACGGTCGATTCATCGCAGCCCAGCTCCATCGCCGCGCGCGCGACCGGAACGCCTTCGTCGAAATCGACGGGCGGTACAGGTTCGGCGAGGCGCGGGCGCGGGCGCATCAGGCGGGCCGATTGATGCGCGCCGGCGCGGGCGCTAGGGTCGCTTCATGGCATTGGGCTTCGACATCTACGCCAAGCGGCCGGACACGCTGCGCTATCTGGCCGAAAGCACCGACACGCGCGGCGTCGAGATACGCTGCGCGCCCTGCGACAAGGCGCTGTCGATTCCGTTGGCGGCCTTGGTCGCGCGTTTCGGCGCGGATGCGCAACCGCCCGCCCATGCCGGCCATTTCAAATGCCCGGCCTGCCGGCGCGTGCCGACATTCTTCAGCTGGGTCGGGCCGAACGGGCTTTAACATCACGCGGCCTTGGCCTCGGCGCTGTCGATGTTGGCCTTGATTGTGCGGAACGTGATCGCGACGACCCAGGGATTCGCGGCCCAGGATTCCTCGCCGTTGATGCTTTCCCACAGCTTCTGAAACGGCGTGACCGGCGACGTGTGGCATAGGCCGATTTTGTCGTAGTCGAATCCGGGCACGACGTAACAGCAATCGCGTATTTTGCTGACGCCCTCGGCGATTGCATCTTCTTCGCTGATGTCCTGAAGGCGCTGGACGCGCACGTCGGTGACGATCAGCGTCAGCCGTGACGCCCAGCGCGGCATGTGGATCGAGGGCGTCCAGCGCGGCGGCTTGTCGGGGATGTTGTCGAAGCCGCGCGCGCGGGCATCTTCGCGCCAATTGGCGGCATAGATCGGAATGCCAGGATCGCCGCCGCCGACCAGCGCGTGATTTTCCCGCACCCAAAGCCGGTCGCCGGGCTCGAAACGCGCGCAAATGCAATGATTGCCGGGCATCGCAGGATCGTCGGTGAACCAAAAACGACCGACGCGTGCGGCGGGCCATCGCGCCGGGTCCAGACTCCACGTCGCTTCCGGCTGCGGCTTCAACACCCGCCGCGTTTGGGTTTTGCGGCCGTCGAGCAGGGCGCGCACCATCGGCGCGCTGAAGATGATCGGCCGGTCTTTGGGCGCGTTGGCGGTCATAGGATTGAGTCTCCATCGTCGATGTCGATGCCCGCCTCGCGCGCGCAGCCATAGGCTTCGCAGTCGATCCCCGGGTCGTCGACGCTGCAATACATCCCCGTGCGCGGGCACATCATCGGGGCGTCTTCGTCGCAATCCATGTCGGCTGGGCCGGTCATCGGCGGATTTCTTTCGTTCGGGCGGCGGCGATCGCCAGGCCGCGCAGCGAGGCTTCGGCGCGATCGAAGGCGCGATGGACGCGGATCTCGGCCGACCAGGTCACCCTGCGTTCGCGGTTGCGCGCGGCCTGTTCGATCGCGCGTTGCGCCCACACGCGATCGATGTCGACGGCGGTCATCGGCGGCCTCGTTCGGGTTTGGGTTGGGCGTCGTCGACCAGCGCGCGGCGCGTGGCCGGCTTGGCGATCGGCGTGGAGAAGTCGGGCAGGGCTTCGTCCTTCACGCGCGCGGCAAGGCGCGCCATGTGGCCGGGGAGCCGCGAGGCTTCGTTCGCCTTGGCGGCGCTGAAGCGCTGATCGGGCATGCGGAATCCCTTCGTCACGCCGCACCGCCTTCCTTCATCGGCGGGCAATCCGGCGCGGTGCAGCCGGCGACCATCTGCCGATCGGCGCCGCATTTCGGGCAGGTCGGTACGTTGAAGCCGAGAAGATCGTCGATCTGTTTTTGCGACAGCAGCCGCGGATCCGTGTCGGACGGTGCCGGCATGTCGCGCCAATCCGACGACATCGGCGTATCCTTCGGCGGCACGCCGATGGCGCCGTCTTTGAGAAGTTTTTGAAGGTCGCGTTGCGCTTCCTCGATCTTGACCGGATCGAGGCCCAATCGATGCAGCCGCCGATCGCGGCGATCGATTTCGGCTTGGAGTTCGGCGACGCGCGCCTCGGCCTTTTCGGCGCGGGTTTGCTCGGCCAGCCATCGCTGCACCAAGCGGCCGGCGTGGCGCTGCGATTCGCACCAGGCTTGGTAATACAGAATGCCGGCTTTCTTCTGATCCTCCAGCGCCGCGATCTTGGACTTCGCGGCGGTGTAGTCGCTGTCGAGCCCGTCGACCTTGTCCTCCAATTCGCCGACGCGCGCTTCCGCCGCGCGGGCGCGATCGACCAGGGCGGTGTTGGCGGCCAGCAATTCCGCGATGCGTTCCGCCGGATCGCGAACGGCGTTCGCGCGCGCATCGTGCAATGGTGTTGGTCCGGGGCGCGGCGTCGTGGGTTTCACGCCTGCGCCGACGTTGCGCCGCTTCAGCCAGGCGGCGTATTCGTCGGGCTTGTAATGGCCGCCTTGTGCCCGGCCGAGATAGACGAGTTCAAAAAAATCCTCGTCCGACTGTCCGGGGATCGGGCGAACGGTCGCGACCATGTCACTTCCCCTTCGGCTTGGCGGCGGGGGCGGGCTTGGCTTTCGCGGCGGGGGCCTTCGCCGGCGGCTTCAGGCGCTGGGCCAGCTTGTCGGCCGTTTCCAGATGCAGCCAGGGCGGCAGGTATTTGCGGTTTGCCGCGACGTTCTTGGCGATCGCGCCGCGCAGCGCGGCTTCGTCGCCGCCCGCCGGCAGATCGAGGCCCAGATCCTGCGCGATGCGCTTCAGCTGCGCGGGACCGCACGCCTGCAGGAATTCGTCGGCTTTCTTGCCGTAGAATTCCCAGACCTTCGCGACATCGGCGCCGATCGCTTTAACGACCGGCTCCATATAGGGTTTGAGCGCGGGCAGCTTGTTGTACTCGCGCTGCATCGCATTGATGTTCTCGTTGGCGACGAAGCACAGCCCGACCAGTTCCAGCACCTGCCCGGGTGCCAGTTCGACGATGCGCTTCCACAAAGCCGCGTCCGGCAGCTTTGCGATCGTGCCGATCAGCTTGCCGATCGCGGCTTGGCCCTGCGGTGTGGTGTTGTTCACGGCGCGCCGTACTTCGAGGTACGCGTAAAGGCGTGCCGCCATCGCGGGCTTGTCGAACGCGGCTTCGGCGATCGCGGCGTCGTAGATGTTGCCGACCGCGTTCATGAATTTCCAGTCGTACTCGGCGCGCGGCGGCTCGCGGTGCTGAATGGTTCTCGCGGCGGGCTTGGGCTTCACGATCGATTCGTGAATTTCCATCTTGCCCGTGTTTTTCTCGATCACGATCACGGCGCCGGCGTCCTTGCCTTTGCCCTTGTGCCAGCCGATCGGCGGGCTGGTATGGCCCGACTGGCGCTTGATCTCCACCCAGGGGAACTTCGCGGCGAGCGTCGCCTTGGCCGCTTCCGCATGCGCTTTGATCAGGCGTTCGACTTCGATCGTGTCCTTGAACCAGCTGGTGGGGCCGCCTTCGTATTCGGGCTGGTCGAATTCGATCAGCTCGCCCTTGTAGTCTTCCAGCGCGAAGCATTGCGCGCCGACCGGCATCAGTTTGTTGGTCGCCCGGCGCTTCAGCATGTCGGTGTCGACATCGCCTTCCAGCGCTTCGTCCAAAATCTCGGCCTGTTCCTCGCGCTTGGCGACGGCGATCGCGTTGGCCGCTTCGACGCCGATCTTGCCCTCGCGCAGCGCGTCGATCGCTTCGGGGATCAGCGCCGTGACCAGCTTCAGCCGCTTTTGCACCGTGCGGACATTGATTTTGATCTGGCGCGCGATCGCCGAGGCTTCCAGCCCGAAATTCTTTTTCAGGTCCATGAAGGATTCGGCCTGTTCGATTTCCGACAGGTCGGCGCGCTGCATGTTCTCGGCGATCGCGGCGATGCGGGCTTGCATGTCGTCGTAATGCGCGACCTGCACGGGCCAGAGGCGCGCTTTGTCGGCGCGGCCTTCGGCGATCAGCTTTTCGATCGCGCGATGGCGGCGCTCGCCGCCGATCAGCTCGAAATGGTCGGCTTTCTTCGGGTGCGGGCGGACGAGCAGGTTTTGCTCGAGGCCGTTGCTGGCGATGCTGTCGGCCAGCTCGGCGACTTTCTCGGGGTCGAAATGTTTGCGCGGGTTGAATGCGCTGCGCAGGATGCGGTCGAACGGCACGGCCTGCGGGATCAGGTTCGGGATCGACGGGGCGACGGAAGCGTCGGGCATGGGGCGGATTCCTTGTGGCGAGAGGGGAAGGGATCAGGTGCGGGCGGGCGTGGCGTCGTGCGGCGGGCGGCCGCGGCGCGGGCGATCGTGGATCGGGCTGTCGGCCGACGTGCGCGCCAAAGCGCGCATCGTGCCGACCAGCGATTTGCGCACGCTCGGATCCGTGATGTCGTAATAGGCGCGGACCATTTCGATCGTTTCGCGCTTGGCCATCGGATCGAGTTCCTGCACCGGTGCTGCGCCCTTGGCCGTGCCCTGCAGATGATCGGCGCCGTATTTCGAGACTTCGCCGGGCATGTCGTCGAAGAAAAAGCCGACATGCACGTCGAGCGCGCGGGCGCATTCGAACAGGCGCGAGGCCGAGAGGCGGTTGGCGCCGCGCTCGTTCTTCTGCAGCTGCTGGAAGGTGATGCCGATGCGCTCGCCCATTTCGGCTTGGGACATGCCCAGCATGGTGCGGCGTTCGCGCAGACGCTTGCCGACATGCACGTCGATCGGGTTCGGCCCTTCCGACGCGCGGCCGCGCCGGCCGCGAAAGCGCAAGGGTTTGGCGTCGTGTTTCTTGGTCATCGTCGTCTCCGTTGTGGCGAGGGGTGCGAACGGCGTTCGCGGGGCGGATCAGGTGCCGAACAGGCTGGACAGAATCAGCAGCAGCGCGCCGCAGACGAAGGCGATGCCGAGGATCGTTAAGGCCAACGCCCCGACGGACAGCACGGCGTAGCCCGCCCAGGTGAAAACGAGATCGGCGTATTCGTTGAGCGACATCACGCGGTCCTTTCCGCGTTAGCGGCGCGGGGCTTCGGCGCGGCTGGCGAGTTCCTTCAGCCACGCGACCGCATAGGCGTTCGAGCGGTCGCCGACCGAGGGGCCTTCGAGAAGCCGCGCGGTGTAGCGGGCGCGGCGGGCGAACACGCGGCGCTGTTCGGCGTCGCCGCTATCGGCGGCGTTGAGTAGATCGCCCATGCGCGCGTGCAGGATGTGGCGCGCGTCGTCGGGCAGCGAATGGATATCGGGCATGCGGCACCTTTCGCGTTGGGGTTGGTCGCGTTCGGGGTTGCGGCTAAAGCGGCTGGCGGATGCGGCGAAGGTCTTTCACCGCGCGCGCGTCGATGCCGTCGCTTTCGGTATCGATCAGCGCGTAGACGTGGCGCGTGCCGGCGGGATCGTCGTAGAGCGCGCGGATACGACCGATGCGGCCGGAGCCTTCGATCCTCACGCGATCGCCCAGGGCGAAGATTTCGGGCTCGGCCGCGTTCATGTGTCGCCCTCGAACTTGTCCAGGGCCGCGTCGCACCAGCGGGTCACGTCATTGACGATGCGCTCGCGATTGCGGGCGCTATCCATCGGCTCGGCGATGCGCGACTTGATGGCGGTCAGCGCCTTGGACATATCGGCGATGACCTGTTTAAGGCGCAGCACTTCGCGCATGAATGCTTTGTCGCCGTCGCGTAAGGTGCGGCCGACGAAGGCGGCTTCCATCAGTTGTTCGACTAGCGTTGGCATCTGTTGCTGGGTGGTGTTCGCGCCGCTCATGCGGCACCTCGCGCCTTGGCGATGGCGGCGCGCGCACGGCGCAGATCGCCGAGCGTGCAGGCGACGGCGATCGTCGTGCGGCCGAACTTGATCGTGACCGGCGTGTCGTCGGGAAGATCTTCGTCGCCTTCGCCGTCGAGATCCGCGAACGGCGTCAGCGCCCCGTGCATGTCCGGCGCGGCGGCGCAGAGTTGGGCATTTGCGCGTATCTCGCCCTGGGTGCGGACCATCATCGCGAAAAGCCCGACGCCGCCATCCTTAGCGCCGATGCAATGCCCGTTGCCGTAGACGTGCCAAGGGCCGGGCGTGTGGGCGGGCGCGTCGTCGCGAACGGCGTTCGCGGCCGGGGGTTGCGTTGCGGGGGTGGCGGGTTTGGACATCTCGCGACTCCGTCGGTTGTGACGGTCGCGAGCGTTACATTATGGAACGGTGCGTGTCAATTACAAATTGGAACGTAACGTTCCAAAATGAGATTGTGCTACCGGAGCGTTTTCAAGTACGCCTCTGCCTGCGCGCGGAAGTCGTCGCGCGGCACCCGGCGGATATCATGCGCCCGCGTGTGCCAGGACCAATCGGTCACGTAGGTGATCCGCCCGGCATCCTCGACCAGCCATCGGATAAGCCTCATTCGCGCCGAAGCGGGTTCGATCCGCGCGGTACGGGCGATCAAGGTGTCCGCGTAGTCGCGCGCCGACAGCAGCACGTTGGCTTGGCCGTAGGTCAAACCCTCGGCCCGCAGCCCGAGGCGGGTTACGGCGGCTTCCTGGGCCTCGGTCGCGGGCCGCCCGCCTGGCAAGTCGGGCAGGGCGAGCGCGGGCGGAATAGCGGGCGGCGCATAGCCGCGCCAGATATCGGCGCCCGGCGGCGGTTCGGGCGGTGGGGGATCGATGACGGCGCGCGGCTGCTGGAAATCCGGGCGTTCGACTTCCGGAGGTGACGTGCGGCCGCGCCGAATACCCGCGATCACGCAGACCGCGATCACAAGGGCGACGGCCAGGAGCGTTCCGAGCGCGTCCATCAATCGTCAAGCGGCGGGGGGCAGGGTGCGGATGAAGTCTTCCAGGGCGCCGCGATGGGGGAAGGTCCGGTAAGCGGACGGGTGTTTGGCGGTCCACTGGCCTTGGCCCTTCGCCTCGATCGCCCAGCCCGCCTTATGCGCGCGGTCGAGCATTTCCCAGGGCAGTTCCCGTTCCTCGGCCGCCAGCGCTTGGGCTTTGATCGTTTCGCGCAGATTGCGCGAAGCGGTGTCGGCCTCGGCCCGGTGCCGCGCGGTTTCGCGGGCGATATCGGCCAGCAGCGCCAGCGCCTCGGCCGCGCCCATCATCAGCAGCGCGCCGAAGATATGCGGCAGATAGGCGAGGGCGGCCATCGGGGCGGCCACGCCGCGCGGCGGATCCATGAAGGCGAGCACGGCCAGCACCAAAGCGGCGAATAGTCCGAGAGAACCGAGGGCGAAGATCGCCACGGCGATGGTGGGTTTGTTTTGCATATCCGATTCCTCCCTGTCGAGCGGGGTGAATTCTAGCGCCGCGCCTTCAAGTTGCACAGCATCGCTGCCTTGTGTATGGTCCGGGGGTCTTCGATCATCGGTTGCGCACGAATGTATGACTCGCGCGCTCCGGCGACCCCGCCGTCAGGCGGGGGAAGACCCGCCCTGGCAGGCGCGACTTCCCACGGCGATCGACGTCGCCGCCCATAAGAACATGGCCGCCCGGTCCAGCCGGACGATGGCGAGCCTAGCAGGGCGAGGCTTAGGCGGGGATGAGTTCGCGAAGCAGGATACCGGCCGGTTTGGAATGGCTGGGGGGCGATATCTATATCCGGATATTCGACGCGTTCCGCCGGATCGATCCGGCGCTGGGCGACATCCATCACCCGGCCGCGCAAGCGACTCTGGAACATATCGAGTTGCAGGTGGGGCGTATCTTCAGCGGCGCGCCTGGGACAGCTTCTCGCGCAATACCGGCGTCAGGTCCGCAATCAAATCGGTCCGCTGGTCGTCGGTCAAAGGATGGTTCCGCGCGAGCACGTCGGCCGCGCTGATCGCCAAACGCAGCGCTTCGCGATCCAGATCGAGCGGGAGCGACACCGGCGGGATCGGCAGATCGGCACCGGCGACGGGGCCCCCGCCCTTACCGTCTAGCAGCCATTCCGGCGTGACCTTCAGAAAACGCACATAGGTCGTGATGTGCTTCGCCGGCACGGTCGCGCGATGGATGTGCTGGCGGACCAGGCCTTCGGCAATACCCGATGCGCGGGCGAATTCAGCGATCGAGGCAAAGCGCACGCGTATCGCCAGCGCGAGGCGTTCGCCGATCCCGGCCGGGCGCCGGGGCGATCCTTCGAATTCATACTCGCCGACGCCGCGATCCGACGCCGTCGGCGAGGGTTTTGGGGCCGTTACTGACGACATGACCGATTCGTAACGCCCGGTCCGTTCCTTTTGGGCTTGACCTGTTCCGTTTGGAGACGTAACGATTCGTTCCGTTATGGAACGATTCGCAGACATCATCCGGGCGTGGCCCGAACCCTCGGCGGCGACGCTGGCCAGGGACATCAATCGCCCCTTGGCCACGGTTCGCGTTTGGCGGAACCGCGACAAGATCCCCAGCACCGCGTGGCCCGATGTCGTGGCCGCGGCGAAACATCGGGCGATCGAGGGGGTGACGCTGGAAGCGCTGGCGTCGATCGCGGCGCGCGGTCGCGGGGTGCGATCGGCCGCCGCGACTGCGGGACAAAGCGAAGCGGCGCCGTCACCGATTCCGTCGGGCCCCATGGCGACGGCCAATGCGTAAGCCAGGCGCCGTGTCCGAAGAGATCCTCGCCGCGATGGGGCCCGGTCCGCTGGCCGCACTCGCGCCGGCTTTCGTCTCGCCCTGGTCGATCATCGGCTTGGTCGATTTCCATCCCGACGATGTCGCACCGCGCCCGCCCGCGCGCCATTGCAACGCGTGTCCGTTCTTGGAACGGGGGCACGCATGACCGCGATCAAGCCGCGCCATCCGGTGTCGGTCGCCGGGGCCTGCACGCAGATCCTGGGGCGGCTGGGCGACGCCGCCGCCGTGGCGGTCAATAAGAGCGACTCGCTGATCCGCAAATGGGCGGACCCCGATCACGACAGCGAGCCGACATTCTCGCAAATGCTGGATCTGGACGCGGCCTATGTCGCCGCGACCGGCGAGAGCGCGCCGCTGAAGCGCGCTTACGTGACGCTGCTGCGCGAGCGCACCGCCGCCGTCGCGCATCAGGCGCAAGCGCCACAATCGCGGTTGTTGGACGTGATGGCGGAGATCGGCGAGATCTCGGCCGCCGCGCATCGCGCGATGGACGACGGCACGATGACGGCGAACGAAGCCGCACCCTTGCAGCGCGATATCGGCGAGGCGATCGAGAAGCTGACCCAGATGTCGCGCGACGTGGACGCGCTGTGCCGGAAAGGCGGTGCGGCATGATCCTGTTCGTCGACACTGAAACGACGGGGTTGAACCCGCACGAAGGCGCGAAGCTGGTCGAGATCGCTTCCGTCGACCAAGACGGCAAGACGATCGTCGATACGCTGCTCGACCCCGGCGTCGCCATCCCCGCAACCGCCACGGCGATCCACGGCATCGGCGATGCCGACGTGCGCGGCAAACCCGCGCTGACCGATCTGGCGTGGTTCGGCGACATGCTGTGGAACGCCGAGCGCGTGGTTTTCTACAACGCGCAATTCGATACCGGTTTTTTGCCGAAGGGGTGGTGCGAGCCTGGACGCACGCATTGCGCCATGATGCGCTTCAGCGCCTGGCGCCTGGCGACCGGGCGGGGTGCGCGCTGGGTCGAGCTGATCGACGCGGCGCGCGAGGCCGGGCACGTATGGACCGGCCAGGCGCACCGCGCGATGGCCGATACGCTGGCCGCGCGCAGCGTGTGGCAATTCCTGTCCAAGGAATTCCCGTGCTTGCCGGGCTATCCCGCCACGATCGACGGCTACCTCGCCGCGCATCGCGCGTGGCGGGAACGCCAGGCCTTCGCGAACAAGGCGGTGCAAGCGTGATCGCGCATCGCGGCATGCGCATCTTGCGCGGCTTTCAGGGCGATCCGTCCTGGATCGACACCAAGGGCCGGACGATCGGCGAGATCGACCGCGCCAATGAATTCGCCGCGCTGACGCGCGGCAGCAAAGCTCCGGCTTCGCAGCCAGAGACCGAGGCACGGCTTCCAGACGCGGCCCTGTCTCGGGGTTTCTCCCCACCTGGCCCTGCCGCCGTTCGCGACGGCAGGGCCGATTTTTTCGCCTTCGGCGATATGTGGGTGGAACGGTGAGCGGCGAGGCGATCTCCGACAATGGCCGCCATCCGTCGGCGACCGGCTGTTTCATTTGGGAACCGCAAGGGCCGGGCGTCGATCCGGTGCTGCTGATCCATGTGACGCTGGTCTGGGTCGATGCGGTTTCGTGGCGGCCTTGCGCGATCTATCTGACACCCGATCCGCTGGCCGCCGATTACGGTTCGCAGCTGCACGGGCGCTGCGAGGAAACCGGCATTCTGCTGTCGTGGTCGTTGCGCGGCGGCAAGCCCTTGCCCGAGATGGCGGAAGGGCTGAAGCCGAATTCGCTGTCGGGCGGCACGCCGCTGGCGTTGTTCGCTGCGCGCGCGGCGCTGCGCTTGAACGAACGGACGGCGCTGGACGCGCCGATCGTGCCGTGACCGACGCATCGCACCCGCCCGTTTCCCGTGAAACCCAGTTGCGTCGCCAAGCCGAAGCAAGGGCTTACGCGCGGCTCGACGAAAAACAATGGCGCCGGCTGCACCGGTATTTCTGCCGGAATGTCGACCTGACCGCATTCGTGCTGGCGTGGCGCGACGGCTGGTCGGTCGCCGAGATTGCCGATCATTTCGATCTGAAGGACGTGCCCTATGTGTCGACGCTGCGCCGTCGCCTGGGGCTGCCGTCGCGCGGCTGGGGCGGGCCGCGCGTCAAGAACACCGGCGTGACGCCCAACATGCTGGCGCACTTCGCGTCGATCCGTGCCGCGTCGCGGCCGGGGCGGCGCAGAGTCGGGACCGATCTGGGTGGCGCGTCCTCTCCGCCCGTGGAACCCCCGAACGGCGCGACGACGGCGGGATCGGTGCCGTTGGCGCTTCACGCAAGGGGGCAGGTATGACCGCCGTCGACGCGCACGGGCCCAAGCCCGCGCTGGAATGGGTGCCGATCGGCAAGCTGTCGGTCGACGCGAAGTATCAGCGCGACACCGGCTCGCGCCGGTCGCGCAACCTGATCGACAAGATCGTCGCCGGGTTCAAATGGTCGCGCTTCGGCGTGGTGATGGCGGTGCGCCACGACGGCGGCTTCCATGTGATCGACGGCCAGCACCGGGTGGAATCGGCGCGCGCGCTGAAGGTGGCGACGGTGCCGGTGCTGATCCTGCCGCACGCGACGATCGCCGAGGCCGCCGCCGATTTCGTGGCCATCAATCGCGACCGCGTGGCGGTGACGCCGCTGCATATCCATCATGCGCAGCTGGCCGCCGGCGACGCGGAAGCCGAAGCGATCGCCCGCGTCTGCGCGCGCGCGAACGTGGAGATCTGCCGTTACCCGGTGCCGGCGAACAAGCTGAAGCCGGGGCAGACGCTGGCGGTGCAATCGATCGCGCGCCTGATCAAGCTGAAAGGCCCGGAATTCGCGGAGCGCGTGCTGAAGAAAGTGCGCGACGCCAGAGGCGGCGATGCGCCGGGCGCGATGAACGCCGTCGCGATCCGCCGCGCGGCGGCCGATCTGTGGACGGCGCCGTCTACGATGCAAGGTTCGGCGCGCCATGCCGACAACGCGCCGCGGCCCAAGCCGCAAAGTGCGCCGCAGCAGCGGCGCTGCCTGGGCTGCGATTCGATCTTCCGGTCGGAAGGATCGCATAACCGGCTTTGCCCCGCGTGCCGGGCGCGGGCCTGATCGCATGCCGGTCGGCGCGCATATCCGAATCGACGGGCTGGTGCGCCAGGCGCAAGCGGCGCAGCTGACCGATCTGGCGTCGCTGCTGCGCGGCGTGCGGCTCGATTGGAATGCGGCCTGGGAGATCTATAGCGCCTCGGGCTACGACCCCGCTTATGTGCCGTTCCCCGACGTGGCGCGGCTGATCGAGGCGAAGGACCGGTTCCGCGACGCGGGCTTCGCGCTGTTCGAAGCGGAAACGCGGCGCATCGTCGAGCAGATCGAACGCGAAAAGGATTGCGCGGCGGCGACCGCGTCGGATCTGGCGCGGCTCAAAGCCAAGCCCGGCGGGGCGGCGGGGCGGATCAATCGGGTGCCGGCGTCGTCCTTCGTCGATCGCTCGCAGCCGCCGGGGGATCGCTGATGTCGGGTCCTGCGTCGGGAACGTTGTTCGACCTGGAACCGTCGGCCGGGCGCGCCGCGCACCATGCCGCACCGGTCGCCTGGGCCGATTGGCCGTTCGGCGATCTGGTTCCCGGGGGCTACGATTTCGTTTGGGCCGATCCGCCTTGGGCCTATGAGATGCGCGGGGCGAGCGGCTATGCGAAATCGCCGCAGGCGCATTATGCGTGCGTCGATATCGAAGATTTGAAGCGCCTGCCGGTCGCGAAACTGGCCAAGCCCGACAGCCTGTTGTGGCTGTGGACGACGTGGCCGCATTTGGCGAGCGGCCAAGCGCTGGCGTTGGTCAAAGCGTGGGGCTTCACCGGTAAGACCGGCTTTCCGTGGGTGAAGGAAACCGTCAACGGCAAGCTGGCCTTCGGCACCGGCTATGTGCTGCGCAGCTGCACCGAGCCGGTGATCATCGCCGCGCGTGGGCAACCCGCGCTCGATCGCGAATTCACCGGACGGACGCGCGCGATCATCCAGGCGGCGGTGCGCGAACATAGCCGCAAGCCGGAAAGCGCTTATCGCATCGCCGAACAGATCATGCCGCAGGCGCGGCGCGTCGATCTGTTCGGCCGCGAACGGCGTTCGGGGTGGGATCTGTTTGGCAACGAACCCGACAAATTCAGCAAGGGGGAAGCGTGATGGCACGTATCTACGTGGCGAGCAGCTGGAAGAACATGATCCAACCGCGCGTCGTCGACGCGCTGCGCGCGGCGGGGCATGAGGTCTACGATTTCAAAAACCCGCCCGGCGGCACGGGCTTCAGCTGGAAGGAAGTCGGCGGCCCCGAGGGGCACAAGCCGACCGTGCCGGAATATCGCGCCATGCTGGCGCATCCGCGCGCGTGCCAGGGCTATCTGTCCGATTTTCGCGCGATGGAATGGGCGTGTACCTGCGTCCTGGTTCTGCCCTGCGGCCGTTCGGCGCATCTCGAGGGCGGCTGGTTCGCCGGCGCGCGCAAGCGGCTGATCATCCTGACGCAAGACCACGAGGAACCCGAATTGATGGCGCTGATGGGCCAGCATATCTGCGGCTCGATCGACGAAGTTCTCGCCGCGCTGCGATGATCTGGGTCGAGTGGATCGGAACCGGCATGTCGATCCTCGGCGTCGCGCTGATGTTGTGGGGCGGCGCCCGCTTTCTGTTGGCCGGATTCGCGGTGTTGAGCGCCGCGAATTTCGTGTGGGCCGCCGTCGCCATCGCTTCGCAGCTTGCTGGGCTGCTGGCGCTGCAAGCGATCCTGCTCGCGTTCAATCTGTTCGGCATCTACCGCCTGCGGCGGCCGGAGCGGCGCGTATGACCAAGGGGGGGGGCAATGGCGGGCGCGTCGAACTGCGAACGCTCGACTGGTTTCTAAACCAGCGCGTGGTGATACGCGGCCGGGCGGATTACGCGGCCGGCAAAGCCTTTCCGCCGGATTTCGACGATCTGACGCGCGAACAGCAAGATCTCTACGAGTGGGGCCGTCAATACGAAGCGTGCGGCTCTTCGTTCGGCTCATTCAATCCGCAATGGTGCGCCATGGTCGCCGGTAAGGAAGCCGCATGACCGGCGCGCCCGACATCGGTCCGACGTGGCGCGATCGCCGCGCCGACGTGCTGGCGCGCGTGGATCTGCGCACGCTGCTGAAGAACGCAGGGGCGGCGTTCAAGACAAACAAGGATTCCGAGCGCGTCGCGTGCCCGCTCTGCGGCTCCAGCTCGGCCGGCGGGTTCGGCACGTTCAAGACGAAGACGGGCGCGCGGTTGTGGAAATGCCATGGCGGCTGCGGCGAGGGCGGCAACGCGATCGACTTCGTCATGCTGCGCGATCGCAAGGATTTCTTCGCCGCCCTGCAATCGCTGGAACGCGATCATGGCGGCTTGGCGGATTTCACGCCGGAGCGCCGCGAGGAATTGCAGCGCCGGCGCGCGATCCAGGAAAAGCGCGAGGCAGAGGCTGAGGCGAAGCGCCAGGCCGAAGCGCTGCAGCGCCTGTCGGCGACGCTGGCGCGCATGTTGCCGTTGACGCCCGATACGCTGGCCTGGCGCTACCTGGAAGATCGCGCCCTGGATATGGCGATGCTTAGCCCGCTGTTGCGCGCCGACACGCTGGGTTACGTGACCGATGCCGTGCATCCGAAGGATAGCGCGCGCACGCCACGCCCGGCCTTGGTCGCGCGCATCACCAAGCCCGACGACGACGGCACGCTGCGCACCGTGGCGATGCAGGCGATCTTCCTGGATCCGCGCCCGCAAGCCGCCCCGCCCGCGTGCATCACGATCTATGGCGGCGCGCGCGAGGGGCGGGGGCCGACGGCGCGCATCTGGCGGCCGCGCGGGCTCAAACCGAAAATCGCGACGGGATCCTGGGGCGGGGCGGCGTGCCGGTTGTTCGACCTTCCCGACGACGGTCATGTGGGTGCTGCCGAAGGGATCGAGAAATCGCTGGCCGTGCGCCAGATGTATGGGCGGCCGTGCTGGGCCGTGATGTACGCCGATAATTTCAAGACCTGTGTGTTCGAACCGGAAGTGAAGGCGCTGTCGTTCTATGTCGACAACAACCGGCCGCGTTACGACGCGCGCAGTGGCGCGCTGATCGATGCCGGCGGCGTTTCGTACACGGCCGCGAAAGCGCGCAAGGCGATCGACGATCGCCTGCAGGGGATCATGCGCCCGAGTGCGGGCGAAGATTTTTCCGATTTGCTGATCGCCTGGCGGGCGGGATTGGTCGACCAACACGGCGCGCCGCGCGTGGCGCGCGATGAACTGCGTAAAGCCTTGGGGGCCGCGTGAGCGACGACGTTGAACAGAACGCGGAACACAAGGATTCGGGCGCGCCGATCGCATCGGGGACGGACGCGCTGGCGTGTTTGCCGCCGCCACCCTTGCCGCCGCCGGCACCTTCGGCCGAAGCGAAGCCCAAGCCCAAACGCCAGCGCAAGCCGGCGGCGAACGCGGCCGCGCCTATTGTTCCAGACGTAGCGCCCCCGCCGATCGACGCGAGCGACGCGAAGGAACCGCCCAAGCCGGGCGGCGACAAGCGCGACGACGCGCCGCCGCCCGAAGACAAGGCCGGCGAATCGCCGCCGCCCGAATGCCCGGTCACGCCGCTGGGGCGGGCGGAAGGCGTCTATCACTTCCTGACCGCCGCGGGCGAGATTCTGTCGTTGTCGCGGCGCGATATCGGCGGCGCCAGCCACCTTGCCGCGTTGTTCGATGGCCATACCGAATGGCTGCGCAAAGTGTTCCCCGATTGGGGCAAGCGCGACACGGACGAGATCCGCGAGGCGGAGAAGGCCGGCAAGACCGCACCGGGGTTCCGCGTGTCGGCCGCGCGCGATTACTTCATGCGCGAATGCGCGAAACGCGGCGTGGAAGATCCGTATTCGAAGCTGCGATCGGTCGGCGCCTGGCGCGCGCGCAACGGCGATTTGATCCTGCATCTGGGCGACGAAGTGCGCCGGATCGCGGCCGATGGCGGGGGCGAAAGTTTCTTCGAACCGGGCTGCGAGATCGACGGCAAGATCTATATCGCGCGCGCGGCGGAACCCAAGCCCGGCGACGTGCCCGCATCTCCGCGCGACGTGGCGCTGCTGCACGAATTGCTGGGCTTGTGGAACTGGAAGGCGCCGGCGGAAGCGCCGCGCATCCTGCTGGGCTGGATCCTGGCCGGGTTCCTGCCGGGTGCGTTGAAATGGTCGCCGCATATCTACGTGACCGGCGATTCCGGCGACGGCAAATCGACCTTCGAATTGCTGCTGTGGTCGATCTTCGGTTTGCGCGCGAAGCGATCGGCCGATCCGTCGGGCGCCTATATCCGCCAGGCGATGCAAGGGGCGGCGCGGCCCGTGCTGGTCGACGAAATCGAAAACAAGGATGTCGGCCGGCGCGCCGACGAAGTGATCGAGACCGCGCGCCTGGCGTCGAGCGAAAGCCAGGCCGCCACGGGGCGCGGATCGGCGAACGGCCAAGCGCAGGAATACGAGTTGCGCGCGACGTTCTATTTCAGCTCGATCCTGCATCCGCCGATGAAACCGCAGGACGCGAACCGCATTTCGATTTTCGATCTGCAGCCGCTATCGGCCGATCCCGACGGCAAGAAGAAAGAGCGGATCACGAAAGGCATCGCCTGGGCCGGCGAGATCGGGGCGAAGCTGCAGCGCCGGGTCATCGCGATCTGGCCGCGCATCGACGAATTGCGGCGCATGTACGAGGCGGCGATCGGCAAGCTCGGCCGCAAGGCGCGCGTTGCCGATCAATACGCGACGATGCTGGCGCTGGCGCATCTCGCCCTCGATGCCGATCCCTATACGCAAGACTGGGTCGACTGTTTCGTGGCGGGGCTGGGGCTGGAAGCGCTGATCGATCGCGACGAAGCGGAAAGCGAAAGCCAGGCCTGCGTCTCGCGGCTGCTGTCCTATTCGGCCGACGCCTATAACGGCGGGACGAAGCGAACGCTGGGCGATCTGCTGAACGATCTCGCGTTCGTCGATGTCGGCGTCAACAACAAAGAGACCCTGCACCGCGCGCTGCAAAGCCACGGGCTGCGCGTCGAAGACGATTTCTTCACGATCGCCCAGTTGGAGAAACGCAAGCTGTGGACCCAGCCGATCAAGGGGCCGTGGGTCGTGGTCGCGCATGTCTATGACGGGCTCGACCAGGTGTTCCGGGGCACGCGCTGGGAGCGCGGTGTTTGGAACCAGGCGCTGAAGCGCGTGCCCGGCGCGCAGGTCAATCCCGAACGGGGCGTGCGCATGGGCGGCATGGTCCGCAAGGGTGTGTGGTTGCCGCTTCAAGCCGTGCTGACCGGTGCGGCGTGGGGCGTGACGGAAGACGTGGCGGCCGAAAAAGAGGGGGAATCGGCCCCCTCGGACCCCGGTGTAACCGGCAAGGCCGGTGACGGGTACGCGGGCGGTTACAGGGAAAGCGACGGCGATCCAATGGGTTCGGCGCCGCTGTAACCGCGTAACCGCGTAACCGATCGCGCGCGTGATGCACGCCTGTGCGGGCGCGCACGCGCGCGTGATGGCAACACGTCGGCACTGGGTACATGGGTACATGGTTACAAGGTTAAAGGAGATATAGAGATATGAAGGGCTTGGCAGGTCAAACGGGCGTACCCGTCGCTGTAACCGCCGTAACCGGCCCTTCGGCGGCCGATCTCGGCGACTTCGCGAGCGAAAGCAAGCGGCGCCTCGCTGCATCAAGGGCGCGGACCGAGGCGGAGCGGGCCGACAAGGCCAAGCGCCTTGCGCGCCCGGCGAAGGACGAGGCGCGGGCCAATGTCGCCGACAGCCATGTCGAGCGCGTGATACTCGACGCGGGCAAGCTGCGCTTCGGGTACGGCATCGATCGCATGGTGCTGAAGGGCAAGATGCCCGTCGCCGCACTGAAGACCTGCGAGCGTTTCCGCCGCGAGTTCGAATTAGCGAATAGCGGCGGGGCGCTCGCCGTCGTCGATCCGACGCGGGTGCGTGTCGATAGCTCCGGCCGTCCGCCTGGCGCGCCTGCCGGTGCGGCCGTGTCCGATCTCGCTTTGCGCAAGGCGATCGAGGCGATCGGCGGCACGCGCTCGCCGGCCTCGGTCGTGCTGATCCGCTGCGTCGCCGAGGGCAAGACGCTGGAAGCGGCGGCGGGCGAGCTGTCGGCCTTCGGCCTGGGTAACGACCGGCACTTCGCGCGCGGGCTGCTGGTCGGCGGGGTGTTCGCCCTGATGCGCCACTACGGGTATTGACCTTGGCGCCGTCGCGGGCATATACCTAGGCACCTTCCCGATTCGCGCCCGCCCGGCATCGCCGCGGCGGGCGCCGTCGTTTTGGCCCACCACCACCACGAACGCCGTTCGCGCGCGCGATATCGCGCCGCAAGTCGACGGGTCCTTCCCAGAAATTTACGTAAACGGGCAGCTGTCGCGCGATGTCGCGCCAGTTTGGCTGGGTTTTCAAAAGGCTCAACGTTTCAACGCCCCTCAACGTTGCGAGGCTCAACCGTGTTGACCGGCTCAACGCCGCATCCCGAAACGATGAAGCGCGCCGCCTTCGCGCGATTCGTCAATCGGGATAAGTCGGCGGTGACGCTGTGGGTGAAGAGCGGAAAGCTGTCGGGCGCGGCGCTGGCCCCGAACGGCGACATCGTCGTCGACGCGGCGCTGGCGCAGCTGGGTATCGCGCTGGATCTGGGCCAGCAGATGGCGCAAGCGCAGCCGATCGCGCCGGCGCTGGATCTGACCGGCGCGGCAACGGCGCCGACGAAGGGCACCACGTCGAGCGATCAGCATCTGCTGCTGAAAGCGAAGCGCGAGGAAGCCGAGGCGAACGCCGCGGCGGCGCGGCGCAAGGAAGCGCAGCACAACGGCACGCTGGTCCATCGCGACGAAATCGCGGCCGAATGGACGCGCACGCTGACGCAGCTGCTGGCCGATCTCGATAACTCGGTCGACCAGATGGCCGAGAACGTCGCGGCGAAGTTCAAGATCGACGATCGTGCCGTCGCGTTCGCGCTGCGCGAGGAACTGCGCGCCTGGCGCGCGAAAGTGGCGAAGGCCGCGAAGGCCGATGCGGAACAGCAGCCGGCCGAGCTGGAGGCGGTGCCGGCGTGAACATGGAATTCCGGCCGATGGTGCCGGCGCGGCGCGTGTGCCAGGAAGTCGTGGCCGCGTGTTTCGAACCGCCGCCGCCCTTCGATATCGAGGCCTGGGCGGAGTCGAATGTCGAGTTCGGCGCCGAATCGCCGTTGCCCGGCAAATACGATCGCGGCATGTGGCCGTACTGGTCGCCGGTGTTCAAGGCATTGTCGCCCGAAGACCCGTGCCACGAAGTCGTGTTGTGCAAGTCGGCGCAGCTGGGCGGCACCGTGGTCGCACAGATCTTCGTCGCGGCGTCGCTGGCGTTGGATCCGTGCGACTTGCTCTACTACCACCCGACCGAGCCGGCGGCCGAAGTCTGGTCGAAGACGAAGTGGAAGCGCATGGCGCGGCGCGTCGATAGCCTGCGCAAGGTCATGTCGTTCGAAGGTTCGCGCGACGCGATTTCGTCGACGCTGTACCAGGAGCGCTTCGACGGCCGCGGCTCGCTGTCGATCGCCGGGGCCAACAGCCCGATCGCCACGTCGGGCCGATCGGCGCGCAAGCAGGTCCAGGACGATCTGTCGAAGTGGGAAGTGAACCCCGAGGGCGATCCCGAGACGCAGGCCGACGGCCGGTCTTCGGCGTTCCGCAACCGGAAGATTTTCAAGATCGGCACGCCGACGCGCTGGCCCGGCTGCCGCACGACGCGGGCCTATCGCGCGTCGACGCAAGGTTACTTCGAAGTCCCGTGCCCGCATTGCGATCACTTCCAGGAACTGATCTGGGAGAATTTGGCGTCGAGCATCGATCCCGAGAATCCGGCCGCGGCGCATTTCACCTGCGTCGCTTGCGTGGCGGCGATCGAACACGGCGACAAGATCGCGATGGTCGCGCGCATGCGCTACGCCGAACGCAACCCCGGCGCCTGGCGCCGCGGGTTCTTCGTGTGGACCGCGTATTCGCGATTGAAGAGCTGGGCCGATATCGCGCGCGCCTGGCTGGACGCGAAGGGCGACGCGGCGAAGGAACAGGCGTTTTTCAACGATTGGCTGGGCCGGGCCTACGAGATAGCCGGCGAAAGCCCGCCTTGGGAGGAATTGCGCGACCGCGCGAACGCGAGCCCGTATCGCTACGGCTTCATTCCCGTCGGCGGCTTGCTGCTGATCGCGGGGTGCGATGTCCAGGGCGACCGCGTCGAAGTTCACGTCAAGGCGTTCGGCGAAAATCTGCGGCGCTGGACGGTCGAATATCTGGTCATCTCGGGGCATATCAGCACCGAGGAAACGCGCGCCGCGCTGGACAACATCCTGCGCCGCACTTGGCCCGACGAATTCGGCAACAAGCGCACGATCGACATGCTGGCGATCGACGCCAACTATTCGAAGAACGAAGTCTTCGATTGGGCGAAGCGCTGGCCGCAGGAACGCGTGATTTGCGTGCGCGGCGTGAAGGGCGAAAACGCGCCCGAGATCGCCGTCGTGAAAAAGGAACGCGACCCGCGCACCGGCGAAGTGGTGCGCTATCGCCGCCGGTTCTGGAATATCGGCGTGTCGGGCATGAAGGCGGCTTTCTACAAATATCTGCGCCTGACCGATCCGACGAAGCGCGGCTTTTGCGGCTACCCGCCGGGTTTCGAAGACCCCGACGAATTCTTCCGCCAGATCTGCGCGGAGAAACGCCAGCCGGTGAAGACGCGCGCCGGCTACGAGGAATGGCGCTGGGTCAAGGATCCGAACCAGGCGAACGAAGCGCTGGATACGGAGATGTACGCCGAGGCCTGCGCGATCCGCCTGGGCTGGAAACGCCTGCAGCCCGAGCAATGGGCCGCTTTGGCCGAAAGGCTGGAACGCGAAGCCCCGGCGCTGCAGCCGGAACTGTTCGACCAGGCGGCGCCGGCGCAGATCGCCGGCACCGCGACGCAAGCCGCGAAGGACATCGCGAACGGCGTTCGCAGGCAGCGCGGCATGCGCGGACAAGCGAGGATTTGACATGAGCGGGATCACGCTGGCCCAGGCGCAAGCGCAGCTCGACGCCTGGCTCGAGGCGTCGCTGAAGGTCGCGGCGAACCAGTCCTACACGATCGACGGCCGCAGCTACACGCGCGCCGACGCCGGCGAGATCGCGCGCCAGGTGTCGATGTGGGAAGCGCGGGTCGAGCGTTTGTCGGGCGGGCGGCGCGGCGGGTTCCGCGTGCGCCAGGCCGCACCGGGGGGCTGATCGATGGCGCGCGTGCAAGTGCCGAAGCCCAATCTGCTGGACCGCGCCTTCGCCTGGGTGGCGCCGGTCGCGGCCGCGCGCCGCATGCGCGCGCGCATCGGCATGGCGGCTTTGTCGGGCATGGCGGGCGGCTACAACGGCGCGCGCAAATCGCGCACCGCGTCCAGCGAATGGGCGTTGTCGTCGCTGTCGGCCGACGCGGCGTTGCTGCCCGATCTGCCCACGTTGCGCGAAGCCTCGCGCGATCTGGAACGCAACGCCCCGTTGGCCGGCGGCGCGATCGCGACCGTCGTGACCAACGTCGTCGGTTCGGGCTTGAAGATGCGCGCGCAGATCGACCGCGCCGCGCTGGGTTTGAGCGACGCCGCCGCCGATGCGTGGGAGCGCGAGGCCGAGCGCCTGTGGTCGCTATGGGCGACCAGCCAGGAAAGCGACTTCGCGCGCACGCTGCGCTTCGGCGCCATCCAGCGCCAGGCCTTCCGCGCGGCGTTGTCGGGCGGCGATTGCTTCGTCGTGCTGCGGCACAAATCGCGCGCCGGCGCGCCCTTCGCGCTGAAGCTGCAGACGATGGAAGGCGACCGCGTGTCGAATCCCAATCGCGGGCGCGACAGCGACACGCTGGCCGGCGGCGTCGAGCTGGACGCGGAAACCGGCGCGCCGGTCGCCTATCACGTCACCGACCGCCATCCGGGCGACGGGTTGCGGTCGGCGCTGAAATGGAACCGCGTGCCGGCCTTCGGGCCCGACAGCGGCCGCCGCTTGGTGCTGCACCTGTTCCGCGCGATCCGCCCCGAACAGCGCCGCGGCGTGCCGTACCTCGCGCCGGTGATCGAATCGCTGAAGCAGCTGACCCGCTATTCGGAAGCGGAGATCATGGCCGCGGTCATCACGTCGTGCTTCGCGATCGTGACCAAAACGCCCAACGGCATGGGCGGCGAATTCGAGGACGCGAACGCGACCAAGAAGGACGGCGGCAAGATCGATTTGATCAATCCCGGCCAGATGGTCGACCTGGCGCCCGACGAGAGCCTGGAAAATTTCGCGCCCGAACGGCCGAACGTGAATTTCGATCCCTTCGTGATGGCGATCCTGCGCCAGATCGGCGTGGCGCTGGAACTGCCCTTCGAAGTGCTGATCAAGCATTTCACCGCGTCCTACTCGGCCGCGCGCGCGGCGCTGCTGGAAGCGGGGAAGTTCTTCCGCGAATACCGGTCCTGGCTGGCCGAAGAATTGTGCCAGCCGGTCTACGAAGCCTTCATCGGCGAATGCGTGGCGCGCGGCCTGCTGGCCGCCCCCGGTTTCTTCGCCGATCCGCTGATCGCGCGCGCTTGGTGCGGTGCGGCCTGGATCGGGCCGGCGCCGGGCCAGATCGATCCGGGCAAGGAAGCCGACGCCAACGCCACGATGGTCGATCGCGGCTGGAAGACCGACGCGGAAGTCACCGCCGAAATGACCGGCGGCGATTGGGAACGCAACGCCGCCCAGCGCAAGAAGGAAATCGCGACCGCGCGCGACGCCGGCATGCGCGAGGAAGCGATCGCCGAGCGCGTATCGGTCGAACCCAAGGAACCGACGCCGACCCCGCCGTCGCCCGACAAGCCCGACACGGAGACCGAATGATGCGCAATTACGCCCATGTCGTTTCGAAAGTGTTCGGCACGCCGCTGCTGCTGGATCCGCGCAAGGCCGCGCAGATCGTCGGCGCGTTGCAGCAGCGCTTCGCCGACGGCGCGGCGCTCGATCGTCCCGCGATGTCGCCGTCCTTGCCCGCGGTTGCGCGGCGCATCGGCTACGACATGAACAAATCCTATCCCGTCACGGCGCACGGCGTGGCGGTGCAGACGATCGAAGGCACGCTGGTCCACAAGGCGATGGGCGCGCATCCGCCGTCGGGCTTCATGACCTATCCCGACATCGAAGAGGATCTGCGCGACGCCGCCGAGGATCCGCGCATCAAGGCGATCGCGCTGAATTTAGATTGCCCCGGCGGCGAGGCGACCGACAGCGTGTTCCAACTCGCGAACGCCGTTCGCGCCGCCGCGTCGGTCAAGCCGGTCTGGGCGATCGTCGACGAACAGGCGACGTCGGCGGCCTATCTGATCGCATCGGGCGCCACGCGGATCGTGGCGCCGGAATCGGCGACGACCGGCTCGATCGGCGTGATCGCGCTGCATCTCGACGCCAGCGCGCACGAAGCCGAAGCCGGTTTCAAATGGACCGTGGTGCGCGCGGGTGCGCGCAAGGCCGAAGGCTTGCCCTACGAAGCCGCGCCGCCGGAATTCTTCGCCGATCTGCAAGCCAGCGTGAACCGGCTTTACGATCGCTTCGTCGCCGCGGTCGCCGCCAATCGCGGCATGACCGAAGCCGCCGTGCGCGCGACCGAGGCGCTGTCCTACGACGATTCGCGCGAAGCCTTGCGCCTGGGGCTGATCGACCAGATCGCCACGCCCGAGGAAGCCTTGGCCGAATTGACGGCGTCGATCGCGGTGCCGAATGCGTTTTCGGGGTCTGGCGCCGCGGCGCCATACGCGGCGCTTCCCGCCGCACCCCAACCTGCCGCCGCGGCGGCGCCCCAGAAGGAGACCACGATGACCGACCCGAAGGCGGCGCCGCAAGCGCCGCAATCCGCTTCGCCGCAACCCGCCCCCAAGCGCGCCGAAGACGGCACGACCTGCGAAACCTGCGGCAAGCAGCTCGCCGGTGCGGCCGATGCCGCGGCCCTCGCCAACGCCCGCAAGATCGGCGCGGATGCCGAACGCGCGCGCATCCTGGCGATCCAGGCGCATGGCAAGTCGATGCCCGGCCACGATTCCGTGATCGCCGCCTGCGTCGACGATCCGACGGTCACGGCCGACGCCGCCGCCGCGCGCCTGATCGCGGCCGAAGGGTCCGCACGCGGCAAGCAGCTGGCGGCGCGCGCCGGCGACGACAACGCGGTCGCCGCCGCGCTGCAACCCGCGCCGACCGCGACGGGCGCCGCGACGGCGCCGGCGGTCGATCCCGAAGCGCCGATCGAGGATCGCTGCAAGGCGGCCTGGGATCGCGATTCCAAATTGCGCGCCGAGTTCGGCGGCAAGTTCGGCGCCTATGTCGCCTACGAAAAGGCGGTCGCGTCGGGGAGCGTTCGCATCCTGAAGCGCGGCTGATCGGCCGCAAACCGTTTTCCGCAACTTCCATCCCCGAAGGGATAGACCATGAGCCAACTCGACAAGGACAAGGCCCGCGCTTACGAGCTGGGCGATCTGAACGAGCCGCCGATGGCGGCCGCGACCACGATCTACGAAGGCAGCGCCGTCGGCGAAAACGGCAGCGGCTATGCCCGCCAGCTGAACGCCGGCGATCCGTTCCTCGGCTTCGCGATCGAGAAAGCCGCGAATGCCGGTTCGGCCGGCGACAAGAACGCGCGCGTGTCGGCGCGCGGGCGCGTCGTCCTGCCGATCTCCGGCCTCGCCGTGACCGATATCGGCAAGCAGATCTACGCCAGCGACGGCGACACCTTCACGCTGACCGCGTCGACCAATTCGGCGATCGGCCGCGTGATCCGTTTCGTGTCGACCGGCATCGGCGTCGTCGAATACGACGCGACGCGCGGCGGCGTCGGGGCGCTGGTTCCGCTGACCGACTCGTCGGGCGGCACGGCCGGCGACACGATCGCGGCGATCGGCGGCACGTATTCGCAGACGGAGGTCCGCAACGCGGTCGCCTCGCTCGCCGCGAAGATCAACGCGCTGTCGGCGCGCATCAAGTAACCGGCGGGGCCGTCCGGCCCCGTTCCGATCCCGAACGCGCCACAAGGCGCAACACCGAAAACCGAAAGGAACAAAACCATGTCCGCACAGGGCTTGGGTTCGCGGGCCATCATCGGCTCGTTCTACGACCGTTACGTCGCGTCGCCGCTGATCGCGCGCGTCGCCGCGATTTCCATGAAGTTCGACTCCGATCAGGCGGCCGAGGAATACAAATGGCTCGGCAGCGCGCCGGTGATGCGCGAATGGATCGCCGGCCGCCAGGCGAAGGGCTTCCGCGAGAACGGCTTCACCGTCGCGAACAAGAAATTCGAAGCGACGCTGAAGGTGCTGGTCGACGAAATCCGCCGCGACAAGACCGGCCAGGTCATGGCCCGCGTCAACGAAATGGCGGATCGCGCCGCGGGGCACGAGCTGAAGCTGATCTCCGATCTGATCCTCGGCGCCGAATCGGGGCTTTGCTATGACGGCCAGTATTTCTTCGACACCGACCATGTCGAAGGCGATTCCGGCTCGCAGTCGAATATCGTGACCTTCGATATTTCGGACAACGGCGGCGGCGGAACGTCGACCCAGCCGACGGCGCGCACGATGCACGACGCGATCATGGCCGTGATCGCGCGCATCCTGTCGTTCAAGGACGATCAGGGCGAGCCGATGAACGAAACCGCGGCGGCGTTCGAAGTCCATGTCGCGCCGTCGCTGATGGCGGCGACGATGTCGGCGGTCGGGTCCGACAATCTGGACGCCGGCCAGACCAACACGCTGAAGAATTCGAAGTTCAAGATCGATCCGGTCGTGAATCCGCGCCTGGCGACCTGGACGACGAAATTCGCCGTGTTCCGCACCGACGGCGCGGTGAAGCCCTTCATCATCCAGGAGGAAGAGGCTTTGTCGATCAGCGCGATCGCCGAAGGCTCGGAACACGAATTCACGAACGACGAGCATCTCTACGGCGTCAAGAAAATCGGCAACGCGGCCTACGGGTATTGGCAGCACGCGGCGCAAGGCGTGTTGACGGCCTAAGCGGGGCGGGCGGGCGTGGTCCCGCCCGTTTGCCCGGCCCCGCGAACGGCGTTCGCGGGGCGCGGCAAACGCGAATCCCCAACCGAAAAGGAGACGGTGCGATGGAATTCAACCGATACCGGGTGGTGGCGCCGATGGGCGTCACCTTCCACCCCGGCACGAAACTGCGCCTGACCGACGATCAGCGCTCGCGCTTCGCCGGGCGTTTCGACGCCGCCAAAAGCAAGAAGGATCCCGAGATTCTGACGGCGCCGGTGTCGTTCAAGAAGGGCATGGAATTCGAGATCGCCGGCGACGTGCCCAAGGCGCTGCTCGAGCTTCTCGACGAACCCGCCGGCAAGGGCAAGAAGGGCAAGCCGGCCCCGGCGCAATCCGGCAAGCCGGACGGCGCGGGCGACGACGACAAGGACGGCGACGACAAGGACGGCGACGACAAGGACGGCGACGCCGATAAAGACGCCAAGCCGCCGCAAGTCTGATCGTGGCCTTCGACTTCGACGACGATCTGGCGGCCATGTTCGACACCGCCGAATTCGCCGAAAGCGCGACCTACACCCCGCCGGGCACCGGCGGGGTGTCCGTCGTTTGCGCGGTGCTGTTCGGCGAGCGCGACGAAAACGCGGATATGGGCTTCGCCGGTGCGGCGCGCCCGTCGCCGGTCGCGCGCGTGCGCGTCGCCCAGCTCGCGGCACCCGTCGAAGAAGGCGTGCTGGCGATCGAATTCGCCGCCGGCACGCGCAGCTTCAAGATCAAGCAAGCGGTCCACGACGATTCGCAGCGCCGCATCTGGCGCTTGGCGTTGATCGAAGCGGCCTGATCGTTCCATGCCGGACCCGGTTCCTGTCGTCGAGCGCATCGTCGCCGACGTGATGACGGCGCTCGCCGCGATCGACGGCGTGACCGTCCATCGCAACCGCGACGAAGCCGTGACCGCGTTTCCGGCGATCGTGGTTTTCGACGGCGACGTCGACACCGACCCGAATGTCGAAACCGGCGCGGATACCCATGCGCTGAATATCGAAGTCGAATTCTGGGTCGCGGCCAAAGACGGCGCCGCGCTGGGGGCGGCGCGCCACACGCTCTATGCGCAGATCGTCACAGCGCTGGCGGCCGATTACACGCGCGGCGGCGTCGCGCGCGATACCCAGGAAACCGGATCGACCTTCCAGCTTTTCACGCGCGCTGCGGGCGGCGACGTGCTGACCCGATCGGCGGTTTCGTTCCGCATCCTTTTCGCCACCAAGACCGGCGATTCCTACACCGCGATGTAAGCGCGGCCCTCAACCCAGAACAGGAGAACGTGACATGCGCGATCGCAACAAGGCGCTGCTGGCGAAGATCGAGACGACGCCGGGCACCGAGGAAACGCCGGATTCGTCGAACTACATTCCGACCGAGAATCTGCGCTTCGAACCGAACGTCAATCTGATCCAGACGAACGAAAACACCGGCTCGCTGGACAGCGCCGCGCCGATCGCCGGCGGCATGCGCGGCCGCTTGACCTTCGACGTGCAGGTGCGCGGTTCGGGCACGCCCGGCACGCCGCCCGCCTTCGGCCCGTTGCTGCGCGCTTGCAGCTGGGCGGAAACCGAAACCGATACGGCCGTGCCGGCCTCGGCCGAAGCGTGCGCGGCGGGGTCGACGACCAGCGCCACGCTGGCGGCCGGCGCGAGCGCCACGGCCCAAGCCTATCGCGGCATGCCGATCCTGATCTCGGGCGCCGTCACCGCGGCGAACGGCATGCATTTCATTTCGAATTACAGCTCGGGCAAGGTCGCGACGCTCGCGGATCTGGCCGGCGGCGCCATTTCGGCGTCGTCCGATTACCAGATCCCGATCAATGTGCGCTATTCGCCGACCAGCGACGCGACGGCGATCAAGGCGCTGACCCTGTTCTTCTACAAGGACGGCAAGCTGATCAAACTGCTGGGCGCGCGCGGCAACGCGCGTTTGCGCATGGAGGCGGGCGGCATCGCGCGCTGGTCGTTCGATTTCACCGGCATTTTCGCCGGCGAAACCGACGCGGCGGTGCCCAGCGATTTGGCCGATCCCACGACCGTGGCGCCGGTGTGGCGCGGCGGCAAGGCGCTGCTGCAGCGCGCCGAGATCGCGATCGACACGCTGGAATTCGACACTGGCGCTTCGCCCGTGCTGGGCGGCAACCCGAACGAGGCGGAAGGCTTCGACATCGCCGAGATCACGACGCGCGACATGACCGGGTCGATCGATCCGAACGACGTGCTGGTGGCGACGCGCGACACGATGGCGGATTTCCGCAACGGCACGCAGCGTATCGTGCTGGCGCAATGGGGCACGGTCGCGGGCAATCGCTTCGCGCTGATCATCCCGGCGGCGCAATACACGTCGCTGTCCGATCAGGAACGCCAGGGCATCGCCAAGCGCGCGCTGGGCTTCAAGGCGACGGGCCGCGACGCGGGCGCGTTCCTGGCCTGCTACTAAGGGGGCGGCTATGTCGCTTCCCATGTCGCCGTCGGTGCCGCATCGCCTGGTCCCGTCGGAATACGAGCCGGACGATCCGACGGCGCCGGTCTATCTGATCTCGCCCGCCACGCTGATGCAGCGCGCGGAGTATCGCTCGACCCTGTCGGGGTTCGGCGTGCGCCATCCCAGCGACGCGGAATTCTTCGCCGCCTTGCGCGACGGGTTGAGGGCGGTCGAGGCGGAAGCCGATCTGGCCGTGCTCGACACGGTCGAAAGCGCGGCCGCGCAGGAAGGCGCGTTGCTCGACGAAGCGACCGCCAAGCGCATGGCGCATCTGCGGCAATGGGCGGCGGAATACGTGCCGGCCTATGGCGCGCTGCTGCGCCAGCGTTTGCGTTTCGACGGCGTGTCGACGGTGCTGGCGGCGCAGATGTTTTTGCGCGGCTGGGAAAACGTGAATCTGACATTCGCGCGCAAAGACGGCGTGGTGCCGATGGATCTGCTCGACCAACTGCCCGAGGAACACGTCAAGGAAATCTCCGACAAAGCGTTCGCCTTGATGTCGGTCACGCGGGCCCACGCAAAAAACTCCGTCTCGCCGCCGAGATCGAAAGGCGCCCCCGCGCCTTCGCCGGCGGCGAGCGCCCCGCCGACGGCGGCCCCGGCTGGGACGTCGACGGAACCCTCTACGAACTGAACCCGGCGCTGACGATCGACCAGGGCTTCCGCGAAACGGTGCGGATCGCCCTGCGTTGCATGCCGGGCCTGGCGCCGGGGCCGTTGCCCGGTCCGGGCGGGGTGGGGGACCAGGGCGCTTGGCTGTCCGACGCGATCGAGATCGCGCAGGCCGCCTGGCGCGAGATCGAGAAACGCGAAGGGGGTTCGGCGCCGTGAGCTTCCGGCCGCAAGGCTATCGCATCCGCAATTCGCTGCTGCTGGGCCAGATCGGCGGCAATCTCGCCGCCGATCTGGAACAACAGACCGACGAACTGGCGGGCCGCGTGACCGACGCGGTGCATACGCGCGGTCGACAATTGCGCGATCGCTACCGCGCGCAGGCGAAGGCGAATTTCAGCCGCATCCCGCGCGGCTGGGTGCCGCGCGGGGCGCGCGGGCAGAATCTGGAAAAGGCGGTGCAGGACCGCCGCTATCCGTCCGCGCGCAAAACGCTGGGCCCGGCGTCGCTGGTCTTCATCCCGTGGCGTTTGGCCAGCGTGTTCGCGGCGGCGACCTTCATCAGCCCGCTGGGGCCCGGCTTCCTGTGGATTCCGACCGAGGAAGCCTTCAAGCGCGGCTATGTGCGCGCCGAGGTCAATCGCGGCGGCGGCGGCAAGTTCGATCAAGGCAATTATCAGCGCATGGCGCGCCCCGATCTGGCGCGCCGCGCGCTGGGGGCGGCCGGTGTGGCGCTGCGCTATGTGCGCGTGTCGCCCGACGAAGCGCTGATGGGGATCGACGCGGACGACGCCGACGATCTGGGCATGCGCGCCGCGCGCAAGCGCGTGGGGCCGAAGGGCCAGCGCCGGCGCACGCGTTTCGTGCCGCTGTTCGTCGGCGTCAAGAACGTGATGCTGCGCCAGCGTTTCGATTTCGACGGACCGCTCGACCAAGCCGAGCGGGATCTCGCTTCCGATCTTCGGGGTATCTTCGGGTGAACGAAGGCAAAGGCGTCAATTTCCGCCTCTCGGTCGATTCGGCCGAGGCGAAGCGGAGTCTGCAGGATTGGAGCGACAACGCCGTCGTCCAGATCGGCCGCGCGCGCGACGCGCTGACCACGCTGGGCCGCACCGGCGCCGCTGCGAACGAGAATCTGGGCGCGGGGCTGGAGCGCGGCGCGCGCGGCCTTGGCGCCTTCGGCGCGGCGGCCGACACGATCGAAGGCCGGATCAAGGGCGCCAATCGTTCGCTGGGCGATCTGCGCGGCGCGTTCGAACTGATCGGCGGCGGCAGCAGCGAAGCGACCAAGGGCATGGGCGCGTTGGGCCAGACGATCGGCAACGTCGCCGACGTGTTCGGCGTGCTGTCCGCCGCGTTCCTTAAAAATCCGATCGGGCTTGTCGCCGTCGGCGTCACCGCCGCCGCGGGCGCGTGGGCGGGGTATAGCGGTCAGATCACCGACGCCAAGAAGGTCCAGGACGATCTTAACGCGTCGCTGAAGACCGCGAACGAATTGCTGGAAACCCAGGCCGAGCGCCAGTCGCGCGTCGTGAAGGAATCCGCAGAGAAAGCCGCGACAGATCTGCGCGGCCGTCTCGGCGAAATGCAGCGCCAGCTGGTTCAGATCGAGAACGATCTAGGCTATGTCGAGAATCGCGGGGTCGATCTCGGCGCGCTACTGACGTCGCCGATGGATTCGGCTCAAGACGAAGCCTATAAAGCTGCACTCAAACGCGCGGCCGATCTTCGCCGGGAAATCGCCGATGCAGCGGAAACGCTGCGTCGGTTGCGGACACCATCGGAACTGGGCGCCAATCGCGACGCGGCGGCGCAGGAAGCCGAAAAGCTCGACAAGCAGAACAAGACCGTCGACGCGCTGGAAGAAGAGGCGCGCACGCGCGCGCAGCTGATCGCCCTGGCCGAAGATCAGCGCCGGATCGAGGAAGCGCGCGCCAAGGCGATCAGCGACGCCGCCGCGAACGGCTTCGCCGCCGATTCCGCCCAGGCGCAGCGTTTGCGCACCGCCTATGAATCGGCGGCGGTCGCGGAAAACGAGCGCCAGGCGAAAGACCGCATCGCGAAGCTGGAGGAACAATCCCGCCAGGAATCCGAGCGCGCGCGCGCGTTGGAGGAAAAGCGCGAAGTCAGCCTCGATCGCTATATCGACAAGCTGGAACGCGACGCGGCCCTGGCCGGTCAGTCGACCGAGGCGCGCGCGGAAGCCTTGGCGATCGCCGAGGCACAATCGAAATTGATGGACGATCAGGGCCGCCAAATGCGCGACCTGACCGATCTGGAAAAACAGCGCATCGCGAACGCCGTTCGCACCAAGGAAGCGATCGAGGAACAGCAAAAGGCGGCCGAAAAACTCGGCCGCGACATGGAACGCGCGATCACGCGATCGACCGACCGCGCCGTCGATTACGCGGCGGATACGCTTTATGACGGTTTCACCGGCAAGATCACCAGCGTCGGCGAATTCCTGAAGACCACGCTTTTGCGCGCCGCGTCGCAGGCGATGGCCGAAATGGTCTTGCGCCCGGTCATCGCGCCGATCATTTCGGCGGGGGTGCAAGCGGCCGTCGGTGCGGGGTTGGGGTCGGCCTTCGGGGTTTCGGGCGGCGGTGCCGCCGCCGCGTCGTCCGCCGGTTCGGGCATCGGGCTCGGCACCGTCGCCGGCGCGGGTGCCGTGGGCTACGGCTTCGCGACGCAGGGCAATTCGTTCTGGAACGCGCTGGGCAATCCCTTCGGGCTGGGTTTGACCCAGGTGGCGCCCAATGCCGTTTACACGGTCGGCCACAGCGCGACGGCGCTGACGGCCGCCGAGGCCGCGCAGGAAGCGGTCGCGGCGGGTGCGTCGGCGGGGGCGGGCACGGGCGCCGCGTCCGGCGTGCTGGGCGCTATCGCGCCCTATCTCGCGATCGGCGGCGGGTTGTTCAGCGCGTATAATTTCGCGAAAAACCCGACGCTGACCAACGGCATCGCGGCGGCCGGTGGCCTCTATGCCGGCACGTCGGCCTTCCTGGGCCTGACAGGCTTGGGCCCGGCCTTGCCCTTCGCCGGGCCCATCGGCTTGGCGGCGGCGGCGATCGGCCTGATCGGCTCGCTGTTCGGCGGCAAGAAAAAGAACACCGTCGTCCATGCCGACCAGACGGGCCGCACGATCGGTTTCATGCCGGACGGGTCGATCGCGGATTACGGCGGCAATGTCGGCTATTACGGCGCCAACCCGTCGAGCTACGATTATATCGGCGATGTCGGCAAGGCGATCCGCTCGACGATCGAAACCTTGGGCGGCAAGGCGCCGGGCTTCGTTCTGGGGGCGGCCTACGATTCGATCGCGTTCCCGCAGGGCCTGGGGTCGGTCAATGTCACCGACGCGCAAGGCCGCTGGGGCGACGGGTACTCGCCGTTTCCGGGCATCGGTATTCGCACCGGCGAAGGCATGGCAGTCGACGCGCTGAAGGTGCTGCTGCCGCTGTCGGAAGGTATCGACGAAGTCTACAAAGCCGTCGCGCGCAATTCCGCGGCGACGAAGATCGAGGACTTCGCCAAGGATCTCGATTTTGCCAAAAACTTGAAGGACAGCATCGGCGGCTTCGCTGATCTGGGCGCGGCGCTGAAGCAAGTTACCGCGCAAGCGAAGGCGACGGCCGTGTCGATGGTCGACAGCTTCGACGAAACCTTCGCGCGCGCCGAAAGCCTGGGCATCGGCGATACGGCGAAGGACGCGATCGCCGAAACGATCCGCGAATGGATCGGCGCGCAAGGCCCGCAGGTTCAACCCAGCGCCGTGCAAACGATGCTGGCGCAGATCGACGGGGCGTTCGCCGGCGTGAAGGACGCCGCGGCGAAGTACGGCTTGACGCCGGCGGAAGTGGGCGCCGCGAACGACAACGCGGTGCAGAAGGTCCGCGATCAATTCGCCGAGTCGATCGCCGCGATCCTCGATCCGGCGGGCGCGGCGTTGCGCGCCTTCGACAAATCGGCCGATCAGATGCGCCAGGACGCGCGCGATCTGGGCGTCGATCTGGTCGACGTCGAGAAGGCGATCGCCAAGCAGCGCGCCGACGTGCAGAACCAGGCACTGGGCGGTGTCGCCAACAGCGTGCGCGATTTCCTGTCGGGGCAGCCTTTGGGTGCCACGTCGTCGCTGTCGCCGGCGGCGCGGCTGGCCGAAGCGCAACGCCAATTCGAGGCCAATCTGGCGGGGTTGCGCGAAGGCGATGCTTTCGCGTCCGCGCGCTTGGCGGGGTCCGCACAGACGGCGCTCGACGAAGGCCGCGCCTATTACGGCAGCACGGCGAATTTCGCGCTGCTGGAAGCGGAGATCCGCAACCGGCTGCAAAGTGCGGGCGTCGAAATGGGCTGGGACGGGTTCGGGACGGAGATCCAGACGCAGACGACCGCGCTGATCGGCGCGCAGAACGCGTCGACGTTGGCCGTCGTCGCATCGCTGGAGAAACTGCGCGAACAAGTGGCGCGCCAGCAGAACGAATTGTCGCGTCTGCTGTCGCTGGCGCTGGCTTCGTAACATGGACGTCGCGGCTTCCCTGCCGGCGGCGGCGCTGGATTTCGTCGTGCCGGAAACCGTGCCGGTCCCGGCCGCTTTGCCGGGGGCGGGCGTGGTCGACGATTGCTACACGATCGAAATCGAGGCCTATGCCGGCGATCCCGCCGGCGCGCCATCCTTCGAACCCGATGTCGCCGGCTTGTATCCCGGCGCGGCCGATCCCACGCCCTTCGCCGCCGGCGCGACGGTCGCGGTCTATTTCTCCGATCGCAGCTATACGACCGAGCCGGACGACGACCCCGCGAATACGTTCTTCGACGCGCGCTTGAACGTGCCGCTGATGATCGCGCGCAGCGTGCCGTTGACGCCGGAAGCGGGCACGCGCGCCGTGCGTCAGATCGGCTTGATCGAAATCGCGAACGCCGACGGCGCGCAGGATTCGGTCGGCGATCTGGCGATCGACGCGCGGCCGGTAACGGTCAAGCGCGGGCTTCGCACCGCCGGCTTCGACACGTTCGACACGCTGTTCGTCGGCACCGGCGTCAAATGGGAGCGTTCGCCCGAGATCCTGCGCCTGATGGTGCGCGGCCGCGACTATCTATTCGAGCAGCCCTTGCAGCCGGTGCTGTATGGCGGCACGGGCGGTGCCGATGGCGGCGCGGAACTGAAGGGCAAGCCCAAGCCGCTGACCTTCGGCCTGTGCCGCGACGTGGCCGCGGTGCCGGTCCAGCAGAACGCGCTGATCTACCAGCTGCATGACGGGCGCATCCGGTCGGTCGAAGCGGTCTATGACCGCGCGCAAGCGCTGGATTTCGACGCGGACTATGCGAGTTACGCCGCACTGGCCGCCGCCACGATCGCGCCCGGCGAATACGCGACGTGCCTTTCCGGCGGCTATATCCGCCTGGGCGGCACGCCCGTCGGCATCGTGACCGCCGATCTGCGCGGCGACGCGGCGATCGCTTACGGCGGCTTCACCGCGAACGCGGCGTCGATCGCGCGGCGCGTGATGCTCTCGCGCGGCGGCCAGTCGGCCGCGGATCTCGACGAAGACGGCATCGCCGCGACCGCCGGCAACATCGCCGGAATCGTCGGCACTCACTTCGCCGAGCCGGTGACGGTCGGCGCGGCGCTCGACACAATCTGCGCCGGCGCGTTCCTGTGGTGGGGCAGTTTGCGCGACGGGCGCTTCACGATCCGCCGCGTGCAGGCGCCGGGGCGGCCGCGCTACGCGATCGCCGCAACGGATATTTTGGGCGACATCGAATTGCCCGGCCTGCCGGAATCGGTCGATCCCTGTAATTGGCGCCGGCGGGTGAATTATCGCCGCTGCTGGACGCCGCAGGCGGGGACCGAGATCGACAACGCGAACTTGACCGCCGCGCGCCGCGACTTCGTGCGCGAGACCTATCGCACGACGACGGTCGCCGATTCGACGCGCGTGGTGCGCAACCTGTTGGCCGCCGATCCGGCCCCGATCGCCAGCGCCTTCGACGCCGAGCACGACGCGGCGGCGCTGGCGGCCAATCTGCTGTCGATCTTCGCAGCCGGCCGAAAGCTCTACCGCTTCCCGATCCGCGCGGGCGGGCACGGCATCGATGTCGACGACACGCTGCGCGTCACGCATCCGCGCCACGGCCTGGCCGACGGCAAGGATCTGCGCGTGCTGGCGATGGACGAGCGGCACCACGACCGCATGGTCGATTTGCTTTTGTTCGGATAGGCATCATGGCCAATTTTCTGTTGAGCTATCGCAATCTGGTCGACCAGCCGGATGCCGTGCTGACGGCGAGCCACGAATCACCGGGCTTGCCCGTGGCCAATTTGCGCAATCCCGACATTCTGCGCGTCTGGCGCTCGATCGGGTCGGTCGCCCCCCAATTGCGGGTCGATTTCGGTGCCGCGAACGCCGTTCGCGTGCTGGGCCTGTTCGGCCTGGCAAGGCTCGATCCTTCCGACACGATCCGCTGGCGCCTGGGCAATTCGGCGGGGGCGGGCGATGTCTACGATTCGACCGCCATCCCTTGCGGCCGGTTCCCCGGCTACGCGCAAAGCGTCCATTGCCTGGAAGAAGCGCTGACCGCGCGTTACTTGACCGTCGATCTCGACGCGCCCAGCCAGGCGGGGCGCGGCTCGATCGACGCGGGCCGGCTTTGGGCGGGCGACGCGTGGCAGGGCGTGCGCAATTGGTCCTTCGGCGCGACCGACGATATCGACGACGGCGAAACCCAGCAGACCGACGCGCCCAAAGCGCCGGCCACATCGAACTTCATCGAACCCGTGGCGCCGGGCCGGGTGAAAAACTTGACGTTCGAAGGCATCAGCCCGGCCGAGAAATACCGGGTGATGGAAATCAAGATGTATGTCGGCCGCAAGCGCCAAGTCGTTTTCGTGCCGAACCCCGACGATCCCGAGATACAGCGCGAGGCGCTGCTGGGATTGATCCGCGAATCCGAAGCGATCCGCCATGTCAGCCTGCCGACGCGCGAAACGTCGTTCACGCTGCGCGGCGGCGTTCTTGAAGAGGTTTGATCCATGCTCGCCAATTTCGTCCAGCAGCAAACGACCACGGCCGGCACCGGCACGATCGAGCTTGTCGATGTCACGGGCCGCAAGACCTTCGTCGAGGCCTTCGGGTCGGGTGCGCGCGTGCGCTACGCGATCGTCAACGCCGACGGCACGCAGCGCGAAATCGGCTACGGCACGGTGACGGACGCGGCACCCGACACGTTGACGCGCGAACAGGTCGTCGAGTCGACCAACAACGACGCGCTGGTCAATTTCAACGCGGGCGCGAAAAACGTCTATGTCGCCGGCGGCGACGTCGAGCTGCTGAAATTCGGCGGCGCGGTGCCGTTGCAAGTCGCCGGCGGGACGCTCAACGCGCGCACGCTGACTCATGTGCCGCCGGTCAAGGCGGTCGTCGCCGGGATGGAGTTCGAATTCATCAACGGCAACGAAGCGAACGACGCCGCCGCGACGCTGACCGTCGACACGGATTTCGAATTCACGATTCTGCGCCCTGACGGATCGGCGCTGCAGCCGGGCGACATGCCGGCGAGCCGTATCCTGCGCGTGCGGATCGCGGGCGATGACGACGACGAAGCGTGGCTGACCGATCTGCCGGAAACCGCCGCGTCGGTCGTGTTGGGCGGGACGATCTCGCCCGCGTCGCTGTCGGCCTCGCAGAACGATTGGAACCCGACGGGCTGGGCGGGCGCTTCGATCATCCGGGTCACGTCGTCGGGTGAGGTCGATCTGACCGGCCTCACCGGCGGCCGCGCGGGCCGCGTGGCGATCGTCCAGAATATCGGCACGAACGTCGAAACGCTGAAGAACGAATCGGCGAGCAGCTCGGCCGCCAACCGCTTCGCACTCGGCGGCGGCGATCTGGCGCTATCGGGCGGTGCGTCGGCGCTGCTGATCTATGACGGCACATCGTCGCGCTGGCGCTTGATCGCCAGCGCGAAAGGTTCGGGCGGCTCGATCGGCGGCAGCGAGACGATCACGGCGGGCGAGGATCTGGCCGATCGCGACCAGATCTATCAGGACATCTTCAACCAGCGCGGCAACGGCGCCACGCGCTGGTACAAGATCGACGCCGATGCCGTGGGGCCGGTCCGAATCTCTCCCCGGCGCGGTATCGCCCTTCAGGCGATCACCGCGGCGGCGACCGGCGAGGCGCAAGTGCGCGCCGGGCGCGTTTCCGGTTTCACGTCGCTGACGGCCGGCGCGCCGGTCTGGGCCTCCGCGACGGCCGGCGCCGTCACGCAGACCGCGCCCGCGATCCCGTCGAGCGGGGCGCAGCTCGCGTCGTGCTGTTTAGGCGTGGCGGCGAGCGCGACGGAGATCGATTTCGATCCCGCCGCCGGCGTGGTGTTCGTCGCGCGCAATTCCGCGCTGGCGGTCGACGGCACGATCACCGTCGAGCATTGGCCGGATGACGGCGCGCGCGATCGCGAACTCGGCGCGTATCTGGTGCAGGTGCCGTCGAGCGCCCCGATATCGGGCGGTACGGGCACCAATATCGGCGATTTCACGTTTGGCTCGACGGCGGGCCTGCCGGGCATTTTCGACGGCGTGACCAACCAAGCGAACGTCAACGGCGGCGGCAAGGCTTCCGCAACGTCGGGCTATTTCGGAAAGACCTATTCCGGCGGCAAGCGCATCACCCAGGCTGTCGTTTGGGGTTCCAACACCGACGGCTACGTCAACGGCGCCGACCCGACGATCACGCTGGTGTTGCGCGGCAAGACCGGCACGGCGCCCGCCAGCCGCACCGACGGCACGTCGCTCGGCTCGGTCTCGTTCACCGACACGTCGAACGAAAGCGGCAATCCGCGCACGATCACGTCGAACGACACGACGACGGTCTGGGATCACGTCTGGATCGATTTCTCGCACAACGGCGGCGCGGCGAACTGTTTCGTCGCCGAAACGCAATTCACCGAGATCAGCGGCAACGCGCGCGACGAGGAACTGGATCGCGGCTCGTGGACGGTCGACGCGACATCGACGACCAAAATTGTGACGCGCTTCGACGATGGTGCCGGCGCGAATGCCGCCACGAAGTCGACGTTCAAGAACCGCTCGGGCGCGACCCGCGATCTGGCGGTCGAGGTGGCGCTGTGATCGCGCCTTATGTCGCGCTGGCCCTATGGGGCGGCGCGTGCTGGGTGCTTCGCGGCGGGAAGTTCGGCGCTGTCGTTCGCGCGATTGCCGGTGTCGAACCCGGCACCACGATCACACGCGTCGCCACGATGGGCCTGTTTGCATTTCCGTTCGGCTGGCTGATCGGCCCGCAGATGGCGATCGCGTTGTGGACGGCGCTCTACCTCGCGTCGATCTTCGGCTATTTCGGCGAATCGATGGGGCTGGAACGGCCCGTCCGCGATCATGCGCTGATGGCGGCGTGGGGGTTCTTCGTGGCGATGGTCGCCACGGCACCATTCTGGATCGACGGGCTGCTCGATGCGCCGCTGCCGGCGGCGGGTGAGGCAATGATGGCCGCGTCGCCTGGCGCGCTCGCCGCCGTGTCCTACGCGATCAACAAGCCGCTCGGCCGGCGCTTCGGCATGGATTGGACCGAGCGTGCGGAGTTCGGCACCGGGGCCGTTTTGGCGGCGTGCATTCTTTTGGCGGCGGGGGCGTTCGAATGGACGATTTGATGAATTGGCTGAAAGCGGCGAACTCCGCGACGCAAGGCTTTCTATTGACGGTCTTGGCTTCGGTGATCGGTCGGTTGATGTTCCACACGCGCGAAGTGCAGGCGGGGCGCCGGCCGCATTTCTGGTCTTGGAGCCTGCTGCGCGAACTGCCGGTCGCGATCGGCATGGGCATGATCGCCGGCGGCGGCGCTGATTATCTCGGGCTGTCGGACGGTCCGAAACTCGCCTTCGCGTGCAGCGTGGCGTTTCTCGGGCCGCCGTTGCTGCAAGACGCGATCGAGTTCGGCCGCGATCTCGCGCGGTCCAAAGCGGGCCTGCCGCCCAAGGAGTGATCCGACCATGACCGAACCAACCAACGGCCGGGCCGCAGGGCCCGCGCCGAATGCGGTGCCGCGCCCGGAATTCGTCGAGGCAGTTCAGCGCGCCATGACCGCCGGCGGCGGCAAGGCCGAAGACATCGCCCGCTTCGTCGGGCCGCTGGCGATCGCCGCGCGTGATTCGTCGATCACGACAAAGCGCCGCTTGGGCCTGTCCGTCGCCCATGTGGGGCACGAATCGGGCGGGTTCTCCAAGACGCGCGAGAACTTGAATTACAGCGCCGAAGCGTTGCTCGAACGCTGGCCGGTGCGCCCCGTCGTACCCGGCAAGCCGGACACGAATTATCGCCGCTACACGCCCGAACTGGCGGCTGCGCATGCCCGCAAGCCGGAGTTGATCGCGAACCACATCTACGCGCGGCCCGAGTTGGGCAACGGCGCCGCCGCGTCGGGCGATGGCTGGCGCTATCGCGGGCGAGGTTTGATCCAGCTGACCGGCAAGGCGAACTACGCCGAATGCGGTCGCGCCTTGGGCATCGATCTGATCGCGGACCCCGATCGCCTCGCCGACGATCCTTATGTCGCGGCGGCGGCGGCCGGCTGGTTCTGGCGGCGGAACAAACTCAACGCGCTGGCCGATCTGCCGTCGCGCGCCGACGCGCTCCATCGCACGACGCTGGTCATCAACGGCGGTTTGTCGGGGCTCGAGGATCGGGCCGCGCGCTTCGATCGCATCATCGCGGCGCTGGCCGGCTTCCCTGAAAACTTGGAGGCGTGACCATGTGGACCAAGATCATGGGTTTCACGATCGGCGCCAAGGGCATCGCGATCGCCGCCGCGATCTTCGCAATCGTCGTGCTGTGGCAGCGCGGCACGATCGCCGATCTGCGGACCGAGATCGCCACGCTGACGGGCGATCTCGCCATGGCGCGCGCGAACGTCGCCACGGCCGTGGCGGTCAACGACCGCAACGTGATCGAGCTTGGGAAGGTCAGGAAGGCGGAGGCCGCCGCGCGAACGGCGTTCGCGCGCGAGAAAGTCAACGCCCGCGAACGTTGCGAAATCGACACCCGCATGAGGGAGGAAATCCGCCGTGCCGAAATGGAAAACCCCGCGACGTGCCCTGTCGCTGATTCTCTGCGCTCTGTCGTTGACGGCTTGCGGGACAGCGTCGCGGGAAGCGCCGATCGTGACGCGGGTCGAGACGGTGACGATCCGCCCGCCCGCTGAAATGCTGACCTGCCCGCGCCCGCCGATGCCGGCGGACGAAGCACGGGTGAATCAAGACGCGGCGGCGAACGCCCTGCGCCCAGTCGTCACCGCCTGGCGCGAATGCTTCGACCGCCTGCGCGCGGTCCGCGAATTCGTCGAGGAGACGTCGAAATGACAGAGAAGCTGCGCCCCGTCGTCGACGGGAACGGTCAGCCTTACGGGCATTATCACTACTGCCCCGGTTGCGACGACATGCATCGATTGCCGCCGCCGCCGCGTTGGACTTTCAATGGTGATCTCGTCAAGCCGACCTTCTCGCCGAGCTTCGCACACAGCGTGCGCGACCCGGACGGCGAGGTTGCGACCGAGATCTGCCACTACATTCTGGCCGATGGCGTGCTGAACTTCTGCGGCGACAGCACGCACGCCCTCGCGGGGAAAAGCGTCCCGCTGCCGGATATCCCGGATCGCTACGCCGATTGGGGAAAGCGCGACGCTTAAGCGCGCGATCGCCGATGCGAGAAAGGCCCGTCCCGAAAGGGGCGGGCCTTTTTGCGTTTCAGGGGCACCACGGCCGCCGGCGGCCATCCCAGCGCCGGGCGAGCCCGGCCGCGAACAGATCCTCCCCGATGTCGCGCCCCTCGACGATCACCCAGGCCAGTGCCCGACCGTACCGATCGCGCGGGCGCTTGGGATCGGGCTTGATCGTCACCGGCCCGGCCGCCAGGCGCGCGGCGGTGAAATCGCGCGCGCGCTCGGCCATGGCGATCTCGGCGGCGCATTGGCCGTGCAGCTCGGGCGTGTCGACGTTGACCAGCCGCACGCGCACCGCCCCACAATCGACCGTGTCGCCGTCGATCGCCTTGCACGCGCGATCCGACACCAGCGTCACCGCCGGCGGCGCCGCGGCGCATCCGGTCGCGATGACGGCTAGCGCGGCAAGAACGATCGCAGAATGGTGCGGCTGTGGCATTGGGACTCGCATTGGGATTCTGTTGCCGAAATGAGCGAATTCTGGCACAGCTGGTCAACTCGAAACGTAGTTATTTCAAATCCTTGCGCTACGGTCCAAAATTTCGGGAGCTAGGGGCCGGAGGTTCGAATCCTCTCGCTCCGACCAGCGGATTTCCCGGAAATATCCAAGCGATTGCGCCCGCCGATTCTGGCGCGGCGGCCGCCGCTCAATAGATGAGATCGTCCGCACCGCCGGCACCGCCCTTCGACAGGACGATCTCATCCTTCGCGGCGAGTTCCTTGGCGGTATTGACCATCGCGGTTTGCGCTTCGGCCACGTCCTTGCCGCGCACCGGGCCCAAGGCTTCGATTTCTTCCTTGAGCATCTTGCCCGCGCGCTCGGACATGTTCGAGAAGA
>VFQU01000298.1_pt1 | contig 48668 bp, 41 predicted proteins | sample 3512311 | NCBI WGS metagenome assembly VFQU01 (sample SAMN10412377, study PRJNA504923) | tailings metagenome | isolation source: Relicate 3 Philex TSF3 active mining site | place: Philippines: Tuba, Benguet | collected 2017-08-29 | reverse complement strand
TTCTCGCGGCGGATGTGCTGTTCGCGGGTCGAAAGCGTCAGCACAAACCCGCGCTTGCCCTCGGCATCCACAGTCTCGCCGCACAGCCGCCCCGGCATCTGGCGCACATGCTTGGGATCGCGCACTGCAAACAGGCCGAGGTAAGGCCCACCGAATTGCAGGCCAACACCCAGTGATTGCCCCTCGCCCACCACGATATCCGCGCCCATTTCGCCGGGCGATTTGATCGCGCCCAGCGCCACCGGTTCGGTGTTCACCACCACCAGCAGCGCGCCCTTGGCGTGCGCCGCTTCGGCAATCGGGGTGAGATCGGCAATGCGGCCCAGAATGTCGGGATATTGCACCACCACGCAGGCGGTATCCTCGTCGATCCGCCCGATCAGGCCGGAAAGCTCGGGATCAGGGGTGATCGAAGGCAGCGCGTCGCCGATTTCATAGCCGATGAACTGCGCCATCGTCTTGACCACTTCGGCATAATGCGGGTGCAGCGCGCCCGATAGCACCGCGCGAGTGCGCCTGGTGACGCGCGCCGCCATGGCGACGGCCTCCCAGCACGCGGTCGAACCATCATAGAGCGAAGCATTCGCCACCGCGCAGCCATAAAGGCGCGCAACCTGCGTCTGGAATTCAAACAGCATCTGGAGCGTGCCCTGCGCGATTTCCGGCTGATAGGGCGTGTAGGCCGTCAGAAATTCGCCGCGCTGGATGATGGTATCCACGCTCGCGGGCACATGGTGGCGATAGGCCCCTGCCCCCAGAAAGAATGGCACATCGCCCGCAGCCAGGTTTCTTGCGGCCAGCTTTTTCATATGCCGCTCGACCGCCATTTCGCTGGCGTGGAGCGGCAGATCGCGGATCGGCCCGTCAAGCTGGGCCACGGCAGGCACATCGACGAACAGATCATCGATGCTGTCCACGCCGATTGTAGCGAGCATTTCGGCCCGGTCGGTGTCAGTGAGAGGAAGATAGCGCATGAGCGGTTTCCATCGGCTGGAGGGGATTAAGCGAACTTATTCAGACTGCGCCGGTTCGAGATCAGCAAGATCGGCGAGCGATCCCGCAAACTGCGCAAGGCTGGTGTTGGTTGTCTTGAGCCACGGTGCGAGCCATAGCCTGAAGCCTGCCGAGCGGGCGCGGTACGAAAACAGAATGGTGCCCGAAAGATACCGCGCGCTGGCCGGATCAATCGTGGCCTGAAACAGGGCATAAAGCGCATCGCCAACCTCGCCCGCCTCGATATCCTGCTGTTCGGGCGCGTAACGCAGCTCGGGATGGCTGGCGCGCAGCGTTTCGATCACATCGCGCCGCATCACCATCAGCCCCGCTTCGGCGGTGGCGAGTTCAACCGGCTGATCGATCTGAAGGCCATGGGACGGGTCAATCAGATCCAGAACGAACTGCCCGCTGAACCGGGCCAGCTCGGCCGGGCTATCGCCAGCAGCACCGCTCGCGCTGGCCGCAGCCACCAGCCCCCAGTTGATCTGCGCTGTAGTGCAGGATGCGACCATCACCGCCAACTGAGGATCGGCCTGCATCCGGTCGATCAGATCAAGCACGGCTGAGGGATCAAAACCAATGGCACCATCCACCAGCACAAGATGGGTCGCGCCTGAGGCGATGAATGCCCCGGCCAGCGCATTCCTTGCCCGGTCGGATGAGCCATGGGCACTCGCACACACCACGCGGCATTCATCGGTGCGGCCCTGTGCCTGCGCCATCAGCCCGGTGACTGCGCGCAGATGATCGGGCGCCGCGCCGCCATCCAGCACGCTGGCGATCATCAGGCGCAGATCACGCCGGATACGCACGGGCGGCACGCTCGTCATAGCGCGGCGATGAACGCCTTGTAGGAAGCCTCGTCCATCAGCCCTTCAAGCTCGGCGGCATCGCCCACAGTCATCTTGAAGAACCAGCCGTCTTCCTCGGGAGAGGTGTTCACGAGCGAGGGATCGTCCTCAAGCGCCCGATTGCCTTCGGTCACTTCGCCCGAGATCGGCGCATAGACATCGCTGGCCGCCTTGACGCTTTCGACCACGGCAGCGTCCTTGCCCTTCTCAACCGCCGTGCCGGGGGCAGGCAGTTCGACGAACACGATATCGCCAAGCTGGCCCTGCGCATAATCGGTGATGCCGACAGTGGCGACATCTCCGTCCACATCAATCCATTCGTGTTCATCGGTGAAATAGCGCGGCATTGCTCAGCTCCCTCGGTAATAGCGATGCGGGACAAAAGGTGTTGGCGAAATGGTGGCGGCAAGGCGCTTGCCCCGCACTTCCACCTCCAAGGCAGTGCCGGTCGCGGCGTGCGCGGCGGCAATATAGGCCATCGCAATCGGCTGGCCGAGCGTGGGCGAAAAGCCACCGCTGCTGACAGTCCCGACATGCGCACCGCCAGCAAACACCTCAGCGCCCTCGCGCGCAGGCAAGCGGCCTTCGAGCTTGAGGCCGACCCACTTGCGGGCCGTGCCTTCATTGATTTCGCGGATGATCCGCATCGCACCGGGGAAGCCCCCTTCAGCGCGGCGGCGCTTGTTGATGCCGAACAGCGCGCCTGCCTCAATCGGGCTGGTCTCGGGCGTCATGTCGTGGCCGTAAAGCGGCAGGCCCGCCTCAAGCCGCAGCGAATCGCGCGCGCCAAGGCCGATGGGCTTCACTTCTGGCTCGGCGCACAGCAGCGTCGCGATTTCCTCGGCCGCGCTGGCGGGCAGCGAGATTTCAAAGCCATCCTCGCCAGTATAGCCCGCCCGCGCGATCTGCACCGGGTGGCCTGCCAGCGTGAAAGCGCCAAACTTCATGAAAGTGAGCGCGGTCACGTCCGGCACATGGCGCGCCAGCACGGCGGCCGCCTTGGGCCCTTGCAACGCCAGCAGCGCGTGTTCATCCATGTGCTGGAGGGTGATTTCATCGGGCAGATGTTCGCGCAAGGTTGCGATATCATCCCACTTGGTCGCGCCGTTGACCACGAGATAAAGCGCACCCTCAAGCCGCGAGACCATCAGATCATCCAGCACGCCGCCGCTGTCATTCAGCAGCAGCGAATAGCGCTGCTGACCAACCTTGAGCGTGGACAGATCGATCGGCAGCACAGCCTCAAGAGCTGCATCCAGCCCCTCGCCCGAAAGCGTCAGCTGGCCCATGTGGCTTACATCGAACAGCCCGGCATTTTCACGCGTCCAGGTATGTTCGGCGATGATTCCAGAATTTGGGCCCTCATACTGGATCGGCATCTGATAGCCCGCGAACGGCACCATCCGCGCCCCCTGCGCGCGATGCCAGCTATCCAGCGGCAGCGGATCGAGCGGCAGCGGCTCGTCGGTCTCAATCGCTTGGTCGATTTGGTCGCTCACACAGGTTCCCGATCACAGAAATGACAGCAATGCAGCGCCTTGCGAGCGCTGCATCATTCCTGCCCCCTCTGTCGGGTGACCTGAGAGCTTGGGCGCTGGCCAGGCCCTTGCAGGCCTGACAGCGCTTTCCCCTTCGGTGGCCGTGGCGCGGTAACGCCAAAGCGCTTTCCAGAGTGCCCTGTCTGTCGCGGTCCATTTGCCTGAGAGTTTCCGGGGCGGTTGCTCCTTCGGCGCCATGCCAGCCCTTGCAAGGCTGGCCGTGTCTCTCCCGCGAAAGACGCCGGAATCGCTTCCGGCAGGCGCACTCCCTTTCGCGGATGCACAAAGCGGCGTCAATCGCGCTGTGCAGCTTTGGGCACGAATTGCGCGGGAAAAGAGCCGGAAAATTGCGCTATGGCCCCAGCAAGGCTTTTGCGCGCACCATCAGGGCCTTTTCGCGCTGCGTGAAGCCGCCGGTATCCTCCCCGCCTGCGGGCGGCGGCACTTCGGTGGTGAAATAGACAAGGCCCGCCTTGAACCCGTTCAGCCACAGCCCCGATTGCAGTCCATAGGCCTCGCCCGAATGGCCCATCCGCGCCTGCCCATCGCCGAACAGCTTGTCGCTGCAATCGCGGTCGGGATGCTCGATCAACTGGAGCCCAAGGCCATAGGTGCAAAAAAACGCGCCATCGCCGGGCCGCGCGCGCACCATCGGAGCGAACCAGTGCGTCTGCGCCTTATCTGAAAGGAACCCGTTTTCGCGCCGCCGCAGCAAGGCCTGCCCGATCTTGGCAAGGTCCACCATCCCGATCCGCACCCCGCCCTGAGGTGAGAATACCGACGCATTGGTGCCGGGCACGTAGCCTTCAAGGCTGCATGCCTGCCCTTCAGCCACCGGAATCGGGCATGCCATGTCCGCCGGATCATCGCGCGCGACCTCGCCCGTGTCGCGGTAAAGCGTTACCGCGCGCGCCTGCATGTCGGCATCGCAGCCCACCCAATTGAGGCAGGCCTTCACGCCGAGCGGCGCGAACACCAACCGCTCGACCAGCCGATCATAACGCTCACCGCTCGCCGCTTCGAGCACCGTCGCTATCAGCGGCGAGCCGAGATTGGCATACTGAAATGCGGCCGCGCCGGGATAATCGACATCGCGCCATGACGCAGGGTCAGCGAACTTCGCTTCCAAGCTCTCGCCCAGCGGTATGATGTAACCGGCCTGGTCGCTCAGCCCGGCGCGGTGCGACAGCAGATCGGTGAGCGTGATCGGCACCCCCGGATGGTAAGGCGAACGCACCTTCCATCCGAGATAGTCCGACACATCGCGGTCGAGATCGACCTTGCCTTCATCCATCAGCCGCAGCGTCGTGAGAGCCATAATCAGCTTGGAAATAGAGGCGATGCGCACCGGATCATTGGCCGCGACAGCACGGCCCGCCGCCTTGTTGGCGAGCCCTTCGACAATCAGTGGGGTGATGCTGTCGCGATCGAAAGCGACCACCACCGTGGCTGGGGGTATCGCAGGGGCCTGCGCAGCAAGCCCGAACAGCGGCGCGAGCAGAGCAATGGGGGCGAGCAGGCGGCGGATCATGCCGCACATCATCGCGCCCGCGCGCCTTTCGTCAATCGAGATTCGGACGCAGCCAGCGCTCGGCGGTTGCCAGTTCGACTTCGCGGCGCTGCGCATAATCCTCAAGTTGATCGCGGCCCACCCGCGCCACGCCGAAATATTCCGCCTGCGGGTGCCCGAAGTAGAACCCGCTCACCGCCGCCGTCGGCCACATGGCGAAGCTTTCGGTAAGCGTGAGACCCGTATTCTTGGGCGCATCGAGCAGATCGAACAGGATCGGCTTGAGGCTGTGATCGGGGCAGGCGGGATAGCCGGGCGCCGGGCGGATGCCGCGATATTGCTCCTTGATCAGCGCCTCGTTGGTCAGCTGCTCATCGGGCGCATAGCCCCACAGCGTGGTGCGGACATGCTGGTGGAGCGCTTCGGCAAAGGCCTCGGCAAAGCGATCCGCCAGCGCCTTCAGCAGGATGTCGGAATAATCGTCCTTGTCAGCCTGAAAGCGCGCCGAATGGCTGTCGATCCCGTGGATGCCGACCGCAAAGCCGCCGATCCAGTCGCCGCTTTCGTCGATGAAATCGGCAAGGCACATATTGGCCCGGTCACGCGATTTCTTGACCTGCTGGCGCAGCATGGGCAGGCGCGTGCCGTTGTCGAGCACCACATCATCCCCGTCGCGCCCGCACGGCCACAGGCCCGCAACACCGCGCGCAGTCAGCCACTTCTCCGCGATGATCTGATCGAGCATCGCGTTGGCATCGGCAAACAATTGCGTCGCGGTTTCGCCCACCACTTCGTCGGTCAGGATGGCGGGGAAATTGCCGTGGAGTTCCCAGGCGCGGAAGAACGGAGTCCAGTCGATGAAGTCGCGCAGGTGCGCCAGGTCCCAGTCATCGAACACATGGAGGCCCGGCTGCGCGGGGGCGGCGGGCTTTTCGGCCATGTCGACGACGAAAGCATTGGCGCGCGCCTCAGCGAGGCTGAGCAATTCGCTCTGCCCCTTGCCGCTGCGCGCATCGCGCACGTGGACATATTCGCTGGCGACTTCGGCCACGTAATCATCGCGCTGGGTGTCGGACAGCAGCTTGGAGGCCACCCCCACCGCGCGGCTCGCATCAAGCACGTGGATCACCGGGCCTTCGTAAGCCGGGTCGATCTTCAAGGCGGTGTGGACCTTGGACGTGGTCGCTCCGCCGATCAGCAGCGGCATGGTCATCCCTGCGCGCTGCATTTCCTCAGCGACCGTCACCATCTCGTCCAGCGAAGGCGTGATCAGGCCCGACAGACCGATCATGTCGGCCTTGTTGTCGTTCGCCGCAGCAAGGATCGTCGGCCAGGGCACCATCACGCCAAGATCGATCACATCATAGCCATTGCACTGGAGCACCACGCCGACGATGTTCTTGCCGATGTCGTGCACATCGCCCTTCACCGTCGCCATGATGATCTTGCCCTTGGCGCGGCGATCCTCCTCGGGGAGCAGGTCCTTTTCGGCCTCGATGAAGGGAATGAGGTGGGCGACGGCCTTCTTCATCACGCGGGCGGATTTGACCACTTGCGGCAGGAACATCTTGCCGCTGCCGAACAGGTCGCCGACGACGTTCATACCGTCCATCAGCGGGCCTTCGATCACCTCGATCGGGCGCCCGCCCCTGGCCGCGATGGCGGCGCGCATCTGTTCGGTGTCGTCGACGATATGCGCGTCGATGCCCTTGACGAGGGCATGTTCGAGCCGCTTTTCGACCGCCCAGCCGCGCCATTCCTCGGCGGCCTTTTCGTCCGACGCGGACTTGCCCTTGAAGCTTTCGGCGAGCGTGATCAGGCGTTCCGTGGCGTCAGGATCGCGGTTGAGGATCACGTCCTCGCAGGCCTCGCGCAGGGCCGGGTCGATCTGGTCGTAAACGTCGAGCTGCCCCGCATTGACGATCGCCATGTCGAGCCCGGCGGGGATCGCGTGATACAGGAACACCGAATGCATCGCGCGGCGCACGGGTTCGTTGCCGCGGAAGGAGAAGCTGAGGTTGGAGAGGCCGCCTGAATAGTGCGCGTGGGGGCACAGCTGGCGCAGTTCCTTCACCGCCTCGATGAAGTCGACACCGTAATTGTTGTGTTCCTCGATCCCGGTCGCCACCGCGAAGATGTTGGGATCGAAGATGATGTCTTCGGGCGGGAAGCCCTCGGCCACCAGCAGATCATAGGCGCGCTTGCAAATCTCGACCTTGCGCTGTTTGGTATCCGCCTGCCCGACCTCGTCGAAGGCCATGACGACCACCGCCGCGCCATAATCCATGCAGATGCGCGCGTGTTCGAGGAACTGGGCCTCGCCTTCCTTCATGCTGATCGAATTGACGATCGGCTTGCCGCTTACGCACTTCAGCCCCGCCTCGATCACGTGGAACTTGGAGGAGTCGATCATCACCGGCACGCGGGCAATGTCGGGCTCGGCGGCGATCAGTTTGAGGAAGGTCGTCATCGCGTGGACCGCATCGAGCAGCCCTTCGTCCATATTGACGTCGATCACCTGCGCGCCGTTTTCGACCTGCTGGCGCGCGACTTCGACAGCGGCCGGGTAATCGCCCGCCATGATCAGCTTCTTGAACGCGGCCGAGCCGGTGACGTTGGTGCGTTCACCGATATTGATGAAGCGCGAGGAGGAGGGTTGGTTCACTTGTGTTCTCTCGAAATGAATCAGGCCGCGATAAAGGCCTCAAGCCCTGCCAGCTTCATCGCCGGTTCGGGGGTGGGCACTTTGCGCGGCTCACTATTCGCGACCGCCTTGGCAATCGCGGCGATGTGCGCAGGCGAAGACCCGCAGCACCCGCCGAGGATGTTGACCTGGCCGTGATCGGCCCAGTCCTTGACCAGCCCGGCGGTGGTATCCGGCATTTCGTCATATTCGCCCAGTTCATTGGGCAGGCCTGCATTGGGATAGATCATCAAGAGCGTGTCCGCGATCTGCGAAAGCACCTTCACATGCGGGCGCAATTGTTCGGCACCGAAGCTGCAATTGAGGCCGATAGTCAGCGGCTTCGCATGGCGCACCGCATACCAGAACGCCTCGACGGTATGGCCCGAAAGATTGCGGCCCGAAAGATCGGTGAGCGTCATCGAGATCATCACCGGAACCTCGCGGCCCAGCTCGCGCTCAAGCTGCTTGACTGCCATGATCCCGGCCTTGGCGTTGAGCGTATCGAACACCGTCTCGATCAGGATGAAATCGACGCCCCCTTCCACCAGCGCGCGGGCCTGTTCGAGATAGACATCGACGAGATAATCGAAATCGATTTCGCGAAAACCCGGATCTTCGACGTCAGGGCTTAGCGACAGCGTCTTGTTGGTCGGCCCGATCGCGCCTGCAACAAACCTTGGCCGCCCATCCTTGGCCTCAAATTCCTCCGCCAGCTTCCGGGCGAGCTTGCCACTGGCGACGTTGATCTCGCGCACCAGACCTTCGGCGGCGTAATCCGCTTGGCTGATGCGGTTGGCCGAGAAGGTGTTGGTCGAGACAATGTCCGAGCCCGCCTCGAAATAGGCGCGGGTGATGTCGCTCAGCACGTCGGGGCGCGTCAGGGCGAGGATGTCGTTGTTGCCCTTCTGGTCGGCGGGAAGGCCCAGCGAACCAGCGTAATCCTCCTCGGTCAGCTTCCTCAACTGGATCTGCGTGCCGAAGGCGCCGTCGAAAATCAGGACGCGATCCCCGGCAGCGGCAGTCAGGCGTTCGCGGGCAGTCATGCTTCGTCTCCGGCGGGGCGCTTGCCGAGCAGGTGGCAGATGGCATAGGCCAGCTCGGGGCGGTTGAGCGTGTAGAAGTGGAAATCGCGCACGCCGCCTGCATAGAGCCTGCGGCAAAGTTCCGCCGCGATGGTCGCGGCGATCAGCTGGCGGGCGCCGGGGCGTTCATCCAGCCCGTCGAACAATCCGTCCATCCACGCCGGGATTTCCGCGCCGCAAGCGCTCGCAAATTTGCGCGCCTGCGCGACGTTGGTGACGGGCAGGATGCCGGGCAGGATGGCTGCATCGATCCCGGCGGCAGCGCAGGCATCGCGAAAGCGAAAGAAGGTTTCGGCTGAAAAGAAGAACTGGCTGATCGCGCGGGTCGCCCCGGCATCAAGCTTGCGCTTCAGATTATCGATGTCGGCCTGGGGCGAGAGCGCATCGGGGTGGGTTTCGGGATAGGCAGCAACGCTCACCTCGAAATCGGCGATCTGTTTCAGGCCCATCACCAGTTCGGCGGCGCTGGCATAGCCTTCCGGGTGCGGGGTGAAAGGCGCGCCGGGTTCGCCCGCATCGCCCCGAAGAGCGACAATATGGCGCACCCCTGCTGCCCAATATTGTTCGGCCACCTCGCGGATTTCCGCCTTGCTTGCCGCCACACAGGTAAGATGCGCGGCAGCGGGAAGCCCGGCCTCGGCGATGATCCGTGCAACGGTTGCATGGGTGCGCTCGCGCGTCGAACCGCCCGCGCCATAGGTGACCGAGACAAAGCTCGGGTCAAGCGGGGCAAGCTGGGTGACAGCATCCCACAGCTGCTCTTCCATCTTGGCGCTCTTGGGCGGGAAGAATTCGAAACTTACCGCCACATCGCCCGGCAGGCCGGAAAACAGCGGCATGTCGGTGGCGGTGCGAAATTCGTGCAACTGATCAAGCGTCGGGGTCATGAACGGGCCTGCTGGGTGGGAGGGGAAGCTTTGGCGGTGGGACGCAGGCTTGCGGCGCGGCGTTCGCCAATCCAGATTTTGACTGTGAGTTCGCCATCGCCAAGCGCCTGCGGCTCACGCGGGGCGAAACCCGCCGCCTTCAACAGATCGGCCATCTGGCGATCCGAAAAGCCAAGGCGGGCGTGCTGATGACGGGTGCGCAATTCCTCGCGCGAATGGCTCGCGAAATCGACAATCGCAATGCGCCCGCCCGCACGGCACACCCGCGCCGCTTCAACGAGCGCATGGGCGGGCTCCTGCGCGAAATGGAGCACCTGATGCAGCAGCACCGTGTCAAAGCTCTCCGCCGGAAACGGCAGATCGCCAAAATCACCCTGCACCAGCGCGATGCGTTCGGCAGGCAAATGTTGCAGCTTGGCGCGGGCAACGCGCAGCATTTCGAGGCTCTTGTCGAGCGCGACAATGCGTTCGGCGCGGTGCGCGAACAATTCGGCCATCCGGCCCGTGCCGGTCCCGATATCGAGCATCACGCCCACCCGCGCCTCTGCAAGGGCGGCGCTCAATGCCTGTTCGACATCGCCATCGGCGCTGTGCAGCGCGCGCAGTTCATCCCATTCCCCGGCATGGCGCGCGAAATAGGCCTCAGCCGCGTTCTCGCGGGCGGCACGGATCGCGGCAAGCTTGCGGCGATCCGCCTCGCACAGGGCGGCGAAATCGGGCATTTCGGCCTCGGCGGTGGCGAGCAGCCGCTGCACCGCGTGGGTCACCGGATCGGCATGTTCGCCTGCGGATGCCTGCCGCAGAAACACCCAGCTGCCCTCGCGCCGCCGCTCGGCGAGGCCGACATCGCACAGAATGCCGATGTGGCGCGAGACGCGCGGCTGGCTTTGCCCCAGCACCTGCGCAAGCTCGCCCACGGCAAGCTCCATCGCACCCAGCAGCCGCGCAATCCGAAGCCGGGTGGGATCGGCCAGAGCCTTGAAGATTTCATCAAGCAGCATCGCGCACGACATATAAAGATATTTTTATATGTGTAAATCCGCTTGGCATGCGCGTGGGGCGTTTTTTGTGCCCGCTAGAATGTGCGGATCGCTGCCGCACCGGCGCTGGCGTGGTAAACCTCGGCGCGGGCCGCAAGCGCAGCGGTAGGGTTGTAACGCTGCTCGACAGCCGCAATCACGTCAGCGCTGGCAGCCTGATCCACAACCGCGACCAGACAGCCGCCAAAGCCTGCGCCTGTCAGCCGCACCCCGCCGGCATCGCCCAGCACCGTGGCAATCAGCGTGACAAGCGCATCGATCGGCGGAAGCGAGACGGCATAATCCTCGGCCAGCGACCAATGCGATGCGGCCATCACTTCGGCAAGGAGCGCAGTATCCCCTCGGGCGAGCGCCACCGCTGCCGGTTCGACCAGCGCAATTTCGTGCACCACATGGCGCGCGCGGGCATAAAGCACCGGCTCCAGCGCGGCGCGCCCCGCCTCCAGCTGATCGGGCGAAAGATCGCGCAAGGATGTGACCCCGTAATGCCGGGCCGCCGCCTCGCATTCGGCGCGGCGCTGGTTAAAGGCGCTTTGTGTAAGCTGCCGCCTGATGCCGGTATCGATCACCATCAGCGCAAGGCGCGGATCAATCGGGATCGGCATGTGCTGATGCGTGGTGCAATCAAGCAGCAGCGCATGGCCTTTCTGGGCGCAGGCCGACGCCATCTGGTCCATGATGCCGCAAGCGCAGCCAACGAAATCATTCTCGGCCGATTGCGCCACTTGCGCGAGCACATCGGGACTGAGGCTGAGATTGCTGTAATCCGAAAGCGCCAGTGCGATCACTACGCCGAGCGAAGCCGACGACGAGAGCCCCGCGCCAATCGGAATATCGCCCGCAATCGCGATCCGCGCAGGGCGCAAGGTGTGCCCCAACGCGCGAAACGCCGCAATCACGCCGCGCACATGGTTTTCCCAGGCATTATCGCTCGGCACCAGCGGCGCCTCGCAATCGATCCGGCAACGCGCGCTGCCCATGTCGATCGCGACAGCCTCGATTGCGCAGCCCTTGGCATTCTTGTCCGCCGGGCCGAGCGCAATCACCGTATCGCGATTGATCGCGGCAGGCAGGACATAGCCGCCATTATAATCGACATGCTCGCCGATCAGGTTGACCCGCCCCGGCGCTGCAAAGAAACGCGACGGCTCAGCCCCGAAAGCGAGGCGATAGCCCTGTTTGGCGCGGGCAATCAGGCGTTCGCGGCGATCCATCGGCAGTCCCCCTTGCCTGTCAGCTGCGGTAATGCACCACACCACTTACCGAACGCAACATCTGTGCGGCGCGTTCGGGCGTGAGGTCGCGCTGCGCTTCGGCGAGCATTTCATAGCCGACCATGAATTTGCGCACGCTCGCCGAGCGCAGCAGCGGCGGGTAGAAATGGGCGTGGAGCTGGAAATGGGTTGCTGCCCCAGCGGGGAAAGGCGCCTGATGCCAGCCCATCGAATAGGGAAAGCTGGCCGAAAACAGATTATCATAGCGGGTGGTAAGCGCTTTGAGGATCACGGCCAGGCTGATGCGCTGGGGCGGCGTCAATTGTGCAAGGTGGGCGGCGGGAAAGCGCGGCAACAGCAGCGTCTCGAACGGCCAGGCCGCCCAGAACGGCACAATGACGAGCCAGTCATCGGTGATCTCGACCACGCGTTCGCCTGCGGCTTCGCGGCTCGCAATATCGCTCAGCAGCGCGCGCCCATACTGGGCGAAATAGGCGCGGCAATGCGTATCTTCGGTGGCAAGCTCGTGCGGCAGGTGGCCCGTCGCCCAGATCTGTCCGTGGGGATGGGGATTGGAACAGCCCATCATCGCGCCCTTGTTCTCGAAGATCTGGACGCTGGCGTGGGTCTGGCTCAGTTCAGCGGTCTGATCGGCCCAGCAATCCACCACAGCGCTGAGTTCTTGGTGCGAAAGCAGGGGCAAGGTCTTGGCATGATCGGGTGAGAAACAGATCACCCTGCAAGTGCCGCGGGTGGTTTCCGCACGCAGCAGATCATCGCCCAGCGGCGCTGCTGGCGCATCCGGGGTGAGCGCGGGGAAATCATTCTCGAACACGTATACGCCCGTGTAAGCCGGGTTCACCGCTCCGCCCACCCGCGCATTGCCGGGACACAGGTAGCAGGCCGGATCATAGGCGGGCGGCGGCGGCTCGGGCGGGGCGACCTCGCCCTGCCAGGGCCGCCCCATGCGCTGCGGCGAGACCTGCACCCAGCTTCCCGCAAGCGGGTTATAGCGGCGATGCGGACGGGTGAAATCGGCGCTCATAGGCGCGCCTCGCCCGCCCGCTGCCAGAACGGCGCGAATACCGCCCGCCCGCCCATGGCCCGGTTTGCTCCAAGCGCAGCCAGCACCGATGTGGCCAGCGTTACCACCATGAAATCAATGTAATGCATCGCAATGAGGCCTTCGGGCTGCCACCAGAAGGTGAAGGCACCATACAGCGCCACGCCCCACACCACGCCCGTGATCGCGGCAGCGGCGCTGACCCCTCGGAACATCAGCCCGGCAATAAAGGCCGACAGGATCGGCATCGAGGTGAGCCCGTTCAATTGCTGGAGCAAATTGATGATGCTCTTGGCATTCTGATACAGCGGCACCAGCGCGACCGCGCTGATCGTCAGCAACACCGAGACGGCGGCGGCGAGCTTCCAGAAATCGCGCACTTCGCCCACGAAGCGTTCGTGAAAATCGACCGCGTAAAGCGCGACGGAAGAATTGAGCACCGCGCTGAAGGTGGTGATCACAGCGGCCGCCACCATCGCGGCAAAGGCGCCCGACAGCCAGGGGGGCAGCACTTCGGCGACGAGCCGCCCATAAGCTGCATCGCCCACCTCTCCGAACAGCCGGAAAGCGACGATCCCCGGGATCACCACAATCGGCGGCACGATCAGGATACGGATGATGGCAGCCGCCATCACGCCCTTCTGCGCCTCGCGAATGGTGGGCGCGGCCATCGCCTTTTGCGTGAGGTTCTGATTGGTTGACCAGTAGAAGATCTGGATGAAGATCATACCGGTGAACAGCGTATGGAACGGGATCGGGCTATCGGCTGCGCCGATCATGGTAAGGCGTTCGCGCGGCACGCCGGTAACAATATCGAAATCCACCGCCGCCAGCGCCAGCACCACGATCAGGAGCGCAAGGCCGAGAATGCCGATCCCCGAATAGGTGTCCATCACCGCCACCGCGCGCAGGCCGCCAAGGATGGTGTAACCCGCCGAAATTACCGCCAGCACCGCCGCATAGGCCAAGAGCGGCACCCCGCCGCCGAACAGCGACTGCATGAACAGGCTGCCCGAATAGAGCGCGGCCGGAAGGTAGATCAGCACGTTTCCGGCAAGAAACAGCCCCGAAATCAGGGTGCGGATGCTGCGCCCGCCATAGCGCTTTTCGAGCAGCTCGGTGACAGTGGTGCAGCCTTCGCGGTAATAGATCGGCACAAACACGAAGGCGAGGATAAGGAGGCCTGCAAAGCCCGCAATCTCCCACCACGCAAGCAACGCCATCTGATTGCCGTTCATGCCCACCAACTGATCGGTGGAAAGATTGGTGAGCGTGATCGAGCCTGCGACAAACAGCCAGTTCAATCCCCTGCCTGCAAGAAACACATCCTTGCTCGATCCGTCATGGCGGCTGCGCCGGATGGTGAGCCAAGTGCCCAGCGCGACGGCTGCGGTCAGGCCGATGCACACCGCAATCTGGATCAGGCTGGCAGCTGGCAGCATCTCGAGCATCAATCTCCCCCCAAGGCGCCGCAGCGCAAGCGCCCTTTCGCAAGGCGGCGCGGGCGGTTACAGCCGATGCGGCGGCGATGGGCAAGGGGCGCGGGCCCGCTCATCCCCGCCCGCGACGGGAGAGACAGGTGGTGGCCGATGCGCCGGACTATGCAAGGATCGATGGCGCAGGCCTGACACTGGTGTTGGCGCTGGCGCGCAGCGGCGGGGCAGATATCGTCTATGCAGGCGCGCGCCTGCCTGCGGGCGAGGACTTGGCGATGCTCGCCGCCGCCAGCGCACGCGGACACCATGAAAACCAGCCCGACGCCCCGCCCCGCCCCGGCCTCTTGCCTGAGGCGAAAGGCGGCCTGCTTACCAGCGCCGCGATCCTGCTGCGGCGCGGGGCCAAGCAGGTGGCGACCGATCTGCGTCTCAGCGCGTGGCAGGCCGAGCCGGGCGCGCTCACGCTGGACCTGCGCGATGAGGCCGCTGGGGTGGAGGTGCGGCTCGACTGGCGGATGGGTAAGGGCGATGTGATCGCTTGCCACACGGCGCTCACCAATCGGAGCGCGGAGCCGCTTGCGGTCGAACACCTCGCCAGCCTCGCGCTGCCGGTCCCGCGCCGCTTCATGGAATGCACCAGCTATTGGGGCCGCTGGGCGGGGGAAATGCACGAGACCCGCCGCGCCATCGCGCCCGATGGCCTCACGCGCCAATCGCGCGGCGGCAAGCCCGGCTTTGATGGCGGCAATTGGCTGTTGCTCCACGGCGCGGGCGAGGAATGCCTCGGCGCACACCTGGCATGGAGCGGCGATTTCGCAACGCGGCTCGAATGCGACACGGCGGGCGCGAGCGACAATGCGGCGGTGCTGCAACTGGCGGCGTATTGGCAGGCGGGCGAAGTGGTCCTTGCGCCCGGCGAGACATTCACCACGCCCGAGGCGGTGTTCGCCCTCGCCCCGGATCGCAGCGCCCTTGCGCAGGCCTTTCATAGCTACGCCCGCGGCGAAGTGCTGCCGCAGCGCGAGGCATGGAGCCCGCGCAAAGTCCACCTCAATTCGTGGGAGGCGCTTGGCTTCGACCTGTCCGAGCCTGCACTGATGGCGCTCGCCGAAGATGCCGCTGCGCTCGGCATCGAGCGCTTCGTGCTTGATGATGGCTGGTTCGCAGGACGCCGCAACGACGCCACCAGCCTTGGCGACTGGCACGTCTCGGCCGATGTGTTCCCAAACGGCCTCGCGCCCCTGATCGCCCGCGTCCACGCTTTGGCCATGGATTTCGGGCTGTGGGTGGAGCCCGAAATGGTCTCGCCCGACAGCGATCTTTACCGCCAGCATCCCGACTGGTGCCTGCATCTGGAGGGCTGCGCGGAACGCCCCACCATGCGCGGGCAGCTGGCGCTCGACATGGCGCGCGCAGAGGTGCGCGCTTATCTGTTTGCCCGGCTCGATGCCCTGCTGCGCGAGCACGCGATTGCCTATCTCAAGTGGGATCACAACCGCACGCTGTTCCCGCCGGGCGCCGGCCAGACGCAAGGCTTCTACGCGCTTATCGATGCCTTGCGCGCCGCGCACCCGCAGGTCGAAATCGAAAGCTGTGCAAGCGGCGGCGGACGGATCGATTTCGGTGTGCTCACCCGCTGCACCCGCGTCTGGCCGAGCGACAACAACGATGCCATCGAACGGCTGCGCATGATCCCGGCGTGGAGCCAGTTTCTCCCATTGGAAGTGCTCGGCAGCCATGTCGGCCCCTCCCCCAACCCGATCACCGGCCGCCGCCTCAGCATGGATTTCCGCGCGAAGGTCGCGATGTTCGGCCACATGGGGGTGGAAGCTGATCCGGCGCGCATGACCGAGCGCGAACGCGAGACGCTCGCGGCGCATATCGCGCTTTACAAGGCGTGGCGCGGGGTACTGCATCGCGGCGCGCTGTGGCGGCTGACCCATCCCGATCCGAACATCGCTGCGATGATGGTGGTGCACCAGGGCACGGCCCTTGCCCTCGCCGCGCAAACCGCGTTCTCTCCCATGTTCGACGCCGCACCGCTGCGGCTTTCAGGCCTTGATCCCGATGCCCGCTACCGCGTGAGCCTGCCCGAACCCTGGCCAGCCAAGGCGCAGCGCTACCTCGCCCGGCCTGATCTTTGGCGCACCGGGATTACCTTGTCAGGCGCGGCGCTGATGGGGCAAGGCCTCGCGCTCCCCCTTACTCACCCCGAAACCGCATGGCTTGTTGCCTTGGAAAGACTGCCAGAATGAAGCTCGGCTGCTGCTACTATCCCGAACATTGGCCCGAAGAGATGTGGGCTGAAGATGCCCGCCGCATGGCCGAGATGGGCCTCTCGCTGGTCAGGATCGGCGAATTCGCGTGGAGCCGGATCGAGCCGGAGCCGGGCCGTTACGATTGGGGCTGGATGGACCGCGCGATAGATACGCTGGCGGGGGCGGGCCTCAAGCTAATCCTCGGCACGCCGACCGCCACCCCGCCCAAATGGCTGGTCGATCAGATGCCCGATATGGTCGCGCTCGATCAAGACGGCCGCCCGCGCGGCTTCGGATCTCGGCGGCATTACTGTTTCAGCCATATGGGCTACCGCGCCGAATGTGCCCGCATCGTCACCGCGCTGGCCGAGCGCTATGGCACGCACCCCGCGCTTCACATGTGGCAGACCGATAATGAATATGGCTGCCACGATACGGTTCTCAGCTTCTCCGCCGCTGCCGCGGCGCGTTTCCGCGAATGGCTGGCGGCGCGTTATCGCAGCGTGGCGGCGCTCAACAGGGCGTGGGGTAATGTGTTCTGGAGCATGGAGTATCGCAGCTTTGCCGAAGTCGATCCGCCCCATCTGACTGTGACCGAGGCGAACCCTGCCCACTGGCTCGATTATCGCCGTTTCGCCTCTGACGAGGTCGCCAGCTTTAATGCTGCGCAGGTGGCGATCCTGCGCGCCTACTCTCCCGGCACCCCCATCACGCACAATTTCATGGGCTTCTTTACCGAGTTCGACCACCATCAGGTCGGCCGCGATATCGACGTGGCAACTTGGGATTCCTATCCGCTGGGGTTCCTCGAACAATTCTGGTTTTCCCGCGAGGAGAAAGCTGCCTACCTCAGGCAAGGCCATCCCGATATCGCCGCGTTTCACCACGATCTCTATCGCGGATGCGCTGGCGGGCGCTGGGGGGTGATGGAACAGCAACCCGGCCCGGTGAACTGGGCGCGCTTCAACCCTGCGCCGCTGCCCGGCATGGTGGCGCTGTGGACGCTTGAGGCAGCCGCGCACGGCGCAGAACTCACCAGCTATTTCCGCTGGCGGCAGGCCCCGTTCGCGCAGGAACAGATGCACGCCGGATTGCTGAGGCCCGACAGCAGCGAGGCCGAAGCCGCAGCCGAAGTGCGCGTGGCGGCGCGGGTGCTGGGCGAGATCGGCCCGCAGGCCATCGCCACGGCACAGGCAGCACTGGTGTTCTCCTATGAAGCGGCCTGGGTAACGGGCATTCAGCCGCAGGGCGCAAGCTTTCGCTATCTGGAACTGGTGTTCGAAACCTATGGCGCACTGCGCGCAGGCGGGCTTGATGTGGATATTGTCGCGCCCGAGGCTGATCTTTCCCGCTATGCGATGGTGGTGGTGCCGACCATGCCAATCCTGCCGCAAGGCTTTGCGCAAAAGCTGGCCGCGCTTACCTGCCCGGTGCTGGTGGGCCCGCGTTCAGGCAGCAAAACGGCGAGCTTTGCGATTCCTGAGGGCCTTGCGCCCGGCGACCTTCGCGCCGCGATCCCCCTCAGCGTCACGCGGGTGGAGAGCCTGCGCGATGGCATGGGCGAGCCTGCGACAGGCTTTGCCGTTACCCGCTGGCGCGAGGATGTCCGTAGCGCGCTTGCCCCCGAAATCACTGATGCTGCCGGGCGCGGGGTGGTGTGGCGCTCCGCTAACTTGCGCTACTGCGCGGCATGGCCCGACCGCCCCTTGCTGCGCCTGCTGGTGGAACGCTTGGCGGGCGAGGCGGGGATCACGCTATGCGATCTGCCCGACGGCATCAGGCTGCGGCGCAGCGCCAGCCACGTCTTCACCTTCAATTATGCTGCTGATCCGGTGTTTGTGCCGCACTTGGGCGAAACACTCGCCCCTGCCAGCTGGCACATTGCCGCCCGCTAAAGCTGGGCGAGCGCCTTGGCATAGTGATCGCGCAAGCTCTCGGTGCCGAATTCGGGCGTTAGATCAGCGCGGTAGGTGCCGCTTACAGGATCAAGCACCAGCATCGATTCCGTCGCATAATAGCGGGCAATGCGCGCATATTCGGCCTTTTCGGCGAACCAGCCGGATAGCCCCGCCCCCAACGACAGCACCTTTTCGGCCCGTGTGAACAGGGCGGGCGAGACCGACTTGAAGCGCGGCTCTTTACCCAGCAGATCGAAGATCAGCGTGCCCTGTTCGCGCAAGGAAATCGCCGGGCCCGGCCCGCCGATCGGCAAGATCGCATTGCGGCGCACCGGATCATCCATACAATCCGCGATGAAGCGGGCAAGATCCGCATCGGAAATCGGCTTGCACCGCGTCAGTTCGCCATTCCCGAAGATCAGGAACGGCTTGCCCCTTTTTACGCGCTGCAACTGGCCCGAAAGCGACTTGAAGAAAGCCGTCGGGCGCACGATGGTGTAGGCCATACCGCTATCACGCAGCGCCGCCTCGAAAGCGAGTTTGGCGTGCTGGAAGGCAAGCAGCGGCTTCTGCACGCAGATCGCCGACAGCAGGATGAAATGCTCAGCGCCTGCGGCCTTCGCGGCGGCAAGCAGAGCGAGATTGTGCTGGCGGTCAACGAGATCGGCGTCTTTCGGCGCGCCGCTGCGCGAGGCGATGCAGGAAATCACAACCTCGGGCCGAGCAGCCTCGAAGGCAGCGGCTAGCCCGGCAGTATCGCCCAATCCGACACTCACGCATTGCGCGCCCGCCAGTTCGGGAAGCGCCGCAGTGGGCGTGCGCGACGGGCGAAGCAGCGCTGTCACCGCGTATCCGCGCGCCACCAGTTGGGCCACGACCGCGCGCCCGATCGTGCCGCTTGCGCCTGCGACAATCACGCGGCGCGGCGGCGTGCTTCTATCCGTGTCAACCATGAGGCCTGACTAGCGCGCACACAGCCAAGGTCAACGGGCGCGCTACTTGCAAGCGCGCAAAGAAAAAGGGCGGCAGGTTGCCCCGCCGCCCCAATTCCGGTGACGCATAAGCGTCTCGATCAGTCAGCCGATCAGAAGTTCAGACCGATGGTGACCGTGAACCGGCGACCCAGCGCGTCGTAAACCGTCGGGAAGGTGTTGCCGCTGTTGAACGCGGTCGAACCGATGGTGCTGCCCACTTCCGGCGGATTGCGATCGAAGAGGTTTTCGATCAGCGCCGAGACGCGGATCTCTTCGGTCACGTTGAAGCCGAGGTTGAGATCGAACCAGTTGAAGCTGTCGATCGAACGGTAAGCGCCCACGACACGGTTCGGGTTGGTGGCGCCGAAGCTGCCCACAACGCCCGGCTGAAGGGTATTCGGCACCGTGCGCGGTTCCACGTCGAAGCCGCTGATGTAACGCCACAGCAGCGACGCATCGAAGCCCTTGTAGGTCAGGGTCGAACGCAGGTTCGAAGACCAGTCGGGGATCATCACGCCGTCGCAATCGACCGAGAAGAAGCCCTGGCATTCGCGATTGAACGAAGCCGGACCCGACTGGAAGCGGTTGCGCATCGAGTGGTTGACGTTGAGGTTGAAGTCGAGCCCGACTTCACCCAGCGTGGTCGAATAGTTGGCATTGATATCAATGCCTTCGCGCTGGATGGTGCCGAGGTTCGACGGGAACAGCAGCAGACCCTGAACCGAGCCCGGGTCACCCGACAGGCCGCCCGTCAGACGATCGCGGCGGATCAGCTGGCAGTTTACGAAGTTCGGGTTGGACTGGCCGAAACAGCCGCTGACAACGTCACCCACGCCCGGCGAGGTGATCGCGTCTTCCACGGTGATGCGATACCAGTCAGCCGAGATGAACAGCCCGCGTGCAAAGGTCGGGGTGAACACGACACCGGCCGACCAGGTGGTTGCGGTTTCAGGCTCAAGCAGCAGGTTGCCACCGCCGGTGAAGTTGATCTGACCAGCAATCGGAGCCGGGATGCTGCCGAGGCGGCCTGCCGGAGCGCCAACCGCTGCGAGCTGGGCAGCGCACAGCGCCGAGACGGTCGCATTGGCAGTGCCGAGCGCGCCCTGGCACGGATCGGTCGTCAGGTTGGTCAGCGCGGTGTTCACCGGCGAGAAGAGTTCGCCGATGTTCGGGGTGCGGATGGCGCGGGTCCATGCGGCGCGGAACTTGATGTCCTCAACCGGGGCCCACTGGATGCCGCCCTTGAAAGTCCAGTTGCTGCCCGTGGTGTTGAAGTCCGAATAGCGGAAGCCGCCATCGACTTGCAGCAGGTGGGCAAAGGGACGGTTTTCGACCAGCGGAACGATCAACTCGCCGTAGAATTCCGTCGAGAAGAACGAACCCTCGGTGCGCTGCACCGCACCGCCGGCACCAAGAACAGCACCAGCCGTCGAAGTCGGAAGGTCACCGAAGGTGAGGCCCGAATAACGACGATATTCAGCACCAGTCGCAAAAGCGATCGGCGTTTCGGCCAGCGGCGAAGCCACGCCAAAGTCACCACTGATGATTGCCTGCGCAGATTCAAAGGTGGTGGAGCTGAAGGTGCTGGTCGGCGTGCCGATAAAGGCCAGCATTGCCGGCGTGATCGAGCCTTCCGGACCGAACAGGTTCAAGGGCACGCAGCCACCCGTCGGATCGACGCACTGGCCGGTTGCCGGATTGACGCGCAGCGCCTGGTTCACACGAGCGAGCAGGGCGTTGCCCGACACGTTGGTGTTCACCCGGTTCGATTCGCCATATTGACCGAACACGTCAAAGTTGACCGTGTTGGTGATCTTGCCACGGACACCGGCGGTGAACTGGAACAGATCGGTGGTGAATTCGGTCACGCGCGGACCGCCTTCAGTCAGACGGCGGCCGACCAACAGGCCAGGGACGTTGGTGCCGTTGGCAATCGCGGTGGCCAAGGCCGCCGGGGTCAGGCCGGCCCATGCACCCAGCTGTTCGCGCATAGCCGGGGTCAGGAACGGGTTGTTGAACGGAACCTGGATCTGGCTGCTGAAGAAGGTGCCCGACGGAGCGAGTTCGGTGCGAACCACGCTGCGGTTGTAAAGACCTTCGGCATAGACTTCAATCGCCGGGGCCACTTCATAATTGGCCTGTGCCATCATGCTGAAGCGTTCAAGCGGGGTCTGGAAAAGGTTCGGCGGGTTGAAGTTGAAGTCGGCAAGACCCGGCGCAAAGGCCGCGCCGCCAGCCTGGGCGCCACCGGCGAACGGACCAGTGGTCGGCACAGGCGAGAGGATCGAAGCCGGGGTTGCAGTCGCCGAACCCTGGATCGGCCCGAGAGTCGAGGCAGCACAAGCTGCATCGGACAGACCGCCCGGGCAGGTCGAACCACGACCGAAGAAGCTGAAATTGCGATCACCCTGACGCACCGGCTCAGTCTTGGTGTAATCGAGACCGATGGTCACGTTGCCGCGGCCATCAGCGACATTGGCACCAAAGGCGCCGCTGACGCGGAACTGGCGACCATCGCCACGCTCGGTGATGCCGTTGATCATCTGAAGATCAACGCCTTCGAAATTGCGACGGGTGGTGAAGTTGACCACACCCGCGATAGCGTCGGCACCGTAAGTGGTCACGGCGCCGCCAGTGAGCACTTCGAAGCCTTCGATCATGGCGAGCGGGATGGCATTAAGGTCAACCGCAGAGCCCAGCGTCGAGGGAACAAGGCGACGGTTGTTCATCAGGACCAGGTTACGACCCGAGCCAAGACCGCGCAGGTTGAGGGTGGCAACACCGCCGTTGCCGTTGTTGACCTGCTGGCCAATCCCCGGCGCAGCGCCCGGCAGGCGGCGCAGCACGGTTTCGATCGACATCGGAGCCTGGCGGCCGATTTCCTCGGCATCAACGCCAAGCACCGGGTTGGCAAGAACCAGGTTCGAATCGGCGATGCGCGTACCGGTGCCGGTCACGACAATGACGTTGCCGGGTTCTTCGGCAGCAGCCTGATCGTCGGTCTGCTGTGCGAAAGCAGGCGTCGCGGTAGCAGCCAGCGCGATTGCGAGGCTGACGAAACCGCCCTGCACCTTAAATTTGTTCTGAGACACGTTATACCCCTCGGGACGTTGGTGAGCCAGCCAGATGCGAGCCGCAGCCCAAAAAAGAACCACAGCCACCATCCGACATTGGGGCGGAATACAAGCAGCCGCTTCAAACTGTAAAGGCGAAGGGCCCTGCGCCCTGCTGCTTGCTCAGCCCTAGTCGCAAAAATGCAACACTTTTGCGGCGCCCTCGCCATGATGGCAGCAACGTGCGGGCCTGATTGGCGGACGGGGCGTGACATTCGGGACTGGAGGATGGCCCCGCCGACTGCGCGCCCATCCTCGCCGATCACGTTTTGGAGCCGAATGCTAGCCCAGGCGTGCGGGCGCGGGATCGCGACAGGCCTTGACAGCAAGCGGCCCGGCGCCCACCGAGCGAGACGGTCGCTTAATATTGTCCGGGGGAGACAAGCAACAGTGCCTGCATTGATTCGAAAGCCCGCCCTATTGCCCAGCAGCCTTGCGATGCTTGTCCTTGCGATGGCCGCCCCACTCACGGCGGTGCTGGGCGGGCCGCAAGATGCCGGCGCCGGGACAGCCAAGCCCGGCAGCACCGAGGTGATCGTGACCGGCGAGGCTCCAGTCAAGCCTGAAATCGCGGACAAGATCACCGATCCCAAGCACCCCGATTTCGTGCGGTGCCGCAGCGAGCCGATGCTCAATTCCCGCGCCGCACGGGTCAAGGTATGCCGCACCAACAAGGAGTGGGCCGCAGCCGGTCGCGATGGCAATCGCCGCACGCAGGAACTGCTCAATTCGGGTAGGCCGCTTCAGCCGACGCCGTGATATCGACCGCTGCGCCGCCGCACGGCAGCGCGGCTATGATCCCGCCGCGCTCGTGGTACCTCAGCTATCCGCCATTGACACAGGGCCCTCGTGTGCGATTCGAATCACCGGGTCGCGACGGGTTCTTGCAGGTGCCGGGCTGGCTCCATTGGTTGTTGCGGTGCCGATAGCTGCACAACCTGTTCGCCCATCGTTGCTGCGCATTTACGGTTTCAGGTCAGCGACAACCTGCATCGCCAGCTTGCCATCGCCTTCATCGATCCGCAGGGTCGTGCCATCGGGCAGCTTGCCTTCGAGCAGCATCTCGGCCAGCGGATCCTGCAAATAGCGCTGCACCGCGCGCTTCAAGGGCCGCGCGCCATAGACCGGATCATAGCCGACCCGCCCGAGCCAGCGCAGCGCGGCATCGGTGAGATCAAGCGTGATCTTGCGATCGGCCAGCAGCTTCTGCACCCGGCCCACCTGAATGGCGACAATCGGGGCCATGTGTTCCTGCCCCAGCCGGTGGAACAGGATGATCTCGTCAAGCCGGTTCAGAAACTCCGGGCGGAAATGGGCGCGCACCACGTCCATGACTTGGGGCTCCACGCTCGCCATATCCTCCCCGTCGCCAAGCCCGGCGAGATACTGGCTGCCGAGGTTCGAAGTGAGGATGATCAACGTGTTCGAAAAATCCACCACCCGGCCCTGCCCGTCGGTCAGGCGGCCATCATCAAGCACTTGCAACAGCACGTTGAAGACATCACCGTGGGCTTTTTCGACCTCGTCGAACAGCACCACCTGATAAGGGCGGCGGCGCACCGCTTCGGTAAGTACCCCGCCTTCCTCATAGCCGACATAGCCCGGAGGCGCGCCGATCAGCCGCGCGACCGAATGCTTCTCCATGAATTCGCTCATGTCGATGCGCACCATCGCGGCATCATCATCGAACAGGAATCCGGCAAGCGCCTTGGTCAATTCCGTCTTGCCGACACCCGTGGGGCCAAGGAACAGGAAGCTACCCAAAGGCCGGCCCGGATCCTGCAAGCCCGCCCGCGCGCGGCGCACCGCCTTCGACACGGCTTCGATGGCTTGCGCCTGCCCGATCACCCGCTTGCCGAGCAGTTCCTCCATGGCCAGCAGCTTTTCGCGCTCGCCTTCCATCATCTTGTCGATCGGAATGCCGGTCCAGCGGCTGACGACCGCGGCGATATCCTCCTCGGTCACTTCCTCGCGCAGCATCGCGTTTTCCGACTGGGCGAGCGCTTCGGCCAGCCGCTTTTCCAGCTCGGGAATGCGGCCATAGGAAAGCTCGCCGGCGCGCGCCAAATCGCCAGTGCGCTGGGCCTGTTCGAGTTCGAGCCGTGCGCCATCAAGCTCTTCCTTGATCCGGCTTTCGGCCTCGATCTTGTCGCGCTCGTTCTGCCAGCGGGTGGTGAGTTCGGCTGATTGCTGCTCAAGGTTCGCCAACTCGCCGCGCAAGGCCGCAAGTCGTTCCTTGGATGCCGCGTCATCCTCTTTCTGGAGCGCCTGTTCCTCGATCTTCAGCTGGATGATCCGCCGGTCGAGCGCTTCGATTTCCTCGGGCTTCGACTCCACTTCCATGCGGATGCGGCTGGCGGCTTCATCCATCAGGTCAATCGCCTTGTCCGGCAGAAAGCGGTTCTGGATATAGCGATCCGACAGCCGCGCCGAGGCGACAATCGCGGCATCGGTGATGCGCACGCCGTGGTGGAGTTCATACTTGTCCTTGATCCCGCGCAGGATCGAAATGGTGTCTTCCACCGTCGGCTCGGCGATGAACACAGGCTGGAAGCGGCGCTGCAAGGCCGGGTCTTTCTCGACATATTTCTGATATTCGTCGAGCGTGGTCGCGCCGATGCAATGCAATTCGCCGCGCGACAGGGCGGGCTTCAAGAGGTTCGAGGCATCCATCGAGCCTTCGCTGGCGCCCGCGCCGATCAGCGTGTGCATTTCATCGATGAACAGGATGATCTGGCCGCCTGCGTTCTTGACCTCGTCGAGCACGGATTTCAGCCGTTCTTCAAACTCGCCGCGATATTTCGCGCCCGCGATCAGCGCGCCCATATCAAGGCTCATCAGGGTGCGGCCCTTGAGGCTGTCGGGCACATCGCCATTGGCGATGCGCAGCGCAAGGCCTTCGGCGATCGCGGTCTTGCCGGTGCCGGGCTCGCCGATCAGGGCGGGGTTGTTCTTGGTGCGGCGGGCGAGGATCTGGATGGTGCGGCGGATTTCCTCGTCGCGGCCGATCACCGGATCGAGCTTGCCCTCGCGCGCGGCCTTGGTGAGATCGCGCGCGAATTTCTCCATCGCATCGTAATTGGCCTCGGCGCTGGCGCTGTCGGCGCGCTTGCCGCCGCGCAGCGCTTCGATCGCGGCATTGAGGCCTTGCGGCGTGATGCTGGCGGCTTTCAGCGCCTCGCCCGCCGCCGTCTGCGACAAGGCCAGCGCGGTCAGAATGCGCTCCACCGTCACATAGGCATCGCCCGCCTTGTCGGCGAGCTGTTCGGCACTGTCGAGCACGCGCACCGCATCATTATCGAGCCCCGGCGTCGCCTGCGCGCCGCTGCCCGTAACGGCCGGAATCTTGGCAAGCCCTGTATCCACCGCGCCCGCCGCGAGCGCGGCATTGCCGCCCGCGCGGGCGATCAGGCCCGATGCCATCCCCTCGCCATCTTCGAGCAGCGCCTTGAGGATATGCAGCGGCGTGATCCGCTGGTGGTTCAGACGGATCGCGACAGTCTGGGCGCTTTGCAGAAAGCCCTTGGCGCGGTCGGTGAACTTTTCGAGATTCATGTGCGATACCCCTCCATCAGGTTGCCGCCCTCAAATAGTGTTGCGCTTTTGCCACACAAGGGCCCGGCACGCTTTTTTCGGGCATTGTCCTGCCAACCGGGAAAATGGGTCGATGAACGGCCCTTAGCAAGATGCTTGGTCGCCCCGCTTGACCTCCCCCGGTGCGACCCGCAAACAGGTGACCGAGAAGGAGAGAACAGGCGATGGGATGGCTGAAAGGCAGCGCAATTGCGCTGGCGGGCACTGGCGTGCTGGCGGTGGCAGGGCTGGCGACATGGGAGCCATTCTTTGCCCATGCCGCTGCTGCACCAGCGACGGAGCGGGTCTATTCCGCCGAGATCATTCGCGATGAATATGGCGTGCCGCATATCTATGGCGATACCGATCCCGATGTCGCTTTCGGCGTTGCTGTTGCCCATTCGGAAGATGATTTCTTCACCCTGCAAGATGTGATCGCGATGAGCCGGGGGCGTTACGGCGCAATAGCGGGCGAGGATGGGGCCAAGGCCGATTTCGTCTATCACCTGATCGACGCGCGCGGCACGGCGGCGCGCGAATTTCCCAAGCTTCCGGCCGAAACCCGCGCGCTTCTGGAAGCCTATGCGGCGGGTCTCAATCACTATGCCGCCGCCCATCCGGGCGAGGTGAAGCTTGCCGATTTGTTCCCGGTGAACGGCGAGGATATTGCTTCCGGCTTTGCCCTGCGCCAGCCGTTCTTCTTCGGGCTTGATGCCGTGATCGGCCCGCTGGTGGCGGGCGAGCCGCTGCGCCCCGAACATGGCCCCGACATTCCCGGCTTCCCGCGCGAGAAAGTGGGCGATGGCTCGATGGTGGCCGCCGCAACACCGCCGCGCGCGCGCCCGCTCGCCCTGCCCTTCGGCGAGGAGGCGGAACACCTTGGCTCCAATGCCTTTGCCGTCAGCCCGGCCAAATCCGGCGGGCCGACCACGCTGATATCGAACTCGCACCAGCCCTTGCGCGGCGGGGTCGCATGGTATGAACTTGTCGTCGAAAGCGGCGAGGGCTGGCACTTTGCGGGCGCGAATTTCCCCGGCTCGCCCTTCCCATTCCTCGGCCATAACGAAAATCTCGGCTGGACCAACACCGTCAACCGCCCCGACATGATCGATGTCTACCAGCTGGAACTTGACGCCAGCGGCACCCGCTACAAGCTGGATGGCGCATGGCGCGATCTGGAGAGCCGCGAGGTGATCCTGCCGGTCAAGGTTGGCCCTGTCATCCTGCCAGTGCCGCGCACAGTGCATCGCAGCGTGCATGGCCCGGTGATCATCAATGACAAGGGCGCCTTTGCGATCCGTTATGGCGGGATGGACAAAATCGATCAGCTCGATGCCTATTACCGGCTCAACAAAGCGCGCGATCTGGCCGAATGGCAGGGGCAGCTGGCGCGGCTGGCGATCCCTTCGACCAATTTCCTCTACGCCGACAAGGCGGGCAACATCGCCTATGTCTATAACGCGGCCCTCCCCAATCGCCCTGAACCGGACGCGGTCAAGGCCAACTGGCGCGGCATTATGCCGGGCAATCGTTCCGACCTGATCTGGCAGGGCACCGTCGCTTACGAACGCCTGCCCAAGCTGATCAATCCGGCATCGGGCTGGCTTTACAACGCCAACAACGAACCCTGGACAGCGGCAGGCGCGCGCGATGATTTGAAGCCTGCGGATTTCTCGCCCGTCCTCGGGATTGAGCAGAAGCAGACCAACCGTTCGCGCCGCGCTTACAAGCTGCTCAGCGAGGCAGGCCAGCTTGATCGTTCTGCGCTCATGCGGATCAAGTATGATACGGGCTACGAACGCGCAGGCTATGTTGCCAGGCTGTGGGACGGGCTGGCCAGCTTGAAGGCAAGCGGCGATCTTGCCCGCGCGCGCGCCCTGCTGCTGTCATGGGATTTCACCGCCGATGGCAAACATCCTGCCGATAGCTTGGCGCTGCTGATCATCCGCGATTTCATGGCGGCTGAATATGGCAACAAACCGATGCCCGATGTCGCGGAAAAGCTGGCAGCCGCGCGCGATCACCTGATGCAGCATTTCGGGCGGATCGACCCGCCGATGGGTGAGCTTTTGCGCCTGCGCCAAGGCACCCGCGATCTGCCGCTCGATGGCGGATCGGACACCCTGCGCGCCTCGACCACCTGGGATGTGGCGGACGACGGGCGGTTGGCGCTCAAGCATGGCGACAGTTTCATCATGTGGACCGAATGGAACAAGGGCGCGCAGGTGCGCTCGCGATCGATCCAGCCCTTTGGCGCGGCGACGACCCGCCCGCAAAGCCCGCATTACACGGATCAGATGACGCTGTTCGTCGATCACAAGCTGAAGCCCGTCCATTTCTGGCGCAGCGACGTAGAGAACCACGCACGCGCGCGCCGCCGCGTGACCACCCGCCCCCGATAGCCTTTCCCGACCGATCCCTGCCCCACCGGAGAACCCGATGTCGCATACTCTTGCCTCTGCCAGCCTCGCCGCGATGGCGCTCGCGCTCGTGGCCGTCCCGCTTGGCACTGTGGCCGCGCAAACCCGCCCCGCAGCCAAGCCTGCCAGCGGCGAGACGACCGCAAGCCTTGCCGATCTGGTCACGCAAGTGAAAATCCCCTACGAACGCTTCCAGCTCGAGAACGGCCTCACTGTGATCGTCCACGAAGACCGCAAGGCGCCGATTGTCGGCGTTGCGGTGTGGTATAATGTGGGTTCCAAGGACGAGCCCGAAGGCCAGACCGGCTTTGCCCACCTGTTCGAACACCTGATGTTCAACGGATCGGAAAACGCGCCGCAGGACTATTTCCAGTATCTGGCCGAAATGGGCGCAACCGATTACAACGGCACCACCAATTTTGATCGCACCAATTACTTCCAGACCGTGCCCAGCCCCGCATTGGAACGCGCGCTGTGGCTGGAAAGCGACCGCATGGGCTATCTCCTCGGCGCGGTAACGCAGGAAAAGCTCGATAACCAGCGCGGCGTGGTGCAGAACGAAAAGCGGCAGGGCGATAACCAGCCCGGCGGCCTTGTGTTCTATGAAATCCTGAAAACCCTGTTCCCCAAGGGCCATCCCTATCACCACTCGGTGATAGGCTCGATGGCCGATCTTGATGCCGCCTCGATGGAGGATGTGCGCGCCTGGTTCCGCGACAAATATGGCCCCAACAACGCAACGCTGGTGCTGGCGGGCGATGTTTCCCCGGCCGAAGCGCGCGTGCTGGTGGAGAAGTATTTCGGCCCGATTGCGCGCGGCCCGGTCAATACGCCCGCCGCCGCGCCTGTGCCCACGCTGGCCGCCCCGGTGCGCAGCGTGATGAAGGATCAGGTCGCCGCCACCCGCGTCGCCCACTACTGGCCCGCGCCGGGGCTTACCAGCGACGATCTCACCGCGCTCAATGTGGGCACCGCCATTCTGGGCGGCCTTGCATCGAGCCGTCTCGACAAGGTGCTGGTGCGCGATGAACAGCTTGCGGTGAGCGTTTCGGCGGGCAATTCCGCGTTCCAGCGGGTCGGCTTTCTGTCGGTCAGCGCCACGCTCAAGCCCGGCGTCGATCTGGCGAAACTCGAAGCGCGGATGGATGAACTGCTCAGCGATTACATCGCCAACGGCCCGAGCGAGGATGAAGTGCGCCGCGCCGCCACCAGCCAGCTCGCCGGAACGATCCGGGGCCTCGAACAGGTCGGCGGGTTCAGCGGCAAGGCGGTAACGCTCGCGCAGGGCGAAGTGCTGGCGGGCGATCCCGCCTTCTACGCCCGGCAGTTCGATAAGCTCGCCGCCCTCACCCCGGCTGATGTCACCGCCGCGATGCAGCGCTGGATGAGAGGCCCGGCCTTTACGCTGGTGCTCGAACCGGGTGCGCGCGATGCGGCCTATGAAGAAGCCGCCTCGGTCGGCGGCGGCGACAATGCCTCGGAACGCAACCGCGCCGCCGAAACCTTCACAGTCACGAAGGAACGGCCCAAGCCCGAAATCGCCAAGACCGCCGAACTGGATTTCCCCAAGCTCGAACGCGCCACTCTGAAAAACGGGATGAAGGTGACCTATGCCCGCCGCAGCGCGGTGCCCGCAACCTATGTGAGCCTGTCTTTCGATGCGGGCAGCGCGGCTGACCCTGTCGCCAAGCGCGGACTGGCGGATCTTACTACCGGCCTGTTCACCGAAGGCACCGCCAAGCTGAATGCCCAGCAAATCGCCGAGGCGAGCGAGCGGCTCGGCCTCAGGATCAGCAGCGGCGGCGGCGCGGATCGTTCCACCTTCACCCTGGCGGCGCTCACCGCCAATCTTTCCCCTAGCCTCGATCTTTTGCGGCAGGTGGTGCGCGAGCCCGCCTTTGCGCCCGTTGACCTCGAACGCGTCCGCACCCAGACGATCACCGGCATCCAGCAGGCGATGAAATCGCCGCAGGGCCTTGCCTCCCGCGCGCTCGGCCCGGAAATCTTTGGCGAGACCAATCCCTATGGCGGCAATCCCACCATCGAAAGCGTGCGCGCGATTACCCGCGATGATCTGATCGCGTTCAAGGATAGCTGGATCCGGCCCGATAATGGCGAGGTGTTCGTGATTTCGGACAAGCCGCTCAGCGAAGTGGTCGCAGCGCTGAACGCCAGCCTGGGCGATTGGAAAGCGCCCAAGGCAGCCAAGGGTGCCAAGGTCTTCACCCCACCCCCCGCCCGGCCCAAGGGCAACCGCGTGATCCTGATCAACCGCGCCAATTCGCCGCAGAGCTTCATCTTTGGCGGGCAGGTGATGCCGATTGATGGCGCATCGAAGGAGTTTGTCGATTTCAACAGCGCCAACAACGCGCTCGGCGGCAATTTCCTTGCGCGCCTCAACATGAACCTGCGCGAGACCAAGGGCTGGAGCTACGGCGTGCGCGGCGCCACCAATCCGCGCGAAAAGGCGGTGGTCTATGGCATTTCGGGCGGGGTGCAGGCCGATCGCACCGGCGATTCGCTCGCCGAGATGATCCGGGAAACGCGCGAATTCCTCACCACCAGCGGGGTTAAGGAAGACGAGCTGGCGCGCAGCAAGGCCTCCGAAATCGGCGAATTGCCGGGCCGCTTCGAAACCTCGCCCGCAGTGCTCGGCGCGATGCAAAGCCTCGCGCTCTATCGGCGCCCAGATGATTACTATGAAACGCTGGTCGGCCAGTATCGCAGCCAGACGGCCGACGGGCTCGACAAGACGGCGCGCAGCGTGCTCGATCCCGATGGCTTTGTGTGGGTTGTCGTGGGCGATGCCGCCAAGGTGCGCGCGCAATTGGCACGGCTCGGCCTGCCCATCGAGGAGCGCGAATTGTCCGCTTCGCAGTAATAGCAAGGTGCGCTGATGCGAACCCATGCACCACCTGCCCCGCCTCCCCGCCTGGCCACCATAGCCTGATGGTATCATTGGTGGCCGGGCGGGGAGGCAGGGTGGGTGGTATGAGGCGCGCTTTGCGCAACTTGGGGTAAGTCGCGGGAGTGAAACGCACATCGGCCATAAGAGGTTGAAGCGGGCTGACACTGGTGTAAACAGACCCGCAGAGTTTCGCGCGGGCGGGAGGGCCGACCGTGCCAGCCTCACCCCTTCCGGCCCCCCGCAAGGCCGGTGCGAATAACAAGGAGATACGCGAATGTCTGTTGCAGGAACCTGGAATACCACTGTGAAAAGCCCGATGGGCGATCAAACCGGCACGCTCACCGTGGTGGTCGATGGCGATAGCTTCACCGGCCAGATGGCAGGCGGCATGGGCACGATGGATGTGGTCGATGGCAAGGTCGATGGCAACACCCTGACCTGGAAGATGAACATGGTCGTGCCGATGCCGATGACGCTGGACTGCGAGGCGACGGTCGATGGCGACAGCATTACCGGTGCGGTCAACGCAGGCGCCTTCGGCGCGATGCCGATGTCGGGCACTCGCGCCTGATCTGACCAATCTGATCCGCCCTGATGGGCACATGAAAGCCGCCGGAGCGCCACTTGCGCTTCCGGCGGTTTTCTTTTGGCGCAAAGCATGTCTTATCGTCTCCAGCCCGCAGCGATTTATCGGATTACCCCATCACGCGGCGGTGCGGTTCAGCCCTGCGCAAGCTTGCCGCGGCCAACGCCTCGCATCCCCCCACCTGCGAGAACTTCCTTCCATGACAACGAAATCGCTCACTGGCTTGCTTGCCAAAGCTGACAACACCGACACACAAGCGCGCCGCACCCGCGGCGAACGCCTGTTCCAGATTGCGTTTGGCGCGATCCAATGGCCGTGGCTGCTGCGCAGCCTTTATGGCGGGACTCAGGCCGAAAAGCAGGCGCTGCTCGCCCGCATCGGGTTGGCGGATGACGCCCTGCCGCATCTCGGCAGCTGGAAGGCCGATACCTATCTGCTGCACCGCATCGTGGACACGATTGAACTGGCACGCCCGGCAACGGTTGTGGAGCTGGGATCGGGCGCAACCTCGCTGGTGATTGCCAAGGCACTCGCGCAGCATGGCGGGGGGCAGCTCCATTCCTATGACAGCCACGCGCCGTTTGTCGATGCGATGTATGGCTGGCTGGGTGAACATGGGCTGGAGGCCACCTTTCGCCACGCTCCGCTGGAGCAGCGCGATGTGCGCTGGCCGGGGCTGTGGTATGGGCTTACCGCGGTGCCGGGCTCGATTGATCTGCTGGTGATCGATGGTCCGCCCTGGGCCGTTCACCCCTTCGCGCGCGGCATGGCCGAACGCCTGTTTCCGCTGATCGCGCCGGGCGGCACGGTGCTGCTTGATGACGCGGCCCGTCCGGGCGAGCGTTACGTGGCGCGGCGCTGGATGAAGGCCTGGCCCGATTTCGACTGGCGCTATGAAGGCGCGGGCAACAAGGGATTGCTGGTGGGGACGCGGCGCGGCTAAAGCTTGCCGCGCAGCGCCTGATAGGCGGCCGCTGCAACCGTGTTCGCCAGATTGAGCGAGCGGATGACCTCGGCACGCATCGGCAGCCTGAACAATCGGCCTTCATGCCGCGCGATAATGCTGCGCGGTATACCTTTGGTTTCCTGTCCAAAAACAAGGAACGCGTTCGCTGGGTATTCGGGCTCATAGAAGCTGCGCGCGCCAAATTCCTCGAACAGGAACAGCTGGTCCGCGCGTGGTGTGCGATGGCCAAGGAACGCGTCCCAGCTGGCATATTCGGTGAGGCGCACATGGGGCCAGTAATCGAGGCCAGAGCGCTTTACCCGCTTGTCCGAAATATCGAAGCCCAAGGGGTGGATCAGGATCAGCTCCAGATCCAGCGCCACACAGGTGCGCCCCACCGCGCCGGTGTTGCCGGGGATCTCGGGCTGGATAAGGACGATGGCGGTCACGGGTGCGGCATATCGTAGGGCAGAGCCCCCACCCCCCAACCCCTCCCCAAGGGGAGGGGAGTTAGGAGAGCTTGCCCTTCAAGAGCTGGTTCACCAGCTGCGGATTAGCCTTGCCCTGCATCGCCTTCATCGTCTGGCCGACGAAGAAGCCGAACAGCGCTTCCTTGCCCGCGCGGTATTGTTCGACCTTGTCGGCATTGGCGGCGATGATGGCGTCGACCGCGGCTTCGATGGCGCCGGTGTCGCTGACCTGCTTCAGCCCTTCGCTATCGGCAATCTCGCCCGGATCGCACCCGGTCTTGAGGACGATTTCAAAAATCTCCTTGGCCTGCCCGCCGCTGATTTCGCCCTTGTCAGCCATGGCGAGGATGCTCGCCTGCGCGGCCGCCGTGGCATTGGCGGGATCGCCTTCATCGCCCAGCGCCTTCATCACCCCCGGCGCGACCGAGAGCGACCAGTTGGCGACCTGCGTGGCCACCGCCGCCTCAGCCTTGCCCGTCACCTTCGCCGTTTCGGCGAGCAGCGTCTCGAAGCGCGCGAAAGTCTCGACCTCGGCGGTCAGCTCGCGCGCGTTATAGGGCGTCAGGCCCAGCACCTCGATATAGCGGCGGCGCTTGGCATCGGGCAGTTCGGGCAGGCTCGCCCGGCATTCGGCGAGGAAATCCTCGCTCAAAACCAGCGGCAAGAGATCAGGATCGGGGAAGTAGCGGTAATCATGCGCGTCTTCCTTCGACCGCATCGTGCGCGTGGTGCCAGTGCCCGGATCGAATAGGCGGGTTTCCTGCACGATTGCACCGCCCGCTTCGAGCACATCGACCTGGCGCATCGCCTCATGCTCGATTGCCTGCATGACGAAGCGCACCGAATTGACGTTCTTGGTCTCGGTGCGGGTGCCGAAAGGCTCGCCCGGACGGCGCACCGACACGTTGACATCGGCGCGCATCGAGCCTTCTTCCATATTGCCATCGCAGCTTCCGACATAGCGCAAGATCGCGCGCAGCTTGCGCAAGTAAGCCCCGGCCTCTGCGGGCGAGCGCATATCGGGGCGCGACACAATCTCCATCAGCGCCACGCCGCTGCGGTTGAGATCGACGTAGCTCATCGTCGGGTGCTGATCGTGCATCAGCTTGCCCGCATCCTGCTCCACGTGAATGCGCTCGATCCCGATGACCTTGTCAGCCGCGATCCCCGCCTTCTCGTCCGCCTCGATCAGCAGCGAGCCTTCGCCGACAATCGGATGATAAAGCTGGCTGATCTGGTAGCCCTGCGGCAGATCGGCGTAGAAGTAGTTCTTGCGATCAAACCGGCTCCACGCATTGATCTGCGCTTCAATCGCCATACCGGTGCGCACCGCCTGCCGGATGCACTCGCGGTTGGGCACGGGCAGCATCCCCGGCATCGCGGCATCGACGAGGCTCACCTGCGCGTTCGGCTCCGCCCCGAACGCGGTCGCCGCGCCAGAAAACAGCTTGGCGTTGGAGGTGACCTGCGCATGGACTTCAAGGCCGATCACGACCTCCCATTCGCCGGTGGCACCTTGAATGCGGTAATTGCTCATGCGATGTCTTCCACGGGATCGATGATGGTGAGTTCGGGGAAATAGCTGGCGGATCCTTTACGGTCGCGGGTGACGAGAGGCCAGCCCCTTGTCGCAGCCTGCGCGCCGATCAGGAAATCGGGGAGGATGGTGGTGCGCTCCCCGCCCCGGCGACGGTATTCGACATGCACCCAGCCTGCTCTGAAACATTCTTCCAAAGTCAGTGGCTCGATCTGAATGCCTGCCACGGTCAGATAAGCGGAAAGTTGATCGCACTGGGCAAAACTGGGTGACAGCTCGGCGAAGATGATCGGATTGATCCGAAGATCACCGGCGCGCCGGAGATAAAGCCATTCGTTGAGCGGGGAGTTCGGCTGCTGAATGATCTCGATCAGGACATTGCTGTCCAGAATCATATGTCGATCCGGTCAGGGCGGATCCAGCGTTGATACTCAAGACCATCCATGTTGGCGAATTCGGGCAAGGGCTTGTAGCGTTCACGCGCCTCTTGCAGCCGCGCGAGCCATTCTTCCTTGGTCAGTTCGGCCTCAGGCTCAGCCTTGATAATCCGCACCGTGCCATCGGGATCGGTTTCGATCTGCACTTTCTGCCCCGGCTTCAGGCCGAGCAGATCGCGCACATCCTTGGGCACGGTGATCTGGCCCTTCACGGTCATGTTTGTTTCATAGCGCATCGGGGAAGTAATACCTTGAAGCGGTAATACCGTCAATCAGAGCTCGTCCGCCGGGCGCTCGTCCTCGATCACCTTGCCATCCGGCCCGAAGCGCATCTCACCGTGATCGACGTTCTTGCTGAGCCAGCGGGCGAACAGGAATGTCGCCGGGATCGCCACTGCTATCGCCAACCCGGCAAGCCACAATGCGGAGTCGGCGTTCATCGCAAGGCCTCCATGTGTTGAGCCGTGAGCCGCAGTTCGTCGCGAAGCATTTCCGCAGCAGGCCCTTCGACCTTCGCGACTTCGCAAACGCGAATGATTACATCGCGATACTTGGGGTATTTTCTCAGTTCGTATGCGGCAGCCACTTTCGAAGCTATACTCCCGCCCCCTTGGCCCAAATGATCCATTACGGAGAAAAAGCGTTCGTATTCTTGGTGATGCACCTCACGACGTCGAGTGAGGACGTAGAAACATGCAGCCCAAGAGAGAGATATAAGGGGCAGAACAATGCCGGCCCATGCAATCCAGTCTTGCCAAGTGTTTAGGGTCACCACCACTTCTCCGGCTTCGCGCTGAACGCCGCGCGCTGCTGGATCGCGAGGCCGGCATTCAGCACGCCCTGTTCGTCAAACGGCTTGCCGACCAGTTGCAGCCCCAGCGGCAACCCGTCGGCATTCAGCATCGCAGGCACGCTCATCGCAGGCAGGCCAGCAAGCGAGGCGGGCACGGCAAAGACGTCGTTCAAATACATCGTCAGCGGGTCTTCGTTCATCGATCCGAGCGGGAAGCTCGCCGTTGGCGTGGTTGGCGCGAGGATCACGTCGCATTCCTCGAAGGCGCGGGCGAAATCGCGGGCCACAAGTGCACGCACCTTCTGCGCCTGGGTGTAATAGGCATCATAGAAGCCCGCCGAAAGCACATAGGTGCCGATCAGGATGCGGCGCTTGACCTCGTCCCCGAACCCGGCGGCGCGGGTGGCGGCATACATGTCTTGCAGGCCAACACCCTCGGGCAGATCGCGAAGACCATAACGCACGCCGTCATAGCGGGCGAGGTTGCTCGACGCCTCGGCGGGCGCGACGATGTAATAGGCGGGAAGCGCATATTTGGTATGCGGCAGCGAGACATCGACGATTTCCGCGCCCGCGTCCTTGAGCCATGCCTTGCCCTGTTCCCACGAATCGAGGATCGCCTGATCGGTGCCCTCCATGCGGTATTCGCGCGGGATGCCGACCTTTTTGCCCCTGAGGTCGGAATTCAGCGCGGCTTCCCAATCGGGCACGGGCATATCGAGCGACGTCGCATCCTTGGGATCGAACCCCGCCATCGCGCCCAGCATGATCGCGCAATCTTCCACGCTGCGCGCCATCGGCCCTGCCTGATCGAGGCTGGAGGCAAACGCCACCACGCCCCAGCGCGAACAGCGGCCATAGGTTGGCTTGATCCCGCAGATGCCGGTGAAGGCCGCCGGTTGCCGGATCGATCCGCCGGTATCTGTGCCGGTCGCACCAGGCGCAATGCGCGCGGCCACAGCGGCGGACGAACCGCCCGAGGAACCGCCAGGGCTCATCGGCTGGTTGCTGCCCGCCTTGCGCCACGGCGAGGCGACGTTGCCGAAATAAGAAGTCTCGTTCGACGAACCCATCGCGAACTGATCGAGATTGAGCTTGCCCAGCATCCCCGCGCCCGCGTCCCACAGCTTCTGGGAAACCGTCGATTCGTAGCGGGGGGTGAAGCCCTCAAGGATGTGCGAAGCGGCGGTGGTCTGCACGCCATAGGTGGCGAACAAGTCCTTCATGCCGATCGGCACGCCCGCCATTGTGCCCAGCGCCTTGCCTGCCGCGCGGTCGGCATCGACCTTGTCGGCGGCGGCGAGCGCGTGATCGGGGGTGGTGACGATGAAGGCGTTAAGGCTGGCGGCTTCGGCCACGGCGGCGTTGAAGCTTTCCGCCACTTCGCGCGCGGTAAAATCGCCCTTGGCGACCCCGTCGCGGATGTCCTTTACACCAAGAGAGGTCAGGTCAGTCATTTCGTCTCCCCTCCCGCCTGCGGGAGGGGCCGGGGGTGGGCCTGACCGCGCGCGGGGGTATGGTTGTTCGTGCCCGCCCCTAACCCCTCCCGCGAGCAGGGGGGAGACAGGCGGACAAAGCGCAAATTCACTCGATCACCTTGGGCACGCCGAAAAAGCCATGCTCGGCGGCGGGCGCATTGGCGAGCACATCCGCGCGCTTGCCCCCGCCGGTGAGCGGATCGGCGTTCACCACATCATCGCGCAGGCGCAGGGTGTTGGGGATGACAGCGGCCATCGGCTCGATGCCCGTGACATCGACCTCGCCCAATTGTTCGACCCATTGGAGAATGCCGTTCAGTTCCGGCACCATGCGTTCCAGCGCCGCGTCATCCATGCGGATACGCGCAAGGCTTGCGATCTTGGCGACGGTGGCCTTGTCGACAGACATGCTGCGGCGCTCCCTTACTGACCCGGCATCGGCTGCGGCGCAGCACCGCCGCCCGCACCGCCAGCGCCGGGCGCGCCGCCTTCCGGCATCATCTGCTGCATCGCCTGCTGGAGGATCGCGAGATTGCGATCAAAGGTCTCGCGGCTCATGATGTCGATCACCTCGATCTCGAACACCAGATCGGCATTGGGCGGGATCGGCGCACCCTGCGGCGGCTGCGCCCCATAGGCCTGCTCAGCCGGGATGAAGAGCTTGTACTTGCCGCCCTTCTGCATCTGCTGAAGCCCGTTGAAGAAGCCCGGAATGGTCGCGCCTTCCTCGATCGGGAAGGGGCTACCTTCGGGGAAGATGCCCTTCACCGGAAGCGGGATCTCGCGCGATTCGTCGAACACCGTGCCATCGGCAGCAAGCGTGCCCTTGTATTTGACGAACACGACATCGCCGACCTTGGGCGTCGCGCCGCTGCCGGCAGTCAGCGTATCGAGATCGAGCCCCTTGGGCATCGCTGCCCAGGCGAGGCCGCCGCCGATCAGAATGGCCACCAGCACCCCAAGCCACAGCTTGGTGAGCGAGCCCTTGGCAATCGGCTGGATCGGAACGCGGGTCACTTCGGTCATGGGTCAAGGTCCTGTTGGCGCGGCGAGCCATGCCGGAGCGCGGCAAAGCAAAAAGGGCGCGGAAAAATCCGCGCCCTGATGGCTTATCGCTTGGCGAGGTTCAAGCGCTTATCGCGTTAAGGTCTGGCGAAGATTAAGACAGATTATCGCGAATTAAGCGGGATTAGCAGGGATTAGGGCGCAGGCGCGCCCGGCGCCCCGAAAACGCGCTTACTTGCTGCCGTCACGCTCCATCCGCTTGCGCTCCATCTTGCGGGCGCGGCGCACGGCGGCGGCCTTTTCACGGGCGCGCTTTTCGCTCGGCTTTTCGAAGTGGCGGCGCAGCTTCATCTCGCGATAAACACCTTCGCGCTGGAGCTTCTTCTTGAGCGCGCGCAGGGCCTGATCGACATTGTTATCGCGAACGATGATTTGCATAAACGACGACTACCTCATTTCAAAAAGCGCCAGAGCCCGCCGGAAAGTCGCGGGATTGGGCGACGAATTGCCACTGGAATTTGCGCGATTCTTTGGCAGAACCACGCGAAAGCTGGCGCCCGATAGTCCAACATGGGCAAATTGGCAAGCCAAAGCGCTGATCCCGGCGATTCGTCCCGCGCAGCGCGCCAACGCTAGGCAGATTGCCCGCGTCTCGCTAAAGGCGGGGCCATGAATGTAAATACTCTGGTTGCAGCGCCTTCGCCGCTCGCCGCCTCGGCGTTGGTTGCGCTGGGCGGGGCGGCAGGATCGGTGCTGCGCTATCACCTGGGCCGCTGGGTCAGCCATCTGGCGGGCCCGGCCAACACCTTTCCCTTGGGCACGCTCGCTATCAATATTCTGGGCAGCCTCGCGATGGGCTGGCTGGTGGGCTGGCTGGCGCGCGGCGCGGCTGCGGGCGAAGCGGCGGCCAATGCCGAGACCCTTCGCCTGCTGGTCGGCGTCGGGCTGCTGGGCGGCTTTACCACATTCAGCGCTTTCAGCGCAGAGCTTGTCACCATGCTCCACCGCGGGCAGGCGGGGCTTGCCGCAGGCTATGCCGCCGCCTCGCTCATCGCCGGAATGGCAGCGGTCATCATCGGCCTCATCGCAGCGCAGAGCGCCACATGAGCGAGGCTGCCCCCACCGATACGGTCCGCCAGTTCACCATCGGTCAGGATGATGATGGCGTGCGGCTTGACCGCTGGTTCAAGCGCAATCTGCCGCAGGTCGGTTTTGCCACGATCTCGCGCTGGGCGCGCACCGGGCAGATCCGCGTCGATGGCAAGCGCGCCAAGCCCGAGGATCGCCTTGCCACAGGCCAAGTGCTTCGGGTGCCGCCGGGCGGGGACGAACAGCCCCGCGCGCCTGCCAAGCCGCGCACCCGTCCGCTCACCGATGAACAGATCGCCGAAGCGCGCGCGATGGTGATCCGCGAGACGCCCGCCGCCATCGTGCTCAACAAGCCGCCCGGCCTTGCCACCCAAGGCGGCAGCAAAACGAGCAAGCATGTCGATGGGCTGCTCGATGCCTTTGTCACCGATGAACGCACGCCCCGCCCGCGCCTTGTCCACCGGCTCGATAAGGACACCTCCGGCGTGCTTCTGATCGCCCGCACGCCGGGCAGCGCTGCAAGTTTCTCGAAACGCTTCGCCAGCCGTTCTGCCCGGAAAGTCTATTGGGCGCTGGTCGTCGGCGTGCCCGATCTGGCCGAAGGGATCATCGATGCCCCGCTCGCCAAGCAGCCCGGCACCGGCGGCGAGAAAATGCATATCGACGAGGAAAGCGGCGCGGCGGCCAAGACGCGCTACCGCGTGGTTGACCGCGCAGGCCAGCGGGCAGCGTGGGTGGAGCTTGAACCGCTCACCGGGCGCACCCACCAATTGCGCGTCCACATGGCAGCGATCGGCCATCCGATTGTGGGCGATGGCAAATATGGCGGACCCGATGCCTTCCTGACAGGTGCCGTCAGCCGCAAGATGCACCTTCACGCGCGGCGTCTCATCATCACCGAGCCGAAAGCCGGTGACGGGCCGGGCGGCAAGCTCGATGTCACCGCCGATCTGCCGCAGCATTTCGCCATGAGCATGGAGGTGCTGGGGTTCGATCCGGGCCTTTCGGATGCGGCACCATTGCGCGAGGAGACGCCCGAGAAGTCGCCCGAGGAGAAAAAGCAGGCCGCGCGCCGCCATTTCAAGCAGGCGCGCAAGGAAGCCCGCCCGACCCGCCGTGCGCGGGGTCCGGCTGCTGCCAAACCCAAGCCCAAGGCGAAAGCCAAGGCTGCCGCCCGGCTCAAGGCTGGCCCAAAACGGCCCAGCCCCAAGCCCGCCCCGCGAAAGCCGCGCTGATGCATCCCAATCCGCTCTACCGCAGCGATGACCGCGCCCTGATGGAGCAGCTGATCGACGAGATCGGCTTCGGCATGGTGTTTGCGGCAACGCCCGATGGCCCGCGCATGGCACACACCCCGCTGCTTTCGACCGGCGATGGGGCAGTGCAATTCCACCTCGCGCGCGGCAATGCGCTCACGCGCCATCTGGCAGGGAGCGACGCGCTGATCGTCGTCAACGGCCCCGATGCCTATGTTTCCCCGCGCTGGTATGGCAATCGCGACACGGTGCCGACCTGGGATTATGTCGCTTTGGAGTTGGAAGGCCGGGTGCGGCGGATGGCGGATGAAGGGCTGGAGGCGTTCTTGCACGCCGCCATCGCCAAGCACGAGGCACGCCTTCACGGCGAACCATGGCGGGCCGAGGAATCGAGCGAAAAAATGTGGAGCGGGCTGTTTCGCGGCATAGCGGGTTTCGAACTCGAAGTGCTGGCGTGGCGGCCTACCCTCAAGCTGTCGCAGAACAAGCCGCCGGAAGATCGCGCGCGCATTGCCGACGGGTTGGAAGGCGCGGGCAAGCCGGCGCTCGCGCACCTTATCCGGGGCTTCATGGAAGGGGAGGCCGCATGAGTGCTGGCCTGCGCCTTGCCGTGTTCGATTGCGACGGCACGCTGGTTGATGGGCAGGCCGATGTGTGCTGGGCAATGGAGCGCGCCTTCGAACGCGCACGCCTGCCTGCCCCGCCGATGGCCGAAGTGCGCCGCGCGATCGGGCTCAGCCTGCCGGTTGCCATCCGCCAGCTTGCCCCTGACCTGTCCGATCAGGACGCGGGCAATGTCACCGAATTCTACAAGTCGAGCTTTCGCGCAAGGCGTGAGGAAGGCCTCTTGGGCGAGCCGCTCTATGATGGCATCGCCGATCTTCTGGCCAGCCTCCACGCGAGCGGCTGGCGCCTTGCGGTCGCCACCGGAAAATCGGATCGCGGCCTTGCCGCCTGCCTTGCGGCCCACGGGATTGCCGATCTGTTCATCTCGCTCCAGACCGCTGATCGTCACCCGTCAAAGCCGCACCCCGCCATGCTCGAAGCCGCGCTGACCGATGCAGGGGCCGAGCCGCATCAGTCCGTGATGATCGGTGATACCACCTTCGATATGCTGATGGCCAAAAGCATCGGCGTCCCCGCGATCGGGGTTGCATGGGGTTATCATACAGCGCACGAATTGCGCGGTGGCGGAGCGCATGCGATCGCCGAGACTGTCGATGATCTTGCAACCTTGCTCGCCGCCTTTCGGGACAATGCCGCATGAGCCAGCCCACCCGCCGCGAGGCCGAGGATGCACGCGCCCGTAACCGCTTCATCGTGCTGAATGTCGCCCGGTTCGGCGGGGTGGCGATAGTGATGGTGGGCATGGCGATCATCCAGCGGGTTATCGATCTGCCATGGTCCCTCGGCGTGGTGCTGGCGGTGATCGGAATGATCGATTTCTTCGTCGTGCCGCTGCTGCTGGCCAAGGCGTGGAAACGGCAGGAGGCTGCCGAAAAGGACAAGTTCCGCCGATGATCCGCCGCTTTTACCGGGACGTGAGCGTCGCTGAAGTCAGCGGCGGCTGGCAGGTGATGCTGGATAAGCGCGGGCTCAAGACTGTCGGCGGCGCGCCCCAGATCGCGCCGACGGCCGCGCTCGCAGCAGCGCTGGCGGAAGAATGGGCGCGGCAGGGCGAGAAGATCGACCCCGCAGACCTGCGCTATCGCGACCTTGCCGATTACGCGCTCGATGTGGTGGCCAAGGACGCGGCCGAACTGGCGCGCCAGCTTACTGCCTATGCCGATACGGATACGCTGTGTTACCGCGCCGACCCCGACGAGCCGCTCCACGCCCGCCAATGGGAGGTATGGGAGCCGCTGGTGGCCGGGTTCGAGGCCAGCATGGGTTTCAAGCTGGTGCGGGTCAGCGGGATTGTCCACCGGCCGCAAGACGCAGGCGTGCTCGCTGCGCTCGCAGAACGGCTGACCGGGGAAAACCCGTTTGTGCTGGCAGGCCTTGAAGTGATGACCAAGCTTGCTGCGTCGCTTGTCACCGCGCTGCTGGCGGTGGAGGCGCGCGATGAAGCGCGCGCGCTGGCGCTGTGGCAGGCCGCCTGCCTTGAGGAGGAGTGGCAAGCCGAATTGTGGGGCCGTGACTGGGAAGCCGAAGAGCGCCGTGCCATCCGCGAGGCAGATTTCCTCAGGGCGTGGCGTTTCGTGCAGCTTGCCCGCGGCGGCTGAGGCTGCGGCTCAGGCTGGCGCGGTCTGGGCCAGCCAGTCGGCAATCTCGCCCGCCACCCGATTGGCCGCGCGGTTAAGCGCCGGTCCGACCGCTGCGGGCTGCGGCGCGACCCCGCTCTCGCGCGCTTCAAACCGCCGCGAAGCCGCCTTGCCGCCCACCTCGGTGCGCACCGCTTCGAAACGGACCACCACCGATGCGCTGCGCGGATCATAGTCCATATCCAGCAGCGTGCCGCGCAGCGTCACATCGGCAAGCACAGGCGTATCGTCATTATCGACCACCAGCGCCTCGCCCCGGGCACGGATTGTCTCGCCCACGAGCCGCCGGAACAGGCGGGCGGGCTTTTCCACCCAATAGGCCTCGCCAAGATAGGCCAGCTCGGTATCCGAGACCGCCACCGGCAGGCGCAGGACATCGAGCTTGGCAGGGGTATCGGGCAATTGCACAAGGATCGCGCGCCCCGCCGTATCGCGCCCCGCAACCGCGCCCGACCCAGCAGAGGGCGCCGCCAGCGCGCTCAGCGTCAGCAGGCTTTCGGGCGGTTTACCGCCGCCGAGGCTGACACAGCCCGCCAGCGTCAACAGCGCTGCACCGCCCAGCGCGCGGACTGTCGCCACATGGCGCGCGTGCCAGCGGCCACGTTCCCACCGATTGCCTGTGCCGCTGTGCTGCATCGCCACCTCGCTCCCTAGTCCTGCTTGTAAGTCGGCAGGGATTTGCCCTGCACCAGCGAGCCGACGCCTTCGGCCTCCAGCTTTTCGGTGATTGATCGCAGCGCGCGGCTGGTGGCGCGCAGATCCTGCAACGTCGCCTCGGCAGCAGGCAGAGTGCCTTCGCGCAATTGCCGCGCAGCCGGGCGCGTATCTTCAAGGATCGCCGAGAGCGATGCCAATGCCTGATTGGCCGATTTCAGCGTAGCGGCCAGTTCGCGCACTGCCGGGCGACCTTCGTTCTGCACCAGCGCATCACTGGTCGAAGCCAGCTTTTCGACCGCATTGAGCGCGGTGTTGAACTCTGCCATCACCACGCGAAATTCCCGCAAGTTTGCAGTGAGTTCCGGCGCTGCCACCGCAAGTTCGGCCGAGACCTTGTTGGAATTGCGCAGGATACCCGCCAATTCCTGCTGATTTTCCGGCCCCAGCACCTGATTGAGCTGTTCGGTCAGGGTGGTCAGCCGTTCAAGCAGCAAGGGTGCATTGGCCACGATCTCGCCAAAACCGCCCCGCCCGGCCGGGATCACCGGGCGTCCTTCGGGGCAGGCGGTGGTCTTGCAGGTGATCCGCGGCGCATTCTTGCGGGCCCCGTCAAGCAGGATCGAGGATACCCCCGTGAAAGTCGCCTGAATGGTCGCCTGCGTGCCCACCAGAATGGGCACATCGTCGTTCACGCTGATCCGCACCCGCACGAATTGGGGATCTTCGCGCGAAAGGCTGATTTCAGTCACCTGACCGACCGGAACCCCGGCAAAGGTTACCTGGCTGCCATTGGCAAGGCCCGACACCGATTGCGCGTAGAACACATCATATTCGTTGCGTGCGCGCTGATCGAGGCCCGCCAGCCATATGATGAAAGCTGCCAGCATGGCCAGCAACGTCAACGTGACGGCTCCGACCCACAAATGATTGGCGCGTGTCTCCATGCCTGCTTCCTATGGACGCTTCACAGTGCAAAAGTCCAACATTCTATCCCCTGTCGCTGTTGCTGCGAGCGAGGTTGGCGTGGAAGGTCGCCTCGGCGGTGCGCCCACGCGGCCCGGTGAAATATTCCTCGATCCAGGGATGCCCCGTCGCAATCAGTTCCGGGATCGTTCCGACCGCGATGATCCGCTTGTCGGCGATCACCGCCACCCGGTCGCAGATTTCATACAGCGTATCGAGATCATGGGTGATGAGGAACACTGTCAGGCCAAGCGTTTCCTTCAATTCGCGGGTCAGGCGATCAAACTTGGCAGCGCCGATGGGATCGAGGCCAGCGGTGGGTTCATCAAGGAACAGCAATTCGGGATCAAGCGCCAGCGCGCGCGCAAGGCCTGCGCGCTTCTTCATGCCGCCCGATAATTCGGACGGATATTTCTGCGCAGCCTCCTCGGGCAGGCCAGTCAGCATGACCTTGTAGCGCGCGATTTCGCTCAGCAGTTCGGGCCGCAATTCGGGGTAGTATTTGCGCAGCGGCACCTCGACATTCTCGCCCACTGTCAGCGTCGAGAACAGCGCGCCGCCTTGAAACAGGACGCCCCAGCGTCGCCGGATGCCGACCCCCTGTTCCAGATCGAGTTCGGTGATGGTCCGCCCCAGCACATCGATCCGCCCCGCGCTGGGCCGCTGCAAGCCGATGATCGAACGCATCAGCACCGATTTGCCCGTGCCCGAGCCGCCCACCACGCCAAGGATTTCGCCGCGCTCGACTGTCAGATCAAGCCCGTCATGGACGGCAAAATCACCAAATTTGTTGACGAGCCCCTCCACCACGATGGGCGCATATGTGCTGCTGCCTGGTTCGCTCACGCCCTTACCCCCAGCCCACTTCGGTGAAGAACACCGCGAAAAAGGCATCGAGCACAATCACCGCAAAAATCGCCGAGACCACCGCCATGGTGGTGCGCGTGCCGACTTCTTCGGAATTGCCGCGCACCTGCAACCCATTGTAACAGCCCGCGAACGCCACGATCAGGCCAAACACCGGCGCCTTGATCAAACCAACCCACAAATCGTGGGTCGGCACCACTTCCTGAATGCGCAGCAGGAAAGTGACGAACGGAATGCCGAGCGCAAATTCGCCCACAACCGCGCCGCCGATGATGGCGACAATCGAGGAATAAAAGCCGAGAAGGATCATCATGAAGGTCGCGGCCATGATCCGGGGAATAACCAGCACCTCGACCGGAGAAATCCCGATGGTGCGCATCGCATCGATTTCCTCGGTCAGCTTCATCGTGCCAAGCTGGGCGGCAAAGGCGCTGCCCGAACGGCCCGCCACCATGATCGCAGTCATCAGAACGCCAAGCTCGCGCAGCGTGATCCGCCCGACCAGGTTGACTGTCAGCGCCTCGGCACCGAATTGTTCAAGCTGCACCGAGCCTTGCTGCGCAATGACGATGCCGATGAGAAAACTCATCAACCCGATGATCGGCAGGGCCGTTACCCCCACCAGTTCCATCTGGTGCACCAGCGCGCGGATCGGGAAGCGGCCCGGATGCCGCATCAGATTGCCCGCGCCGATCAGGATCTGGCCGAAGAACCCGACCACGCCGTAAACGCCCGCGCGCGCCGCAAACACCCGCTGGCCGACAACACCTGGCACCCGCTCCCACAGGGGCAGGCGATGGCGCATCAGGTGGCTTTCGTTGCCGATGTCCTCGATGGCATCGATCAGCCGCTGGGCCGCAGGGCTCGCGCCCTCGATCCTTGCATCGAGGCGCCGGGCAAGCTGGCAAACCACCCAGGCACCGACTGTGTCGAAATCGCTGACCTGCGACAGATCAATCGCCCGCACTGGCCCTTCGACGTTCTGCAAGTCGCGTTCGATCCCGGCAACCGTGGCCAGCCGCAGCGCGCCCGACAGCGCCAGCCGGGTGCCAGCGGCGCCTTCGTCGGCGAGCGAAAATTGCGCTGGATGCTGCATTACGTGCGCTTCTATGCGGGGTTTGCAGCGATGCGACAAGTGCATGCGGCACGGCTGCGGGGATGGCGGCGGGCTTTGCGAGGGTGATTGCATCGCGGGTGCAGCGCTGGCATGGGGCCTTTCGTCATGACCGAGACCCTCTCCACCACTTTCGACCCCGCCGAAATCGAGGCGCGCTGGTATGCCCACTGGGAAACCAGCGGGCTATTCCGGCCCGAACGCCCTGACGCAGAGGCCTTTACCATCGTCAACCCGCCGCCCAATGTGACGGGAAGCCTGCACATCGGCCATGCGCTCGACAACACGCTTCAGGACGTGGTGATCCGTTATGAGCGGCTGCGCGGCAAGGACGCGCTGTGGGTGGTCGGCACCGATCATGCGGGGATCGCGACCCAGATGGTGGTCGAACGCCAGATGGAAGCGCGCGGCGACAAGCGCACCGATTATTCGCGCGAAGCCTTTGTCGAGAAGGTGTGGGAGTGGAAGGCCGAGTCGGGCGGCAGCATCACCAACCAGCTGCGGCGGCTGGGCTGTTCGATGGACTGGAGCCGCGAACAGTTCACCATGGACCCGCATTTCACCAAGGCGGTGATCAAGACCTTTGTTGATCTGTATAATGACGGCCTGATTTACCGGGACAAGCGCCTCGTCAACTGGGATCCCAAGCTCAAGACCGCGATTTCTGACCTTGAGGTCGAAACCCGCGAGGTCAAGGGCAGCTTCTGGCGGTTCAAATATCCGCTCGCCGATGGCGTGCTGACCGATGCCGGGGCCGATCACCTGATCGTTGCCACCACCCGCCCTGAAACCATGCTCGCCGATATGGCGGTGGCGGTGAACCCGGCGGATGAACGCTATGCCAGCGTGGTGGGCCAGCACATCATCCTGCCGATCACTGGGCGGCGCATTCCGGTGATCGCCGATGAACATGCTGATCCTGAGCTTGGGAGCGGCTGCGTCAAGATCACGCCGGGGCATGATTTCAACGACTTCGAAGTGGGCCGACGCGCCGGGATCGCGGCGGGCGCAATGCTCAACATGCTTGATGCCGATGCCGCTGTGTGCCAGACCGCTGATGGGCTGATCCCGGCGGAATTGCTCGGGCTTGATCGCTTCGAAGCAAGGAAGCTGGTGGTCGAGCGGCTCAAGGCCGAGGGTTTCCTCGTGCCTCATATCGACAAGGATGGCACCGAACACGACGCAGAACCGCGCGTGATCCAGACGCCCTTTGGGGATCGCGGCGGCGTGGTGATCGAACCGTGGCTGACCGATCAATGGTATGTGAACGCAGCGGAACTCGCCAAAAAACCAATCGAGGCGGTGCGGAGCGGCGAAGTCCAGATCGTGCCCAAGACGTGGGAGAAGACCTTCTTCAACTGGATGGAAGGCATCCAGCCGTGGTGTGTTTCAAGGCAGCTGTGGTGGGGGCACCGGATTCCGGCGTGGTTTGCCGAAGATGGCCGCTGCTTCGTTGCCGAAACCGCCGAGGCCGCGCAGGCACTTGCGGGTGAAGGCGTTGCCCTGACGCAGGACGAGGACGTCCTTGACACATGGTTCTCATCCGCCCTGTGGCCCTTCGCCACGCTGGGGTGGCCGTATGCCATAGCCCCCTCCCCTTCAGGGGAGGGGGTTGGGGGAGGGGGCGTGCCCGCAGGCACGGCGCTTGCGGATAGCCCCCCCTCCCAACCCTCCCCCCTGAAGGGTGGAGGGCTTTTGGCAAAGCACTTCCCCAACAGCCTCCTCATCTCCGGCTTCGACATCCTGTTCTTCTGGGATG
>VFQU01000297.1_pt1 | contig 48696 bp, 38 predicted proteins | sample 3512311 | NCBI WGS metagenome assembly VFQU01 (sample SAMN10412377, study PRJNA504923) | tailings metagenome | isolation source: Relicate 3 Philex TSF3 active mining site | place: Philippines: Tuba, Benguet | collected 2017-08-29 | reverse complement strand
GCTTCTAAATCTCGCTCTTAGCTTTTCTTCATGCACTCCTTGCGCATCGCGTGGGAACAGACATCGATGCAAGCGACGACAAAGCCACGCACGAGGCGAATTGTGCCTGCGAGTTCAGTTCGACACTCAATATCAACCCGCATTGTATCAATTTCCCAAACGTGATTCGGGCGGAAAATGTTTTGAGCGCGTGAGCCAAACGCGGGGCTGACTAATCCTTTGGCACGATCTGGACTCATGTACAGCGCCCATCCTTGTGGATGAAGTGTCCGAAATTGTCTGATCCAAGCGCGAAGTTGTCCGATCGAGCAATCGGCTGGATCTAAGTCGAATTCAAGTTGCAAGATATCGTAAATTTGGCTTGCTCCCCAGTGCTTACCACCCGCTGCAAGACACGCTTTGATATTAGATTGCAGCTCTGGGTCCGCATCAATTTTGCCTTGACCCCGACGCTGCCCATAATTGCCGCCCAGTGATGTAATTTTTGAAGCCTCACAACGTAGCTTGTGCTTCACTCTCAGCGAACTCCGCGAAAGTTTCGGCAGGTAAGCATAGACCCAGGTAGCCAGCTTTAGCTGTTGATCCTTGTAAGCTTTCACAAATGCTAGATCTTGCTCTAGCTTGCTAGGAAAAACGTTGCTATCTCTCCAAGACTCGTAGGCTTTTGGAATAGCAAGCCAAGCATCGGTGCGTTGTTCGATCGTTGTTTTAATCTGGGTTTGGACTCGATGGAAAGCAGGCGAGTCGATGCGAGGCAAAGCGCTCTGCACTGCTTGACGATCTTGTTCAATGAGTACAGTCTGTGTTTGTCGCGGCAAACTGGTGTAAGCATATTCTTGCCCGCCACCGCGACCAAAACGGGGCTGAGATTTCCAGTGTTCAACTTTTGCTTTTCTAGTCACATTTTGAGGCGAAGCTGGCAGTCCTGGTAATCCTGCTAATTCATGCGCTGAGTACCATTGTTTCATATCTATTTAAAGCACTTTGATGCATAAGGTGTTCGACCTGAAGTGAGGGTCAAAGCACAATGCAAAGTTTAGGGATTGCGATATCTTCGCTATACGAGATCGTGTTCGCTGTCCGATGCGATTCAGGTAGAGCCGTGACGACCCCAGTCTTGTCACTCTCGCGGAGATTCACCGCTTGTTTACTTCAATTGGAGTTTAACCCGAAACAAGGAATTGGTCAGTTCATTAAGGCTAGCAATGTTGCGTGTCTAGCTAAATGAACACATTAATGTGAGCCGTTTAGAATTCAGAACTATGCTCTTTTTAGAACAGATTCTGGTATTTCGCTAGAGTTATGTCCAAATTTCACCAGGATGAAGGATTTTGTTGCAGCATCGTTACTATTCACTGGAAAAGTTGTTGAGATTTGAAAGCTATAGCATCAAATTACTAAGGATTTGAGTTTATCATAAAGTATTTGCAATCAATGGAGAAGCGGCGAAATGAGTCGGCGAGGACTCGTAACGACTGAAAAAGGCACTCAGGATTGGCAGCAAATCTCGATGAATTACGTTATGTTGACATAGCGCCCAATTCCCTCAGTGAGAGCTTTTGTGCATCGGTTAGACCGATCGTACTTGTGATATTCATGCCTTCGTAGGGGCGATTTCTCTGGAAGGTCTGTAAACACTCTCCTGCTTCACTGTTCCAGCACTTCATACTGCCATCGACACTGCCACTGATGAGAAGATTATCTCGCTTCCAAGCTAGGGAGCAAACTGATGCTGTATGTTCCTTTAAGGCTTGCAAACATGAGCCTGTGGAGGTATCCCAGACTCTAATCGTTTGATCTTCACCCCCACTTGCAAGTCGGCAACCATCCGCACTTATTGAAATTGCACGAACGCCACGAGTATGACCTTGTAGGATAAACTGCGATCGCGCTGTTTTAATGTCCCAAAGTCTTACTGTATGATCTGCACTGCCACTCGCTAGAAGCTTCCCATCAGGACTAAAAGCAACACATCGAACCCAGTCTGTATGTCCTTCTAGAAGCGTGGTTATATCTCCAGTCTTAACCTCCCAGAGTTTGATGATTTGACCACTGCTACTTGCTAGAAATTGTCCGTCTGAGCTAAAAGAGATCGAGTAGACTGGCTCTTGATTGTTCCATGTGGTTAAGAGTGCTCCGGTTTGAGTGTTCCAAAGCCGAATTGTTCGATCTTCGCTGCCGCTTGCAAGAATCTGCTCGTTGGGACTAAACATGATTGACCAGATCCAATCTTCATGCCCCTCTAAGGTGTGCAAACATTGTCCGGTTTGAGGATTCCAAAGTCGAATTGTTCGATCTTCGCTACCACTGCTGATCCATTGTCCACTAGAACTTGCTGCAACAGAAAAGACCCAAGCTTGATGACCTGTGAACGTTCTAATGATCTGATTTGTGCTTTGATCCCACATTTGAATTTCTTTCTCACTGTCGCCACAGATCAGGAATGAGTCTGCCTCTGGTATTGTTGCGATCGACCAGATATAGTAAGTGTAAGCTTGTAATGTTTTTAAGACTTGCCGACTTTGAACATCCCAAAGCGTGAGCGTTGCACCCCCACTGCCACTGAGCAGTTTACTGCCATCAGTACTGAATCTGACTGCCCATATCCAGTACTGTCCATCTGGATTGATCGTCGTTGTCAAAGCTCCAGTTTGAATGTCCCAAAGTCGTAGCGTACTATCTTGACTGCTGCTTGCAATCAGTCTGTTGTTGGGATGCCATGAGAGTGAGAATACAGCTTCTCGATGCCCTTCTAGGGTCTGTAGAACATTGCCAGACGCAACATCCCAAATTTTAATTGTGCGATCGCTGCCACCACTTGCTAAGAACTCACCATTTGGACTAAAAGCAACTTCGTAAACAGAACCCGCATGAGATTCCAGCGTTTGCAGGAGTTCTCCTATCTGAGTATCCCAGAGTTGAATCAAACCATCTTGGCTAGAACTAGCAAGAATAGGACGATTCGGATGAAAGCTGAGCGATAGAATCGCATCATTGTGTCCTTCTAGCTTCTTGGAAACCTCTCCCGTTTGAAGATTCCAGAGCCGAATTTTGCCATCAGAATGACCGCTAGCGAAATCACCATGTGAACTGAATGCGACTGCTCTGCTCCACGTATTGTTAATTCGCAGTGTCGTCGGCTGTTGCCTTGTTTGCAGATTCCAAACTCGAATGGTTTGGTCTTCATTAGCACTAGCTAACCATTCCCCAGTGGGATCAAACGCGATCGACCAAGTTCGATTTGTATGTCCCTTTAATCTTAAAAAGGGTTGGCTCTCTGACACTTTCCATAGATAAATGTCGCCCTGTGCATCTCCAGCGGCAAGTAGAGTACCATCTGGTCTAAATGCGATCGATAAAATTACCCCAAACGTTTGAGTAAAAGTCGTATTCAGAAAACGTGAGTTCTGAAAATTGACATGACGCAGATTGATCCCTTGCAGATAGGCATGTTGCAAGACCAAATTAGAGAAATCATAGCCTGTTAAATCTAAATTGAGAGTACAGCAGAGATTGAGCAAATTGCCTGCAGCGTAATCTCTCAATGTTGGAGCGTGGTGCAAACTTGCTAGCACATTGAGAATTTGGTGTTCTATGTGGGCAGTCGAGCGATGCAAGGCGTAAAGCTGTTCTGAAATGGGCTGCAAAATCACTCGAACTTGGCTCTCTCGAATGTAGTCTTTTACAGTCGTTTTGAGGAGAGCATACTGTTTCAATGTGGTTAGCTCTAACGTGTTTAGATCACTCACAATGCGATCGATAAATCGTCTGATCACATATTCCATGACCACAGGTTGCTGCGTAAACTGCATCGATTGAGATTCAATCAGCGATCTTCGAACTAGAGCTTTGAGGGTATCTGGTAGACGACGTTGAGCGTGAGAGGAGAGGAGATCGGCTTGAAGATCAGCAAGGCTTACAAACTCGCGATTGATTGCTAGCCAGAACATTACTTCTTGTTCGAGGTCGGTCAGGCGATTGAACTGGTGATCGAGTAGATTACGAATGTCGTCAAAGATCAGAGTCTGAGTTTTTAGAAATTCGACAAATTGAGTCAGGTCTGAATTAAATAGCTCCTCGATCGCACAAGCTACGATTTTTAACGCTAAAGGATTGCCTGCGTATTGATGGATAATAGTTTCCCAGTCTGATGCTGAGCCTGAGAAGCGCGATCTCTGTTGAAAGATTGCTTGAGCTTCGGGTGAATTTAATCCTCGTAAAGATAGAGATCGCACGGGGGAACAGTTTCCTTCTAGAATCGCAACTTCAGTAGGTTTCTCTCGACTCGTTAGTAAAATACAACTCTGATGGCGGGTTTCACCCAGTTGTCGTAATAGTTCTTCATAAAGTGGATTATCTTCTAGCACCGTTTCTGCGTTATCTAGGATCACCAAACAACGTGACTGACGTAGATAGTCCATCAATCGTTTGATCAGAGCGCCTGTTTCATTTGGCAAACTTGTTTGAGTGTCTTGCTGATTCGATAGAAATTGGATTAGATCAACCAATAAAGTGTTGAGTGGAGGAGCATTTCGCAGCGATCGCCAAACGATCGCATCAAAATGGGACTCTGCAAGAACTTGCTCTACAAATCGAATGGCTAACGAGCTTTTGCCCATCCCTCCCATCGCGACTAATGTGATCAGACGAACTCGCTCTTGCGTTGCCCAGTGATACAACTGCTGTAGTTCTGCTTCCCGTCCATAGAAAGTAAATAGCTCTGTCGCTTCGCCCCAATCAATACGGCAAGAAGATTTAGGAGATGGTGTTTGAGCGGTAATCCCTGAATTGGGAGCCGCATTTAATGATTGGCGTAGGACGGATTGAAGATTGCTTTTAGTTACTTTTGTGCCGAAGCTTTGGGACATGAGTTTCCAGAGCCGAGAGCCAACATCCTTCAAGTAATTTTCGTCATAGCTCGATGCCTCTGCCATTTCAGCATAGCTTTTGCCTGTCCAGCTTTGCCGAAAGACCAGTTCTTGTAGATCAGTCAATGTATTGGGTCTGAGGAGCGAATCGAGAGCCAGTAGAGCGTCATCGTCCGTCATAACGCAAACCTATGTAGTAGCGAGTGGATAGAGCTTACGTCATGAAGTATAGATGATTTTCGATAAAGATGGAGAATAACTTTTAAGAACCAATAGAGTTTCCGTACATCTCCTCAAGCGCTTTGCATATTTGCTTGAAATCACTCGTGTAAGGAGATGACTCAGCACATCAGCAAGATAGACCATGACCAATACTGAAGCCCTCACACTTTTAGACCGATTGCCATTTTCTAAGTCATTCACTGATCTACAAGAACTCATCGTCTGTCAGTCTTGGGAAGGAAAAAGCTATGAAGATATCGCAGAGGGGACTGGCTATGATGCGAACTATATTCGAGATGTGGGTGCTCAAGTTTGGAAGGTTTTCTCAGACGGATTGAACCAGCGGATTAATAAACGTAACTTTCAAGCCGTTGTGCGATCGTATTTGCAGCACGAGCCTTTAACCCCTCAACCCTTGATCTCGTCTCAAACCGTACAGTCAGACTGGGGCACTGCGATCGAACCGAGTTGCTTCTATGGTCGCACTCAAGAACTTGCTTGGCTTCATCAATCGATGAACAGCCAAATTATTGTAGTTCTAGGAATGGCAGGGATGGGTAAAACAACCCTGTCTGTAAAATTTGCACAGCAGATCGCTTCGCAATTTGAGTTTGCAATTTGGCGATCACTACACCACACCCCTCCAGTCAAAACACTACTCCTAGATTTACTTCAATTTCTTTCAGGACAAATCGTATCTCCTGAGTTGTCTGAGTGTGAACTGATTCAGCAACTGCTTGCCTGTTTGCAGCGATCGCGCTGTTTGATTCTATTAGACAATGTAGAAACAATTCTAGAAGATCCACAATATCGTGAACTATTACGAGGACTGGGTGAAACTCGACATCAAAGTTGTTTTATCTTGACCAGCCGCGAAATGCCGGGAGAATTGGAATTACTAGAAGGAGTACGATCGCTGTTCTTGCGGGGCTTGAGTGTGACTGAAGCAAAAGCATTACTTCACCATAAAGGAGAATTTCGTGCCTCTGAAGCAGATTGGTCTACTTTCATTCAATACTATGCGGGCAATCCTTTAGCACTCAAGATGGCTGCGTCTGGCATTGCAGAAACTTTCGATTCCGATATTTCTGAATTTCTTAGCTTTATTCAGAAGAGTCAGTATAGTTTTGAAGATCTCAATGATTTACTTGATCAACAGTTCGATAAATTATCAAATTTAGAACAAGAAGTTCTGTCTGTCTTAGCAACGCACCAAGTACCAATGGGCTTTGCGGAATTACAGGGGAAATTACTTTGCGCGATCTCACAACAAACCTTGCCGAATACTCTAAAGTCACTAAAAAGACGATCAATGCTAGAAAATAACTTAGGCACATTTAGCTTACAGCCTGATGTAATGGACTATGTTAGAGGATCTGCCAATTCTGAACGGAATCTCGGTAACTTCTGACTTTTTCTGACTGTGATCTCGTCATCGAACTGCTACCTTACAAGAGTAACGAATGCAAGGTTAATGTGATGTCGAATCCTCCAATCGACGATACAGCGGCGATCGCAGATCGGATTTACCAATGCTTTGAGCAAGGAGATCTCACAGGTGCGATCGTACATTTAGATGAAGCGATTCGGAACTATCCTGAGTACGCTTATTTTTATACGGAGCGAGCAGATTTTCGTGCTCGATTGGGCGACTGTCAGGGTGCAATCGAGGACTATACCTCTGCGATTCTGCTGAGTCCCAAAACCGCATTGTTCTATACCTGGCGAGGGCGGATGTATCGCAAAATGGGAGAAGAAGCGGCAGCGATCTCAGACTTTCTCAAAGCATCTACACTCCAATCAGGGAGCTAGGATGCTTCGATCGCACCAAGTTCTTTCAGCGTAAATTTCTGCGCCTCAGTTAGCCCAACTACATCCGTCACATTCATTCCTGCATATAGTCGCTCTGGAGTTAGCGTTTGAGTCCATTCGCCCGTTTGAACATTCCAGAGATGTAGCAGTTCATCATTGCCAGAACTGACTAACCATTGTCCATCTGGGCTAAAAGCAACAGACAAAACCCACTGACTATGTTTGTGTAGCACGCGCTGACAGTTCAGTGTTTGAAGATCCCAGAGCCGAACCGTATTGTCAACGCTGCCACTCGCAAGCCAACGACCATCAGAACTCAGTGCTAGAGAGGAAATCCAACCTTCATGCCCTGTGAGCGTGTGAAGACAGGTTCCGGTATGAATATCCCAAATCTTAATTGTGCGATCGGCAGATCCAGTAATGACTCGTTGCCCGTCAAGGCTAAACACGATCGCAAAAAGTTGAGTATGATGCCCTTCAAAGGTACAGACACACTCCCCAGTGCTAAGATCCCAGAGTTTAGCAGTACCATCGAGAGATGCACTTGCAATCAGGGATTCTGTGGGACTACAAGCAATGGAAAACACCCAATGCTGATGTCCAGTAAAAATCTGCAAACATTCTCCAGTCTGGATATCCCAAAGTCGAATCGTTTGATCCATGCTGCAACTCACAAACCAGCGATCGTTCCCGATAATTTGAGGAACTTCTGCTTGATGTCCGACAAACTCGCTGATCAAACTTCCGTCATCTAGGTTCCAGAGCTTGATGTGATTGTCTGCTGCTGTAATCAGACCTCGCTCGATACCTAAAGATTGCGCCATTGGTTGAGAAATCGGGTGCAGCGATCGTACCCATCCCGAATCGACAACCAGTTGTTGAACACACTGACTGCTTGGGAGTTGCCACAGTCGAATCATGCCATCTTGCCAAGCCCCTGCTAATAAGTAACCATCTTGAGTCGGCAAAAATTTGACTTCCCAGGATTCATTTCTATACCCTTGCCAAAGCTGGCGGCAAGCTCCAGTCGTCACATCCCAGAGCCGCACAGTTTGATCCATACTGCTTGTCGCGAGTAGCGTTCCATCCGAGCTAAAATCCACGCCATACACATGCGCCTTGAATCCTTCTAAGGTACGAATATACTGCCCAGTTTGTAATGACCAGAGTTTGACCGTCTGATCGTTGCTTACAGATGCGATCGTGCAATCATCGGGACTGATCACTGCATTCCAAACTTGATCACGATGTCCAGCGCAAGTGTGAAGACAGTCGCCCGTTTCCACTTGCCAAATCTTGACTAGATGATCAACTCCAGTGCTGACTAATGTTTTGCCATCCGAGCTAAAGTTAACGCTAAGAACTTGGTTTAAGTGCCCGCTCAATGTCCGAACACACTGTCCTGTCATTCTATCTAGTAGCATAATATGGTCACCATGAGCCGCAGCAATCATCGAGCTACAAGGACTAAAAGCACAGGAAAAAACATCAGCATCAGGATACTCAAGGACTTGTTGACATTGCCCTGTTTCAATGCTCCAGAAGCGAATGCTCCGATCTTCTCCACCACTGCTCATCAGAGTTTGTCCGTCTGGCGAGAAGACCACTCGACGAATCCACCAACCGCTATGACCAATAAGCGTATGAATACAGTCTCCCGTTTCGATCCTCCAGACTCGAATCGTTGCAGCAGCGGCAGCAGCAAGATATTTTCCGTCGGGGCTAACTGCGATGCTAGTAACCCAAGCCGCAATACGATCGAATACTTTTATCTGTTGTCCTGTTTGATAATTCCATATGGACACTGTGCCCTGAGTGTCTCCTGTAGCGAGATGAATGCCATCCGGCAGAAAAGCAGTACATATCACTCCGCCTAGGGATTCTGAGAAGCTCGATTTTTCTAAATTAGCGGCTTGAAAATTGACGCGATGTAAGGGAATTCTACGCAAATCAGCTTGCCAGACGAAAAGATGCGAAAAATCAAAATCAGTGAAATTAGTATTGAGCGATCGCATTAAATTAATCAGATTCCCAATGCTATAGGTTGGGACATCAACTAGCAGGGAGCGTAGGGTTGTAAAAATCTGTTTAAGAAAACGCTCTGGTGAAGATGTTTCTAGTTCTTCCTGAAAACGCTCCAAGATGGGAGATAACATGACTCGAATCTGGCTATTTCGCACATACTCTTTACTAGTTACTTTGAGCAGTGCATAGCGATGTAAAAAGTAATTAGAGAACGCACCTAGATCAATGTCTGAATTCCAGCTTGATAGCTCTGAAGCGAAGTGTTCAATGATTTTATCGGTGATGTATTCCATCACGACAGGCTGCTGTGTAAATTGCTTGCCTTGTGTTTCGATGAATGATTTTCGGACTAATGATTTTAGAGTTTCGGGTAAGCGTCGTTGAGATTGAGGAGAAATCAGATCAGTTTGGAGTTCTGCTAAATCGACAAACTCGCGATTAATTGCTAACCAGATCATCACTTCTTTTTCTAAGTCAGTGAGACGATCGAATTGACGATCGAGTAAATCCCGAATGTCATCAAAAACGAGCGTTTGAGTTTGCAGAAATTCCACAAATTTTGTCACATTACAATCGAATAGCTCCTCGATCGCACAAGCAACCATTTTCAATGCTAGAGGATTACCTGCATACTGATGAACAATCGCTTCCCAGTCGGTCGGAGTTGCTACAAAGTTTATTCTTTGCTGAAAAATGGATTGAGCTTGCACTGCATTGAGTCCGCGTAGCAGCAGCGATCGTACAGGCGCACGATTTCCTTCTAGAATTGCGACGATCGATGGCTTTTCTCGGCTGGTAAGCAGCAGACAACTTTGATGACGCATTTCACCAAGTTGCCTCAAGAGTTCGCTGTAGTCTTCATAGCCTGGACGCAGAATGGTTTCGGCATTATCTAGCACGATCAAGCAACGCGATCGCCGCAGATATTCCATCAGTTTTTGGATTAATGCTGGAACTTCTTGCGGCAGACTAGATTGAGTCTCCTGTTGCTTAGAAAGGAACTGAATCAGGTCAATGAGTAAGGTTGCTAAAGGAGGAGTATTTTGCAGCGATCGCCAAATTACATATTCAAACTTTGCCTGAGCGATTAACTGCTCAACCAGTCGGATCGAGAGTGCGCTTTTACCCATGCCGCCCATGCCAACTAGAGCAACGAGTCGGGCGTGATCCCTGACAATCCAGTATTGCAATTCTTCTAATTCCAGTTCTCGACCAAAGAAGCTGAAAACTTCGATCGCTTCACCCCAATCGACCTGAGTTGTAGTTTCGAGTTTGGTGATTGTCGGCAGGACTTCTGGTATCGGATGAGGTGAACGATTCGCTTGCTGACGCAGAACAGATTGCAGATTGTTTTTAGTAACTCTAGTTCCTAAATGTTGCGATAAAAGTTTCCAAAGCCTTGAGCCGACATCTTTTAAGTAATTTTCGTCATAGCTTGTTTCATCTGCCATTGCTGCATAACTTCTCCCTGCCCAACTTTGCCGAAAGACAAGTTCTTGCAGATCATTGAGGGAATGGGGTTTAAGCAGTATATCGAGAATCAATAGAGCATCATCATCTGTCATAGTACGACCAGTGATTCGATATTTATTATTCAATTGAAGTTTACCAGTCTTAATTTGTGATTTTGTATCCAAGCGATAGTAAGTTACATTTCTTGCCCAGACTTGTCGATTGATATTCACGTTTGACCAATCTAATTTATGCAGCAAAAAACCCTGATCTCTTCAGAAATCAGGGTTACAGGCAGTTCTGAGATTTTATTTTTGAAACGGGTTAATCAATTTACCTGAATTGGGTGGAGGCAGAGGCTTCCAATCTGGCTCAATCAGTCCCTCCGTCTTTCCTCCAGCAACCATGTCTAACTCCGAATCAGACAGTTCGGCATTTTGGCTGGCTGGAATCACGAGATAGAGCGTATCAGCAGATTCTTCTACAACCTTGATGTCGAAGAATTTGGGTAGCTTTGTTCCTAGCAATTGTTCGATCGTTGAGATCGGATGCTTGATCAAAGCTTGCTTGAAGGCAGGATCAGTCGATGCTTTTTCGATGATTTGGGTTTGTAGAGATTGGCGATCGATTTGGTCGTTCATACATAGCTCCTACTTTTTGAGATTGATCATTCAAACATTTCAGCTTCCCGTGAATTGGATCACAAGATTTTCGCCATTCACAGAGACTTGAGTAATCGTGCCGATTCCCAATTGATTCAGCTTGAGTTGAAGTGCATTCGTAACGTGATCGCGCAAAGCTCGATCATTTAATTTTGCCTTGATTTCAGATTCTACTTGGCTTGTCAGTTCGCTTTTGTACTGAAACAATCGATTGCAAATATCAATTCCAAAGACATTACAAGCTCCTGTTGCTTGAATGGAAGAATTGAAATCTGTAGAGGCAACGAGATAGGTCAAACGACCTTCAGAAACAACAGGTTTAACATAAATATCAAGCCGAGCATTATCGATTTGAGCATCTGGAATGCCGCTATCGCCCAATGTAGCAGTTCCAGTATGGAATCCTTTGATTTCTCGCCCAGTACTTTCAAAGGATAGGCTGAGCTTGAAGTGCGGATTCTGCCAAGTTACCTGAGATTGAGCGAGGTTCCAATCTTGCACATAAAATCGTCCAGTTCCTAAATCAGGGCAGAAAGTACCACAATCAAGATTGATTCGCTTCTCTGGTAAAGTAAATCGAGTTTCTGTACCTCCAAGTGCTTGGGATAGCTTGATGAAGGAATCATTCGGCTTGTGCCAGCTTTTACCATGTTTGGGACCGAAGTTGTTGAGATGCAATTCACTCCCCTGAATTAGATTGTTGACGATCGTAGTAAGCAGCGTGGTTGGGACAGTAATCGTTTTTGTGGATTGAGGCGTGACGATCGCAGTCGGTTCGCAGGTTGATTCGTTCCGATTGCAGACTGGGGCTGCGTGAGCATCAAATTGCGCCAAGAGTGTGATAAGTCCTACTAGACCGAGAGAGGCAAACTGAATGCAGCAATTCGTAAGCCGTTTAGAAGGAGAAATTTTAGACATTTGAGTTTTCCAGTGTTGAGAGTAGATTTGTTGCAAGAATTCAATTTCAAAGCTTTCTGGCTGTTTCAATCTAGTTTCCTGCTGATATCTACTAGATTAAAAAATAGAACGGAGGATGTCTGTACGAAAAAGTCTGACCTACATGAGCTTGATTGTGAGAGAAAGTAAGATTTAGTCAGATCTCTGAATTCGTCATGATTCTTTTACTACAGTCACGAGTCCTTCTCGAATCAACCGCCGAACTAAAACGAGCTTGCTCGACTCACTCAGAACATTTGGCAGCGATCGCAATGTAAACGAGTCAGTTTCAGCAATAAACTGCAAAACAGGTTCGCAGTAATCAGGGCAAAAGACTTCATTGCCTGGAAATTTAATGCTGACTTGAGTATCATGCTTCATCACATAGCAGAAAGCTCCTTGTGCCTTTTGTAGCTGTGTGTCTTGATCAATTTCGCATAAGTTCTGGTGGAATCGATCTCTGGGCAAAGGCGACATCGATTCTATAAACTTGTGAGCTAGAAGCGCGATCGCACGATTGACAGTGATATCTTCGATCGCAGTTCTCAAAAGACTGACAAATCGACATTCCAGTTCATATTCAGGTTGTGTCTGGGTCATGAATGAAATCGGAACAGCTTCTTGTAAGAGCGAATGGGGTAAATCGATTGCAGCAAAAGCGCTTGCTAGTAGATCCTTGCTACTAAAGGTATCCACTCCAATCGAGATGTGCATTGAATGAGAATCAGTCGTACAGACACTATGAACGTACTGTCGAGGAATATAGAGCAAATCTCCAGCTTCTAGATAAATATCTTGATCAGCCTTGAGGTCTGGATCGTTTACGACCGAATAGCTCTTATCGGCTAAGTCATAAAGCTTCCAGTGCTTAGAACCTTCAACTTGTAGAACAAAAATGTCATGCAAATCAAAATGAGGTGGAAATGCTTGAGAGTTTTTAGGCGAAAGATAGACATTTGCACCGACCGGACAAGTAAAGAACTGCTCTAGGTTTCGGCAAAATGTTGCTAAAGGCTCCCAATAGTTGTTCAGTCGGTTAAGAACGATCGTATCTCCCTGCGTATAAGCTCTAGAGAGTCGATAGAGCAGAGGAACCCCATAACTCTCGATTTCATTTGGGTTCATTCCTTCTAGTAGCTCGATCGAGAAGCCTCCTTTCTCTGCCTTTCCTAGCTTGATGTTGGGATATTTAATTCGATGATGTTTGAGTAATGTATCAACATCTCTCATCGAGATAGTTCCTGTATAGTAGTCTGAACGACTGCGTTTAATGATTAAAGGACGTTTTTCCCAGTATTGTGCAAGAAACGTTGTAAGACTGAGCGGAGCAATTAACTGCTCAAGATCGAATTCCAGTATTGTATTCATTTCATGATTTCTCCAGTAATTCTAAGTACTCTGCGATTTCTACTTCCAATTTCAGATTTTGGTCTGAAAAATTATCCTGCGGAGGTAGTTCGTCTAGAAAATGCTGTGCGAGAGGTGCGATCGCGGATTTAAGTTGAACTTGCTGTGGGAGTTTTCGGATGAGATTGATCAATTTCTCCTGCATCTCCACTGGAGAACTGAGCCAATTTATTGGCAGTGCTTCTGAGAATCCTGAATGGTCTTGAACAGATACGATCGCACTTTTCAGCAAATCGATTCCGGTAAACGGAAGAACGCCGATCGTCAGATGCACAGAAGATTCGCTAACCGTTTTTACGCCATGAACACATCCTGCCGGAACATAAAGCATATCTCCTGCTTCAAGGTAGATCTCCTGCTCTGGAGTCGGAAGAGGCTCATTTGCAGCAGGCTGCCAATATAGATCAGGAGTTACTGCTGTAGTGTTGTAAAGCTGCCATAGCTTTCCACCTTCAAGCTGCAAGACAAAGATCTCATCAAGATCATAGTGCGGTAAGCAAACGTTTGAGTCTTTATGCGTAAAAAATAAATGCGAACTAACTGGATGGGTGAAAAATCCAGCGATACTATGACATAGCTTTGCCATCTCTGGTAAGTATTGATGCAGTCGATGGCAAATAAAGGTATCACCCTGGATATAGTTACGGTAGAGGCGAAACAGATCAGGAACCCCATAGGACTCTAGCGAAGAAGTATTCATTCCCTCTAGCAAGTCGAGCCACTCAGCTCGGTTTGTGATGGGATTGATCAATGGATATTTCAATCGATGAAATTGCATGAGATGATCCAAATCTTGCAGTGAGAAAAGACTTGAATAGTAATCCTGAGTATGCCGTGCAATGTGTAACGTCTGCTTTTTCCAATACTCTTTGAGAAAAACAGAGGAAGAAATGGGATCAATCAATTGACCAAAATCAAAGGTGTGTATAGTCATTGTTTAATTACCTTGCAATCGAGAAGAACGACTCCGACACGATAGCGGTTTGCGCTGTTGGAACAATCGCGAGTAATCCTTCTTGAATCAAACGACGAACTAAAACAAGCTTGCTACGCTCACTCAATACATCAGGCAGAGCGCTGACTCGAAATTGTTCAGACTCAGCAATAAAGTGCAAAATTGGTTCAACTTGGGCAGGTGCAAACACTTGATTGCCAGGAAATTGAATTCCCACTTGAGCGCCTGACTTGAAAACTCGACACATCATCCCTTGACGCTTAACCACAGCTGAATTGAGTGTTAGTTCGTTTACTTGTTCTAGCTGAGCAAAATGACCATCCGCGAGAGGCTGCATCTGATCAATCAGGCGAGAAGTAAGATGTGCGATCGCAGATGTTGCATCACTCTGTACAAGCTGAGCTAACAGAGATGTGAGTTGAGCTTGAATCAGACTATCAGTATCCGATCGACGCAGAAAGCCCACAGGCAAGGACTGATAGAGTGAATGATCAGAAAGCTTTAAGGTGGAAATTGCACTAGCAATCAAATCACCCCACGTATAAACCTTTACATTAATGGCAAGATGTAGCGAAGATTGCTGACAGGACACAGTGTAATGTAAGTGCCTGCGGGGAATGTAGAGAAGATCTCCCGGTTGTAGCTCTACTTCTAGAGGGGCAGACTGTGCTTCAGGTGGTGGTTCGACTCGCCACACTTCAGACCCTTCAAGTTGAAGCATCAATACGGCATGAGGATGCGAATGGGGTGCAAAGCCTAGAGCATCTTGATGCACTGAGTAGGCAGTCGCACTGACTGGAGCATATAAAGTCTGCTCCAAGGTTCTACACAACTGCGCGATCGTACTAGAGTAGTCTTGGATTCGATCTAAGAAAAGAATCCCACCTGCCGCATATTTTTGATAGAGCCAATTGAGATCTGGAGTTCCATAGTCATGAATTGTCTGGGTTTTCATTCCTTCGCCATCGATTGAGAACCGCCCATCAGCTTGTCCTATCTGAACATTCGGATAGCGAGGATGAGAAAAGAGTAAAATCGATTCGATTTGTTCACTGGAGAATAGCTCAGAGTAGTCATACTGCTGATGTCTCTGAATTGCAAGTGGTTTTTGCTCCCAATATTCCTGAAAAAATTGAGCGAGCGAGATTGGCGCAAGTAATTGCTCAAGGTTTAAGTTAGACATTTTCTAGGCTCCTAGATGATTTAGCAATTCGGCTTGGTGAAACCAGCCACTGAACGCAAAGCGACTTTGTGCAAACATTCCTGAAGGACATTGAACAGGTAAGACTTCGTGAAAGTTACGGCTGACAAAAAGCAGTAATCGGTTATTGATCGGCTGAATGATACGATGTGAGTCTGAGGGAATAAGCGTACCTGCTTCAAGATGGCTATCGTAAAGTACAAATTCGCCGCCTGAGAAGGATTTCGGCTGTTGATGAAGGTAGTAAACGAACGTAATTTTCCGATCCGGTGCAACCGTATTGCGATCGCAATGTCGTTTTACATAGTCACCGTCATTCTGGGCAATCAGTTGAACGGTGATCTTAGAAGCTGAGAAGGGTTGAACTTTTAGCGCCGTAAATATCTCTGTCCAGACAGTTTCAATTCGGTTCAGCACCAAATTCGAGAACTGAGAAAAGGTTGGTGACGGTTGCATCGATAATGCTTTGCGCTTACTAGGATCATGTGTGGAAGTCGGTGCGGGAAGATAAGAAGCTTGATCCGCGATCGCATAGTCAAGAAATTGACGATTTTCCTCAACTGTTAGGAAGTCGTCAAAGCAAATATGATGAGACGGAATCAATGCTGAAGCTCTTGTGATTTGCTGAGTTTGCATATTGTGTGATTAGTTCCATAGGAGAACAGAGGGGATTGTTTCAGGATGAGCAAGGCGTAAGTGTGTATAACCAATTCCAGCTAAACCTTGAAAAAATCCAGGATGAAAAATCTGCTGACGAGGGCAAAGATAGAATCCATTGCGGTGTTCTGCTCGATCGTCAAATTCTGAAAGTACGATCGAGCTTAGAACAGGATTCGCCATCTCCAAGAATCGCGAATCCTGGCTCACCAAGAATATTTGTAGGAGTGCATAAGCAACCCCTGAACGACCGTAAGCAAATCCTGGTATACCTGACCAAGTTTGATAGTTATTCAATAGTGTCTCTCCACATTGAAGTGCCTGATGCATAGGTAAGGGAGCATCAGTCGCTTTGTGGAGTGCTAGAAGTCCAAGAATTGCCCCTGACAGACCACTGAGCAGACCAAACGTCGAGAGTTCAGGATTAATGTGACTGGATGCAAGTTGCGCGTATTCTAATAGGTCAGGACGATCGAGAAACTGACTTAACCGAGTTAGACTATAAATGTATCCGCCTAGCTCTGCATTTGTTGTGCGAATCCATTGATTATTAGGATGTTTGCTAGTGAAGTTTAATCGCTGACATAGCGGTTGTATGGTTGAGAGTGCAAGGTCTTGCCAGGTTGAATCACCCGTTAGCTTAGCTAAAGCACCCAGAAACAGTGCAATTCCACAACTTCCCTGAAACAAGCTATCATCGATCGGCTGAAGTTGAATTTTTTGGACTTCAACGAGAGTCGTTAAACCAATCCAGGTCGTGCTTCCATCTGAACCGTAGATTGCTTGCTGCTGGAATTGTTGAGCAATCTGAATTGCTGCATCTATTGCTTGAGCAGGCGTAAACGAGCGATCAGAGCAATGCGAAACATCTCTACTTTTATAATCTGGTTGAATTTGGTGAGCATAGATTGATCCTCTAATCCATTGAATCTGCTGATGCAAATCTTGCGGACTGAGTCGGTTAAGACGACTTTTAGCTGCTTCCGCTCCAGACCACTCGAAGTAAGACTGAACGATCGTAGAATTGTTGTACATGAGATGAGTTTGATCAGAACTGACCTGAAAATGAGGAATCTCAAGTTGTCCGATCGCATTTACTTCCGCATGAAGCACATTCCAAAATTTAGGTTTATCCACTTGAGCTAGAAAAGCTCGGCTGAGGATATCGAGTTCAATGCTCCGATCGATCCCACTGCGTAAAAATTCTGGCTGCAAAGAACGGTGGACGATCGATTCATAAATCCGATTCGATCGAAATAAAAACCGAACAGGATGTCGAGTCAGATTCATCCAGCGACTGTTCTGGGTTAGCAATTGATCCCGATGCTTGAGTAAGAAGTGATACATCTGCTGAAAGCCTTCGATCAAATCAGATTCATAGTCCTGAAGTGCAACAGGTTCACCATTCAAAGTTGGACGATGTTGATCCTCTTTGCAGGTTCCCCCCAAACTACTGCCATCGAAAGCTTGATGATCAACTTGAACTTTCCAAACAGGTAGAAATCCTGTCCGAATGACAGAGTTTTCGACAAAAATATGATGGGCTTGCATCTCAGCATCGGATAGCTCTCCTGAATTTGGAGCGCGAGCTAACTGAGGTTGGAGTAGTGTTTCAGTGTCAATGAGAACAGGATATTCGCCACAAGCGATCAGATTAGCACTATGGCAGTCAATTCCTGACAGCGCATAAACTAGACAGAGAAGCATTCCTGTACGCTGATAGTAGCGTTTTACCGCAGAGCGATCGCAACAGGGTAGATGCTCAACATATTCAATCCACCCACCTCGATCGTGATTCAAAATCTTGAGCGTTTTGAACTCTAGAGGCAATGACTGGCTTTGATTAAACCAGCATAGTAACTGTTCGTAGGCAAATTGAATGCCTAACGGACTGGATTTATAAACCAACTTCAGACCACTAGCAAAAGTGACGATCGCAATAAAGTTGCGCTGGCATCCAGAAGTTTCTCGCAGTTTCATCGCAACAATCTGTCCTAGTGGGCTTTTGTAGAGCGCTTTTAGGTGAGGAGTATCTTTTGCAAGATCCTGCAAGAATTTTGCAATTTGACTAACCCAAGTATCGATCAGATGTGCGATTAGACGTGCTAGAACACTATATTCCTGAAAGAGAGTTAGAAGGGTTTCATAGAGAGTTGAACAATCAGAGCGATTACAAATGACGCGATCGCAAACCATAGTTAAGCGCTCTACTAGACTCGATTCCAAGCTTTGATAAACAGGGTCAGACAAAAGAGAAATCAAATCTCCAACCTGATCATCTAGCTCTCGTCGAGCGACTTCAACTAGGAAGTCATAGATATCAGTTTGATTGTGGAATTGCGCGATCGCGAATATCTTCTCTAAAGTTAATGTCCATGCAGGAGGAGTTTGACCTTGCCAACGAACCGAACCTAACTTAGTACGCGTAGTACTAAGAGTTAAATCATCCCACATCAAACGCTTGTTAAATCGTTCTTGAAGCCCGATGACTTGTTGCCAGTGGGTTAGTCGTTCTTCGATTTCTTGCGATCGCGAATCGAGAGGTTGAAATTGGTCACTCAAGCGTTCGGAAAGCGTACTCGATCGCTCTAGAATCAATTGGACTTCTTTAGACAAGCTCATTTCATTCCCGCCTATGATTTGAAAGAAATGAGTGATGGAGAGATCACCTCTCCCACATCACTCAATCGAGCATTGAACTTAGGTCATGCAGACTAGCGTGCGATGATTGCACATTTGATCGTATCAATCTGTCTGACACTGGTTTTAGCAACTGCACCGCCTGCAATTGATTCCAAATCAGCATCAGAAAGCTCGCCTTGAGGCTGAGGATTCACGCTAACATTCTGTTGATCTTGAGGCTTTTGGTCTTTCTTGTCTTGAGACATGATCGTTCTCCTAATAGATTTGTTGTTAGTAAGTAGATGGGCAAGATTAAACGTAAGTTCGATACATCCTCTCGATCCGTTTTAATCTCGCCCCGGAATGGACTTCGGGATGAGATAGCTAACGTGCGATGATTGCACATTTGATCGTATCAATCTGTCTAACACTGGTCTTGGAAACTGCACCGCCTGCAATCGATTCCAAGTCAGCATCTGAAAGCTCACCTTGAGGCTGAGGATTCACGCTAACGTTCTGTTGGTCTTGAGGCTTTTGGTCTTTTTTGTCTTGAGACATGATTGTTCTCCTAAATAAGTAGTGTTTTCGATAGCTAAGCTGCATCAGCGTGTGTTCTTCGTCTGTGCTGCTTGGCTATGTTCCTAGATTAGACCTGCTTACTTGGGATGTCTGTACGAAAAAGTCATGCGTCTTTTCAGCCCCGATCGTCAGAAAGTCTGATTGCGAATTGTAAAAATGTAAGATTTAGTCAGATTTGGTCTGTACATCAGCGCAAAGGCTTGATCTACAAGGAATTTCACTCTATATCAGAACTAGAGATTCTACTCGCTGACTCGTTAAACAAACACATAGATAGGAGTGTTTGATCCAATGCTAAGCCACTTCAAGCTGGGCGCAAAATTTACGATCGTCTTATTTGCAGTCTTTCTCGTTGGCATCTGCATGAGCGGGTTAATGCTATCGAATGTGTTGCAGCAAAAAGCACAAGCGCAAATTGTTTCTAGAGGAACTGCGCTCATGCAAACGATGAATTCAGTTCGAGAATATACGAATGTGCAGGTTAGACCTGTGATTGAGGCAAACTTACAGCCGGATGAATTCTCACCCGAAACAGTTCCCTCTTATGCTGCTAGTAAAGTGTTTGAAATTCTCAAAAAGAATCCCGAATTTGCAGACCTAGACTACAGAGATGCACTGCCAAATCCAACCAACATCAAGCACTTGCCAGATTCGTTTGAAGCTACAATCGTTAATCGATTCGAGCAAGAGCCAACCACGCAAGAACTCTCTGGATATCGTCAAGTTCCAGGACAAGGATTGATGTTTTATACTGCTAAACCATTAAAGCTAAAGAAAGATAGTTGCTTGCGATGTCATAGCACACCAGCAGCAGCACCTAAAGCAATGTTAGCGATCTATGGAGACAAACATGGCTTTGATTGGAAGTTGAATTCGATCATTGGCGCACAGTTTGTCTATGTTCAGGCGGAGGAAGTTTTTCGCAATGCTCGTCAAGCGTTAGTCATGACTCTGGGGATCTTTGTGGGAACTTTTGCGATCGCCATTCTCTTAATCAATCTATTGCTAAAACCGACTGTTGTTTCTCCCATTCGCCAACTTGCAAAAATCTCTCAACGTCTGAGCGCAGGAACGACAGAAGATCAAACCGACCTAGATCCTCAGAAACTTGCTCAAGTAGCAAAACGTAGAGACGAATTAGGACAACTCGCAAAGCTATTTCAAACAATGGTGAGAGAAGTAATGGCACGAGAGCAACAACTTCGACAACAGATTAAAACTTTGCGTATTGAGATTGACGAGAAGCGTAGAGCGAAAGAAGTTGCAGAAATCACAGATAGCGATTACTTCCAAGAACTTCAGGAAAAAGCAAAAAACTTTAGAGATCAGCAATCTTAGGAGCTTACGATGTTCAAAAATCCTTTCGCTCGTGGAAATCCGTCCCGAATTGTTTCGATTCACTCGTTTCGAGGTGGTACTGGAAAATCGAATGTTACAGCGAATCTAGCAGCAACGATCGCTCGTCAAGGTCTACGAGTTGGCATTATCGACACAGATATTCAGTCTCCCGGAATTCATATTCTCTTTGGATTGAATGAGGATGAATTCAAATACACGCTCAATGACTATCTCTGGGGGCGCTGTCCGGTTGAGAAAGCTGCCTACGAAGTTACTTCAGTCCTTAAACAAAATGGTGTAGATGCCCATCGAGATAGTGCGATTTATTTGATTCCTTCTAGTATTAAAGTCGGTGAGATTTCTCGAATTTTGCGAGAAGGCTACAATGTTGGTCGCTTGAATGAGGGGCTGAAACAGATTGTACAGCGTCTCAAGCTTGACTATTTGATGATTGATACTCATCCTGGGCTGAACGAAGAAACGCTACTCTCCATTAGCATTTCAGATGTAATGGTGATTATTATGCGTCCCGATCGCCAAGATTTTCAGGGAACGGCTGTAACAGTCGATGTGGCTAGAAAACTCTCTGTGCCAAAGCTACTGATTACGGTAAATAAAGCATTGCCTGAGTTTGACTTTAAATCTCTGAAGCAACAGGTAGAAGACACCTATAAAACACCAGTGGCAGGCGTTCTACCTCTGTGTGAAGAGATGGTGCGCTTAGCAAGTAGCGATATTTTCTGTCTACGTTATCAAGATCATCCACTCACCCGCGAAGTGAATGGAATTGCAACCCGAATTACTCAATAAAAAGCGGAGCGAGGCAGTATGAGAGCAGTTTTATTATTGCTAGGTGAGTTTAGCGATCAAGATGTGGAATGGATGATCATTGCAGGTAACAGTGAAGCCGTAGAACCGGGAGAAATTTTGATTCGAGAAGGGGAGAAAGTCGATGCGCTGTATGTTGTTTTAACGGGGCAATTTACGGTTTCGATCTCTCAATCTGAGGCTGATCCGATGTCTCAGGTTTATGCGGCGCTAGAAGGAGAAGTACCACAGCGAGAACTCGCAAAGCTTTCTAATGGCGAAGTACTAGGCGAAATGGCATTTATGGATACTCGTCCCCATTCGACAACAATTCAAGCGGTCGAAAACTCGCTTGTTCTGATGATTCCGCGCCATAAATTGATGGCAAAACTGGCTCAGGACAGAGATTTCGCGGTTCGATTCTATCGAGCACTAGCAACTGTTTTGACAGATAAGCTTCGTGCTTCAGTCAGCCGTTTTCGCTATGGGAAAGGACAGTCTTTATCGGATTTGGTGGAATACGAAGATGAGCTAGATGCGAATACTTTGGAACACCTTTCACTAGCAGGTGCGAGATTTGATTGGTTGATGAAACAGGTTCATCAAGAAATTTAGGAATGTTGGAGCAATGACAGAACGTAGTATCTTTCGTCAAAAAGCATTAGATCGATTAGCTTCTCCTGAGCAACTTGATCAGTTGATGCGAATTTCTAGCCCTCGTGGGTGGATGGCAGTATTTTGTCTCGGTGGGTTTGTTGTTTTAGGATTGGGCTGGAGTATTTTGGGACGTTTACCGATCGCTGTTTCAGGTCAGGGTGTGATGATTCGTCCCGGAAGAGTGGTCGATCTACAAGCGACAGTGCCCGGACAGTTAATGACTTTAAACATTAAATCAGGGGATGAGATTCGCAAAGGTCAAGTTCTAGCAATCTTATCGCAATCTGAGTTAGAAAAAGAGCTTCAACAACAAAAAGCAAAGTTAGCAGAACTACTCTCTCACAACACCAGCGCAGCTTCTCTCCAATCGCAGCGAGTTGTCTTGGAACGACGCTCTTTGCAACAACGACGCAATATTTTAGTCCAACGAATTGGTCAAGCTGAAACAATGGCTCCTCGACTGCAATCGAAGGGGCTAGATGCGATCGCACAAAAACGCCGCAGCATTCAACAAAGCCTCAGTTCTGCAAGGCAACAATCTCCAGTCCTGCAATCTCGATTAGACCAGCGTAAAGCGCTTCAAAGCCAGGGTGCAATTTCCAAAGATACTGTTCTAGAAGCTGAACAACTTTACTTACAAAGTTTAGATAAAATTGCTGCTCTAGAAGCTCAAATCAAAGAATTGGATGTTCAGGAAACCAACACTGAGCAAACGTTTCAAGAGAACCTAACTACGATCGCAGATCTCAATACCCAACTCAAACAGCTTGATAATCAGGAGACAAATCTAGTTCAGCAAAATTTGGAAGTCAATCACGATCGCGCTCAACAAATCCAAGCAGTAAAAAGTGCGATCGCACAATTAGAACTCAAGCTGAAAAATACAACTCAGATTGTCAGCGAATACAATGGGCGTGTTTTGGAGGTTTCTGCGGCTCAAGGACAAATTATGGGGCAAGGCACTCGACTCGGCTCGATCGAGCAAAATGGTAGTCCAAAATTAGTCGCTCTCGTTTACTTTCCAGTTAAAGATGGCAAACGACTTAAACCTGGAATGAAACTACAAGTTACGCCTGATACGGTACAGAGAGAGCGGTTTGGCGGCATTGTTGGCACAATCAAAAGTATCTCGCCTTTTCCAATTACACCAGAGGGTGCAAACAATCGCTTAGGAAACTCAGCGTTAGTCAAACGACTTGCAGCGAGTGAACCTCAAATCGAAGTTATTGCAGAACTCGAATTCGATCGTTCAACGTTTAGCGGCTTTCGTTGGTCTTCTTCACAAGGACCACAGTTAGAGATGACTTCAGGAACAACCGCTTCTGTACGGGTCACTGTTGATGAACAAGCTCCGATCGCATTTGTTCTACCCTTCCTGAAATCTGTTACAGGTGTTTATTAAAGCGTGATATGAAACTCCAAAACCCTCTCAAGAAAACGACTTCTCGTGTTAGAACTCCGACTCTACTACAAATGGAGGCTGTTGAGTGTGGAGCAGCTTCACTCGGCATTATTCTCGGTTACTATGGTCGCAGTGTCCCTCTTACTGAACTACGAGTCGAATGTGGTGTATCACGAGATGGAAGTACAGCCTCGAACGTGCTGAAAGCAGCGAGAGGATATGGACTCGAAGCAAAAGGATTTAAAAAAGAACTAGAAGATCTCAAAACACTTCCCTGTCCCTATGTTGTTTTTTGGTGCTTTAATCACTTTCTAGTAGTAGAAGGCTTTGGACGAGACTGTGTTTACTTAAATGATCCTGCAACTGGATCTCGAAGCGTTTCACTGACAGAATTTGACGAAGGGTACACTGGGGTTGTGCTATTGATGCAACCGAGTGCAAAGTTCAAAAAAGGCGGAACTAAAAGAGAGTTTATCCCAAGCCTGATCAAACGGTTACGAGGTTCGCGGATTGCTCTAATCTATTGTATCATCACCGGATTTCTATTAGTTCTTCCAAATCTTGCGGTTTCCGTCGCAACTCAAGTTTTTGTTGATAATATTCTGATTCAAGGATTGCATGATTGGCTTCGTCCCTTTTTACTAGGACTTGCTATCATTGCAGTGATTAAAGGATTACTCACTTGGCTGCGATTTCTTTATCTACGACGCTTAAAGATCAAGCTATCAATGGGAATGTCTAGCCGTTTTCTCTGGCACATTCTTCACTTACCTGTAAGTTTCTATAGTCAAAGATTTTCTGGAGAGATTGCAAGTCGAGTTGCGATTAACGATCGAGTTGCGGATTTACTTTCAGGACAGTTAGCCACCACTTGTATTGATGCTGTGATGATTATCTTCTACGCCACTGTCATGTTTTGGTATGACGGATGGATGAGTACGATCGCAGTTCTTTTCGCGCTGACAAATCTTCTAGTTTTGCAATGGGTGTCTCGACAGCGCAAAGATGCCCATACTCGCTTACAGCAGGAATATGGCAAGATGACTGGGCTTGCAATTTCTGGTTTACAGAGCATGGAAACGCTCAAATCTTCTGGCTCAGAATCTGACTTTTTTGCACGTTGGGCAGGTTATCAAGCAAAAGCGATGAATGCTCAACAACAACTTGGACAGCAGAATCAAGCGTTAGGGGTACTTCCTTCAATGCTTTCTTCTTTGATGTCAATGATTCTGCTTGTTTTCGGAGGATTGCGCGTGATGGATGGGCATCTCAGCATTGGAATGTTGGTGGCATTTCAAAGTTTAGTGGGAAGCTTCCTGACTCCAGTAAATAGTTTGGTCACGTTAGGAAGTACGTTACAAGAGGTTGAGGGAGATCTCGATCGCTTAGATGATGTCCTACGAAATCCTGTTGATCCGATAGTTCATTCTACTCAGGCTCAAACCGATTCTTTACGACTACAAGGCTATATCGAACTGCGAAATATCACGTTTGGCTATAATCGCAATGCTCCAGCATTGATTGAGAATTTCAGCTTAAAAATTAAACCTGGTCAGCGAGTTGCACTGATTGGGGGCAGCGGTTCGGGTAAGTCTACGATCGCGAAACTCATCTGTGGACTATGCGAGGCGTGGGACGGTGAAATTCTCTTTGATGGACAACCGAGACAGCAATTACCAAGGTCGGTTCTAAGCCACTCGACCTCGTTCATTGAGCAAGAGATTTTTCTATTTGCAGGAACGATTCGAGACAATTTATCTTTGTGGGATTCGACTTTAAGCGATCGTAATCTCATCCAAGCCTGCAAGGATGCTGCAATTCATGATGTCATTCTTTCTAAGCCAGGAGGCTATGACAACGAATTACTAGAAGGCGGTGCAAATCTTAGTGGGGGACAGCGCCAACGCCTAGAAATTGCCCGCGCTCTAGTGAACAATCCATCGATCCTAGTCATGGATGAAGCAACCAGCGCATTAGACACAGAAACAGAAAGAATCATTGATCAGAACTTGCGATTGCGCGGTTGTACTTGTGTGATTGTGGCTCATCGCTTGAGTACGATTCGAGACTGTGATGAAATCATTGTGCTACATCGCGGCAAGGTTGTTCAGCGCGGCACACATGAGACATTACAGGCACAAGAAGGCATCTATACGAAATTATTGAGCAGTGAGGAGCAATAGTTATGATAGCCCTAACTTCCAAGGAGTCTCGGCATCAGTTTAACAGCAACGCAGCACTACTGTTAAACGATCCACAATGGGTTTGGATACTTCAATCTGGCGCGATCGCGCTTTTTGCTGTCACACTAGTTGAGGGCAAGCCAGAAGGTACTCGTCGATATCTATTCAGCCTCAAACCCAATGAGCTACTTTTTACAGTTCCTCCAAGCTCTGATAACCAAGCGGTATTAGTTGTTTTTATCGAAGACAGCGAAGTTTTAGAGATTCCAACGACTAAGTTTATTCAGCAAGTGATTCAAGGCGATCATCGTGCAGTTGCCTATCTCAAAGGCTGGATTCAATCTCTATGTTCTACGCTCACGCCAGAAACGCCTAAACCACTCTATCACGAGACGATTTTGCCTTCTGTTTCATCGTATTTACTCGATCGAGGAACTTCTATCCAACCTGCTTCAGATACGATCACATGGATTCAAGTCAAGGGTCGAGCAAAATGGCTCGATTCGCCTGCCTTAACGCTTCATTTAGGGTGTGGGTATGTTCCCATCAGCGATCAGATTTGGTTAGAAGCAGAAGGCACTTTAGAACTGGTTTCAGCAACCGTTTTAGATTCTTCTGAGATCCTTTCAGGACTGACACAGCTTCAAACATACTGCTTGCGCTATATCAACTGGATGGAGCAGCGCTCTCTAGAAGAAGAACTAAAACGCTTTCAAGCTAGGGAACAACTTAATCAGCAAGTCACCTCCGACGCATTAGCAGAATTAGCATCCGTTCTGAATCGTCGCTCTCGTCAATTTATCAATCACAGTGTTCCACTACTAGCAGCAGCAGGCGCAGTTGGTCACGCTTTAGGGATTGAAATCCGTCCACCTGCTCGGTCTGAAGATTTATCTCGCCTCAAAGATTCGCTTGATGCGATCGCGCGAGCTTCCAAAGTCCGCACCCGACAAGTCTCACTCACAGGCAAATGGTGGAATCAGGATTGTGGCGCATTATTAGCTTACACCTCAGAAAACCAAAACCCAGTTGCTTTACTTCCAATTGCAGCAAATCGCTATGAATTGCTCGACCCAGCTCAACAAGTTCGCATTCCTATCAATGCGAAAATAGCACAAGAATTACACCCAGAAGCCTATACGTTCTATCGATCTCTGCCTCAAACTGCAATGAGTGCGATCGCGCTTCTAAAATTCGGGATGCACGATCGCACTGCTGATCTTGTAACTGTGCTTTTAGCGGGAATTGGAGTTGCTTTTTTAGGAATGTTAGTCCCTCAAGCGACTGCAATTGTAATGGATCAAGCCATTCCTGATGCCAATCGTACCTTGCTCTTTCAAATCGGAATTGGCTTATTTGCAGCAACCTGTGGAAGTACGATTTTCAAGCTGGTACAAGGCATCGCACTGCTGAGAACTGAAGCGTTTGCTGACGCATCAACTCAAGCTGCGGTTTGGGATCGCTTACTGACGCTAGACATTCCATTCTTTCGATCGTATTCAACAGGAGATCTAGAAAATCGAGTCTCTGCGATTAGTCGAATTCGGCGGACAATCAGTGGTACTACGATGTCTACTTTATTAAGTAGTCTCTTTGCCTTAATCAATTTGGGATTGCTTTTCTATTACAGTGTGCCATTAGCGTTGATAGCATTAGTTTCAGTGAGTGTGACGATTACAATTACAATCTCCTCTGGGCTAATAACGCTTCGGAAAGTTTGTCCGCTAGAAGCGCTCAAAGGCGAAATTCGAGGCACAACTGTACAACTGATCTCAGGAATTACAAAACTTCGAGTAGCTCAAGCAGAAACTCGTGCTTTTGCTCATTGGAGCCGCTTCTATGCTAAGCAGCAGAAACTTTCGCTCAGTACAGAACAAATTGAAAACGGAGTCGCTGTCTTTAATGACTTAATTCCACTCTTTAGCTCAATGTTGATTTTTGCTGTCGCGATGATGTCGATTCAAACTGCATCAGGACTTTCGATCGGAACGTTTCTCGCCTTTAATGCAGCCTTCGGAAGTTTTATCTCTGGAGCAACGGCACTGAGTAATTCATTGATTGATATTTTGTCGATCGTTGCTTTATGGGAGCAGGCGAAACCGATTCTCCATGCAATGCCTGAAGTCGATGAGCAAAAAGCCGATCCGGGTAGAATCTCTGGCAAGGTCAATGTCGATCGTGTGACCTTTCGCTATGGGCAAGACGGACCGATTACTCTAGATCAAGTCAGTGTGCAGGCAGAACCTGGAGAATTTATTGCGATCGTCGGTCCTTCTGGTAGCGGCAAATCCACCTTACTCCGATTACTTCTGGGGTTCGAGACTCCAGAAGCGGGTGAAGTCTACTATGACCATCAAGCCTTGTGTGGATTAGATGTGAATGCAGTCCGTCGCCAACTAGGTGTAGTACTGCAAAAGAGTCAGGTCCTCTCAGCATCAATATTTGAGAATATTTCTGGCGGCGCGCTCATTACCTTAGATGAAGCTTGGGCAGCGGCTCGTTGTGCTGGACTGGTGCAGGATATTGAAGCGATGCCAATGGGAATGCACACCGTTATCAGTGAGGGAGGAACCAACCTTTCTGGAGGGCAAAAACAGCGATTACTGATTGCTCGTGCCTTAGCTCTGAAACCGAAAATCTTACTATTCGATGAAGCGACCAGTGCGTTGGATAATCAAACTCAAGCCACTGTGAGTGAAAGCTTAGAACGATTAAATGTGACGCGAATTGTGATTGCTCATCGATTGAGTACCATTCGCAATGCCGATCGAATTTACGTCATCGAAGCAGGACGAGTTGTCGAACAAGGAAGCTTTGAGCAACTGGCAAAAGCGGATGGGCTATTCGCAAAACTGATTGCACGGCAAATTGCTTAGGGGTAGTGCTATTTAGGAAAGGATAGAGAAAAGATGCTGATTCTGTGCGACCAACGATGATCGCTGTTCGTTGTAGTGGTGAATGAAGTTCCAGATCGCACGGATGTGATTGTCAACTTTCTTCGAGAACGACAAGGTTTTGCGCGCTAATCGAGACTGTCCCCACGAGATACGCAACGAGTGCATTAGAAAGACTCAGAACGCTTGTCAGATAGGCAGTTGAGGAACTCAATCAACTTTGGCGACACGCCAAAAATCTCAACAGAAATCTGGAGTGTACCGGATTGGATGGCATTGCGTTTCAATCGTTCTGCCCAAGCGAGTCGTCGATGAGCACGTTGGCTGCGAGTCAGGTAAGAGATCGCGGATTCGACGGATTGAGTTGCTGAATGGCTCTGTTCAATTCGAGTTTGGTGTCGTCTCAGATGTTGCCGAATCTCTCGCCGCTATGCCGCGATTCTGAAGCTCGGTCAGCTATTGTGCGACGATTACCGGAACTTGTCCACTTTTGGTGAAGCAAGCGAGCTAGACACTGTGGTATCTGATTGTTGTCAGTCTACTTGAAGGTTCGTAGCAACTTCTTATGATAGGCTTACCAGATAGCTCAATTTGCTACTAGAAACCGTCGCCTCAGCAGTTCGATTCCAGCCCGACCATACATTTGCCGCTTCAGAAGCTTTAATCGATTGATTTGCCCTTCTACTTGACCATTGCTCACACTAAGCTTCATTGCGGCTTGAACTGCAGCAAAGTCCTCCTTCAAACCATTGGCAAAGTTGACAAAAGCAGCAATTTGGCTGTGTAATGCCTGGTCTAGCCATGCCTCAAAGTGCTCCGGTTGTTGCTCCCGAACTAATCGAGCAAACGATTGAGCTAAATCAATGGCCAGAGCAAACTGAGGAGAGGACTGTAAAGCATTAAGCAATTGCTGTTCTCTTAGAGTTTCAGGCTCAGTTTTGCGTAAAACTAACCAAGTGGCTCGATTCGCACTCAAAGGTGGATGCCAAGCAGTTGGCGGTGGGGCATTCATTAATGGCAAAGCAGGTAAAGATAGTGCTGTTGGTTCTTTGCTGGGTTCTTCGCTTGCTCACCACTTCAAGTACCGTCTCAACGTTCGGTCACTGCCTTTGTACCCTTGAGCTTGAAGTTCCGCCAACAGCCCGACGCATCGATGACCTAGTGTACAGCGTTGCAGTATATAGTCTCGATAAGGACTTGCTAGGTTCTGACCATAATCAGCCCGACGTTGATGCTCAACGTGTTTCGGTTTATTGAGGTCGCGCTGTACGGTTCGGATACTCATCTCGGTATATCGAGCAATCGCTTCAGTTGACCATTCTTGCTCAAAAAGTTGCCAAACCACATGATGTAACGCGCGACGACGTTGATAGTATGTCTTCATGGGTACATCCAAGCGCTCTAACACTGTGGATAAGGGTTCGACAGTCTCAATAGATTCTCCTTGATTGCGGCTTCGTTCAAGCTCCTCACGATTCTGATGATCTGTATGAGTAGACGTAATGTGTCGCAAGTCACTGTTGTGGCTCCTAAAAACTTGCTCTAACACCTCAGCCAAGTTATGAATCAGGTGAAAGCGGTCTGCAACTTGAATCGCATTCGGCGCACCTTGACTCATCCCGCTTTTGTACACCGGGGAACGGTCACGGGACAGGACTTCAACTCCAGGGTGCTGTCTCAGCCATTCTGCAAGCAGGCTCGCATCCCGCCCTTTGAGTAGCGCAATCGGCTTTCGTGCGTCTAAATCCACTAAAATCGTTCCGTAACTCAAGCGCTTACGAAAAGCAAAATCATCCACTCCTAAAGTTTTGGGAACTTCGTAAGCAGGCAGTGGCTGTCTGAACAGCAATCTCAGCAAGGTATTTCGGCTCACACCACAATGTATCTTTTTACTCAATTTTGTGCCTGCTGCACCCCCTAAACGCTGCGCAATCTCATACAACTGTTCGGCTAAACGCTGCGTTCGTCTTGCCCAGGGTTCCATAACATCGGGAAGACGCTCAGTAAAAATTCGCCGCTCACAGCGAGAATTCCGACAAAAGAACTTTCGCACTGTTATTTTAATTCCAATGCGGTAGTCTGCCCATGCCAAATCAGCCAGTATCCGACGATAGCGACTATGAACTTGATTGGCTCGCTGTTCACATAATGGGCAAGGATTACTAGATTGTGTTGAACAGACGAAAATAGTAATAACGTGCTGGTCGCGATCTACCTGGTAGTCTTGAAGCTGTGGATGTTCTCGATTAGGTAATAGTTCGTTGAAGAGTTCCACATTCAAATGGAAAAAGCTGTTATTCCATTTTGACATCTAATTCACCAAAAGTGGACAAGTTCCGGTAGTTGACGCGGCATAGACGACGGCGCTCGGTGCTTCCATTCCTAAATTAATGCCGATGATGCAACGAGAATGTGTATCCACGATCGTCGTTAGCCACGGTCGTCCTAACACTTCTCCCATTTGATCCACAACCAATAAGTCCGCCCGCGTGTGGTCACATTGCCACACTTGATTACTTTCTTTGACTTCGACTTCTAAGCCTTCACGGGTTTTCAGGAGCAAGGTTTCGCCACTCCAGCCAATGGAACGGGAGCGCGAGCGCTCCTCTTGTCGATCCATCTCACTTTGCAGAACGCGATACACACTCGCTCGGCTCGATGGATGACTATCGCCGATTTCTAATGCCCGTGCTGCCACTCGAACGGCAACTTGGGCACGGCTCATTCTGCGTCCACCCCGATTCCCAGCCCGATACGTTTCCAGAATGTAATCGCTCCAATCTTCGTCGAGTCGCCGCTCTCCCCGATCCGATCGCTCTTGTCGCACAACGCCATCGACTCCTTTGGTTTGCCACGCTTTCATCAAAAGCTGCACGTTTCGCACCGTCATGTTCAATTGCTGGGCAACCTCTTGCTGAAGCGCGAGATAAGTTGGGCGATCCGGCGCATTTGCCAACCGCTGCATCGATTTGACGCGCTCTTGCTCAGCGAGCGTCAACGACCGCGATCGCACTTTGACGCCTGCGTTGTCTGGAACGGGTACTGGCTCAGCTTCCTCGATCGTCATGCCCTACTGCTGCGAAATTTAATCTGAGATTCGACGCTGTTACTCTACACCCGTCCAAGGTCGCTTCTGTTCTCGCTTTACACAATTTCTCCGTTCGTAACTTTCCGCAAAAAACGTAATTTGATCTGAGACAACCTATTCCAGAAATTTACGAAAAATAATTTGAGACGCGCTCGATCTCCATCCTAAATTGTACTACTCTTGCCTCAAAGCTAGCCGTAGCAATCGTTTCAGCGTTTCAAGCGCGAAATTTAATCTTAGACAAAAAGAAAAATAATTTGAAACTCGACACCACTCGTAGTGGTTGCTTCTAGAGAACATCCGCTCACTCAGCGACAAAAGCTTTCACTTAAAGATCTTGCTGAGTCAACGCTCATTATGCGTGAGCAAGATTCGGCGACTCGCACAGCCGTGGAAAAACTGTATGGACAACATCAGATCCCGCTGTCAGTGAAATTAGAAATGAGCAGTATTGAAGCAATTAAACAGAGTGTTGCACAAGGATTTGGGCTTTCTGTGCTCTCGCTGCACAGCTTTACTGAGGCTGAATGGGTATCGGAGTTTGCCGCACTGAACGTTGAACATTTCCCGCTTCATCAACAATGGTACCTCATCTTCCCTAGGGAGAGAGTTCTCTCAACAATCGCAAAGATATTTATCGACTTTGTACTTCAAGAAAGCTCGCAGTATTGCCAAAGTTATCAGAGCGCTAGTGACTGAACATTGTTCAATATTGTTTTGAGTAGAGTGATGATTGAAATGACTGAGCCTGTGGTGAATCTGGCACAAAACGTGACGCAATTTATTCAGATAGATGAAACAATTGCTATCTGCTCAGTAGTCAAGTCAAGCAAAGCTTTATGTCTAGCTGTGCAAGACGAGTGAGGGCATTACTTTAACAAATCAGACCTGGATTTTTGCCTGCTTTGCCGGTGCTGCAAATTGCAAGGGCAATGATCGTCAGAATCTGGATCAGAAGTGCTGATCGTTGCCCTTGCAATCACATGTCCTCTTCAAATGCAGGAGAAGTCCTGATGATGCAAATTCTAATCGCGGAAGATGAACCTAGGATCGCAGCTTTTATTGAGAAAGGCTTGAGAGCGAATGGATTTACCACTGCGATCACGACTACAGGGAGTGAAACGTTTAGTATGGTGATGAGCGGTGAGTTCGATCTGTTAATTCTAGATTTAGGATTGCCTGAAAAAGATGGCTTAGAAGTGTTAGAAGAACTGCGAGGGCAGGGGGCTAATCTCCCGATCGTTATTCTCACCGCACGGGATGACATTCGAGATAAATTGGCGGGGCTAGAAGGTGGGGCAGATGACTATATGACAAAACCGTTCCGGTTTGAGGAATTGTTAGCGAGGGTAAAGCTGCGATTACGTAGACAAGTACGTGCTTCTACTCAGGAAGAGACAATCCTCAGTGCAGGCGAGGTGGTCCTGAATTTGCAGACTCGGAAAGCACAGGTAGGCGATACAGTTGTTGAGCTGCCCAACCGCGAGTTTATCCTTGCAGAAATGTTTTTTCGTCATCCCGGACAGGTGTTGAGTCGTCAACACCTGCTTGATCGGGTTTGGGGCTACGACTATGATCCCAGATCGAATGTTGTGGATGTATATGTCGGATACTTGAGAAAAAAATTGGGCAGAACTTTATTTGAAGCCGTTCGTGGAATGGGATATCGATTACGAGGATGAGCAGCTGCTCATCTGAACTTCATGCAGTTTTTATCTAAAGTGCCAGTATGATGCAGACAGCCTTAAGCATGGATGATTTTATTGTTAATATTTCCTGTCAAAACTGTCTTAATGCTCAGGTACCACATCATACTTTAGAATCAGTCTTAATCTTTGGGCTGAGTCATTATTTTATAAGCCATGTGTCAGATCCTAATTGCTGAAGATGAAGAGCGTTTAGCAGCATTTATTGAGAAAGGGTTAAGGAAAAAAGGATTTATGACTGCGATCGCGGAAGATGGAAAACAAGCAATCGCGCTCGCGCAATCTCAGCAGATCGATTTGCTGCTGCTAGACTTAGGGTTGCCGCTTCTCGATGGACTCTCTGTTTTGCGAGAACTTCGACGCAACGGAAAGCAGTTTCCGATCATTGTTGTGACTGCACAGGCTGATGAGAAACAAGCCGCGCTCAAGGCTGGAGCAAATGAGTTCGTAACAAAACCATTTCGCTTCAATGCGCTACTCAGTGTTGTTCAATCCCTCCTCGACGTGGAAAATTGAGACCGCGTTTCTGACTGAGGGTTCAGAAAACTTTCATGAGAAACTTCTCATTGATCTTTCATGCAACCCTCATCAAAAGGTGAGAACCTTAGAGTCAAGGTAACAGATGCAGTCATGAACTGTGAGATGGCTCTAAGTTTTCTTAAGGGAGATTTCCAATGAAAGTTTGTGTCATCGGAACCGGATACGTTGGATTAGTTACAGGAGTTTGTCTTGCACATATCGGTCATGATGTTATGTGCATTGATAATAATGCTGCCAAAATAGAACAGATGCAGGCAGAGATTGCTCCTATTTTTGAACCTGGACTCGAAGAAATTATGCGATCGGCAATGAAAGCAGGGCGATTGCAGTTTTCTACGGATTTAGGTCAAGGCGTCACGCATGGCGAGATTCTGTTTATTGCAGTGGGAACGCCTGCGCTACCCAATGGAGAGAGCGATACTCGTTTTGTAGAAGCTGTAGCGAGAGGCATTGGTCAACATCTCAATGGCGGCTACAAAGTGATCGTGAACAAGTCTACCGTTCCGATCGGGTCTGGAGATTGGGTACGTCGGATTGTTCTAGATGGCGTTGCAGAACGGCAGCAGCAAATTACAGGATTTGATGTGGTGAGCAATCCTGAGTTTTTGAGAGAAGGGTCAGCCGTTTACGATACATTTAATCCCGATCGCATTGTTTTGGGAAGTGATAGCAAAAGAGCGATCGCACGAATGCAGTCTCTCTATCAACCACTCCTCGATCGTACCTTTGCCCAAGATCAAACTCTGCCGCCTGTTCCCGTGGTCGTTACAGATCTGACCTCAGCCGAGATGATCAAATATGCAGCGAATGCGTTCTTAGCGACTAAGATTAGCTTTATTAATGAGGTTGCGAATATCTGTGATCGCGTGGGTGCAGATGTCACTCAAGTTGCTCACGGTATTGGGTTAGATTCGCGAATTGGGAATAAGTTTTTGCAGGCTGGAATGGGTTGGGGCGGTTCTTGTTTCCCGAAAGATGTCTCCGCGCTGATTCATACTGCCAATGACTACGGATACAAGACGGAACTGCTGAATGCTGCGGTTAAGACGAACCAAACTCAGAAATTGCTTGCCGTTGAAAAACTGCAACAAGTTCTAAAAATTCTCAAAGGTAAAACCATTGGATTGTTGGGGTTAACCTTCAAGCCTAATACTGATGATCTACGAGATGCACCTGCTCTGGAACTGATCGAAGCCTTAACTCGTCTCGGTGCCAAAGTAAAAGCTTACGATCCAATTGTGACGGAACTCGATCACGTTCAACTTGCTGAAACGCCTGAGCAACTCGCAGAAGGATGTGATGCGATCGTGCTTGTCACCGACTGGAAAGAATTTCGTGATTTGGACTATACTGCGCTGGCGCATCGGATGGAGTTCGCGCTGATGATTGATGGACGCAACTTCTTAGATCCAGATCAATTAACTGAGGCAGGTTTTACGTATGTGGGCATTGGTCGCCCCAATCATAGCTTCTTGAAGCCAAAGGTTGTTACACCTCAAGTTCAGATAACAGCCGCTTAACCACTGACAGAAGGTTGGTCATCTTTTCCGCTTTGACCCTTCACCCCACTCTTTCTTTATGAGATTGCTGGTTTACTCCCACGACACTTTTGGGCTTGGCAACATTCGTCGAATGCTCATCATCTGCGAATCTTTACTCCAAACCATTCCCAATCTATCTATCTTGCTATTGTCGGGGTCTCCGATGATGCAAGGGTTTAGAATCCCCAAGAACTTAGATTACATCAAACTGCCTTGTCTGAATCGCGGTACAACGGGCAAGCTATCGACCAAGTTTTTAGGCATGGATGCAGATGAAGTCATCAAGCTCAGATCGAAACTCATTTGCTCCGCTGCGGTCAGTTTCAAGCCGGATATGGTTTTGGTTGATAAGAAGCCCTACGGCATTCAAAATGAACTGATGCCCACGCTCAATTATTTGAAAACAATTCAACCAGAGACGAAATGGGTTCTGCTGTTGCGGGACATTCTAGACGCACCAGAAGTAACGATCGCAGAATGGCAAAAGTCTGGGTTCCATCAGACCGTTGAAGTGTTCTACGATCGCTTATTGATTGTTGGAACGCCCGAAGTCTTTGATTTCTGCAAAGCCTATCAACTCCCGTCCAACATTGCCTATAAAACTAGATATTGCGGTTATTTAGGTCGTCCGCAGGGACTTAAAACGGTTTCCGAAGTTCGCCAAGAATTGAAACTGAACGATGACCCTCTCGTTGTGGTGACTCCGGGCGGCGGAGAAGATGGCTATCCGATCGTTGATGCCTTCTTGAAAGGGCTGCCTGCTGAATTCAAAAGTTTAGTCATTTGCGGACCCGAAATGCCCACGCAGCAGAGACAGGCACTTTATCAAACCGCAGCAACCTTACCAAAAGTCGAGATGCGTGAGTTCAGCAATGATTTGATGAGTTATTTAGCCGCAGCCGATGTCGTCGTTTCGATGGGAGGCTATAACACAGTTTGTGAAGTGCTTTCTGCCGGTAAACGAGCGGTGATTGTTCCCAGAATCAAGCCTTCTCAGGAACAGATTATGCGAACAACTTGCATGGCAAAATTTGGGTTCTTTAGCATGGTTGAACCGGATCACCTGACACCAGAGAAGCTATCTCAAGCGATTCAAGACCAGATGAAACGGGCGACTCAACCACTGCCTACGATCGATTTCAATGGCTTATCGAGAATTGCTCACCATCTTTCGAGCTTGATGAAAGAGCCGCCCAGAGATCCAGTTGAGTGGAAAGTTTGCGCTGTTCGGTAGTGTAGTAAAGAGGAAGTTCTGATGAAGCGATTGATGTTCTATTGCCAACACATTCTTGGGATGGGTCACCTTGTCCGCAGCATGGAAATTGTACGAGGGTTAGTTCCTGATTTCCAGGTTTGTTTTATCAACGGTGGAGAAATCGTTGAAGGATTTGAGGTTCCGAGCACGGTAGAAGTCGTTAATTTACCTGCGATCAAAACAGATTCCGAATTTCAAGAGTTGCAGGTTGTGGACTTGAACTACACCTTGGAGGAAGTGCAGGAGATGCGCCGCGCAGAACTGCTCCGAGTCTTCGATTGCTTTCAGCCTGATGTGTTTATGGTTGAACTCTTTCCGTTTGGCAGAAGACGATTCTCGTTTGAGTTGATTCCGTTACTAGAGCGGGCTAAAACTCGCGGAACAAAAGTAGTTTGTAGCCTGAGAGATATTGTCGTGACGAAGAGCGATCGCACTAAGCACGAGGAGAAAGTCTGCAAGCTAATGAATCAGTATTTCGATTTGCTGCTAGTGCATGGCGATCCACAGTTCCAGCCCCTCGAAGAAACGTTCTCTAGAGTAGAAGATCTCAGTTGCGAGGTTCAGTTTACAGGATATGTCGTTCAATCTCAGCCGGAAACGGTTGCAGATTGCTCCAGCCTCAATCTTGGTAGACCTTTAATCTTGGTGAGTGTTGGGGGTGGGCGATTTGGGCATGAATTGCTCGATTGTGTCGTCGAAGCTGCTCCTATTCTGAAGCATCAAATCCCTCACCAGATTCAAATGTTCACAGGTCCTTTTATGCCCGATTGGAAGCTATTAGAACTGCAATCTAATGCAGCAACTTACCCAAATATTAACGTCGATCGCTATACGCCCAATCTATTGAGCTATATGCGACGAGCAGATTTATCCATCAGTATGTCCGGTTATAACACAACGATGAATGTACTGACGACAGGGGTGAGAGCGATGTTGCTTCCCTTTACTGGAAATGACGATCAGGAACAACGTATTCGCGCCCAGAAATTGACAAACCTCGGTGTCGTTGAAATGATTCGACCTGAAGATCTAGAACCGAATCGTTTCGCTAGAAAAGTCATCACCTATCTCCAACAACAACCGAATCGATCTCAGTTCGATTGTGCAGGCGTTGAGAAAACTGCAACGCAATTAAAACAATTTCTGAATCAACAAAACAGTGCAGAGGTAGTGAAAGCATGAAAGTCTGTATTACAACGTTAGAGTTTCCCCCGGATGTCGGCGGTGTGGGTGAATCTGTGCATCGAATTTCTAAGATGCTACTCACAGGAGGGTATGAGGTTCACGTCGCAGTGTTCCGTGCCAGCCATCGAACAACCAAAGATGGCAGCCGAAGGCGAGCAAGTTGTACTTCTACACTGCAAGATGGGATTCATGTTCACCGCATTCAGAACGCAGTACGAGGTGATGTCGTAGAGATTCAGGATTTCTACAGCGATGTTTATTTCTACCTGAAGCAACTTCATCAAAAACATCACTTTGACTTGTTCCACACCTTTTTCATGACGGAAACGGGCTATGTCACAACCATGCTGGCGCGGGAACAGAATGTTCCGATTATCAATAGTGTGCGCGGCAGTGACTTACACAAGCATATTCTCAGCGCCAAGTACCATGCTCCACTCAGTTGGGTGCTAGAGAATGCGGCTTGGAATACCTTTGTCAGTCGTGACCTAAAGCGCCGAGGAGAAGTCATTGCACCTAGTATTGCACACAAGTCTTCGGCATTTTGGAATTCGATTGTTCCAGTAGAGTTTACGCATCTACCAACTCCCACTTTAGCCTCTGAACTATCAGGCGTTGTGATTGGTTCAGTCGGGCGGTTACGCGACAAGAAAGGTATTGAATTTTTATTAGATGCCTGCGAACAAATCAGCTCCGAAGTGAATTTCACGCTGTTGTTGATTGGGGATTTTATCGATAAAGAGCGAGCGTATTGGGAGCAAGAGCTACAACGATCGGAACTGGGCGATCGCTTAAAAATCACAGGTATTATCAGCCGCCAAGAAGCGCTTGCTTACCTCCCACTCTTAGATATCTACGCCATTCCTTCACTCAATGATGGCTGTCCGAATGCGCTCCTCGAAGCGATGTGTGCCGGGTGTCCGATTATCGGAAGTAATGTTGATGCGATCGGAGAAATCCTAGAGCATCACGTCAATGGAGTCGTCGTTAATCCTGGCGATACCGAAGCACTTGCCAACGCAATTCGATATCTTGCTGACAAACCAGACCTGAGAAAAACGCTTGGAAAAGCAGCTCAACAAACCGCGATCGAAAAACTTGCACCAGAAGTGGAGTATCACAATTGGATGCAGGTTTATCACAATGTACTGGATCATAAAAACAGTACTTCCTCTCTAAAAATCAATGTTCAAGATCTAGCACTGCAACTCTGAATTTAGGAGTTTCATCATGACACCCCCTAGAGTTACCCTCATTGTTTCCCCTCGCGAACGCTTTAGCTACACGCGCCAATCTCTCGAAAGCATTCTAGAACAGACCACTGTTCCATACTCGCTCATCTATGTCGATGGCGGTTCACCTAAACCTGTTCAGCAGTATCTAGAAGCAAAATCGCAAGAGAAGAACTTCAAACTGATTCGCACTGACAGCTTTCTCGCGCCAAATCAAGCTCGAAACTTAGCAATTCCCCATGTCGAAACCGAGTACATTCTCTTTGTCGATAATGATGTCGTCGTTAGCCCGAACTGGCTAGAGAAGTTACTGGCTTGTGCAGACGAGACGGAAGCCGCGCTCGTATGTCCACTCACTTGTATTGGTCAGCCGTTGGGTCAAACTATTCACCTCGCAGGCGGGGAAGCACACATCTACACCGAAACGCAGAAAGATGGCGCGATCAAGCGCAAAGTGCATGAGAAACACTACTTTGTGAATCGCCCCGTCGCAGATGTGCAGGAAAAGCTCATTCGCCAGCAATGTGAGTTTGCTGAGTTCCACTGTATGTTAGTTCGCACCAGCATCTTCGAGAAGATTGGTTTACTCGATGAAGGATTGCTGAGTACTCGTGAACATATTGACTTTTGCATGAGCGTGACTAATGCAGGCGGCACGGTATTCTGTGAACCCGAATCAGTTGTAACCTATGTTCCAGGTCTGAATCGATTGGATATGACGGAACTTGCTTTCTTCATGCTGCGCTGGAGTGATGCTTGGGAGATTGCTAGCTTAGAGCATTTCTCCAAGAAGTGGAATCTTACGACCAATGATAAGTATTTCAAGAAGCGGTACGATCGCATGGGGCATCGTCGCTATCAAGGCTTCTTGCGTCCTTTAGTGCGTCAGGTTTCTTTTGGCAAGAACAATCCGCAGCTTGAGAAAGTACTGATTCCAGTAGAGCGGAGCCTGAATCGGTTGATTAGCGATCGCTACGCCAACTCGACTCAGTAACGTATCATCTTCCCTTGTCCAAACCCGTTTGAATCTAGGTTAACCATGAAGCAGGATGCAACTCAAAACTTCAAAACCACGATGCCAGGAATCAGCCGTATCTTGAAGCGGTTTGCACCCCAAATTGGCAAACAAAAATCTCTTCTCTTGATGTCTTTTGCAGGACTGATGACCGAAATTTTCCTGCATTTGCTTGAACCCTTCCCGCTCAAGTTGATTTTTGACTATATCCTGCTCCCCGGCACAACAACTAAACCCTTTCCGATTCCATTTCTAGCAAGTCTCAGTCCATTTTTGCTGCTGACTGTGCTAACACTCGGACTGATTGTCATTACGACACTACGCGCTGTTGCTTCCTATTTCAGTATTGTTGGTATGGCACTCGCGGCATCTAACATTCTGACCGAGGTGCGATTCAATTTGTACAGTCACCTCCAGCGGCTTTCTCTGGCATATCACCATAAAAATCATAGTGGCGATCTGATTACTCGCGTTACCTCAGACATTGGGCGACTCCGAGAAGTCACAGTGATGGCAGTCATTCCATTGATTGCTCATTCGCTCACACTAGTCGGAATGATTGGGGTCATGCTGTGGATGAATTGGGAATTAGCATTAATTGCGATCGCGCTGTTTCCCGTCTTTTTCTTCGCCACCTTTCGCCTGACTCGCCGGATTAAAGGCGTGATGAAAAAGCAAAGAAAACGAGAAGGCGAGATGGCTGCCACAGTTGCAGAATCGATCGGTGCGATCAAAGTTGTGCAAACGCTATCGTTGCATGAAATGCTAGAGGAATCATTCTCAGAGCATAGTTCTCAGAGTTTGCAAGATAGTGCAAAAGCTCAGAAGATTGCAGCCGGATTAGAACGTTTAGTTGAGTTGCTGGTTGGTTTCATGACGGCTCTGGTTCTATGGCGGGGTGCATTGCTTGTGTATTCAAAGGTGCTAACACCTGGAGATTTGCTCATTTTTGTGAACTACATTCGCATTGCATTCAAGCCAATGCGTCAGGTTGCTAAATACATTGGATTGTTGGCAAAGGCGACTGCATCCGGCGAACGAGTGCTAGATGTTTTGGACGAAGTACCAGATATCAGCGATACCAGAGGTGCAATAACGGCTCCTGCTTTGCGTGGGGCGGTTCAGTTTGACAATGTTTCTTTTGCCTACGACAACGACGATCGCGGCATTTTGAGAAACATGAGCTTTACGGTTCAGCCAGGTCAAAAAGTTGCGCTGGTTGGCTCTTCTGGAGGCGGAAAATCTACGATCGTCAGTCTCCTCTTGCGGCTCTACGATCCTTTGGAAGGTTGCATTCTAATAGACGGGCATGATTTGCGCCAATACAAATTGGATTCCTTTAGAAAGCAAGCCAGCGTTGTTCTACAAGATAGTGTTTTGTTTGGAACGAGCATTCGGGACAACATTGCTTATGGTTACTTAAGTGCGACGGATACCGCGATCGAGTCTGCGGCGAAACTTGCGAATGCTCATGATTTCATTCTGCAATTGCCACAAGGTTATGACACGCAGTTAGGCGAACGCGGTTCTACGCTATCAGGAGGACAACGGCAGCGAATTGCGATCGCACGCGCTGCAATTCGTAACGCGCCGATCGTTGTCCTAGATGAACCCACAACCGGACTTGACCAAGAAAACGAACACGCAGTCACCGAAGCCCTCAATCGCCTCGTTGAAGGCAAAACTGCATTCTGGGTATCGCACAATCTTAAAGCAACGAAAGATGCGGATTTGATTCTGTATGTCGAAAAGGGCGCGATCGTAGAACAGGGAACGCATGATGAACTGATGCAGATAGGTGGGCGCTATGCGGCAATGTACGCGCTGCAAACCGCGATCGACACGAGCGCAGTAGGAGTATGACATGGTAACGCGAGTCATTCTAGTTCGGCATGGTCAAAGTACTTACAATCTGGAGAAACGCTATCAAGGTTGCTGTGACGATTCTGTGCTGACAGCGCGTGGATTAGAGATGGCAACTCAAACGGGAGAATTGCTTAGAAATACGGAAATTCATGCAGTTTATAGCAGTCCACTGAAGCGAACCCGGCAAAGCGCGATCGCAATCCTCAACGCTCTAGAGTTAGAACTGGAGTTAAACAGTCACGAAAATTTGAAAGAGATTGAAATGCCTGCTTGGGAGGGCTTGACCTTCCAGCATGTGCGGCAAAACCTGGCAGAAGACTATCAATGCTGGAAAGAGCGACCGCATGAGTTTCAGATGCAGCGCACGATGGCTTACGAATCGAATCAATCGGGTTCAGTTACAACCTTAACCCAATCCGAATCTCATTGTTTTCCGGTGTTGGAGTTGTACGCTCAAGCGCACTATTTTTGGAAAGAAGTGCTACCTCGTCATCTTGATGAAACAATTTTGATTGTTAGTCATGGGGGCACAATCCGCGCTTTGATTGGAACTGCGATCGGGATAGGCTGTGAATCATTCCACACATTGCAGCAATCAAACTGCGGCATCAGCGTACTAGATTTTCCGCAAGGGTTACAGCAACCTGCACAGCTTAAAGCAATGAATGTGACGCAGCATTTAGGAGAGGCGATCCCTAAGCTAAAAGAAGGCAAATTAGGATTGCGATTGTTGCTAGCTTCTGCTCAGGATCAGAATTCGATTCATCAACTTGTGCAGCTTTTGGAACCAATCAAATTGGATCTTTACTTGAACTGCGAGAGCGATGATGTCTTGGCTCAAGCGTTACTCAAGCATCACTCTGAGTCAACTGTTCATTTGAAAAGCGCACAATGTGACTTCTTCGACATTTGGCATCAAAAACTGCAAGCCAATTCTAACCATGCAGAATCGCTGACGACTGCATTAGCGATCGTGCAGCCCGAAGCAATCCGTCGCGTGCTAGCTCAAACCTTAACCGTTCCTTACAATCCGGCGATTTTTAGCTTAAAACCAGGAACTCTCAGCATCTTGCATTATCCAGTGCATCACCGTCCTGTTCTGCAAGCGCTCAATTTCTCAAATCCTTTGTGAATCTTTACTCCCAACGAAACATGAAAGTATTAGTCACTGGTGCGGCTGGTTTTATTGGTTTCCATTTAACAAAGCGATTGCTAAACGATGGTTATCAAGTTCATGGAATTGATAACCTCAGCGATTACTACGATGTCAATCTTAAATATGCTCGACTGGAAAAGCTGAAACACAATCGAGATTTTAGCTTTCAACGATTAGATTTAGCAAACCGAGATGGTATCCTTCAACTCTTTCGAGATCACCAGTTCAATTACATTGTAAATCTAGCTGCCCAAGCAGGCGTTCGCTACTCCCTAACGAACCCTCATGCTTACATTGACAGCAATATTGCGGGCTTTGTCAATCTGTTAGAAGGTTGCCGTAATAGCAATATTCAGCATTTGATCTTTGCTTCTTCGAGCTCAGTTTACGGGGCGAATACTAAAATTCCTTTCTCTGTTGGCGACAGTGTTGATCATCCGATTTCGCTTTATGCTGCCACCAAGAAATCGAACGAACTCCTTGCCCATTCCTACAGCCATCTGTATGGAATTCCAACAACCGGACTGCGCTTCTTTACGGTCTATGGAGCGTGGGGTAGACCAGATATGGCGTACTTCAAATTTGTTAAAGCGATCGTAGAAGACAAACCCATCGAGGTCTATAACTTCGGCAAAATGCAGCGAGACTTTACCTTCATTGATGACATCATCGAAGGAGTCGTCAGAGTCATGACAAAGATTCCGACTGCAAACACCGATCCAGCCCTCAACAGTAAAGCAGCCTACAAGCTTTACAACATTGGCAACAATAATCCAGTTGAGCTACTACACTTTATCGAAGTGATTGAACAATTGCTCAACCGCTCTGCAATCAAAACGTTTCTACCGATGCAGCCTGGAGATGTCCCACTCACCTATGCGGATGTCGATGATTTGATGCAAGACGTTGGATTTAAACCAGAGACATCCCTGGAAGAAGGACTGTTTCAATTTGTGCAATGGTATTGCGAATACTATGGTGTACCCCATCAGAACAATTTATCGATCGTGGACAATAAAGTGCTGATTTAGCAGTCGCCCCTAGTAGTGTGAGAAGATGATCCGGTTATGCCTAATCTGTTCCAAAGCGCGATCGCGTTTAGTGCTTTCCTGTTGCTTCCTGTCTCCAGCGGGGTCGCGCAAGATTTACTAAATCAACCCCCGCAGCCCGATCCGATGAGCCAAGTCACCAATGTTTCTGAACTTGCTGATGTCCGTCCGACTGATTGGGCATATCAAGCCTTGCAACCTCTAGTCGAACGCTATGGTGTCATTGCTGGCTACCCAGATCGAACCTTTCGAGGCAACCGCGCGATGAATCGTTATGAATTTGCGGCTGGCTTGAACAGTGCGATGAATCGAATTGATCAAGTGCTGAAAACTTTACCGGAGCAGTATGCAACACAGGAAGATTTAGAAACGCTCAAGAAACTTCAAGCAGAATTCGCCCAAGAATTAGCAGTTGTGAAAAGCAAACTCGGCGCGATCGATTCAGGACAACGCCTAGCTGAACCCTTTTCCACCACCACTAAACTAACAGGCGAAGTTCTACTGAGTCTTACAGGGGTTGGAAACGCCGACAAAGTAGACAACAGCGGCGATCCAACTGATAGCAATCTAACTGTGGGCAATCGAGTTCGGCTCAATTTCGACACAAGCTTCTTTGGAAAAGACCGACTCAGAACCCGACTTCAATCTAGCAATATTGCTCGCGTCGATCGCGCCACAGGAACGGATATGGCGCGACTTGCTTATCAAGGGGATTCTGAGGGATCACTAGAAATTAGCCGATTAGAGTACCGCACCCCCATTAGTAAGAATGCGACCCTCTATGTTTCAGCCGTTGGAGGTAGCTTAAACGATTTCGCAAATACCTTTAATCCCTTTCTTTCTGGCAGTGGAGAAGGCTCAGTTTCGCGATTTGGACAGCGCAATCCAATCTATCGCATTGGTGGAGGTGCAGGCGTTGGGCTAGAGTACGAATTGAACGACGATATTTCCCTGACTGTTGGCTATCTTGGCTCAGAGGTGAATGATCCAGAGCAGGGATTTAACAAATCAGCCTATAGCGCGATCGCACAACTCTCTGTCGAATTCAGCAAAACTTTCGGTTTGGGCTTGACCTACGTGCGCTCTTTCAATAGCCTCAACACAGCAACCGGAAGTGAACTCGCGAACAATCCATTTGATGATGAAAGCGAAGCAATTACCGCCGATTCATTTGGAATTCAAGCCGCGATCGCACTAAGCAAAAAGTTGTTGTTCTCAGGGTGGGCAGGCTTCACTCGCGCCAAAGCAGCCGACTTAGAGGATGATCCAAGAGCTAGTATTTTCAATTGGGCAATTACGATCGCGCTTCCCGATCTGTTTAGAGAAGGCAATCTTGCAGGCTTTGTGATTGGTCAACCGCCGAAACTAACGAGCAACGATTTCTCACCCAATGGAGAAGCCTTAGAAGACGAAGATACTTCACTGCATTTCGAGGCATTTTATCGCCATCGTGTGAATGACTTTATTAGCATTACACCAGGAATCATTTTTATCATCAATCCTGAGCATAATCGCGACAACAATGATATTTTCATTGGCACAATCAGAACCACCTTCAGCTTCTGATCAAAAATAAGTTTCAACTGAATATTTCATCTACAGAAAATGATTACTAAATCTGGTACGAAAATCATTACGATCGCATTACTCAGTTTTTTCCTCATCGTTGCATCAACCTCCGCGATCGAAGTGAGCGGAAAAACCTATTTTGAAAGACCTCCTCGCCTTATGGGAGCGGCAACTAGCCAAAACGGAACCTACATCTGGGGAGCAACCTACTACTTTACAGTGAACGTACCCGAAGAGGCAGGTGTCCCGCTACAACGCCTTGAAATTGAACTTCAAGCAAGTCCAGGTCGTTCATTCTTCACGGCAAATAACCTGCAAGCCTTTGAAGGAAGACGGAAAAAACCGGGCGATAAAATCTCCCTCAAAGATGTGAAAATTGATCCTCAAACTCAAATGGTCTCAGTCACCTTTGATCCGCCTATCAAGCCAGACAAAACCATTACGTTGAGAATCTATCCTGTCCAGAATCCCAATACTGGAGGAACCTATCTTTACGGGATCACTGCCTTTCCAGAAGGTTCGCAACCAGTCGGGCAATTTCTGGGATTTGGGCGAATTCGGATCTACGATCGCGAACAAGACTAGATCCAAGGTGAAAAATCATGCTCAACAACAATGAAAAACCGGGTAGTCTTGTTTCTACGACAGGTGGTAAACGCATATTCTGGGCAGCCCGGAATCGGATTTTGCTCTGGTATGGCTTACTGCTGGCGCTCATCTTTGTTGCTGTGATCCCTGCTTTTCGATCGCTCCTGATGCTTCGGGTCAATGAGCGAGTTCGAGGAGACATGATCGAGAAAGCAGACACCTTTGCTGCATTAGTCTCAGGCAAGCCCAACGGTTCTCTAGAAGGCTCCCATTGGTTTGAACGAAAAGACGATCGACTACAACCGCCAACTTCAATTCAGGAACTAGAAGCATTCTTTGATGCTTATCTATCGCGCCAAGTTCCTGAAGATGATATTTACTTGATCACGTTCATAGAGGGAAAATTCTATCGTTCCAGTCCTAGAGCAAGACCGGAAATCCTCAAACAGGATAGCCCTCTAATGAAGCAATGGGAAGACCTCGCTGCATCTAAACAAGGAGAAGAACCCACTGGCAATCCTGACTTAGGCAACTTGCTGTACATTGCAAACCCGATTCAAGCGAATGGAAAGACGATCGGTGTATTTGTGATGGCGCACACGACCGCAGGAGAGCAAGCGGAAGTTTTAGAAGCTGTAAATGTGGTTATTCAGGTTACGGGTGGTGTTTTGGTCGTGGCATTAGTGTTAGGGTGGTTTGCCTCTGGTCAGGTTTTAGCGCCCCTACGATTACTATCTTCGACAGCAAGATCGATTAGCGAAACAGATCTCACTCAGCGCCTTCCCGTTCAAGGAGAAGGTGAAATTGCAGATTTAGCTGAGGCGTTCAATGCCATGATGGATCGATTACAAAGTGCATTTGCCAGTCAGCGTAATTTTATTAACGATGCTGGACATGAACTCCGAACACCGCTGACGATTATTCGCGGTCATCTTGAACTGATGGGAGACGATCCCGAAGAACAAGGGGAAACGATCCGAATTGTGATGGATGAACTAGATCGAATGAATCGGTTTGTGGATGACTTGATTGTTCTTGCGAAATCGGAGCGTCCCGATTTTTTGCAAATCGAAACCGTCGATTTAGAAACGCTCACGCAAGAACTATTTTCCAAAGCTTGCGCCCTTGCCGATCGCCACTGGGTCTTGGACAAAGTAGGTCATGGAATGGTGCATTTAGATCGGCAACGCATTACCCAAGCGATGATGAATCTGGCTCAAAACGCAACCCAGCACACCCAGCCGAATCAAACGATCGCGCTAGGGTCTGCGATGCGCTCCAAAGCGCTGCATCTCTGGGTACGTGACACAGGAGAAGGAATTTCTTTGGTCGATCAACAACGGATTTTTGAACGATTTGCTCGTGCAAGCCATAGTCGTCGGCGTTCGGAAGGAGCCGGGTTAGGATTAGCGATCGTTCGTGCGATTGCAGAGGCACATCATGGACAGATCACACTTCACAGCCAACCTCAAAAGGGATCGACATTTACGATCATTCTGCCATTAGATGCAGCTAGCCATCAGAGTATTCGTACATCAGCACTAAGCTAACCGATTCATATCTTCGAGAGGCTTCATCTCTAAGACCATTTGAGAGCCTCGAAAAATTAATTTTTGACCACTGATGGCATAGATCACTAGCGGATATAAATCCAGCATTGAGACTTCTACGAAGGTTAAAGCCTTAATGGTCGGAATAAACCCTAACAATCTAGCAAAATTCACTGTCTCGCCAAATTGTACGGCGACATAGCCGAGTCGATCGCGCCTCACTTCAGGCGGCAAGGTGAAGCGGGTTTGGTCGGGCAACAGCGAGCGACATTCGACTTTGCCAACCTGCGGCACAACTAAATCTGCAATATCAAACTTCGCTCGTAATCCAGGATGCCAGCAATCGCCTTGAGTAAAATCGGTTGGGATAGAAAGCCACTTGAGATAGTCCCGAACCATACAAACCGCGAGGGTATTGAGGTAAACTTGTTTTCCTTTAGCAACGGACGCTTGTTTAGCGGCGAATTGTTCTGCCCACTGGTGCGCTTCGTGGGTCAAGGGAACTTCGATATAATCCGCTTCACGATTCATAGGTTCATTCAGAACTTGATTGCTCCCAGGCTTGTGCTGCAATTTGCACCGTATCCCACGGACTTCCTAAGTTCGACTTTATCCATTTTCTGGTAGTGCCCTGAAGGAAAGGATGAGAATTAAAATGAAAAAGATGCTCAGACTAC
>VFQU01000296.1_pt1 | contig 48761 bp, 47 predicted proteins | sample 3512311 | NCBI WGS metagenome assembly VFQU01 (sample SAMN10412377, study PRJNA504923) | tailings metagenome | isolation source: Relicate 3 Philex TSF3 active mining site | place: Philippines: Tuba, Benguet | collected 2017-08-29 | reverse complement strand
ACAACAGCTGACCCGCACGGTGTTGAGAAACTCCACCACTCAGCGGGACGTCACCCCCGCCGAATCACCGGCTGTCCTGCCCGACGGTCTGGCAGTCACGATTGAGCGGGCTCGACGACAGTGCTTCGGCATCTCCGGCGGCAGCGAACTCAGCGACATCTCGGTAGAGGTCCATGATTCCTCCGCCGTCTGTCGCCACCAGCGCTCGCCACTCTGTGGCGGCCTGAAGCTCGGCCGTCGCGAGCCGAACAGCATCGGTGTCAGCATCGCGGGTCGCCCGCTGCCACTCCGCCATCCATCCGCAATGGGCGATCATTTCGTAGGTTCTCCGGAAGCCAATCTCCTGCGTCAGGCCAGGGTTCGCCGTGCTCTGCGCGATGATCCGTTCGACAAGCTCGTCGCGGGTCATCCCGGGGGGCAGGGTGGCGTCGCTCGACAGCGTCGCTCTGAGGTAATCGGGAAAATCGGGAGCAGAGGTGTCGACCCACTCCGAGTTCGGAAGAACCTCGCCTCCGGCTTCAGGGAAGAAGTCAGCTTGGGCAAGGAACGTCCGCAGGCCTTCAGCCGCGGCGGGAAGGGTGGCCCCGCCGACGATCAGCGCGCCCACGATCGCTATCGCTGCCGCGCTGCGTCGCGGTCGCGGCGTCCGCTGATGGGCGGTCGCTTCGGCGAGCAGGGCGTCGAGACGTGCTTCGGGAGCCGTGACATCGGCCCGCTGTGCTTTCGCTAGTCGCTCGTCGAGTTCTTCGTCAGACAGCATGAGAAACGGCTCCGTCTTGTCGGGATTCTGTCTGCTCATGACGAAGAGTGCCCGAAACGTGACATCTTCCCGTCATGTCGAGCCGGGGTGGAGCGGGGGAGCCGTTGTTACGACCCGCGTCGTCGGGAACCGTAATCCCAGGCCAGCGGGCTTTATGTACAAAGAAAACCAGTAAATGTACAATGACGCCATGAACCCTCTCAGCGTCGCCGACGCCCGCAAGCAGTTCTCCGAGGTGATCGACCGCTCGCAGACGGAGGCCGTGTTCATCGAGCGCCGTGGACAACGCGCTGCGGTCGTCATCAGTCCCGAGCAGTATGAACGCATGCTCGATGCGCTTGAAGAAGCCGAGGACGCGGCGTCGTTCGACGAGGCTATGCAGGAAGAGGGGCCGAACATCCCTTGGTCTCAGGTCAAGGCTGACCTGGGCTGGGCGTGAGTTATCGAATCGAGCTTCGGCCGGCGGCGATTCGAGCGCTCAAGCAGATTGACCACCGAGACCGCGAACGCATCCGAGGGGCCATCGCCTTGCTCGGTGATGACCCACGGCCGCCGGCGGCGAAGCCGCTCCGTGGGCGACCGGCTTGGCGCGTGCGGGTCGGCGACTATCGCATCATCTACACGATCGACGATGGCGTGCTGCTAATCGTCGTTGTGACGCTCGGCCATCGCCGCGACGTCTACGAGCGCTGACCAGTTAGGCCCTCAAACAGTGGGTTTCGGGCTGAGCCAGTACACCGCCGTCTCGCCGTAGCGCGAGACCTTGTCGAGCCCGAGCCCCGCAGGCCAGGCCGGAGCCGGGGTGCGCGATGAGCGCTCGAGCGCGACCACCGCATCCGCAGCCAATCGCGGCACGAGCCCCTCGAGAACGTGGTCGAGCTCGAGCCCGCCCACCTCGTACGGCGGGTCGATGAAGACGAGGTCGAAGGTGTCGAGCGCCGACGACAGGTACGAGGTCGCGGGCTTGCCGATGACCTGGATGCTCGGCCGCGAGCCCGTGCCCGTCGAACCCGTGCCTGCCGAACCCCGCCCCGTGCGACCCTGCACGAGCGCGGCATTGGCCTTGCACACCTGCACGGCCGCGTACGACTTCTCGACGAGCACGGCCGAGGCGGCGCCGCGGCTGATGGCCTCGAGTGCGAGGGCACCCGAGCCGGCGTAGAGGTCGAGCACGCGCATCCCGTCGATCGCGTCGCGCGCCTCGAGAGCGCTGAAAATCGCCTCGCGCACGCGGTCGCTCGTGGGCCGGGTGCCCGCGCTCGGAACCTTGAGCGTCAGCGAGCCCGCGAACCCGGCGATGATGCGTGTCACAGCCCCAACGCTAGTGCGCCCAGTGTGCGGGGGACACGCGTGCACCCTGCCCGCCGCGCGGTCGCATATCGCGCTTAGTCCCTCGGTGTTCGTCCCTATGCGACCACGATCGGCGCTGTGTGCGGGGTCTTCACTACCGAGCACGCACGCCAGACCGATCGGTGCGCTCGACAGCGTCGATCGGTCACTCGTTGCGGACCGTCCCGTGAAAGTGCGCAACGAGTGACCGATGGATGGCCAAAGGCGCAGCCGCACTCGCGGCCGCACTCGCTGCCGTCGCCCGCCGGCGAGTCGGCCCAGCCGAGAGGGCACCGGTGCGCCCCGGCGCGAGGCCGTCAGGCGGCGCGAGTAGCGTTGTCGCCGTGAGCAGCAGCCCCCTCGACGCGAAGCTCAGCAGCGCGCTGGGCGACCGCAGTGCGAACGCCCTCAAGAAGGCGTTCGGGATGCTCACCATCGGTGATCTGCTCACCCACTATCCCCGGCGCTACGCCCGCCGCGGCGAGCTGACCGCGCTCAGCGAGCTGCGCGTCGACGAGGCGGTGACGATCGTCGCCGAGGTGATCGACGTCACCGAGCGGCCGATGCGCCAGCGGCGGGGCAGCATTCTCGAGGTGCGCATCACCGATGGCCAGGGCATCCTGACCCTCACGTTCTTCAACCAGGCGTGGCGGGCCAACGACCTGAAGAAGGGCGTGCGCGGCATTTTCGCCGGCAAGGTCGGCGAGTACCGGGGCGCGCGTCAGCTCGCCCACCCCGACTACGAGCTCTTCGAGGCGGGCGACGAGCGCGACGCCGGCCCCGAGGCGACGAAGTGGGCGATGCAGCCGATTCCGATCTACCCGGCGACGTCGACCGTCGCCAGCTGGCAGATCGCGAAAGCCGTCGGGGTGGTGCTCGACACGCTGCCGGCTCTCGACGACCCCGTGCCTTCAAGCGTGCGCGCCGAATTGCTGGCCGAGCTGCGCGGCTCCGATGAGCGCGGCGACGCGGCCGACCGCGCCCCCGAACTGCTCGACCTGACCACGGCGTACCGGTACATCCACCGCCCCGAGAACGACGGGCAGTGGCGCCGCGCGCGCGACACCCTGCGGTTTCACGAAGCCTTCGTGCTGCAGGCGGCCCTGCTGCAGCAACGCGCGGCCCTGCGCGAGCAGCCCGCCACCCCGCGTCTTTCCGGCGCCGAGCTCGCCAGCTTCGACGCCGAGCTGCCCTTCACCCTGACCGACGACCAGCGGCTCGTCGGCGACGAGATCGCGCGCGACCTCGCCGCGCCCGTGCCGATGAACCGGCTCGTGCAGGGCGAGGTCGGCTCGGGCAAGACCCTCGTGGCGGTGCGCGCGATGCTGACCGTCGCCGAGAGCGGCGGGCAGAGCGCGCTGCTCGCCCCCACCGAGGTGCTCGCCGCGCAGCACCTGCGCTCGATCGTCGCCACCCTCGGGCCCGATCGCGCGGCCCGGCTGCGCCCGGTGCTGCTCACCGGGCAGCTGTCGCAGCCCGAGCGGCGTGCGGCGCTGCTGAGCATCGCGAGCGGAGCATCCCGCATCGTCGTCGGCACACACGCCCTGCTCGGCGACCGCGTGCAGTTCGCCGACCTCGGCCTGGTCGTCGTCGACGAGCAGCACCGCTTCGGCGTCGAGCAGCGCGAGAGCCTGCGCCGCAAGGGCGCGGTGCCGCCGCACGTGCTCGTGCTGACCGCCACCCCGATTCCGCGCACCGTCGCGATGACCGTGTTCGGCGACCTCGACGTCTCGACCATCGCCACGCTGCCCGCCGGGCGCACCCCGATCGTCAGCCACGTCGTGCCGCTCGCCGACAAGCCCGGCTGGTGGAACCGCGTCTGGGAGCGCATGGGCGAGGAGCTCGCGCAGGGCCGCCAGGGCTTCGTCGTCGTGCCTGCGATCGACCCGGCGACGCGCGAGGACGACCCCGACGCCCTGGTCGACGACCCCGCCGATGGCTCGGCCGACGACGCGCGCACGGCCGACGGCATTGCGGTCATCGCGCGACCGCCCGCGACCGTCGCCGAGCTGACGCCCCTCCTGCGCCAGCACCCCGCGCTCGCCGGGCGCCGCATCGAGCCGCTGCACGGCCGCATGTCCTCCGATGAGAAGGATGCGGTGATGCGCGCCTTCGCCCGCGGCGAGATCGACGTGCTCGTGTCGACGACCGTCATCGAGGTCGGGGTCGACGTGCCGAACGCCTCGACGATGGTCGTGGTCGACGCCGACCGCTTCGGAGTGAGCCAGCTGCACCAGCTTCGGGGGCGCGTGGGCCGCGGCGGTGTGCCCGGGCTGTGCCTGTTCGTGACGGCGGCGCTGCCCGAGACTCTCGCGCGCGAGCGCGTCGAGGCCGTGGCGGGCACGCTCGACGGCTTCGCGCTCGCGCAGATCGACCTCGAGCTGCGGCGCGAGGGTGACGTGCTCGGCGCGACGCAGAGCGGCGGGCGCTCGAGCCTCAAGCTGCTGCGGGTGGCCACCGACGGCGACCTCATCAGCGCGGCCCGCGCGGCCGCGGCCGGGGTGCTGGAGGGGGATGCCGCGCTGAGCGGGCATCCCGCGCTGAAGGCCGCCATCGAGCGCCGCCTCGACGACGCCAGCCGCGACTTCCTCGCGAAGAACTGACGCCCGCACGACCCGGCTGATCACCCGGGTTCGGCTCGCCGATTCGGCGTGCGCCGCCCGGTCGGGTGAGACTGTGCACGTGAGAGTGATCTCGTACAACCTGCGCAAGCACGCGGCGCGCAACGAGCTCGAGCAGCTGGTGGCCGCGCACGACCCCAACCTGCTGTGCCTGCAGGAGGTCGATACGGATGACCTGCCGCGCGAGCTCGGCCCGCTGCACCTCGCCGATGCGACGAAGCTCAACCGTCTCGGCCTGGCGATCTTCTACAGCCGCGACCGCTTCGAGGCGCTCAGCACGAAGGCCTTCCAGCTCAAGCGATCGCTGCACGACATGATCGCCAAGCCCGCCCACGAGCGTCTGCTGGGCAGCCACCTGATCGACCGCAAGCACGACCGCGAGGTCGTGATCGGATGCTTCCATGCCGCGCCACTCACGGCGCTCAACTCGCTGCGCCGCACGCAGATCCGTGCCGCCCACGAGGCGCTCGACTCGTTCGGCGCGACGCTGCCGACCCTGATGGTCGGCGACTTCAACTACCCGGTCTTCAAAGACCACCTGTCAACGAGCGTGCAGGAGACGGGGCACGAGGTCACCCTCAGCGACGCGCGCACCTACACCCGATACAAGTTCTTCCGCGGCCACTTCGACTTCGCGACCTCGATCGGCATGGCCGTGACCACGGTGACGACCCTGCCGCAGGGGGTCTCCGACCACCTGCCGATCCTCGTGACCGCCGAGTACGCCGCGGCCGGCACCGAAACACCGCGGTAATCCGCGGTCGCTAGGCTGAGCGTCATGAGCCGGATCGCTGTCGTTCCGGGGTCGTTCGACCCCGTCACCCTGGGGCACCTCGACATCATCGAGCGGGCCGCGGGTGTGTTCGATGCGGTGCACGTCGTGGTGGTGCACAACCCCGGCAAGCAGGCGATGCTGCCGATCGCGCAGCGTGTGGCCCTGATCGAGCAGGCGATCGCCGACCGCGCGCTGCCGTCGAGCATCCTCGTGACCAGCTGGAGTGTCGGCCTGCTCGTCGACTACTGCACCGACGTGGGCGCGACCGTGCTCGTCAAGGGCGTGCGCAGCCAGGTCGACGTCGCGTACGAGACGCCGATGGCGATCGTCAACCGCAATCTGGCCGGAATCGAGACGGTGTTCATGCTCACCGACCCCGCGCACGCCCACGTGTCGAGCTCGCTCGTGCGTCAGGTCGCGGCGCTCGGCGGCGATGTCGCCCCCTACGTGCCGCGGGCGGTCGCCGAGTTCCTCCTCAGCCAGAACACCGACTGACGGGAATCTCAGGCCCGATGGCTAGGCTGACGGCATGGGAGCTTGGGGCAGCGGAGCGTTCGAGAACGACGATGCGCTCGACGCGGTCGACGCACTCGTCGACGGCACGTTCGAGCTCGACGAGCTGCGGGAGGCGCTGCACGGCGGCTACCTGGAGGCCCCCGAGGGCTCCGTCTCTCTGGCGCTCGTCGATGTGGCACTCGCGGCACTCGGCCGCATCGACCCGCCCGCCGCGCTCGACGAGGTCGACATCCGCCTGCTCTCGACGCAGCTCGACGATGCGGCCTACGAGCTGATCCTGCGGGTCGCCGAACGGGCCGTCCAGCCCGACGGCTCCGAGCTCTACGAGCTGTGGGAGGAGGCGGGCGAGGAGGAGCTCGCCGAGTGGCGGTCTGCCGCCGTCGCCTCGATCGAGCAGCTGCGCGCCGCCATCACCGACTGACCTGTTCCGCCCGTCATCCTGAACGGAGACCGCGCCATGACGCGACCCCTGACCCTCGGCTACAAGGCCTCGGCCGAGCAGTTCGACCCGCGCGAGCTCGTCGAGATCGCGGTCGCCGCCGAAGCGCACGGCATGGAGAGCGTCGCGGTGAGCGACCACTTCCAGCCCTGGCGGCACACCGGCGGGCATGCCCCCTTCTCGCTGACGTGGATGGCGGCTGTGGGCGAGCGTACGTCGAGCATCCGCATCGGCACCTCGGTGATGACGCCGACGTTCCGCTACAACCCGGCGGTGCTCGCTCAGGCCTTCGCCTCGATGGGCGTGATGTACCCGGGCCGCATCTTCCTCGGCGTCGGCACGGGAGAGGCGCTCAATGAGATCGCCACGGGATTCGCCGGTGCCGGTGAGCAGGAGTGGCCCGAGTTCAAAGAGCGTTTCGCGCGCCTGCGCGAGAGCGTCGACCTCATGCGGCAGCTCTGGACGGAGGATCGCGTGAACTTCCGCGGCGAGTACTACTCGACGCACGACGCCTCGATCTACGACCGCCCCGAGCAGCCGATCCCGGTCTACATCGCCGCCGGCGGGCCGTTCGTGGCGCGCTACGCCGGGCGGGCCGGCGACGGCTTCATCTGCACGTCGGGCAAGGGCGCCGAGCTCTACACCGATGAGCTGATCCCGGCCGTCAAGGAGGGCGCCGAGAAGGCCGAGCGCTCGTTCGAGGAGATCGATCGGATGATCGAGATCAAGATCTCCTACGACACCGACCCGGATGCGGCGCTCGAGAACACGCGCTTCTGGTCGCCGCTGTCGCTCAGCAAGGAGCAGAAGCACGACATCACCGACCCCATCGAGATGGAACGTGCCGCCGACGCGCTGCCGATCGAGCAGATCGCCAAGCGCTGGATCGTCGGCAGCGACCCCGACGCGGTCGTCGCCGAGGTCGCGAAGTACGTCGAGTGGGGCATGAATCACCTCGTCTTCCACGCGCCCGGGCACGACCAGCGGCGGTTCCTCGAGCTGTTCGAGCGCGACCTCGCGCCGCGCCTTCGCGCCCTCTGACGCGCGGCGATCGGGTCGCCTGCGCGCCTGGGCGTGCCGTCGCTGGTAGCCTGGTCGATGGCCTCGGCCCGCACAACGGGCTTCCGAGGTCGCTCTGAGGGGGACCACGACTCATGCCCAAGCACCGCCGCGCGACCGCGCGCCCCGCTTTCCGGCGGCACGGCTGGTCGACCGTTCGAACGGCTTTCGCCTCGATCGTGGCTGGTCTGCTGCTGATCAACACGCTCGGGTTCACGACGCCGTCCGATGACGAGTTGCTTGCCGCGTACACCGCGGCCAACGCGCAGGCACTGCCGGTCGCGTCGGCGTCGCCGGTCGACGCCGAGGCCGTCGTGGGCGCTGGCACTCTCTCGGCACCGACGATCGAGCGCCCCGCGTACTCGGCGACACCCGGCTACGAGACGCTGATCGCGGGCGGCACCAACTACGACTGGGCGAAGCTCGTGCTGCTCATGGGCGAGTTCCCGATGACCGACAGCAACGTCACGGTGATCACCCGCTGGATGCGCCAGGAGAACTACGTCAACACCTGGTGGAACCGCAACAACCCGCTCAACAACGGATGGGGTTCCGGCGGCGGTGGTGGAACCGGCCGCTACGTGAGCCTGGTCGCGGCCGCTGAGAACGCGGCGGAGGCGCTGCATTCCCTGCCGCGCTACCGTGAGATCGTGGCGACGCTCCAGGCGTCTGCGCCGACCGAGCAGGTCGAGCGCGCCATCTGGTTCTCGGGATGGGCCACCGGCATGTACAACAACGGTGCCCACTGGTCGTACACCGAGGTGCCGGTGGTGGTCGCCCCGCCGAGCGCCTGGGGCCGATAGCCCGAGGCCGCCCGACGGGGCGTCCGTGGTGCGTCGATCGCCGCGGCCTCGGCGGCCGGCGGTCGTGTGCCGCGCGGCATCAGCGCGGAGGCAGAAGCTGCAGCGCGAGCCGCTGCCACTGCCGCTCGCGTTCCGCCGTCGATCGCTCGAGCCGGAGACGCTGCTCGCGCTCGGCACGCTCGTCGAGCAGCCGCGGACGACGGCTCCAGGCGACGAGTGCGACGCCGACGCGCAGAGCAAGGCGATCGATCAGGCCGACACGGCGGGCGGCGGCACGCGAACGTGCCGGGATGCTCGCCGGACTCGGCGGATGCTGCGCGGTGTTCGCCGCGTGGGTGGTGATGGTGCTCATCAGAGGGGTTCCTCACTGCGCATGGCAGCCGGGCGGCCAGCGCGGTGTCGCGCCGCCCCGGCGTGCCGACGGGGATGCCGCTCGTGGCGGCGGTGGGGGAGACGGGCACGCGGATGAGGGCGCCCGCCGTGGCGGATCCATCGGGCCGCACAGAGGAGTGCGGTCGAGGATCAGGGCTTCGAGAGCGTCCTCGGGCGCAAGCGTGCATCCCGGGCGTGTCGCATCGGAGACCGTTTCGTTATCGGCGCCGCCCCGATGGCTACCATGTGCGCATGGATTCCGCGCCCGCCGCCACCGATGGAGTCGATCGACCTGATGGCTCGTCCGCGTCCGTGCCGTCCGACACGGCCCGGCGGTCGCGCACGGCGCGCCTCGTCGGCGTCAGTCTGCGGCTGGGCGGCGCGGTCGATCTTGCAGCGGGTGCAATGCTGCTGGTGATCGCCTCCGGCCTCGGCCTGGTGGCGCCCGCGGTGCTCGGCGGTTTCGGCACCGCGCTGGCCGTGGGGCTCTCGGGCGCGGTGAGCCTCGCGCTCTCGCGCTCCCTGGCGCGGGAGGTGGTCGGGCGGTCGGCGCTCCTGCTGGTCGTCGTCGCGACGGTCGCACGTCTCGCGGGTGCCGCTGGCCACCTGCTCGTGCTGGTGTCGGCGACCGGGCTGCTGGCACTCACGATCGTCGCTGTGCTCAGCCTCGTGCTCACGATGCTGGGGCTGACGGGGATGTGGACGCGTGTCGTGCGCGGTCACCTCAGCCGATGAGCTGCGGGTAGGGCGCTCCCGGCGCGCTGCGCGGCGGTCGGGCCCCGTCGCGCAGGCGCGCGAGGCCGTCGAGCACGAGGTCGACCATGAGCGTGTACTCCTCGCCGTGGTCGTGCCGCTCGCGGATCGTGCGCGAGATCGCCGGATACTCGGCGGCCAACTCGCCCTCCCACAGCCGCTGCACCCCCGAGCCCATCGCCTCGGCGGAAGGTCGACGCGCCTCCTGGGCGCTGAACCCCATGATCGTGCCGTCGACGATGTGCAGGCCGTGGTGGGCGAGCTGGGTCGAGAAGTCCGCCTCGAGCAGCGCTGCGGTGATCGCCTCGGCGTAGCGCAGCCGCGCCGGCCCCACGTGCGGGCGCGAGGCCAGCAGCTCGATCGCCCACGGGCGCGCCAGCAGCTCGCGGTGGGCGCGGTGCATGATCGCTGCGATGGCCGTGCGCCAGGCCTCGGTGGTGCCGCCCGGGGGTGGAACGTCGACGTCGGGCGACGTGGCGGCCTCGGCCGCCGGGGCGATCCAGAGCGCGACGAGAGCGTCGCCGAGAGCGTCGAGCAGGGCGTCTTTCGAGGCGACATGCCGGTAGAGCGACATGGCCTCCACGCCGAGAGCGGCACCGAGTCGGCGCATCGTGAGCGCCTCGAGGCCGTGCTCATCGGCGAGAGCGAGAGCAGCGTCGACGACGCGATCGGGGGTGAGGGCATCCCGCACAGCCATGGCGCACTCTCCTTGACAGGGTTCGACGATGAACGCTAGCTTACACCGTAAGTTTACGTTGTAAGCATCCTTCACCGCTCGCGCGGCAGAATCGAGACCGCCATGAGATCCGTCATCGCCGACACGTACGGCGGGCCCGCAGCGCTGCGCATCGTGGATGCTCCACCCCCGTCGCCCGCCGCCGGCCAGGTGCTCGTGCGCGTCGCCGCGAGCTCGGTCAACCCCCTCGACACCCACGAGCTCACCGGCCGGCCCTACCTGGTGCGGATCGTCCGCGGCCTGCGCACCCCCAGGCCCGCGAACCGCGCCCTGGGGTCGGACATCGCCGGTGTCGTCGAGGCGGTCGGCCCCGGCGTCGCGCGGCTCGCCGTCGGTGACCGGGTGCTGGGTTTCGGCCGCGCGGCGTGGAGCGAGCGCGCGGTCGTCAGCGAGGCCGGGCTCGTGCGGCTGCCCGAGAGCGTGCCGCTCGTCGATGCAGGGGGCGTCGGCGTCGCCGCGATCACCGCCCTGCAGGGGCTGCGGCGCGGAGGCCTCGTCGGGCCGGCGACCTGGGTCCCCGGTGAGGTCGAGCCGATGCGCCCGCGTGTGCTCATCATCGGCGCCTCCGGCGGGGTCGGCACGTTCGCCGTGCAGCTCGCGAAGCTGCTCGGCGCGCACGTCACCGCCGTCACCAGCACGCGCAACCTCGAGCTCGTCGCCCGACTCGGTGCCGACGACGTCATCGACTACACGACCACCGAGGTGACGCGGGGCATCGCCCGCTTCGACCTCATCCTCGAGCTCGCCGGCAACCGTCGGCGGCGCGATCTGGCGCGCATCCTGACCCCCACCGGTTCGCTCATCGCGTGCGGCGCGCCCCGCGGTCAGTGGCTGGGGCCGCTGCTCGGCCCGGCCGGTCGTGCAATCGCGTCGCGGTTCTCGCAGCGCACCTATGCGTCGTTCCTGGCGACCCGCAACACCGACGACCTGCAGCGCCTCGCCGACTGGCTGGGCGAGGGGGCGCTGCGGGTCGTGATCGACGAGGTGTACCCGCTCGATCGCATCGCCGAGGCGGTCGCGCATCAGCTCGGCGAGCATGCGCGGGGCAAGGTGATCGTCACGATTCCGTGAGCCGGATGTCCGCCCTACGCTGAGCGGATGGTCGCCAACAGCGAGAAGCCCATCCTCCTGTTCGAGAGTGTGCAGGCGTGGGAGGACTGGCTCGAGGCCCACCCCGATCATCCCGGCGTGCGGTTGAAGATGCGCAAGAAGCGCTCGACCGCGCCGGGGATCACCTACGACGAGGCTCTGGAGTCGGCGCTCTGCTTCGGCTGGATCGACGGGCAGATCTACGGCCTCGACGACGACTACTCGCTGCAGGTGTTCACGCCGCGCAGGCCCCGCTCGGTGTGGTCGCAGCGCAACGTCGGCATCGTCGAGCGGCTCACCGAGGCGGGCCGCATGCGCCCGCCGGGCCTCGAGCAGGTCGCGCGTGCCCAGGCCGATGGCCGCTGGGACGCCGCCTACAGCCAGAGGGGAATGGTCGTTCCCGCCGACCTGCAAGCGGCCCTCGACGCCTCTCCGACCGCAGCGGCCACCTTCGCCGCCCTCAGCGCCCAGGCGCGGTTCGGCATCGTGTTCCGGCTCGATGGTGTCGTGCGCGACGAGACCCGGGCTCGCAAGCTCGCTGCCTACGTCGCGATGCTCGCCGACGGACGGTCGCCGATCTGACGCGCTAGCGTGGCACCATGAGCCCCGCCCTCGCTGTTCCCACCATCAGCATCGACCGCGATCCGGCTCTCGTCGGCCGCGAGTTCGACGAGACCCTGCGCACCGTCGGTTTCTTCCAGATCGTCGACCACGGCGTCGACCCGGCCATCGCCGATGCCGCGTGGAGCACCGCGCGCGCCTTCTTCGACCTGCCGCTGGAGGACAAGCTCGCGGTCGAGCGTGCGCCGGGCGGGCTGTACGGCTACTTCCCGATGCGCAGCGAGTCGCTCGCGGCCTCGCGCGGAGACGTCACCCCGGGCGACTTGAAGGAGTCGTTCAACATGGGGCCAGGCATCCGCGCGGGGCACACGCCTCACGACGAGACGGAGGCCGCCCTCTTCACCGCCAACCTCTGGCCCGCCGCGCTGCCCGAGCTGCAGACAGCGTGGCAGGCGTACTACGCCGCCATGGGCGATCTCGCCGACCGCCTGCTGCGGATGTTCGCCCTGGGTCTCGACCTGCCCGCCGACTTCTTCGCGCCGCACACCGACGCGAGCCCGAGCGCCCTGCGCGCCATCAACTATCCCGAGCAGACGCAGGCGCCCGAGCCGGGCCAGCTGCGCGCCGGTGCGCACACCGACTACGGCACGCTGACGATCCTGCGCCAGGAGGCCGGTCGTGCCGGCCTCGAGGTGCACGACGCGGAGACCGACGCCTGGGTGCCGATCCCGCCGACCGAGGGTGCGCTCGTCATCAACATCGGCGACCTCATGGCCCGCTGGACCAACGACCGCTGGACCTCGACGCTGCACCGCGTCGTGAATCCGGATGCGGCTGCCGGGTCGAGCGCAACCGCCAGCCAGCGCCGCCAGAGCATGCCGTTCTTCCACAACGCGAACTACGACACCATCGTCGAGGCGCTGCCCACCTGCGTGCCCGCGGGCGAGCAGCCGCGCTACGAACCCGTCATGGCCGGGCCGCACCTCGCCGGCAAGACGACCCGCAGCGTCGCGGAGCGCCCCGGAGGCTGAGTGCGGGGGCGCGGCGCACAGGGCGGTGCGGGGGAGAATGGGCGGGTGGACGAACTGGTCGTGCGGGGCATCCCGGGCCTGCCCGAGGTCGCGCCGGGCGACGACCTGCCGGCGCTGATCGCCGAGGCCGCCGTGCGCGCCGGCGCGGCGCCGGGCGACATCCTCGCCGTGACCAGCAAGATCGTCAGCAAGGCCGAGGGGCGCATCGTGCGCGCGGCCGATCGCGAGCAGGCGATCACCGACGAGACCGTACGGGTGGTGGCGACGCGCGCGCGGGCCGATGGCGGCACGACCCGCATCGTCGAGAACCGGCTCGGGCTCGTGATGGCCGCGGCGGGTGTCGACGCGAGCAACACGGCCGATGGCATCGTGCTGCTGCTGCCGATCGACCCCGACGCGAGCGCCGCGGCGATCCGGGCGGCTGTCGAGGAGGCGATCGGCGCGCCGGTCGGGGTCGTCGTCACCGACACGGCGGGCCGCGCGTGGCGCGAGGGGCAGACCGACATCGTCATCGGCGCGAGCGGCGTGCGACTGCTCGACGACCTGCGCGGCACGCGCGATGCCGCGGGCAAGCTCCTTGAGGTGACGGCCCCGGCGGTCGGCGATGAGATCGCCGCTGCGGCCGACCTCGTGAAGGGCAAGACGTCGGGGGTGCCGGTCGCGATCGTCCGAGGACTCGCCCGCCTGCTCGCCGCCGACGCTCCCGGGGCGCGGTCGCTCATCCGACGTCCGGAGGACGACCTCTTCAGCCTCGGCACGGCCGAGGCGCGGCAGGTGGGATTCGCAGCGGGTTACGAGGCGGGCGTCGCCGCCTCCCGTTCCGAATTCTCGGCTCGCGCTCCGGAAGACCGTGCGAGAGTCGAGGAATGAGCATGACGACGACGTCCGCCGCCGCGCCCGCACCGGCCCCCGTACCCGCGCTCAGCAGCGAGGAGTTCGCCGAGCTCGGCGCGAGCATCCGCCGCGCGATGAACAGCGTGCTCGACGGCAAGCCCGATGCCGTGGATGCGGCGCTCACGGTGCTGCTGGCCGAAGGTCACCTGCTCATCGAGGATGTGCCCGGCGTCGGCAAGACGATGCTCGCCCGTGCGCTGGCGCGCTGCGTCGACGCCACCGTCTCGCGCATCCAGTTCACGCCCGACCTCCTGCCGGCCGACATCACGGGCGTGAGCGTGTTCCGGCAGCAGCTCGGCACCTTCGAGTTCACGCCCGGGCCGGTGTTCGCCCACATCGTCATCGGCGATGAGATCAACCGCGCCAGCCCGAAGACGCAGTCGGCGCTGCTCGAGTGCATGGAGGAGCAGCAGGTCACTGTCGACGGGCGCACGCACCGGCTCGAGACGCCGTTTCTGGTCGTCGCGACGCAGAACCCCATCGAGATGGAGGGCACGTACGCCCTGCCCGAAGCGCAGCGCGACCGGTTCATGGCCCGCATCTCGATCGGGTACCCCGACCCCGAGAGCGAAGCGCTCATGGTGCGCGATCGCGAGCACGGAAGCCCGCTCGAGCGCGTCGCACCGGTGATCGACGTCGAGGGCCTGCGGCGCATGATCGCGACCGTGCGCGAGGTCTTCGTGAGTCCTGCCGTCGAGCGCTACGCCGTCGCCATCGCTCACGCGACGCGTGATGACCCCGCACTCCGGCTGGGGGCGAGCCCCCGGTCGACCCTGCAGCTCGTGCGCGCCAGCCGTGCTCGCGCCGCGCTCGATGGTCGCGACTTCGTGCTGCCCGACGACATCGACGCGCTCGCCGTGCCCGTGCTGGCCCACCGGCTCGTGCTCATGCCGCGCGCGCAGAACCCCGACGGCAGCCTGGTGCGCGACGTCGAGGAGGTCGTCGCGCGCATCGTCGCCGCGACAGCGGTGCCCCTGCCGGCAGCGCGCGACTGATCGGTCGATACCGTGCCCCGGCTGACCGCGCGCGGCGTCGCCTTCCTCGTGGCGGCCGCGGCTCTCACCGCGCTCGCGTACCTGCTCGAGCGGCCTGAGCTGCTGCCCGTGGCGGCCATCGCCGCCGGGGCCCCGCTCATCGCGCTCGCCCTCGTCGCCAGTTCGCGACCGCAGGTGCGCGTCGGTCGCCAGCTCGAGCCCGCGATCGCAACGGAGGGCGAGCCCGTGCGCGTCACCGTCAGCCTCACCGGCCGCGCTCGTGCCGCCGAATGGGTCGAACGCGTGCCGATGGCTCCCGGCTACGCCGGGCCCGGTCGCCTCCGCGAGGTCATCGCCACCCGATCCGCCGTCGTGCGCTACCGGTACTGGCCGGCGCGGCGCGGCATGCCGCTCGTCGGGCCCCTGCTCATCGAGGATCGCGACCCGTTCGCGCTCGCCCTGCGGGTGACCGACACCCGGGTGCAGGTCGCCCAACTGGTGCTGCCGCGGGTCACGCCGCTGCCGCCCGGGCCGGTGCCCGACCCCTCCACCGAGACCGGGCAGCGCACCGCGCGATCCCGCGAGCGCGCGGCAGACGACGTGGTGACGCGCGAGTACCGCGATGGCGACGCCCTGCGCCGCGTTCACTGGCGGGTGACCGCGCGGCAGGGCGAGCTCATGGTGCGGCAGGACGAACCGCAGGCGGGCCCGTACGCGCGCCTGCTGCTCGACACCCAGGCGATCGGCCACCGCGACACCGTGCCGGCGCGCCGCGGCCGCCCGGCGTCGAGCGCCGGCTTCGAGTGGGCGGTGCGCATGGCGGCGTCCGTCGCCGCCCACCTCGCTGACCGCGGGTACACCGTCGACCTGGTCACGCCGACACCGCGCACCGTCGATGCGCCGATCGCAGACGGCCCGGTGGGCCCGGTGCTCGGTGAGCTCGCCGTCATCGAGCTCGCCGAGCGGGTGGGGGAGCTCGACGGGCGCCCCGCATCCGGAGCCCCGCCGGTGGTCGCGATCGCTGCGGCGCCCGACGACGCGACGCTGCGGTGGATGCTCGCCCAGCGATCCTCGCGCGCCCCTGCCGTCGCCCTCCTCGTCGGCCCGCCCGCCCCCGTGCCGCCGACGTCCCTCGACCCCGACCCCGATCCGGACCCGGCGCTGCGCGCTTTCTCGGCGGCGGGCTGGCGGGTCGCGCGGGTCTCCGCCTCGACGCCGCACGATGTTGCCTGGCTCGCCCTGCTGGGTGACCCGTCGGCGGTGCGCCGCGATCCCGCGTCCGCGATGCTGGTGCCCCATGGCTGAGCGGCGTGCGACCTGGTCGCTCAGCGTGGTCGCGCTGCTGGCGGTGGCCGCCGCACTCACCGGCTTCGGGGTGCTGCTCGATGAGGGGCTGTGGGGGCCGTCGACGATCGCTGTCTGCGCGGCGGCGGTGGCGGCCGCGGCGGTCATCCGGTTGCGGGTTCGACGCTGGGCGCCGCTGTGGTCGATGCTCGCCGGTGCCGGTGCGGCGGTGATCGCCCTCACGGTGCTGTTCGCTCCCGACACCGCTCTGCTCGCGCTCGTCCCGATGCCGGCGACCATCGAGCGCTTCGCCGCTCTCATCGCCGCCGGTGAGCTGTCGATCGCCGAGCAGTCGATTCCCGCGATCGCCGACGACGGCATCCGGTTCCTCCTGGCGGCCGGCATCGCCGCTTTCGCTCTGCTCGTCGACGGGTCGCTCGTGCACGGGCGCCGCCCGGCGTTCGCCGCCGTGCCGCTGCTGGCCGTTCTCGCGGTGCCGATCGTGCTCGCTCCCGGAGCCCTCCCCGTGCTCTCGGTGCTCGCCACGGCTGCCGCCTACCTCCTGGCGCTCGCCCTGCACCGCCCGTCGTCGACGGGCGGTGCCGCTGCCGCGGGTCGCGCGGTCGCCGTGGGCGCCGGCGTGCTCGTCGCCGCCCTCCTCGTTCCGCCGCTGCTGCCCCCCGTCTCGGCTGGCTCGGCGCTGCCGGGCACGGGTATCGCCGGGCTCGTCACGGGTGTCAACCCCGTGCTCCAGCTCGGCGATGATCTGCGTCGCGACACCCCCGTCGAAGCGCTGCGGTACACGACCGACGCCGACGGGGGGCTCTACCTGACGCTGTCGCATCTCGCCGATTTCACGGGTCAGACGGTGCAGCCCGTGCTCGAGGGCGGAGTGACGCCGAACGACCGCATCGGCCCGCCCGCCTGGCTGGGTGACGAGGTGGCGACGGCCACGGTCGAGACGAGCATCCGTCTGCAGAACGTGCGCTCGCGCTGGGTGCCGCTGCCCGCCGCACCGGTCGAGATCACCGGCCTCGACGGTTCGTGGCTCGTCAACCCCGACGGCATCACCGTCGGCACGGTCGAGGGCACATTCCGCGGGGGAGCCTACGCCGTCGAGAGCCTGGTGGCCGAGCCGACGCCCGATCAGCTGCGTGCGGCGGGCGTCGAGCAGCCCGGCCTCGAGCGCTACCGCGTCCTGCCCGACGGGCTCGCCCCGATCGTCGGCGACACCGCGCGCACCGTCGCCGACGGCGCGGCGGGGCCGTCGCCCTACGATCAGGCGCTCGCCCTGCAGCGGTTCTTCACCGGCGGCGACTTCGTGTACTCGGAGGAGGCGCCCGTCGAACTCGGCTACGACGGCTCGGGAGCCGACATCGTCGCCGTCTTCCTCGAGGCTCGCGCGGGCTACTGCGTGCACTACGCCGCCGCCATGACCCTCATGGCGCGCACCCTGGGAATTCCCGCGCGCATCGCCGTCGGGTTCCTGCCCGGAGCGCGCAACCCCGACGTGCCCAGCGAGTTCATCGTCAGCACCGACGACCTGCACGCCTGGCCCGAGCTGCACTTCGATGGCATCGGCTGGGTGCGCTTCGAGCCCACGCCGTCGCGCGGAGCCACGCCCGCCTATGCGGCCGACACCGTGCCCGCTCCGGGCGAGCAGCCCGTCATCGACCCGGAGACCGGCGAGACGCTCGCCCCGACCCCGGCCGCGACGACAGGCCCGAGCGCCGACCCCGACGGCGCTACCGACCCGCGCCCGTCTGCCGGGGCCCTCGACCCGGGCGATCGCATCGACGGCGGCAACGACGGAACCCTCGACGGTCAGGCTGGCGGCGCCGTCGGTGGCGGCGCGGATGCCCGCCCCATCGCCGCCGCTCTGCTCACGCTGCTCATCCTCCTGCTGCTGGCTCCTGCGGTCTGGCGCGCCCTGCGCCGCGCGGCCCGCCGCCGGTCGCCGGATGCCCTCGACCAGTGGCGCGAGCTGCGTGACACGGCGCGCGATCTCGGTCTGCCCGCCGCGCACACCCTGACCCCCCGAGAGGTGTCGGCCGCGTGGGGTGCGAACTGGACGGCGCAGCAGGTCGGGGCGCTCGAAACCGTGCGGGCCGCGCTCGAAGCGCGCGCCTTCGCCGCGCCGGCTGCGGCAGCACCCGTCGACCCGTCGGCGGTCGACACCGTGCTCACCGCCCTCCGCCGCTCGGTGCCGCGGCCGCGCCGCGCACTCGCCGTCGTCGCCCCCGTCTCGCTGCTCGACCGCGCCCCCGACGACGACCTGCTGCCCGCATTCCCGACGGCGACCTAGGCTGACCGGGTGCCCTCCCGCGTCTCGCTCGTCATCCCGGTACGCGACCCGGCGAGCGCGAAGAGCCGACTCGCCGCCGGTGACGACCCGGCGGCGCAGCAGCGGCGCGCCGCTCTCGCCGCCGCGATCGCCCTCGACACCGTGACGGCGGCCCGCCGTGCCCGCGAGGTCGGCGAAGTCATCGTCGTCGGCGTGCTGGCGTCGCCGATCGACGGGGTGCTGCTGCTCGACGATCCCGGCTTCGGCCTGCTCGTCGCGGTCGGCGCCGGGCTGGCGGCGGCCGACCCCGCCGCGCCGACCGCGGTGCTGCTCGGCGACCTCCCGGCGCTGCAGCCCGCCGACCTGGACGCCGCGCTCGTGGCGGCGAGCGAACATCACTGGGCTTTCGTGCCCGACGCCGACGGCACCGGAACCACGCTCGTCACCGCCGCCGCGGGCCTGCCGCACGCGCTGCGCTTCGGCGACGGCTCCGCCGAGCAGCACCGCGACGCGGGGTACGTCGAGCTCGACGTTTCCGAGCATTCGGGCCTGCGCCGCGACGTCGACACGCCCGCGCAGCTGGCCGAGCTCGCCGCGCTCGCGGCAGCGGGCGCGGTGCTGCTCGGCCCCCGCACCGCCGCGCTGCTGTAGTGCCTACTCGGCGGGCGGGCCCTGCTCGGCCGCGGCCGGGTCCATCCAGAACGGGTCCCAGTAGTGGCCGTCGGGGTCTTGGAACGCCCGGCTGTACATGAAGCCGAGGTCGCGCGGCTCGAACGGGGTGCCGCCGGCCTCGACGGCGCGGGCGACGAGGGCGTCGACATCCTCACGGCTATCGCAGCTGAGCGCGTACTGCGCGCCGATCGCCGCGCGGGCATCCGCCACCGCGTGATCGGGGATGAAGCTGCCGAAGAACTCGTGCGTCAGCAGCATGACGTAGATGGTGTCGCTCACGACGATGCACGAGGCGTTCGCGTCGGAGAACATCGGGTTCAGGCTCCAGCCGAGCGCCTCGTAGAACGCGGTCGAGCGCGGAAGATCGTCGACAGGCAGGTTGATGAAGACCATGGTGGGCATGGCCACCACTATCCTCCCGATCGCACCTCGGCGATAGAGAGCGACAGCCGCCGCCCGGTCGCCGCGTAGCCCTCCTCGCGGTGCGCCTGCGCCACCGCGACGCGCTCGGCGTCGGGCGTGCCGTACGTCGTCGTGCGCTGCCGGGCGACCCGCCCGATCGAGGCCGCGAGCGCTTCGAGCTCGGCGACCGTCTTCTCCGAGCCGTTGTCGGCGCCAGCCATGCGGCTGATCGTCTCCTCCATGAGGGTGCCGCCGAGGTCGTCGGCACCGCCGCGCAGCATGAGTCGCGTGCCGTCGTCGCCGAGCTTCACCCACGAGGTCTGGATGTGGTCGATACGCCCGTGCAGCATCAGGCGCGCGACAGCGTGCACGGCGCGGTTCTCCTGCGGCGTCGGGCCGGGGCGCGCCACGCCCGCGAGGTAGATCGGCGAGCTCGCGTGAACGAAGGGCAGCAGCACGAACTCGGTGAAGCCACCGGTGTCGTCCTGCACGCGCGCAAGGGTGCGCAGGTGGGCGACCCAGTGGGGCGGAGCATCCACGTGCCCGTACATCATGGTGCTCGATGACCGGATGCCCAGCCGATGCGCCGTGCTGACGATCTCGATCCACTCCGCGGCGGGCAGCTTGCCCTTGGTGAGCACCCAGCGCACCTCGTCGTCGAGGATCTCGGCGGCGGTGCCGGGGATCGTGTCGAGCCCGGCCTCCTTCGCCGCGGTGAGGAACTCGGCGAACGAGAGCCCCGTGCGGGCGGCGCCGTTGACGATCTCCATGGGGCTGAAGGCGTGCAGGTGGATGCCCGGCTGGCGGCTCTTCACCTCGCGCGCGAGGTCGAAGTACGCGGTGCCGGGGAGGTCGGGGTGGATGCCGCCCTGCATGCAGATCTCGGTCGCGCCGAGCGCCCAGGCCTCGTCGACGCGGTCGCCGACCTGCTGCATCGACAGCGTGTAGGCGTCGGCGTCGGTGCGGCGCTGCGCGAAGGCGCAGAAGCGGCAGCCGGTGTAGCAGACGTTGGTGAAGTTGATGTTGCGGTTGACGACGTAGCCGATCTCGTCGCCGACCGTGTCGCGCCGCACCCGGTCGGCGAGGTCGGCGACCGCGTCGAGGTCGGCGCCGTCGGCCTGCAGCAGGGTCAGGTAGTCGGCGTCGCTGAGGCCGGCGGGGGCATCCTCTGCTCGGCGCAGCACGGCGGCGACACCCGTGCTCACGGCGACCGTGCGGGCGCGGGCGTCGACCGTGCGCTCGCGCAGCTCGGCCCAGTCGCCGTACACCTCGTCGACGTCGCTGCGGGTCTCGGTGCGCCGGCCCTCGGTGTCGATCGCGACGTGCAGGTCGGTGCGTCCCGTTCCGGCGCGGCTCGCCCAGTCGGGGTCGGGCTCCTGCCACGGGATGCCCCGCAGCACGGCCGACTCGTCGGCGAGCCCGTCGAGGTCGGCGAGCGCGCGCACGTGCGGCACGATGCGCGGGTCGAGCCAGGGCTCTTCGGCGCGCACGTAGTGAGGGTGGGCGGTCAGCCGCTCGTGCAGCGTGAAACCGCTCTCGGCGGTCAGGCGCGCGAGCTCGTCGATCTGCGGCCAGGGGCGCTCGGGGTTGACGTGGTCGGGCGTCAGCGGGCTCACCCCGCCCCAGTCGTCGATTCCGGCTCGGATGAGCAGGCCGAGCTCTTCGGCGTCGGTGAGGTTCGGCGGCGCCTGCACGCGGGCGCTCGGCCCGAGCACGAGGCGGCTGACGGCGACGGCGGCGATGTACTCCTGCAGGGCGAGGTCGTCGGCGGCGCGCATGGCCGTGCGCGGCTTGGCGCGGAAGTTCTGGATGATGACTTCTTGAATGTGCCCGTGCCGGCGCGCGGTCGCCCGGATCGCGAACATGCCGTCGACACGCTCGGCGTAGGTCTCGCCGATGCCCAGCAGCAGCCCGGTCGTGAACGGGATCGCGCTGCGCCCGGCGTCCTCCAGCACCCGCAGCCGCAACTCGGGGTCTTTGTCGGGGGAGCCGAAGTGGGCGAGGCCGCGCGTCTCGAACAGTCGTCTGCTCGTCGTCTCGAGCATCATGCCCATGCTGGGCGCGACGGGCTTGAGGCGCTGCAGCTCTTGCCAGCTCATGACGCCGGGGTTGAGGTGGGGCAGCAGCCCGGTCTCCTCGAGCACGAGAATCGCGACGCTGCGCAGGTAGTCGAGCGTCGAGTCGTAGCCGCGCGCGTCGAGCCACTCGCGGGCGGCGGGCCAGCGGTCTTCCGGGCGGTCGCCGAGGGTGAAGAGGGCTTCCTTGCAGCCGAGCGCCGCGCCGTGGCGGGCGATCTCGAGCACCTCGTCGGGGGAGAGGAACGGCGCCTTGCCCTGTGCGGCGAGCTGGTTGGGGGTCTGCACGAACACGCAGTAGTGGCAGCGGTCGCGGCAGAGATGCGTGAGGGGGATGAACACTTTGCGCGAGTACGTGATGACGCCGGGGCGTCCGGCGCGCTCGAGCCCCGCATCCCGCACCCGCCCGGCAACGGCGAGCAGCCGCTCGAGGTCGTCGCCCCGGCAGTGCAGCAGCGTCTCCGCCTCGGTCGCGTCGAGGGTGACGCCGCTCTCGGCCCGCTTGAGGGCCCGCGAGATCGCCGAGGCGGTCGGCACGAACCCGCCGTCGACGGCGCCGTCAGCTGTGGATGCGTCGCTCGCGTTCATGGAACCCTCACCCTACCCGCGCCCGCCCCCGTCGCCGCGCGTGCGACGGTCGCGCCACCGCTGCCGCACCCCGTGCGCGAGCCGCACGACCAGGCCGATCGCGATCGCGATGAGGAAGAGGATGAGGAGGAACCGCAGCACGCTTCCGGCGGTCATCGACCCGCCCCGCGCTCAGCGCTCGCCATCAGTCCTCTTCGTTCGTGTGCGCGCCGCCGTCATGAGCCGAACGGCGATCCCGACCACCAGCACGGCGGCGAACCCGAGAGCCAGCAGGGGAGCGATCGCTCCGAATGACACGCGCGGCCTCCCTCTGATCGGCATTGCTGCGAGTCTCCCACGCCCGGATCGGCATTGTGACTGAGTCCCTTCCAGATCTGCGGATCGACCTGAAGTGCGTTCATCTGCATCCGCAGATCTGGAAGGGGCGGTGGGGGTTCGTCTTTCGGGCGACCGCTCGGCCTTCGACGCCCCCTCCGCACCTGTCGCTCGCTCGTCTGGTCGGCACCGTCAGCCGTTATCGGGCCGCGTCGGGGGTCGCTGCCCTCAGGCTCGACGGATGCTCCGACGCCCGATCGACCCTGCTCTCCACCCCGAGGTTCCCGGGCCGGGGAGGCCGGCTCCGCCGGGCTACGAGTTCGCCGGGTTCCGGCGGTTCGAGCTCGTTCTGCGGCAGCTCGGCGGCATCGCGTCACGGCGGGAGCTGCTCGCGGCGACCGACGGCGACGAGACGAGCTTCTGGTTCGCCCTGCACTATGGCTACCTCGATCGCGTCCGCACCGGCTGGTACGCCGGGGCGACGAGGATCGCGCTTCGGGAACGCGGATCGCCGTCTCGCTCGAAACAGCGCTCCGGCAGGCGCGGTGGTGCGCCTCAGCTCACCAGTGACCGCGCACGCGCGGGCTCGTGGCGTGCAGGGCGATGGTCGCCCGCGTGTAGTCGGCGATGCGGTCGAGACCGTTGGCCTCGGGGCCCGCGTAGTCGCCGCGCACCACGACGCGCGCGCCCGCGGCACGACCGGCCCGCAGCCCGGCGCCGACGTCCTCGACGACGATGCAGCTCGCCGGGTCGACCCCGAGACGGCTGGCCGCGAGCAGGTAGCAGGCCGGGTCGGGCTTGCCGACCGCGACGTCGTCCGCCGTCACGAGTACGGGCGGCGTCGGCAGCCCGGCCGCGTCGAGGCGCGCGTGCGCGAGCAGGGCGCTCGCCGAGGTCACGATCGCCCACGGCGCACCGAGCTCGACCAGTCGCTCGAGAAACTCTCGGGCGCCCGGCAGCGCGACGGCCTCGTGCACGAGCTCGAGCTCGCGCGCATCGAGCCAGGCTGCCGCCGCCGCTCGCTCGCTCTCGGGCAGAAACCGCGCGATCGTCTCGTCGGCCCGCACCCCGTGCGCGACCGCGAGCACCGCCTCGGGGTCCACGCCGTGGTGAACGGCGAAGTCGTGCCAGGCCCGGTCGACCGCACTCGTCGTGTCGACCAGGGTGCCGTCGTTGTCGAAGAGCAGCGCATCGGCGGCGATCGGTGCCGCCACCCCGCGTCCGTCGCTCACGACGCGCTCCGACGGGCGAGCCCGGCCTGGAGGGCCGCCTCGGCGAGGGCGGCGGCCGAGTCGAGGTCGCGCATCCACAGCGGCACCGCATCCGTGGCGATGCCGTCGGTGCGCAGGCCGTCGACGACCGCCGCGTCCGCCTCATCGACGAGCCAGGCGTCGAGCAGGCCCGGCTGCGCTGGCCCTGCGCCGACGGCAGCGCCGACGCCCGACCGGGGGCCGTAGAGCCGGGCGACCGCGCCGGCATCCGTCGCCACGCCGATCGCCGCGAGGCACGCGTCGGCCATGCCGCGCACCGCGGCTCCGGCGATGATCGGCGAGACCCCGACGATCGGTGCGGCGACAGCGCGCAGCGCATCGCGCATGCCCGGGATGCTCACGATCGTGCCGATCGACACCACCGGGTTCGACGGCGCGATGATCACGACATCGGCCGCCTCGAGCGCCGCGAGGGCGCCGGCCGAAGGCCGCGCCGCCGCGAGCCCGCGCTGCTCGAACCGCAGCGCCGGCAGGTGGGCGCGGTAGCGGGTCCACCACTCCTGGAAGTGCAGGTCGTGCTCACCGCCCGCATCCGAGGCGACCCAGACGTGGGTGTCGACCTCGTCATCGGTGGCGGGGTGCAGGCGCACGCCGCCGAGGTCCCAGCGCTGCTGCAGGCGCGCGACGACCTCCGACAGCGAGGCGCCCGACCGCAGCCAGGCCGTGCGCGCGATGTGCGTGCCGAGGTCGAGGTCGCCGAGCGTGAACCACTCGGGCGTCACGCCGTAGGCCTGCAGTTCGGCCGCGACGCGCTCGCTCTCGCCGACGCGCCCCCAGCCGCGCTGCTCGTCGTTCTGCCCGGCGAGCGTGTACAGCAGCGAGTCGAGGTCGGGTGTGATGCGCAGGCCCCCCAGCCACCAGTCGTCGCCCGTGTTGACGATCACGTCGATCGAGGCCTCGGGGTGCCACCAGCGCACCGCTTCGCGCAGCCCCCGCACGAACCGCGCCCCTCCGACCCCGCCCGCGAGCACGACGATCCTCATACGCTCCACGCTAGCGGCGGTCGGTTGTGCTCATATGTGCGTGTCGCTGTACCTTCGCGCAGAGCCGTCCTAAGGTGTGCCTCACGCGTCACTGGGCGGAAACGAGCCGGAAACGCTCGTCCCGCACACTGGCCCCAGTTCAACGAGGAAAAGGGGAAGCATCCATGAGCACCATCCGTGCCGCCATCACCCAGACCACCTGGACGGGCGACAAGGAATCGATGATCGCGAAGCACGAGCAGTTCGTGCGAGACGCTGCTGCGCAGGGCGCCCAGATCATCTGCTTCCAGGAGCTCTTCTACGGGCCCTACTTCGGCATCATCGAAGACGCGAAGTACTACGACTACGCCGAGTCGGCCGACGGCCCGACGGTGCAGCGCTTCGTGACGCTCGCCAAAGAGCTGAAGATGGTCATCGTCCTGCCGATCTACGAGGAGGACATGCCCGGCGTCTACTACAACACCGCGGTGGTGGTGGATGCCGACGGCACGATCCTCGGCAAGTACCGCAAGCACCACATCCCGAACCTCGACCGGTTCTGGGAGAAGTTCTACTTCCGCCCCGGCAACCTCGGCTACCCCGTGTTCGACACGGCCGTCGGCAAGGTCGGCGTGTACATCTGCTACGACCGGCACTTCCCCGAAGGATGGCGCGAGCTCGGGCTCAACGGCGCCGAGCTGGTGTTCAACCCGAGCGCGACCAAGCCCGGCCTCTCGAACCGCCTCTGGGAGCTCGAGCAGCCCGCCGCCGCGGCCGCGAACCAGTACTTCATCGGCGCCAACAACCGCATCGGCACCGAGAGCGACGAGTTCGGCGACCTCGCCGTGACGTTCTACGGCTCGAGCTACTTCGTCGACCCCCGCGGCAACTACGTCGGCGAGGTCGCGAGCCAAGACCAGACCGAGATCGTCATCCGCGACCTCGACCTCGACCTCATCCGCGAGGTGCGCAACAGCTGGCAGTTCTACCGCGACCGCCGGCCCGAGTCGTACACCGCGACGGTCAAGCCCTAAGGAGGCCCGATGTCCACCATGCTCATCCGCGGCGGAACCGTCGTCTCCGCCACCGGCCGCGGCGCGGCCGACGTGCTCGTCGACGGCGAGACCATCGTCGCCGTGCTCGCGCCCGGGTCGACCCTGCTCGGGCACGATCTGTCGGCATCCGTCGACACGGTCATCGATGCCACGGGCAAGTACGTGATTCCGGGCGGCATCGACGCGCACACCCACATGGAGCTGCCGTTCGGCGGCACCGCCGCCGTCGACACCTTCGAGACCGGCACGATCGCCGCCGCCTGGGGCGGCACGACGAGCATCATCGACTTCGCCGTGCAGACCGCCGGCCAGAAGGTGTTCGATGGGCTCGCCGCTTGGCACGAGAAGGCGGGCGGCAACTGCGCGATCGACTACGGCTTCCACCAGATCGTGGGCGGCGTCGACGCCGATTCGCTGGATGCTCTGCCGAAGCTCATCGACGAGGGCATCACGAGCTACAAGATGTTCATGGCGTACCCCGGCGTCTTCTACGCCGACGACGCGCAGATCCTCCGCGCGATGCAGGTGGCCGCCGAGCACGGGCTCATGACGATGATGCACGCCGAGAACGGCCCGGCCATCGACGTGCTCGTGGCGCAGCTGCTCGAGCAGGGCAAGACCGACCCGTACTTCCACGGGGTCGCGCGCGCCTGGCAGATGGAGGAGGAGGCGACGCACCGGGCGATCATGCTCGCGCACCTCACCGGCGCTCCGCTCTACGTCGTGCACGTGAGCGCCAAGCAGGCCGTCGAGCAGCTCGCCGCGGCGCGCGACCGCGGCCAGAACGTGTTCGGCGAGACGTGCCCGCAGTACCTCTACCTGTCGCTGGAAGAGCAGCTGGGCGCGGTGAGCTCGACGTACGGCGCCTTCGAGGGCGCCAAGTGGGTGTGCTCGACGCCGCTGCGCTCGCGCGCCGAGGGGCATCAAGACCACATGTGGCAGAGCCTGCGCACCAACGACCTGCAGATGGTCTCGACCGACCACTGCCCGTTCTGCATGAAGGGTCAGAAAGAGCTCGGCCTCGGCGACTTCTCGAAGATCCCGAACGGCATCGGCTCGATCGAGCACCGCATGGACCTGATGTACCAGGGCGTCGTCACCGGCGAGCTCACCCTCGAGCGCTGGGTCGAGATCACGAGCACCACGCCGGCGCGCATGTTCGGCCTCTACGGCAAGAAGGGCGTCATCGCGCCCGGCGCCGACGCCGACATCGTCGTCTACGACCCGAATGGTCACACCTCGATCGGCATGCCGGTCGACGAGAACGGCAACCCCACGGGCAAGAAGCACCACATGAACATGGACCACGCCGCGTGGGAGGGCTTCGAGATCGACGGCAAGGTCGACACGGTGATCTCGCGCGGCTCGGTCGTCATCCAGAACGACCAGTTCCACGGGCGGGCCGGGCACGGGCAGTACCTGCGCCGCGGCCTGAGCCAGTACCTGGTCTGAGCGACGAGCAACGAGAGACGAGCATCCATGGATTTCGGCGCTGTTCTGCAGACCAACCCGCCCGCCAGCCGCACGGTGCACCTCGCCAAGCTGGCCGAGCAGTACGGGTTCACCCACGTGTGGACCTTCGACAGCCACATCCTGTGGCAAGAGCCCTACGTCATCTACTCGAAGATCCTGGCCGAGACGACGCGCATCACGGTCGGGCCCTTCGTGACCAACCCGGCGACGCGCGACTGGACGGTCACGGCGAGCGTCTTCGCGACCCTCAACGAGCTGTACGGCAACCGCACGATCTGCGGCATCGGTCGGGGCGACTCGGCGGTGCGGGTGACCAATGGCAAGCCGACGACGCTCGCCGAGCTGCGCGAGTCGATCCACGTCATCCGCGAGCTCGGCAACTCGCGGGCGGTCGAGTACAACGGCTCGACGCTGCAGTTTCCGTGGAGCCACGGCAGCGAACTCGAGGTGTGGGTGGCCGCGTACGGTCCGCTCGCGCTCAAGCTCACCGGCGAGGTCGGTGACGGCTTCATCCTGCAGCTGGCCGACCTCGACATCGCCAAGTGGATGATCGAGACCGTGCGCACCGCGGCCGATAACGCCGGGCGCGACCCGATGAGCGTGAAGTTCTGCGTGGCGGCCCCGATGTACATCGGCACCGACTGGGATCACATGCGCAACCAGACCCGCTGGTTCGGCGGCATGGTCGGCAACCACGTGGCCGACATCGTTGCGAAGCACGGCGATTCGACGGATGTTCCGCGCGCGTTGACCGACTACATCGCGGGCCGGCAGGGCTACGACTACAACTCGCACGGCAAGGCGCACAACGACCACGTCGACTTCGTGCCTGACGAGATCGTCGACCGTTTCTGCGTGCTGGGGGATGCGAAAGACCACATCGACAAGCTCGAAGCCCTGCGCGAGCTCGGGGTCGACCAGTTCGCCGGCTACCTCCAGCACGACAACAAGGAGGAGACGCTGCGCGTCTACGGCGAGCACGTGATCCCGGCCCTCAACGGCAGCAAGCAGGCCCGCGTATGACCGATGCCGCCACCCTTCTCGTCCCGCCGCACCGGCGGCGCGCGGGTCGAGGTGCGCGGCTGAGAGCGGCGGTCTACGGGCTGCTCGGCGTTGTCGCCCTCGCCGTCGTCTGGGAGCTCTACAAGTGGCTCGGGCCGGTCGATGGCCTCGTGGCTGGCGACGTGCGGATTCTGCCGCGCACGAGCGACCTGGCCATGCCCCACGTCTGGGACATGATCGCCCGGATGTTCGAGCCGGTCACCCGCGCTGAGGGCGCTCGGGTGCTCTGGCTCGAGATCGTGCTCGCCGCGAGCCTGACGCTGGGGATCGCGGCGGCCGGCTGGGTGGTCGGTGTGGTCGTCGGCATGGCGTTCGCGCTGATCATGCAGCGCTGGCTGATCGCGGAGTCGGCGCTGCTGCCGTGGATCGTGCTCAGCCAGACCGTGCCCCTCATCGCATTCGCGCCGCTGGTGAAGAGTTGGGGCTCGCGCATCGAGATCGGTACGTTCGAGTGGCAAGACTGGATGAGCGTCGCGGTCATCGCGAGCTACCTCGCCTTCTTCCCGGTGGCCGTCGGTGCGCTGCGAGGTCTGCAGGCCCCCGACCGCCTGCACCTCGAGCTGTTGCACACCTACTCCGCCGGATGGTGGCCGACGCTCGTGCACCTGCGGTTGCCCGCGGCTGTGCCCTTCCTGCTGCCCGCCTTGCGTCTCGCCGCGGCCAACGCGGTCGTCGGGGCCGTCGTCGCCGAGGTGTCGACAGGCCTGCAGGGCGGCATCGGGCGGCTGGTGATCCAGTACGCCGGCCAGGCCAGCGGTGACCCCGCGAAGGCCTGGGCGCCCATCTTCGGCGCGATCGCCCTCGGGCTCATCGCCGCCGGTTCGGTGGCCCTGCTCGGGCTGCTCGCCAAGAACTACCGCCGCACCGAAGGAGCATCATGACCAACGCCGTCACCGTCACAGGCGTCGACAAGGTCTTCGACACGAAGGCCGGCCAGGTGGTCGCGCTGACCGAGGTCGACTTGACGGTCTCCCCCGGCGAGTTCGTCTCGCTCATCGGGCCGTCGGGATGCGGCAAGAGCACCCTGCTGCGCCTCATCGCCGACCTCGAGACCCCGACGAGCGGCACTGTCGAGGTCTTCGGCACGAGCGCGCACCAGGCGCGGCTCGACCAGCGCTACGGCATCGCCTTCCAGCAGGCCGGCCTGCTGCCCTGGCGCACGGTCGCGGCGAACATCGCGCTGCCACTCGAGCTGACCGGCATGCCGAAAAGCGCGGTGGCCGAGCGGGTCGAAGAGCTCATCGCGCTCGTCGGCCTCGGCGACTTCGGCGACCGGTTTCCCGACCAGTTGTCGGGCGGTATGCAGCAGCGCGTCGCCATCGCCCGGGCGCTCGCCAAGAAGCCCGAGCTGCTGCTGATGGACGAGCCCTTCGGAGCGCTCGACGAGATGACCCGCGAGTACCTGCAGACCGAGCTCCTGCGCATCGCGGCCGAGACCGGAGCCGCGGTCGTGTTCGTCACCCACTCCATCCCCGAGGCGGTCTACCTCAGCGACCGCGTCGTCGTCATGTCGCCCCGACCCGGGCGCATCGCCGAGGTCGTGCCGATGTCGCTCGGTAGCACCGGCAGCCGTGCCGATGACCTTCGAGAGGCCAGCACCTTCTTCGAGATGATTACCGCGGTGCGCGAAGTGCTTCATGGCGGAAGCCCCGCGACCACGGCGCGCGGAGTCGAGAACCGCTGATGGCGACCGCCACGCGAACGCGAACGCCCGTCGGCCCGCTGGGCCGCACCGCCAGCGGTGTCGAGCGCGCGATCGCGCCCGTCGTGCTCGGTGTCGTCGTCGTGGGCACGTGGCAGCTGCTCGCGGGCAGCGGGCTCGTCGAGGCCTACCTGCTGCCCAGCCCCGCGGCGATCGCAGAGGAGATCGTCGAGTTCTGGCCCTCCATGCTCAGCGCGGGCGCTATCACGGGTCTCAACGCCCTCGTCGGTCTCGCGGCGGGCTCGATCCTCGGCATCATCGCGGCCTTGATCGCCTCGACGAGCCGACTGATCGATGGGATGCTCGCGCCGATCGTCGCTGCCCTTGCGGTCATCCCGATCGTCGCCCTCGCCCCGGTGCTCAACACGATGTTCGGCGCCGATTCGCAGACCGGCCGGCAGCTCATCGCGAGCCTCGCGGCCTTCGTGCCCGTCTTCATCACGACGGCGCGGGGCCTGCGCCAGACCCAGCCGGTGCACCGCGAGCTCATGACGAGCTACGCGGCGACGCCCTGGCAGGTCATGCGCACCATCACCCTCCCGACGGCGGTGCCATACACCTTCACGGGCATCCGTCTCGCCTCGTCGCTCGCCGTGATCTCAGCACTCGTCGCCGAGTACTTCGGTGGTCCGCGCGGCGGACTCGGCGGGCTCATCTCCACCTCGGCGGCCTCGAGCGCGTACCCGCGCGCGTGGGCGTACGTCGTGGCGGCGATCGTGCTCGGGCTCGCCTTCTACCTCGTGACCCTCGCTCTCGAACGCTGGGCTTCCCGTCGACGATGACGCGCGCCCGACCCCGTCCTCAGCACCGGCTGAGGTCGACCGGCACCACCTCCGCACCGCCGAGAACACCGAAAGGACACAGCACATGATGAACCGCACCCGTCGCTTCGCGACGTTCAGCGCGATTGGCCTCACCGCCGCGCTCGCGCTCTCCGCCTGCTCCGCTCCGGCCGCGACCGAGGGCGAGGGCTCCGACGAGCTCACCCCGATCAAGCTCCAGCTGCAGTGGCTGCCCCAGGGCCAGTTCGCGGGCTACTTCGCCGCGCAAGAGCAGGGCTACTTCGAAGAGGCCGGCCTCGACGTCGAGATCATCCCGAGCGGTGGCGACATCGTGCCGCAAGATGCCCTCGCCAACGGTGATGTCGACTACGCGATCGCGTGGGTACCGAAGGTGCTCGGCTCGATCGAGGCTGGCGCCAACGTCACCAACATCGCGCAGATCTTCCAGCGCTCGGGCACCCTGCAGGTGGCGTGGGCCGACAGCGGCATCGAGTCGGTCGCCGACTTCGAGGGCAAGAAGATCGGCTCGTGGGGCTTCGGCAACGAGTGGGAGATCTTTGCGGCCATGGCCGCCGAGGGCCTCGACTCGACCACCGTCGAGATCATCACGCAAGACTTCAACATGAACGCCTTCCTCGCGGGCGACATCGATGCTGCCCAGGCGATGACCTACAACGAGTACGCGCAGGTGCTCGAGTCGGTCAACCCCGACACGGGCGAGCTGTACACGCCGGAGGACCTCAACGTCATCAGCTACGAGGAGACGGTCGGCGCAATGCTGCAAGACGCGATCTGGGCCGACACCGAGCGCCTCGAGAGTGACACCGAGTACCAGGAGACGACCGTCGCGTTCCTCAAGGCCGTCATCAAGGGCTGGGTCTTTGCGGCCGAGAACCCTGAAGAGGCCGCGCAGATCACGATCGACGCGGGCTCTGGCTGGGGCCCGAGCCACGAGCTGTGGATGGTCAACGAGACCAACAAGCTCATCTGGCCGGCACCGAACGGCATCGGCTACATCGACCCCGACGCGTTCGCCGCGACGGTGGCCGCCGCACTGAGCGCCGTCAATGAGACGGGCGCGAGCCTCATCACGGCCGAGCCCCCGGCGACCGCCTATACGAACGAGTACATCGAGCGCGCGCTCGCTGAGCTCGAAGCCGAGGGTGTCGACGTGCGCGGCGAGGGCTTCTCGCCCATCGAGGTCCAGCTGATGGAGGGCGGCAACTAGCCGCCGCCTACCCTCGATGACCGCTGAGGCGGCGGGATGCTCGCACTGGGCATCCCGTCGCCTCCCAGCGTCTCTGCCGCACGATAGAGCGGTGACAGCCCATAACGCGCCCCCCTCGGCCGCGTCGCGCGCCGAGGGTCTCGCCCGGCTCACCGATTTCGTTCCGCGTGCCGGGCGCGCCTATGCCGCCGAGCGCAACACCGACCACGGGCCCGGGGATCGCACGAACGTCTCCACTCTCTCGCCCTGGGTGCGGCACCGGCTCGTCACCGAGCGTGAGGTCGTCGCCGCCGTGCTCGAGCGGCACAGTCTCACCAGTGCAGAGAAGTTCGTGCAGGAGGTCTACTGGCGCACCTACTGGAAGGGCTGGCTCGAGCGGCGACCGAGCGTGTGGACGCGCTACGCCGCGAGCGTCGCGCCGACCCTCGACGCGCTGAGCGGTGCTGAGCGCGCGACCTACGACGACGCGGTCGCGGGGCGCGTGGGGCTCGACGGCTTCGACCACTGGGCGCGCGAGCTCGTCAAGACGGGCTACCTGCACAACCACGCGCGCATGTGGTTCGCGAGCATCTGGATCTTCACGCTGCGCCTGCCCTGGCAGCTCGGCGCCGACTTCTTCCTGCGCCACCTGCTCGACGGCGACCCGGCGTCGAACACGCTGAGCTGGCGCTGGGTCGCGGGCTTGCAGACCGTCGGCAAGACCTACCTCGCCACCGCCGACAACATCGCCCGCTACACCGACGGACGCTTCCGGCCGCGGGGTCTCGCGACCGTGGCCCACGCCGTCGACGACGATGCTGCCGTGCCACCCGCCGGGCCGGCGCCCGTGCCCGAGCCGCTGCCGCGCGCGACGCGCGTGGCGCTGCTGCTGCACGAGGACGACCTGCACGCCGAGAGCCTTCCGACCCTGCCGCCGGAGGTGACCGTGGTCGGCGTCGCCGCGCCGACCGCGGGGGAGCCGCGATCACCCCTCGCGGCGACGGCCGCGGTGCCCGCGCGCTTCACCGCCGCGGCGCTCGCCGACGGGCTCGCCCGCGCCGCCGCGTACTGCCGCTCAAGCGGCACCGCGGCCCCCGCCGAGCACCTCCCCGCCCTGCACCCCGACACCGTGATCGCCTGGCTGCGCGGCCTCGGCGCCGAGGCGCTGCTCACCCCGCATGCGCCGGTCGGCCCGACCCGCGACCGCCTCGACGCGCTCGCGGCGGCGCTGTGGGCGGAGGGCATCCCGCTGCATCGTCAGCTGCGGGGGTGGGATGCTCGCGCCTGGCCGCACGCCCACCGCGGGTTCTTCCCGTTCAAAGAGCGGATAACTGCACTTCTGCGCGAGGAGCAACTGACCCTCTGACCGGGTCAGAACAGGCGTCGACCGGGGATAATGGGCGCATTCCCGTTCCTTCGACTCAAGGACTGATAGCCATGACCGACACTCTGAACCGGTCAACCGCCCACGCCTCTCCCGCTCATGACCCCGCCGATGGCGTGCGGGCGTATGAGCTCGATCGTCAGTACGTCTTCCACTCGTGGAGCGCGCAGGGGGCGCTGAAGCCCTTCGTCGCCGCGAGCGCGCAGGGCAGCTACGTCTACACCTACGACGGCGACGCCTACCTCGACTTCTCGAGCCAGCTCGTCAACACCAACATCGGCCACTCCCACCCGAAGGTCGTCGCGGCGATCCAGCAGCAGGCGGCGCAACTCGCCACCGTCGCGCCGTCGCATGCCGCCCTCGTGCGCGGCGAGGCCGCGAAGCGCATCGTCGAGAAGGCCGGCCCCGGATTCAGCCAGGTGTTCTTCACCAACGGTGGCGCCGACGCGATCGAGAACGCCATCCGCATGGCGCGTCTCACCACCCACAAGCACAAGGTGCTCTCGACCTACCGCAGCTACCACGGCAACACCGGGGCCGCGATCGCCGCGACCGGCGACTGGCGGCGCATGCCCAACGAGTACGCCTACGGGCACGTGCACTTCTTCGGGCCGTTCACCTACCGCAGCGAGTTCTTCTCCGAGACGCCCGAGCAGGAGTGCGCCCGCGCCCTCCGCCACCTCGAGCGCACCATCGTCGCTGAGGGTCCCGGCACCATCGCGGCGATCCTGCTCGAGTCGGTGCCCGGCACCGCGGGAATCTTCGCCCCGCCGCCCGGCTACCTCGAGGGCGTGCGCGCGCTCGCCGACAAGTACAACATCGTGTGGATCGCCGACGAGGTCATGGCCGGCTTCGGTCGCACCGGTGACTGGTTCGCCTGGCAGAACGAGAGCTTCAACCCGAACCGGGCGACCCCCGACCTCATTGCCTTCGCGAAGGGCGTCAACTCGGGCTACGTGCCCGTGGGCGGTGTGGTCATTAGCCCGACGATCGCCGAGGCCTTCGCCGACAAGGTCTTCCCGGGCGGACTCACCTACAGCGGGCATCCTCTCGCCGCCGCCTCGATCGTCGCCTCGATCGACGCGATGACCGAGGAGGGCATCGTCGAGAACGCGCGGATGATCGGCGAGCAGCACCTCGGCCCCGGCCTGCGGGCGCTCGCCGAGAAGCACGAGATGATCGGCGACGTGCGCGGTCTCGGCGTCTTCTGGGCGCTCGACCTCGTCACCGACCGCGCGACGCGCGAGCCGGTCAGCGCCGACGTCGTCAACCGCCTCAAGGCCGAGCTCATGGCACGCAAGGTGCTGCCCTTCGCGGCCGAGAACCGCATCCACGTCGTGCCGCCGTGCATCGTGACTCCCGACCAGGTCGCAGACGCCTTGCAGGCGTATGACGGCGCTTTCTCGGCGGTTGCGCAGTAGCCGACGCCTAGCGTGAGAACGACCGCGGGCATCCTGAGCGATCGGGCGACGGATGCTCGCGGTCGTTGCTGCTTCACCCCTCTCTTCTCGGCGCTGGCTTCGAGTTCTGCGCCCTCCCGTTCAGACCCCCGGGGTCGCCCGGTAGACTGACCGGCTGTGCCTGCCGCCTCGAACCCCTATCGCGTGAACGTGCGCGACCTCGTGCACCGCCCCGGCGAGATGCGCGAGAAGAGCCTGACGTTCGCTGTGCCCGAGCAGCTGGGCGCCGCCGTCGTCACGGTGCCGGCCGGCACCGAGCTTGAGCTCGACCTGCGGCTCGAGGGCCTGCACGACGGAATCCTCGTCACGGGCGAGGTCGCCACGACCGCCGTCGGCGAGTGCGTGCGCTGCCTCGACCGCGTCGAGCTGCCCCTCGAAGTCGAATTCCAGGAGCTTTTCGCGTATTCTCAGGACGACGCGTACGACTACCAGGTTCACGATGATCACGTGGATTGTGAACCGGTGGTGCGAGACGCGGTGGTGCTGTCGCTCCCGTTCCAGCCGGTGTGCCGCGACGATTGCCCGGGTCTCGACCCCGAGACGGGCGAGCGTCTGGCTGATGTCGGCCCTCGGGAGCCCCGTGTGGAGATCGATCCGCGCTGGGCGGCGCTCGAGGGCCTGGCCCGCGACGCCGACGAGAACTGAGCACCGAACCCCGACCTCACCGGCGCGCAACCGTGCCGGTCTGACAGAGAGAAGAACCACCATGGCTGTTCCCAAGCGGAAGATGTCGCGCTCGAACACCAACGCGCGCCGCTCGCAGTGGAAGGCGTCGGCCCCCACCCTCGTCAAGACCATCGAGAACGGCAAGGTCGTCTACAGCCTGCCGCACCGCGCGAAGGTCGTGGAGGACTCGGCCGGCACGCCCCTGTACATGGAGTACAAGGGCCGCAAGGTCGCCGACGTCTGAGTTATCTCATCGGTCACCGAAGGAGTCTGTGGTGACAGGGTCGGCTGCCGAGACTCAGTCGGCCGGGGCCGAGATGCCCGGTAGCGGGGCTCCGTCTGGTGCTGCGACCGACTCGCTCGAGCGCGCGCTCGGCGTTTCTCTGAGCCCTGCGCTGCTCGACCTCGCGCTCACGCACCGGTCGTGGGCCTACGAGCACGGCGGCGTCGCGACGAACGAGCGACTCGAGTTTCTCGGCGACGCGATTCTGGGGCAGGCCGTCACGGTCATGCTCTACACGAGCTACCCCGAGCTGAGCGAGGGCGACCTCGCTAAGCGGCGCGCCTCGCTCGTGTCGGCTGTGGCCCTCGCTGAGGTCGCTCGTGCGATCGGGCTCGGCGAGCACCTCAAGCTCGGCAAGGGCGAAGAGCTCACCGGCGGCCGCGACAAGTCGTCGATCCTCGCCGACACCGTCGAAGCACTCATCGGCGCGACCTACCTCGATCTCGGCGGCGAGGTCGCCACGGCCCTCGTGCTGCGGCTGATCGAGCCGCTGCGCGCCGACCCCGACCGCTTCGGTGCGGCGATGGACCCGAAGACCTCGCTGCAGGAGCTCGCCGCGGCCCTCAACCTCGGTCTGCCCGTCTACCAGGTGGCCGACGACGGCCCCGACCACTCGAAGGTCTTCACCGCCACCGTCGTGCTGGCGGGGGATGCGGTTGCGAGCGGGTCGGGTACGAGCAAGAAGCAGGCCGAGATGGCCGCCGCGCTCGAGGCCTGGACGGTGCTGCAGGCCCGGCGCTGACCGGAGCCGCAGAACTCCCGTGCCTGAGCTTCCCGAAGTCGAGGTCGTGCGCCACGGCCTGCAGCCCGCCATCACCGGTGCGCGCATCGTCGCCGTCGAGGTGCTCGACGAGCGCTCGCTGAAGCGCCACGACGGCCCGGCGGAGGACTTCGTCGATCGGCTGACCGGTGCCCGCCTGCTCGGCGCGGTGCGGCGCGGCAAGTTCCTGTGGCTGCCGCTCGACGAACCGGACGGCGAGCCCGCGGCCGCGCTGGTCACCCACCTCGGCATGAGCGGGCAGGTGCTGCTGCGCGACCCGGCGGCGGAGGCCGCGCCGCTCACGCGCATCCGGTTCGCGCTGGAGCATCCGAGTCACGGCCCGCTGCGGGTCGACTTCGTCGACCAGCGCATCTTCGGCTCGATGGCGGTGGACGCGCTGCTGCCGACGCGCGACGGCGCGGCGGCGGGATACGGGCTGCCGCTCGCGAGCATCCCGAGCCAGGTCGCCCACATCGCGCGCGACCCGCTCGACCCCGCGTTCGACGAGCGCGCCTTCCTGCGCCGCCTGCAGGGCAAGCGCACGACGGTGAAGCGCGCGCTGCTCGACCAGGCGCTCGTGAGCGGCATCGGCAACATCTACGCCGACGAGGCGCTCTGGGCAGCACGCGTGCACTACGACCAGCCGACCGAGACGCTCTCGACGCGCAAGGCCCGCGAGCTGCTCGAGGAGGTGCGCGTCGTGCTACGCCGCGCGCTCGAGGAGGGCGGCACGAGCTTCGACGCCCAGTATGTCAACGTCAACGGCGCTTCGGGCTACTTCAGCCACTCGCTGCGCGCCTATGGACGGCAAGGACTGCCGTGCCCGCGCTGCGGCCGGCCGATCGTGCGCGAGCAGTTCATGAACCGCGGTTCGCACTTCTGCCGCCGCTGCCAGCGCATTCGCTGAGCGCGCGACTGGTCAGGCGCTGAGGTCCTTCCGCCACGCGCCCTCGTACACGAACGGCACGAACCCGAGCCGCTCATTGACGTCGAGCATGTGCCGGTTCTCCTCGGCGTTGTAGGTGATGATCGCCGGATGCCCGGGCGCGACCTCCTCGAGCCACTGCAGATTCGCGGCCTTCAGCAGCAGGCCCAGACGCCGCCCGCGGTGCTCGCGCAGCACGATCGTGTCCTCCTGCGCGACCGGTCGCTCGCGCTCGGCCGGTGCGGTGAACTCGGTGAAGCCCACCAGGCGGCCCGACGGCACGTGCTCGACAGCCGCGACGATCGGGGTGCGCGGGCTCGACGCCTCGAGCGCCTCGTCCTCGAGCAGCCGCTCGACCGTCCACGGGTCCTCCGGCTCCTCCAGACCAGCCGTCGGGGCGTCGGTGCTCATGCGGGTCAGCAGGTGCGCGATGTCCTCGCGCCACTCGGGCGGCGTCGGGCCCGCCCAGGTGTGCACGCGGTAGTCGGGCCCGGCGGCCTCCTGCGCCGAGCGCAGCAGATCGTCGACGCCTGCGGCGGGCAGGGGCAGTCGGCTGCCGCGCTCGACCTGCTCGAGGCGGTAGCCCATCGCCTGCAGCAGCCGCACCTCGGGCGTTCCGGCCGGCACGGAGCCGAAGCCGGTCGGCGCGGGGATGCGGATGCCGCCGCGCTTCCACGAGGGGGCGTAGACGATCGCGCGCGTCTTGCCCTCCGCGAGCGCCACCGCCTCGAGGTGCCGGGCCATGGCCTCTCCGACGCCGTGGCCCCGGGCATCCGGAAGCACCTCGACGTGCATCCACGCGGTATCGGCGGCCTCCTCGGTGCGCGTCTCATAGATGCCGCGCGCGACCAGGCGGCCGTCGAGCCGACCGGCGAACATGCGCTTCGGCTCGAAGATCGTCTTCTGCCATCCCGGCAGCAGCTCCTCCGCGGTGTATGTCAGCTCGTCGCTGCCCGAATCGTGCCGGTTCACCGCGTTGCGCACGTCGACGCAGGCGAGGAACTCCGCGGCGTCCGGCGCATCCACCGTCTCCGGGATGCTCACCTCGGTGATCTCGATCGCGCCCATGCCGCGCCTCCGCTCGTCGGTGGTTCGTTGCCGTGCCGGCTCGTGACCAGCCCGCCAGAATAGCGGCCCGCAACCCGATACGGTAGACCGCAGTCATCGTCGCTGAGCCGGGGAAGGGGGACGTCCGCGTGCACCTCAAGAGCCTCACCATCAAGGGCTTCAAGTCGTTCGCGCAGCCGACCACCTTCCAGTTCGAGCCCGGCGTCACCTGCATCGTCGGCCCCAACGGCTCGGGCAAGTCGAACGTCGTCGACGCGCTCGCCTGGGTCATGGGTGAGCAGGGGGCCAAGACCCTGCGCGGCGGCAAGATGGAAGACGTCATCTTCGCCGGCACTGCCACGCGCGGGCCGCTCGGCCGCGCCGAGGTGCAGCTGACGATCGACAATGCCGACGGCGCCCTGCCGATCGAGTACACCGAGGTCACGATCTCGCGCACGCTGTTCCGCAACGGCGGCAGCGAGTACGCCATCAATGGCACGGCGTGCCGCCTGCTCGACGTGCAGGAGCTGCTGAGCGACTCCGGGCTCGGCCGCGAGATGCACGTGATCGTCGGGCAGGGTCAGCTCGATGCTGTGCTGCACGCGAGCCCGGAGGATCGTCGCGGGTTCATCGAGGAGGCGGCGGGCATCCTGAAGCACCGCCGCCGCAAAGAGAAGACGGTTCGCAAGCTCGAGGCGATGCAGTCGAACCTCACGCGCCTGAGCGATCTGGCCGGTGAGATCCGGCGCCAGTTGACGCCGCTCGGTCGGCAGGCCGAGATCGCGCGCGAGGCGCAGACGATCGCCGCGATCGTGCGGGATGCCCGCGCGCGCCTCCTGGCCGACGACGTCGTCGCCCTCCGCACCGCGCTGGCCGACCACGCCCGCAGCGAGAGTGAGCGCACGAGCGAGCGCATCGTCGTGCAGAGTCAGCTCGACCAGACCCGCCTGCGCATCCAGCGCATCGAGTCGCGGCTGGGAGAGGGTGACGCGGTCGACGGTGCTCGCCGCGTGGCCTTCGACCTCGAGCAGGTGCAGGAGCGCGTGCGCAGCCTCACGAGCCTCACCAACCAGAAGCTCACGCTGCTCAGCCAGCAGTCGGAGCTGCCGGGCATGACGACGACCATCACGCAGGCGCAGGTCGACGAGGCTCGCGCCGAGGCCGTCGCTCTGCGCGAGGGCGTGGCGGCCGCCGAGCAGCTCGTCGGCGAGGTCGCCGCCCGCACCGCGACGGCGCGCGCCGCGCTCGACGCCCTCGATGAGGAGATCGCGGCGCAGAGCGCCCTCGTCTCGCAGCACGACCTGCAGCTGGCCGCCCTCGCGAGCAAGGTCGACGTGGCGCGGTCGACGCTCGCCGCCGCCCGCGGCGAGCAGCTGCGTCAGCAGAACGCCCTCGAGGCGGCGCTCGCGCGGCAGGAGGCGACGCGCGCCGACCTGGCAGCCCTGCCCTCGCTCGACGAGGATGCGGGCGACGACGCCTCGCGCGCCCTCGACGCCGCGCTCGCCGACGCCGATGCCCGTGTCGCCGAGCTGACGGCGCGCATCGACACCGAGCGCGAGGCGCTGCACGCCCTCGAGCGCGAGCGCGACGCCCTCGCCGCCCGCGTCAGCGCGCTGTCGCAGGCGGTCGACGCCGGCGACGGCGCCTTGGGGCTCGTCGGCTCGCGCGGCATCCGCGGTCTCGTCAGCGACCACCTGCAGGTGCGCGCGGGCTTCGAGGCCGCCGTGGCCGCCGCGCTCGGCACCCTCGTCGACGCGGCGCTCGCCGACGACCTCGACGCGGGCCTCGCCGCGCTCGAGCGAGCGCACGCCGCCGAGGCCGGGCGCGTCGACGTGGTTCTCGCGGCGATCGGCGGGCGGGCATCCGCGGGCCTGTCGGCGGTCGGGGGCCTCACGCCCGCGACCGATGTCGTGACCGCGCCCGACGGCGTGCTCGCGCTGCTCGCCCGCACCCTCATCGCCGACGACCTCGACGCGGCCCGCGCCGCCTGGCCCGCCGTGGCCGCGCTGCCCGAGGCCGACACCATCAGCGTCGTCACGCGCGTGGGAGATGTGCTGACGCGCTCGGTGCTGCGCGGCGGCTCGGGTGCCGGGCGCAGCCGCCTCGAGCTCACCGCCGAGCGCGACGCCGCCTCGGCCGCGCTCACCGAGGTCGCGACCGGCATCGAGCGGGCGCGCGGCGCCCTCGACGACACCCGCGCGGCCCTCGCCTCGGCGAAGCAGCAGGCGGTCGACGCCCTCGCCGCCGTGCGCGATCAGGATGCCCAGCGCGCCGCCCGCAGCGAGCAGGTCTCGCGCGCGCGGGCGCAGGCCGAGGCCGCGGAGGCCGAGGCCGCCCGGCTCGCGACAGCACTGGACGCCGCCCGCGACGCCGTGCGCGAGGCCGAGCAGGGGGTCGAGCGGGCGCAGGCCGAGCACGAGGAGTTCGCCGCCCGGCCCCGGCCGATGCTCGACGCGAGCCAGCGCGACGCGCTCGTCGCCGAGCTGGAGGCCGCGCGGGCCGTCGAGCTCGAGCGCCGTATCGAGCTCGAGACCGCGCGCGAGCGGGTGCGTGCGGCGGTCGACGCCGCCGAGCAGCTCGACAAGCGCCGCATCGCCGAGAAGGCCGCGGCCGATGAGGCTGCGCGCCGGGCCGTGCTGCGGCAGCGGCAGGTGCAGCGCGCCACCACGGTCGCCGCTGCGCTGCCGGCCGTACAGGAGGCCATCGACCGCTCCGTCGCCGAGGCGCGCGTCGCCCTCGCTCAGCGCGAGAGCGAGCGGGCCGCGCAGAACGACGAGCTGCTCGAGCTGCGCCGCACCGAGAGTTCGCTGCGCGAGCGCCTCTCGGCGATCACCGAGGGCGTGCACGGCCTCGAGCTGCAGATCTACGAGAAGAAGCTGCACCTCTCGCAGTTGCTCGAGCGCGCGGGCGACGAGCTCGGGCTGGTCGAGGAGGTTCTCGTCGCCGAGTACGGCCCGCACGTGCCTGTACCCGACGATGAGGCGCTGACGTCGGCCGCTCATGCGCTCGCTGACGCGGTGGCCGCCGAGGCGGCTTCCCGCGTCAATCCCGACCCGGATGCCCCGCTCTTCGACCCGACCTCCGACGAGGAGGCGGCGCGGGTCGCCCAGCTCGTCGCCGACGCCGCCCGCCCTGCGGGTGACCGGGCACGACCGCCGGCAGTTCCGCACTCCGTCGATCCGAACGGCGCTGGTGACGACGGCCTGCCGACCGACGTGCCCGTCGGGCGCCCGTTCGATCGCGCGGAGCAGGAGGCCCGTCTCGCGCGCGCCGAGCGCAAGCTCGCGCAGCTCGGCCGCGTCAACCCGCTCGCGCTCGAGGAGTTCGCGGCGCTCGAGCAGCGCCACAAGTTCCTCTCCGAGCAGCTCACCGACCTCGCGAACACCCGTCGCGACCTGCTGACGATCATCGACGAGGTCGACAGCACGATGCAGTCGATCTTCGCCGCCGCGTTCGCCGACACGCAGGCGGCGTTCGACCAGGTGTTCCCGATCCTCTTCCCGGGCGGGTCGGGCAGCTTGACGCTGACCGACCCGGACAACATGCTGACGACGGGCATCGAGGTGACGGTGAAGCCGGCCGGCAAGAAGATCGAGCGGCTCAGTCTGCTGTCGGGCGGCGAGCGCTCGCTCGCGGCGGTCGCGCTGCTCATCGCCATCTTCAAGGCCCGGCCGAGCCCGTTCTACATCATGGACGAGGTGGAGGCGGCCCTCGACGACGCCAATCTCGGTCGCCTGCTGACGATCTTCCGCGACCTGCGGCAGAGCTCGCAGCTCATCATCATCACGCACCAGAAGCGCACGATGGAGATCGCCGATGCGCTCTACGGTGTCAGCATGCGGCAGGACGGCGTGAGCGCCGTCGTGGGCCAGCGCGTGCAGACTCCCGACGAGCGCGCGAGCTGACGCAGCCCGACTGCCAGCCGCGTGACCGCCGTGGGACCGGCAGCCCAGAGCACGAGCGGCGCGCACCGCACTGCGCGCCGCGCACCGCACTGCGCGCCGCGCACCGCATCGTGCGCCGACCCGCACCGTTCGCCGAACTGCACCCTTAGCCCACCCACACCGCAACGTCCCCAGCCGCCCAGACGGCCCGCCCACGACCCTGACGAGCACTCTCTACCCGATACTCGCGAATCCACGGAACAGTAGGCGCCCCCTGCGCAGTGTTCCGTGGATTCGCGAGTGTGGCGGGTGTGTGTCGTCGCGGTTCCGTGGATTCGCGAGTGTGGCGCGTGGGTGCCGTCCGTGTTCCGTGGAATCGCGAGTGCCGCGCGAGCAGACCTGTGCCCGGACCCCCGCTCGACACAGGCGGCGGTCTCGTCGGCTGGCCGTGGTGAGGCTCTGCCTCAGTCAGACAGCACGGGCAGGGCGGGGTCTCCGGGGCTGAGCCGCAGCGCCGCGGGCGGCAGCTCGGCCACCGCTGCCGCGCAGTGCTCGCGCGCGATCGCGACGCCGGCCGGGCCGAGCCAGCGTGCGTCGGGCTCTCCGTCGCGCATGAGCGTCACCGTGAGCGCTCGCGCGGTGGTGCCCGCGGTCACCGCCGCGTGGCTCTCGGGCACCCCGTCGCCATCGTCATCCACGACCACGCGCTCGGCAACGGCGACGCCGTCGCGCAGCAGACGCTCGGCCCGCTTCGCGCCGCCGACCGAGCGCTTGCCGACGGAGTTCTTCGCCACGGGCATCCACTCGCCGTCGCCATCGCGACGCGCGACGAGCTTGTAGACGAAGCCGGATGCGGGGGATCCCGCCCCCGTGACGACCGAGGTGCCCACCCCGAACGCGTCGACGGGGCTGCCGCGCAGAGCCGCGATGGCGTGCTCGTCAAGGTCGCTCGTGACGGTGATGCGCGTGCCGGTCGCGCCGAGCGCGTCGAGCTGCGCGCGCGTCTCGCGCACGAGAGTGGGCAGGTCGCCCGAGTCGAGCCGCACCCCGCCGAGCTGCGGCCCGGCGACGCGCACGGCCGTCTCGACGCCCCGCCGCACGTCGTAGGTGTCGACGAGCAGCGTCGTTCCGACGCCGAGCGCGGCGACCTGCGCGCGGAAGGCCTCCTCCTCCGAGTCATGCAGCAGCGTGAAGGCGTGCGCCGCCGTGCCCATCGTCGGGATGCCCCAGGTGCGGCCCGCCTCGAGGTTTGAGGTCGCGCTGAAGCCGGCGATGTAGGCCGCGCGGGCGGCGGCGACGGCGGCGTGCTCACCCGTGCGGCGCGACCCCATCTCGGCGATCGGATGCCCCTCCGCCGCCGACACCATGCGCGCAGCCGCTGTGGCCACCGCCGAGTCGTAGTTCAGCACGCTGAGCACGACCGTCTCGAGCAGCACCGCCTCGGCGAAGGTGCCGCGCACGCTCAGCAACGGCGAGCCCGGCATGTACACCTCGCCCTCGCGGTAGCCCTCGACCTGGCCGCGGAACCGGTAGTCGGCGAGATACGCGAGCGTCGCATCGTCGACGACGCGCTCGTCGGCGAGCCAGTCGAGCTCGGGCTGCCCGAACCGGAACGCCGTGATCGCGTCGAGCACTCGTCCGGTGCCGGCGAGCACCCCGTAGCGCCGTCCTCCGGGCAGGCGCCGCCCGAACACCTCGAACACGCAGTCGCGCCCGGCGCGCCCGGAGCGCAGGGCGGCCTCGAGCATCGTCAGCTCGTACCGGTCGGTGCGCAGCGCGGTCGTCACCCGGTCAGCCTACGCGCGGGTGCCCTGCCTAGTCTCGGGCGCATGACCCCGTCTGCCGCGAGCGCCTCCGAGCCGCCGACCCGCTGGCTCACCGCCGAGCAGCTCGGGCCGGCGTTCGACGACGGCGGGCGCATCCTGCTGATCGAGAACCACGAGGTGTTCCGGCGCCGCCCGACCCACCGGCAGAAGGCGCACCTGTACCTGGTCGCGTTGCGGCAGCGGGCGCGCGAGCTCGGCGACCGCGGCGCGCTGCACCGGGTGCGCCGCTACCGTGACGCGCTGACGGATGCGGAGCTCGTGCCCGGCGAGCTCGAGGTGATCGACCCGCCGTCGTGGGCCGCGCGGCGCCTGGTGCGCGAGCTCGGAGCGAGCATCCTGCCCGCCCGGGGATTCGTGACGGGCGAGGGGCAGTTCGCCGCGTGGGCCGCGGGGCGAAAGCCGACCCAGCTGGTCATGGACCGCTTCTACCGGGAGGTGCGCGAGCGCACGGGCATCCTCATGCAGGGCGGACAGCCGGTCGGCGGGCAGTTCAGCTTCGACGCCGACAACCGCCAGCCGCCGCCGAAGGGCGCCGCGACCCTCGGTCTGCCCGCGCCGTGGAGCCCGGTCGAGGACGACATCGACGCCGAGGTGCGGGCCGAGCTCGACCGGCTCGAGGCCGAGGGCGTGCGCTTTCTTGGCCGCGACGGGCCGCGGCAGTTCGCCGCGACGCGGGCCGAGGCGCTCGACGCTCTCGACGACTTCATCGAGACCCGCCTGGGCGACTTCGGGCACTACGAAGACGCCATGATGCTCGGCGACGACACCATGGCGCACGCGCGGCTGAGCGTGCCGCTCAACCTCGGCCTGCTGCACCCGCTCGAGGTTGTCGAGCGCGTCGTCGCCGAGTACGAGGCGGGGCGCGCTCCGCTGAACAGTGTCGAGGGCATCGTGCGGCAGCTGATCGGCTGGCGCGACTGGGTCTGGCACCTCTACTGGCACCTCGGGCCCGACTACACGCGCAGCTCGAACACGCTCGGCGCGCACGTGCCGCTGCCCGCCCACTGGTGGGCCCTCGACGGCTCGGCGACGGATGCCCGCTGCCTGTCGCACACCCTCGACACGGTCGGCGGCGCGGGGTGGGCGCACCACATCCCGCGTCTCATGGTGCTGGGCAACGCCGCCCTGCAGCGCGGCTACGACCCGGCCGAGCTCACGGCCTGGTTCCAGGGCGCGTTCGTCGACGGAACGCCGTGGGTGATGCCCGCCAATGTCGTCGGCATGAGCCAGTGGGCCGACGGGGGAGTCGTCGCGACGAAGCCCTACGCCGCGGGCGGCGCCTACATCCAGCGCATGTCCGACTACTGCGGGTCGTGCCGCTTCGACCCGAAGAAGCGGCTCGGTGAGGATGCCTGCCCGTTCACCGCGGGCTACTGGGCGTTTCTCGATCGGGTCGAGCCGAGCATCCGCGGCAATCACCGCATGGCGTAACCCCTCGCGGGGCTGCGCCGCCTCGCCGACCGCGAGCAGGTCGTCGAGCAGGAGAGGTTGCGCGGCCCGCTCTAGACTGGCCCCCGTGAGCAACGCGCCGATCGGAGTCTTCGACTCAGGGGTCGGCGGCCTCACCGTGGCCCGCGCGATCATCGACCAGCTGCCGCGCGAGCAGCTGCTCTACGTCGGCGACACCGCGAACGGCCCCTACGGCCCGTTGCCCATCGCCGAGGTGCGCCAGCACGCCCTGCGCATCATGGACGAGCTCGTCGACCAGGACGTCAAGCTGCTCGTCATCGCCTGCAACACCGCGAGCGCCGCCATGTTCCGGGATGCCCGCGAGCGGTTCGAGCAGGGCCACGGCATCCCCGTGGTCGAGGTGATCCAGCCGGCCGTGCGCACCGCCGTGCGCCGCACCCGCAGCAAGCGCATCGGCGTGATCGGCACCGAGGGCACCGTGCGGTCGGGCGCCTACGTCGACGCGTTCGTGGCCGACCCCGAGATCGTCGTCACGCAAGCCGCGGCGCCGCGCTTCGTCGAGTTCGTCGAGGCCGGCATCACGAGCGGGCCCGAGCTTTTCGCTGCCGCCGAGCAGTACCTCGCGCCCCTGAAGGCCGCGCAGATCGACACGCTCGTGCTCGGCTGCACGCACTACCCGCTGCTCGCCGGAGCGATCCAGTACGTCATGGGCCCTGACGTTGCGCTGGTGTCGAGCGCCGAGGAGACCGCCTACGACGTCTACCGCCGACTCGTCGAGCACGGCCTCGAGACCGCGGCGACGGATGCCCCCACCCACTCCTTCGAGGCCACCGGCCCCGACACCGCGGGCTTCCGGCAGCTCGCCCACCGTTTTCTCGGCCCCGAGATCGGGCACGTGGAGGCGTTTCCGACCGGCACGATCCCCGCAGTACCGTCCACCGCACCGAGAGGCTCCTCATGACCACGATCGCCGAATCCACGGGCCTCGGCTCGACGAAGCGCGCCGACGGCCGCGCCGCCGACCAGCTGCGGCCGGTGACGATCGAGCGCGGCTGGAGCGCCCAGGCCGAGGGCAGCGCCCTCATCAGCTTCGGCGGCACGAAGGTGCTGTGCACGGCGAGCTTCACCAACGGCGTGCCGCGCTGGCTCACCGGAAAGGGCAAGGGCTGGGTCACGGCCGAGTACGGCATGCTGCCGCGCTCGACGAACGACCGCATGGACCGCGAGGCGGTCAAGGGCAAGGTTGGCGGCCGCACGCACGAGATCTCACGCCTCATCGGCCGCAGTCTGCGGGCCGTCGTCGACATGAAGGCGCTCGGCGAGAACACGATCGTGCTCGACTGCGACGTGCTGCAGGCCGACGGCGGCACGCGCACGGCGGCCATCACGGGCGCCTACGTGGCCCTCGCCGACGCGATCGAGTGGGGCCGTACGCAGGGCTTCATCGGCAAGAAGGCTGTGGCGCTCACGGATTCGGTGAGCGCCGTGAGCGTCGGCATCATCGACGGCACCCCGCTGCTCGACCTCGCTTACGTGGAAGACGTGCGGGCCGAGACCGACATGAACGTCGTCGTCACCGGTTCCGGTCACTTCGTCGAGGTGCAGGGCACCGCCGAGGGGGCGCCGTTCGACCGCGCCGAGCTCGACGCGCTGCTCGATCTCGCTCTCGGCGGCTGCCGCGACCTCGCGGCCGCCCAGCGCGCGGCTCTGGGGCGGTAGACGGTGAAGGTCGTCGTCGCGACGCACAACGCGCACAAGGTCGCCGAGCTGCAGCGCATCCTCGGTGCCGCCCTGCCCGGCCTCGAGCTGCTGCCCTACGACGGCCCCGCGCCGGTGGAAGACGCCGACAGCTTCGCGGGCAACGCCCTCATCAAGGCCCGCGCGGCTGCCGCGCACACGGGCCTGCCGGCGATCGCCGACGATTCGGGTGTCAGCGTGGATGCTCTCGGCGGCGCCCCCGGCGTCGACAGCGCCCACTACTCGGGCGAGCGCGATGACGCTGCCAACCTCCGGCTCGTGCTGACGAACCTCGGCGACGCGTCGAACCGTGCTGCGCGGTTCACCTGCGCCGCCGCGCTGGTCGATCCTGTCGGCACCGACCCGCTCGGCGTCGATGAGTCAGGTGCGGCATTCGAGCACGTCGAGCTCGGCATCTGGCCCGGCACGATCGCGCTCGAGCCCGCCGGTGGGGGAGGCTTCGGCTACGACCCCATCTTCATCCCCGAGGGTCACACGGTCACGAGCGCCGAGCTCTCGGCCGACGAGAAGAACGCGATCAGCCATCGTGGGCGGGCATTCGCGGCCCTCGCGCGGGTACTCGCCGAGCGCTACGGCGCCGCGTGACCGGAGCGCGCCCGGCGCGTGCCCGCCTGACCCCCGCGCCCTAGGCTGGCAGGCATGGCAGGCAGTCCGGGCGCGAGCGCAGCATCCGCGGCCGCCGATGACTACCTGAAGACGATCTTCCAGTTCACCGAGTGGCAGCCCGAGCCGATCACGCCCGGGCAGCTGGCCGAGCGGCTGGCGCTCGCGCCGTCGAGCGTCACCGAGATGGTCAAGAAGCTCGCCGCGGCCGGGCTCGTCGACCACCGGCCGTACGGAGCGATCCGGCTCACGCCCGAGGGCGAGCAGCGGGCCCTCGCGATGCTGCGACGGCACCGGCTCATCGAGACCTGGCTCGTGCAGGTGCACGGCTACACGTGGGACGAGGTGCACGACGAGGCCGAGGTGCTCGAGCACGCGCTCAGCGACCGCCTGCTCGACGCGATCGACGCGCAGCTCGGGTTGCCGACGCGCGACCCGCACGGCGACCTGATTCCGGCGGCCGACGGCACGATCGTGCGCCCCGACGCGGTGCGGCTCGATCGCGCTTCCGTCGGGTTCGCGGGGCGCGTGGTGCGCATCAGCGACCGCGACCCGGATGCTCTGCGCGTGCTCGATCAGCTCGGCATCGGCCTCGACGAGCCGGTGCGCCTCTCGGCCGCCCAGCCGCCCGCCGGCGTCGCGCTCCTGCGCCGCGCGGGCACCGAGGTCGTCGTGGCGCCGGCGGTCGCCGCCGCCGTCTGGGTGGCGCCCGAGGTCTAGTTTTCGGCACACCGAAATCTCGGTGCTATCGTCGGATGGTGACCGACGCCCGCACCACTGCCGCGCGCAGCGGCCTCGTCATCGTTCCGTTGCTCGGCCCGGCGATGGTCGCCGGCGTCGCCTACCTTGACCCCGGCAACGTCGCCGCCAACATCACCGCGGGCGCCCTGTTCGGGTACCTGCTCGTCT
>VFQU01000295.1_pt1 | contig 48879 bp, 46 predicted proteins | sample 3512311 | NCBI WGS metagenome assembly VFQU01 (sample SAMN10412377, study PRJNA504923) | tailings metagenome | isolation source: Relicate 3 Philex TSF3 active mining site | place: Philippines: Tuba, Benguet | collected 2017-08-29 | reverse complement strand
GAGGTAGAGAAAGAGGCGCTGTGTCACTGGATGGACCATACTGCTGGGTTCGGGTTGATCAAAGACTTAGTTACAATCAGCTAGGCAATGCTCCTGCGCACTCGCATCTCGCCTGCCGGCGCCATGATCATGGCTCGCCCCCATCAGCCTGCATCCTGCGTGATCAAACACCGTTCGCAAGATTGCGACGCAAATCGCTTATCGCTGTGGTTCATCGCCTTTCTCGCTAGTCCTATCTTCCAATGCATCTGATCCTCATCTCATGCGATTGCGGGGGATAATGCCTGCGGCTCATCGTCAGGAAAGCGTCTTGCTTCCCGGTCGAGCACAAGCCGGGCGAGCGCGGGCAAGACGACCAAGGTCAACAGGGTCGCCGAAATCAATCCGCCGATTACCACCGTCGCGATCGGTCGCTGCACTTCCGCCCCTGTGCCGCTTGCCAGAGCCATCGGTACGAAGCCGAGACTGGCCACCAATGCCGTCATCAGCACGGGCCGCAGGCGCATCAGCGCGCCTTCGCGCACCGACTCCAGCACGCCCTTGCCGTTGTGACGCAGCGCCAGGATGCTCGACACCATAACCAGCCCGTTGAGCACCGCCACGCCAGACAGCGCAATGAAGCCAACCGCTGCGGAGACCGAAAAGGGCATGCCACGCAGCCACAGCAATAGCACCCCGCCGCTCAGCGCCAGCGGCACGGCCGAGAAGACCATCGCCGCCCGGCTCGCCGATCCCAGCGCTGCGTACAGCAACGCAAAGATAGCCGCGAAGACGAGGGGTACCACGATGCTGAGACGGCTTTGCGCGCGCTCGAGATTCTCGAACTGTCCGCCCCAGTCGATCCAGAGGCCGGCGGGAATCTGGACATCGCGCGCGACCGCCTGCTGCGCATCGGCGACAAAGGATCCGAGGTCTCGCCCGCGCACATTGGCCTGAACCACAACCCGCCGCTTGCCGTTTTCGCGACTCACCTGATTGGGGCCATTTTCGACTTTGAACCGGACGAGTTGACCGAGTTGTACCGAGCGCGTCGTTCCCTCCGCAGTCGGCAGCGCAACCGGCAGCGCGGCCAATGCGTCGAGATCACGTCGCTGCCCTTCGGGCAGGCGCACCACGACATCAAACCGCCGATCGCCTTCAAAGACGAGCCCGGCTTCGCGGCCGCCGAGCGCGATCTGTACCACGTCGGTCACATCGCCGACCGACAGACCATAGGCAGCAATCGCCGCCCGGTCGAAATCGATCACCAGCGCCGGCAGTCCTTCGGTCTGCTCGACTTTGACATCCGAAGCACCATCGACTGCACGCAGCGCGGCTGCAACCCGCTGCGCCGTAGCATGCAATGTCTCGAAATCATCGCCATAGACTTTGACCGCCACATCTGATCGCACGCCCGAAATCAGCTCGTTGAACCGCATCTGGATTGGTTGGCTGAACTCGTAATTGTTGCCGAGCAGCGTGTTCAGGCGGGCTTCCACTCGGGCAATCAGAGCAGCCTTCGTTTCTGACGGATCGGCCCACTCCTCACGTGGGCGCAAGATCACGAAGGTGTCGGACACATTGCCGGGCATCGGGTCAGTCGCAACTTCCGCTGTGCCTGTCTTCGAGAAGACCGTCGCGACCTCCGGAAAGCCAGCAATCACCCCCTCGACCTGCAACTGCATTGAGGCCGATTGCTCGACACTCGTGGACGGGATCCGCATCGCATGAAGCGCGAAATTCTTCTCGTCGAGCTGCGGAATGAACTCCCTCCCAAGGCTGGTGAAGGCCAAGAGCGCGACAAGGAAAATCGCCGTTCCCGAGCCGATGGCCACCCATGGCCGGGCGAGCGCTTTGTCGAGCAAAGGCTCATAGCGGCTCCGCGTTGCCGCCAGCACACGCGGCTCCTTCTCCTCGACCTTGCCGGTCACGAGCAGCGCCACCATAGCTGGTACGAAGGTCAGCGACAGGATGAACGCTGCGGCGAGCGCCAGCATCACGGTGATCGCCATCGGCGCAAACATCTTGCCTTCCACCCCGTCGAACGCGAGCAGCGGCAGATAAACCAGAATAATGATGGCCTGACCGAACACCGACGGACGGATCATCTCGCGCGCTGCAACCATCACTTCGTGCAGCCGCTCCTGCAAGCTGAGCAACCTGCCTTCGTGATGATGGCGCTCAGCCAGACGGCGCAGGCAGTTTTCGACGATGATCACCGCGCCATCGACGATCAGCCCGAAATCGAGCGCGCCGAGGCTCATCAGATTGCCTGAAACACCCCCTTTGACCATCCCAATCGCCGCCAGCAGCATCGACAGCGGGATCACTAGCGCGGTGATGATGGCAGCCCGGAAATTACCGAGCAGCAGAAACAGGACGACAATGACGAGGAGCGCACCTTCGGTCAGGTTCTTGGCCACCGTGCTGATCGTCGCATCCACCAGCACCGAACGATCAAGCACCGGCGTCACGACAATGCCGGTCGGGAGGGCTGCGCCGATCTCTTCGAGCTTCTTGGCGGATTCGGCTGCCACCGTGCGGCTGTTGCCACCTGCAAGCATCAGGGCGGTGCCGACCACAGCGCCATGACCATTGACACTGGCTGCACCTGTGCGAACTTCGCGGCCCGATGAAATGGTCGCCACATCGATAACCCGCACCGGCGCCCCGCCCCGTTGGGTAATCACGATATTGGCAATTTCCGACCCGCGTGACACCCGGGCATCTGCCCGCACCACCAGCCCTTCACCGCTGCGCTCGACCACGCCCGCACCGCTCGACACATTGCCGCGTTCGAGGGCCTCGACCAGATCGGCCATCGACAGACCGGCGGCGGCCAATCGCACCGTATCGGGTGCGACTTCATATTGCTTTACGAAGCCGCCGATCGCGTCGACACCCGCCACATTGGCAACCTGGCGCATCTGCGGGCGAATGATCCAGTCCTGTACGGTGCGCAGGTAAGTCAGGCGCTCCTCCGGCGTCGTCAACCGCTGTCCCTCAGGTGTCAGATAGCTGCCGTCAGTTTGCCAGCCCGGCTGCCCGGCCCGCGCGCGCGGAGCCCCGCGCCCGTCGGGATGCTCAAAGTCGACCGTCCACATCAGTACTTCGCCAAGGCCGGTCGACACAGGTCCGATTTGTGGGTCAACCCCGGGCGGAAGTGTCCCCGCTGCCTGCGTCAAGCGCTCACCCACCTGCTGGCGGGCGAAGTAGAGATCGGTATCGTCAGTGAAGATCACTGTGACCTGTGCAAAGCCGTTGCGGGAAATCGACCGCGTCTCGACCAGGCCGGGCATGCCCGCCATTGCGGTCTCGATCGGATAGCTGACCTGTCGTTCCATCTCCGTCGGTCCCAGCGAGGGCGCGACGGCATTGATCTGCACCTGCCGGTTGGTGATGTCGGGCACGGCATCGACCGGCAAATTTGCCAGCTGGGTCGCCCCGTAGATTGCTGCGAAGACGGTCAGCATGACCACCAGCACTCTTCGCTCGACGGCGAAGGCCAGAATTTTCTCAAGCATCGTCCGTCCTCTCAGTGATCATGTTCGGCCTCGGCCTTGCCGAGTTCCGCTTTGAGGACGAAGGCGTTGACGGTTGCCACGCGCTCGCCGACGCGCAGGCCGGAAAGGACCGGAACCGCTGCATCGCTACCTAACCCGATCGTCACCGGACGCATGACAAACCCGCGCTGGGTCCGCACGAACACGACACTGCGCCCCTCGGTCTCCTGGATCGCGCTGCGCGGCACGACTGGTACGCGCGCGCCGTCAACGCCCGGAGTAGCAACCCTCGCGCTGACATTCTGTCCGACGCGCAAGTCACCGTCGGTGTTGTCGATAGTCGCGATCGCCTTGGCCGCGCCGGTCGCCGGATCGACGGCAGGCGACAGGAACCGTATGCGACCGGTATGGGGATGATCGCTCCCCTGGACGGAAAGCGTGATGGTCTGACCGATCACAACCCGCTGGATGTCGCGCGCTGGGATCATCAGCTCTGCCCATACCGTCCGTGGATCGGCGACCTGAAACAGCTCGCGCTCCGGCGGAACATATTCGCCCGGGGTCACCGTTACCGACGTTACCTCGCCTGCAACCGGCGAGCGCAGCGTCATGAGGCGCGTCGTCCCGCCGCCACTGCCGGCGCCCAATGCTCGCAATGCCTGATCGGCCTGCTGCGCTTCGATGCGCGCAGCGTCATAGGCCGCCTGCGCGGCTTCATAGTCCTGCCGGGCAGTCACACGCTGGCGGAACAGACTTTCCTCCCGGACAAGTACAGTGCGCGCGGCTTCGGCCGCGCGGCGTGCGCGCGCTGCGGCACCTTGTGCTTCAGCCACTTCACGGCTGTCGATCACTGCAAGAGGATCCCCGACACCAACCCGGTCGCCAAGCTGACGCAGGATGCGCACCACAACACCGGAGGTCCGTGCCGTGACATGCCCAACCGATTGGGTGGGCGGAACCAGAACGCCCGCTGCCGTCACCTCGCCGCCGGCAAGGCCCTCCTGTACTACGGCAACAGCAATCCCCGCTGCTTGTATCTGCGCATCACTGACCGCAATTGTTCCCTCCGAGGCTCCGGCTGAAACAGTCGCTTCATCGGCGTCTCCACCGCTTTCTTCCTCTTCAGCGTGCGTGGCATTCCCAGTCTGTGCGGTATCACCCCTCAAGAGATACCCAGCGCCGCCACCAGCCAGCGCAATCACCGCAGCGCCTGCGAGAAGTGGCATTGTCCTTTGATCGAGTTTGTAGGCCATGGTTAAATCTCCTCGCGCGCAAAGGCGCGGTTGAGCGCGGCAAGTGCGCGCGCACGATCCAGGCGAGCGTCGATTATGGCCCGCCGGGCCGAAGTGAGCGCTGTCTGAGCATCGAGCAGTTCGAGCAGTGAAAAGCGCCCCGCGCTGTAGCCAATCTGCGCGAGCCGAAGCGCTTCCTCGGCCTGGGCAAGACCCGGTCCTTCAAGGGCCTCAAGCCGGGCGTCAGCCGCTTCCACGAGCATGCGGGCCTGTGCCCGATCCCTACGCGCATCGGCGCGCACTCGCTCCAGTTCAAACTCCGCAGCGGTCGCATCGGCACGGGCAGCTTCAATGCCGCCGCGATTGCGATCGCGGATCGGAATGGGGATCGACACGCCAACGACAAAGGCCGTATCGCGACCATCACTGAACCGGCGTAGCCCTCCGCTCACGGTAACATCGGGGGTAGCCGCAGACTGGGCCAGTGCAATTCGTGCCGCCGCTACACGCTGCTCGGCATCGGCGAGCCGTTCGTCGATACTCGCAAAGCCAGGCTCGTTGCGGCCCATCGGCTCGGCGGCCGCACCTGTCTCGGTGCCCTGCGAAGGAGTCAACTCCGCATCGTCCGACGCAATCAGCGTCGCGAGGATGCGCCGCGCCGCCAGCATCGCACTGAAGGCTTCCAGTTCGGCCGCCCGAGCGTCCGCAAGAGCGGCCTCGGCTCGCAATTGCCTGAGCGGTGGATCGCGACCCGCTTCAACCAGTATCCGGGCTGTGTTAGCCAGCGAGGCTGCCTGCACTGCATTGTCGCGCGCGAGCGTCGCCCGGTCGGTCGCCGCAGACAGCTCGGCGAACGCCACTTCTACCTCACGGCGCAAATCTACCCGCTCGCGGAGCAATGACAGAGCGGCAACATCGCGCTCGCCCGCTGCAACCGCCCGCCGCGCACTGCGCTGACCGCCAACTTCAAGCCGTTGGCTCAGCGCCAGCGTTGTCTGCGCACTATCGAAGGACCGAAAAGGGCCGTTGCCGGCAAAGTCCTCGACCTCAAGACTGACCTCCGGATTGGGCGCCACCCCCGCCTGCCGTGCTCGGCCCTCTGCGGCAGCGACACGCGCTTGAGCCGCAGCTATTCTAGGGGAGTTGGCAAGCGCGCGCTCGAGCGCGCTGCCAAGCGTAATAGGTTCAGCCAACGCCGGATGGGCGGTAGCCAGCGCCGCAGCCATAAGGGCGGCGCGCAAGGACATTCGCATCGAAAAACTCCTGAACACAGGTGCAAACGGCACACGGGCGCAATGGCCCGAGTGCACTGGGCGACTGGGTTCAGGCTGACGGTGGTTGAAGGGGAGGCGCTTGAGCGAACGAGCTGAGAACGGCGGCGCTCAAGGCTGAATGCGAGGTATTGCCGCCCAGTGGCAGACCGAAATCACTTGCCCCTTCGCTGGCAAGTCCGATGCTGCAATGATGATGAACCAGCCCATGACATGGGCCGCCGTCATCGCTGGAACCGTTCCCGTGCCCGTCTCTGTCTGCATGATCAGCATGAGCATCCAGCATCATGACGCTGTCGTATCCGCTCGTACCATGCGCTGCAGCCGGCGATTCAACGCCGCCAAAGGCAAGGCCGATAGTCAGCCATAACAGGAGGAACATAGCCCGCACGCTAATGACCTACTCGTTCCGACCGGAAACAGCAATCTTGAACGCTTAAGGTCATTCGCCCATCCCGTCTTGCAAGAGCTCCAGAAGATCAGGCGGAATTGGCATTGGCTGAAAGGCGCTCACAGTCGACCGCCCGGTATTTCCGATCGGCAACTTTCCCGTCAGCGCGCCGATCGGCGCCAGAATGAGTCGGAAGATCTGGCCAAGTGCTTCGCTCCAATCGCGTTGCCGGAAGGCAAAGGCCAGCATTGCGCGGTGATTGGCCAGATGCTGCCTTAGGTAGGGCTGGGACAGGATGTGCGCCCGCTCGAGGTGGCACCATGCCATATCGTACTCGCCACGGCTGCGCGCCAAGCGATAAGCTGTCATCTCCTGCTCAATGAGCCTCATTGCAGCGAACTTCATTCCGCTCCTCCCTTACCAAGCCAACGCGGTACACGCGCTTTGAACTCGTGGTATTGGGCACCAAAACTTGCTGAAAGATGGGCTTCCTCGATCCTGACTTGGGCGATGCAGGCGACGACAAACGTCGCCCATGACACCCAGGCCCACCAAAATGCAGACACCATCGCGGCCGAGAACCCGACGAGCATCATCGCAAGGAAGATCGGGTTCCTACTGTATCGGAAGAGCCCGTGGGACACGAACTCCGGTGCATCTCCCTGACGAACGCCAATACGCCATGCGCGGCCCATCTGGATTTGCGCCACGATCACGGCGCCACCACCTAAAGTGGCAAGTATAGCCGCCAACCATGACAAGTCGCGGGGCCCAGCTCGTGCGCCGATGCCACTTGCAATAATCAGGGCCGCACCACTGACCGCGAATGCAAGTCCCGAAGCTCGCTGAGCCCCTTTCGCCGACAGAAAGGCGAATGCGTGGTCGCCAGTACGTCGCCGGATGGCGACACCGCGAACGATTGTCGCAGTGATTATCGCGACCATCGCAACGAAAGGTACTATTTGAAGAAATTCCATCAGGCCTGTTCCTGCCAAGCAGGCGCAGACTTCAATTCGCTCATCGCCTGTCGAAGAATCTGCATGCCCCCAGTTAACGCCAACCACGCCATTGCGGAGGCGACGATCAGGTCAGGCCATACACTGCCAGTTCCGAATACACCGATGGCAGCAAGCATCACGGCAACGTTGCCGATGGCGTCGTTGCGCGAGCAAATCCACACCGAGCGCATGTTCGCATCGCCAGTACGAAAGCTGTAGAGCATGATGGCGACGCCAGCATTGGCTGCGAGCCCGAGCAGTCCGATGACTCCCATCAGTTCAGGTTCGGGTGCAGCGCCCTCAAGCGCCGCCAGAACCGCGGTGATCGTGACCCAACCGCCCAGTCCGATGAGGGTGATCCCCTTGGCCAGCGCCGCCCGCGCGCGCCATGTCAACGCCATTCCGGCGACAAGCAGGCTGATCGCGTAGTTGGCGGCATCGCTTAGAAAATCGAGTGCATCAGCCTGTAACGCGCGGCTGTCAGCAGCGGCCCCTGCTCCCATTTCCACCGCGAACATGCCGGCGTTCACGCCGAGCGCGATCCACAAAGCCCTTCGCCAGCGCGGGTCATTCAACGTGGCCGCCGTTCCGCACGCGGCCTTGCAGCAATCATGAGCCATCGTCCTGCCTTCTCGACAATCTGCGAGTCGGCAGTCTATCTACACTCTGTAGCAACTACAGGGTCAAGAGCGGAGGTGTGGCAATGAAGATTGGCGAACTTGCGAGCGCCACTGCGACGAAGGTCGAGACGGTGCGCTATTATGAAAAGATCGGGCTGCTGCCGCCGCCCTCACGGACAAGTGCCAATTACCGCGCCTATGGGAATGATCATCTTGCGCGCCTGTCGTTCATCCGTCGCGCCCGCGATCTCGGTTTTACGCTCGAAGCGGTCCGCGAGCTGCTCACGCTGTCGGACGACAAGGCCCAATCCTGCGATGCGGTTGATGGGATTGCGCGCGTCCACCTTGCCGAAATCGACCGCAAGGTTACCGATCTGACCGCGCTTCGTGGGGAGCTTGATCGGATCATCGGATCCTGCCGTCACGGGACGGTGGCCGAATGCAAGATCATCGAAACCTTGGCCCCGCGCGGAAATTAGCAAGCTTGATCAATTACCTGATCATCGGTGCCTCTGATTTCAGTGCTCCGCATGATTTGGATGCGAAGCGACACACAAGGCTTGGAGCGCCTAGCCGCGCATTCCGCCGCGACGTTCTGGTATCTACTTCCGAGGCTATCGAAGTCGCCATCCTATCCGTCCGGCGCTCATGACTGCGCTGGTGGCATTGCTTGGCTTCGTGCCGATGGCGGTCGCGACCGGGAAAGGGGCCGAAGTGCCACGGGCGCTGGCAACTGTGGTCATAGGCGGCTTCATCCCCGCAACCATTCTTCCCCTTTTCGTTCTTCCGGCGGTTGCCAGACTTGTGCTGGGCGTTTCTGACGCGAGGCGAAGCCGGAAGTAGAACTGGCGCGACGGCCTGCGCCGTGACGCTACCCAGGATGAACAGGTAGGTCTTGGCGAGCTTAACCAGGTGATTTTGGGTGCCAACGCAATGTGGAAAGCTTCAGCACTTGACGATCGTACTTGCGGCCATGCCGTCTGGTATAGGCAGGAAAATTGGTGGACAAACGATATAATGAGATGAGCGGCGAAGGCGACCTTAATCTCGACACAGCCGAAAAGCGGCGCACCTTGTGGATCGTGCTGTGGCTTAACGTCGCCATCGCTGTAGGCTTCTTCATTACCGGCATCGCGGGCGATTCAAATGCTCTGCTCGCTAACGGGCTGGATAACTCATCGGACGCGGCGGTCTATGCGCTGAGCCTGCTGGCCCTGTCCCGTTCGCGAACTTGGAAGCGCGGCGCGGCACGCTTTTCCGGTATTATGCTGCTCATTTTCGCAGGCGGCGTCATCGCCGATGCCATTCGGCGCTTTGTTGAAGGATCGGAGCCAACTGGCATCATGATGATGGCAATGGCAGCGGTGGCGGCTGTCGTGAACCTGATCTGCTTGAAGCTACTCAATGAAATGAACGAGAAGGACGTCAATCTTCGCGCGGCGACCACCTTCAGCTTCAACGATTTCATCTCCAACGGCGGCATCATCGTCGCCGCCATCATCGTGACGGTATCCGGCGCAAATTGGCCCGATCTTGTGGTCGGTATCGCTGTCGCCGGAATAGCGCTGTATGGCGGTGTCGAGATCCTTCAGGATGCCCACATGGACGTCCATGATGAGGATGGCACAGAGCATGAGAAGGGTGATCAGCTCAACCTGTAAGAGGCGATCGGTCTTTCCACGTTTAAACTGGGCGCGGCCCCCACAGAATGATCGAAGCCCCTAACAAGCAGATGGCCACTCCAATGGTATCCCAACGATCAGGTTTGATCCCCTCAGCCATCCAAAGCCAAACCAGCGCGGACAGAATATAAATCCCACCGTAAGCCGCGTAGGTGCGACCAGCATGCTCAGCCTCGACGAACGTAAGAAGGACCGCGAAAAGGCACAGTGACAGAGCGCCAGGGATCAGCCAGATCGGGCTGCGATCAAGGCGCAGCCAAGCCCAGAACGCGAAGCAGCCCGCGATCTCGGCCAGCGCTGCACCGATGAAGATCAAGTAGGTCATCGTGGCGCCTGTCTGACAGGCACGGGCGGGAGTGGCAATCATTCGGATCCCACGGCAGGCTTACACTCAGTTGCGATCACAAGCAGGGTTGGAGCTTGATCCCAGAACCTGCACGGCGGCTTTCGGCGAAAACAGACGTTTTCGCTGATGATCGGCACCGGCTTAGTTTGGGGCGGGAGTGGCCGGAAGGTCTTGAGTCGGAAGCGGAACTTAGCGAAGAACTTCGACGGCGATATCAACGTCGAGTTTGCCCCATGCCCGATCGGTAGTCACTGCAACTGCATTGCACGACTCGGCTGCGCTAAGGCAGGCTCGATCCCCCAAGGACAATCCAACACTTCGCGTCGCAGCACGCAGCAGTCCGGCATGTACTGCCTGACTCTGATCGAACGCGAGCACATCGAAATTCAGCTCTGCAAGACTGGACGTTATGACCTCATCGGGCACACCGCCTTCTTGTAGTTTGGCAACAACCTCAGAAAGGTTGACGGCGCTTATGTGGCTGGCAGCAAGTCGCTCTCGAACCTGATCGCCGCCGTTCTCACCGAGCATCATCGCGAGCACAGCCGAGGCATCGAGCATATAGCGCTTATCACTCATTTTCTGCGGCAGCCCGGCGCTCAGCTATCAATTCGTCAGACAAGCTGCGACCTGGCTCCACATACTTGCGCAACTTCGCCTGAACCCGGGTCACAGCATCGCGATAGGGCCGCACGTGGATTTCGCCATCGACCACTTCGAGCAGCACGGTGTCGCCATCGGATAGAGAGAGCGCACGCCGGATCTCGACCGGCAATTGCAGCCTTCCTCCCGAGACAAGTTTTCCCCGCTGCACGTTCATAAATCACCTCGCTGTATGGTCGATTGGCCATTACAATTTTTGGTTTTCTGTATCAAGCGCAGGTCAATACATTTGAAATGAGCAAGGCTCGTGCGACCGCATCGGATCGCTTAGCGGACAGTTTTGAGTGCCATCAACGTCAGGCGGGATCGGTGCCTCAGTTAGATGCGTCCTCGACCTGGACCGACGATAGCGGACGGCTACCGGACTTCCCCGATAGTCGAGCGGTCCACGGTACTCTCAGCTCACTTAGTAAAGGTCCTGATGGCCTAGGCTGATCAGCATGCCATTTGGCAGACTGCGTCAACGCACGGCGCAGCTAGACACTTGCAATGGTCGCAGCCCCTAACCTGCCTTCGGTATACCTACGGGCCGACAGTGCTGCGATCTGGCGCGGCACAAACCTGCACGGCGCCGTGTCCCATGCCCCTCACGATCCCTGTACGCCTCCGGTTTTTCTCAATGGCTCAAGGAGGATTGGCGGGGGTGCTGCGCTCTCCAAATCCACGAAAGATATCAACATGTTGCCAAGATTGCCCTTCCCCGCCTCATTTGCCGCCCTTTCGATCCTGATCGCCGCACCCGCAGCGGCGCAGGAAGAAGGTGGCTCCATACAGATCAAGGGTTTCGTCACCGCTGTTCTGCCTGACGGTGCGATCAGCGAAGTCGAAACCGACAACATCGGCTTGCCGGTCGGCGCACAGACCCGTGCGACAGACTCGGTCGTTCCGACAATCGCCGCCGAGTTCTTCGTCTCACCCAACTTCTCGATCGAGACCATCTGCTGCGTGACGCCGCACGATGTCCGCGGTGCAGGTGCCCTGGCAGGTGCAGAGCTGATTGACAACGCGATCATCCTGCCTGCCACCGTCACCGCCAAGTATCACTTCGACCTTGGCGGAGGCATCAAGCCCTACCTTGGCGCAGGCCCGACCTACTTCATGATCTTCGGCGAGGATGTCGGAGCGGATGCGGCTGCGCTCGGCGCGACCGACGTGGACTTGTCCGACGAACTCGGATTTGTCCTTCAGGCGGGAGTGGACATCCCGCTCAACGATCGCGGCCTCGGCCTGTCGCTCGATGCCAAGCGCTATTTCGTCGGCACCACAGCGACCTTCGATGCCGGGGACAGCGTCGCACTGCGCAGTCATCACGATCTTGACCCTTGGGTGTTGAGTGCAGGGCTCGCCTACCGGTTCTGACCTCCCTTGCCCCCCTTTGCCTCGGCGGGGGAAAGCTCTTCCCGACGTTGACGGCTCGTGCAGCAACTCGCACGAGCCGTCATCTGCCGTCGAGGCCCTCGCCTTTCGCTTCCCAATCGGCCAGAGCCCGGCGGCAATGCCTGCGATCTTCCCTCTCACCCGGAATCGTGCAACGCTGCGGCTCGGCGTACCTGGCGCCAGTCTGACCGGCGCCGTGGTGCTTGCGGCGATGCTCGCAAGTCCTGCGCAGGCAGGTGGCGGCGCACATATCGTCGATGATGATGCCACCCTGCCCGCCGGGGTCTGCCATGTCGAAACCTGGCTGACTTTCGCCGGAAACGGTGGCGGTCTCGCCGTCGCGGCACCGGCCTGCACGCTCGCAGCGTTGCCCCGGCTCGAAATCGCGGCGGCAGTCCAGCGCGGGTGGGGAGAAGACGCGGCGGCGACGATCGCGCCTGCCCTCAAGCTCAACCTGCGATCCTTTGAGGAGGTGCCGGTCGGCCTGGCTGTCTCAGCCACGGCAGTGTGGAACCCGGCGGATGGGCAGATCCAGTCCTTCGCTCTCAACGTCCCGGTGTCGCACCGGATCAACGAGAAGCTGGTCGTGCACGCCAACCTTGGCTGGACCGGGCAGACCGGCAGCGACGATCGCCACGCCCTGTTCTGGGGCGCGCAAGCCGAATTCGCAATCGCGCCCGATCTGGTGCTGATGGGCGAGGTGTTCGGATCGGATCGCGGCGCGCCCGGCGGACAGGCTGGGCTGCGCTGGGTGACGGACCGCCGCATCGACGTCGATCTGCTGGGCGGCCATCGTATCGATGGCGGCCCGGGCAACACCCTGACATTGGGCGTGACGATCAGACGGGAGTGCCCGCCGTCGGTCAGAAGGTCATGAACAGATTGACGTTCGCCGTGTGATCCGAGCGATCCTGCCCGTCGCGGAACACGTGTTGATTGAGATAGCCGGGAACCACCTCGATGCCCTTGGCGAGCGGGATCGAAACCCCGACGAAGTTGCGCCAGATCGACAACCCGCCGCGCTGCACGCTGCCTTCGTCGAGGTCGACGAAGGGCTCGGTATAGGCAACGATCCGGTGCCCCTTCTCGCTTATAGGCACGCGCAGTTGCACGAATTGACGCAGCCGCCACTGGGTGTCTTCCTGCTCCTCGAAGGTGCGCTGCTCAAGCCGCGTGCGCGAATCCAGCGTGGTGCCGCCCGGCGTGGTCAGCAGACGGACGTTCAGTTCCTGGTAGAAGCGGTGCTCGTTCAGTTCGACCGGCCCCACAGGATCGGTCAGCACGAAGGCGTAGCCTCCGCCGATGTTGACGTCCTTGTTGATGCGGTAGCCGACATAGGAGCGCAGCAGCAATTGCCCGAGGCGTTCGGCATCATTGGTGAACCGCTCCTGCGCCTCGAGCCTCACGAACACCTTGTCGGTGGCGTTGATGGTCGCGAACTGGCCGAGCCAGACGTTGCCATCATCTTCGGTGGCCATGGCGGGAGCTGCCGTTACGAACACCGCAGCGGCGACGGCTATGGGGCGTAGATTCATGATCACTCAGCTCGCAATTATCGGAAGCGCGGACCCTGCGATCCTGTCGCGTCGGGCCCGCGCTCCGTCCCTACATGGGGAGCGGGTCTAGGGGGGAGGATTACGCCCCGTTGTAGGGAACAGACGACTGGTGCACCACGATCTTCAGTGCCCCGTCATTCCCGCGAATGTAGCCGAAGGTGTATTCCACCTTGGTCTCGCTGTCGCTGCCGACGGGCGTGAAGTAGTAGTTGCCCATGGCGACCGCCATGCCGCAGGAATTGTTGGTGATGCCGACATTCTTCCAGCGCACCTTGCTCCACGGCTTGATCGCGAAGCCCTTGTCCTCCGGATAGGCGGGGTTGCCGCCGACGAAGTAGGACAGCGCCGAATCGAACGAGGTGCGGAACTGGTCGACCGCGGCCAACGTCGGCTTGAACAGCACGAGACTGAGGTCATAGGCATAGAACTGGTCGATATGGGCCGCAGCGGCCGCCGAATAGTCGCCGCCCTCCTGATAGACCTTGCCGATCTTGACGATGCCATCGCCCCACGCCTTCTGCGCGGCGACGACTTCCCTCTCGGAGATGCAGTTGACGTTCTGCTCGGCGGGCGCTGCGGCAGCGCGCGGGCGCTCCTTGGCATAGCCCGGGGTGCAAGCGGTGGTCAGCAGGGCGGCGGTGGCAAGCGCCAGAGGTCCGGTTTTCATGTGACGTCTCCAGGTTGAGATAAGAACAGGGTGGATGGAGAAGTGGCATGACCCGGGGCTCACGGCGTCTGCCGGACGGCAGGCCATCTGGCCTATGCCGTTCGGCATATGACAAACGGGACGCCCGACATTAGTTAGGGGGCAATGACGACTGCGCCCTCTTTTCCTCAACACCGCGAAACTGCTTCTGATCTGCGCGCTCTCTATCGCGCGGCCGAGGCGCGCGCCGCGCGGTTGCGGGTGATCGTCGAAGCGGGCCGCACGCTCGCATCCAGCCCGCCGGACGCGATGGATGCAGCCGCACACATGGTTGCCCAGGAGGCGGCTCACCTCGCAGGGTTTGCACGCGGTGTCATAGCAACCCAGACCGAAGGGGCGTTGGGCGGCGACGACAGGCTCTGTCTGCCGCTCGAGGCACCCGCAAGCGACGGAACGCCGATCGGCACGCTGGTGCTCGAACACCGTATCGGCACGCCGAGCGCGGAGGATCACGAAGCGCTGGGGATCATAACCCAGCTGATCGGCGGAGCCTTGGCCGCGCAGGTCCGCGAAGCCCGGCTTGCCACGCTGCTCGCCGAACTGCTCGGTGCACAAGAGGCCGAACGCAGCCGGGTCGCCCACGAACTGCATGACGGCGTTGCGCAGTCGGCAGCGGCGCTGGCCCGGCGGCTCGAGCTGGCATCGGACGGCGACCCGGCCGACCTCGATCAGGCAGCCCGTCAGGCCCGTGCGCTGGTGCGCGAATTGCGGCAGGTGATTGCCGGAATGCGCCCGCCTGCGCTCGACGATCTGGGGCTTGCCGCCGCACTGCGGCAGTTGGTCGACGAGGCCGACGAAGGATCGGGCGTGACGCTCGACGTGGCGCTCGCCTCACGGCCGCCTCCGCCGATCGAAACCGCGCTGTTCAGGATCGTCCAGGAAGGCTTCAACAACGCCCGGGCCCATGCCGGTGATGGCGCCCGAATCATCATCAGGATCAGCGAAGCAGGTAGCCATTACCGCGTGGAAATCAGCGATGACGGGCAAGGCTTCGATCCCGCCGCGCAGGCGGCGCGCGCGGCTGGCCGCGGGTTCGGCCTCGGCTATATGCGCGAGCGGGTCGAGCGTCTCGGCGGGAGGCTTGAAGTCCAGAGCGCCCCGGGACAAGGCTGCCGCCTGCTGGCAGAACTGCCTGCGTCATGAACGACACCCTCGCCCTGCCCCGGGTCCTGATCGCCGATGACCACGATCTCGCGCGCGAGGGCCTGCGCGCACTTCTCGAACGCAGCGGCGCCTTCACCGTCGTGGCTGAGGCACGGAGCGGAGAGGAGGCACTCGCCCGTGCTGCCGAACAGCCCCTGGACCTCGCTCTCCTCGACATTCGCTATAGCGGCGGCGGGGTTGACGGGCTGGAGGTCGCCCGCCGTCTTGCTGAAGCCGCACCGGCGATCGGCGTCGTGCTGATCACCATGCACGACAGCGCCGATTACGTGCGCGCTGCCATCGGGGCGGGTGCGCGCGGGTTTCTGGCAAAGGATGCGCCGCGCGGCGAGGTGCTTGCCGCATTGACACTCGTGAGCGCCGGAGGGGTCGCCTTCCCGCCCGCGCTGATGCGCCGCGCCGTGACCGAAGACCGGGCAAGCCCCGTGCTGGCAGCGATCAAGCGCCTGACCCCTCGCGAGCGCGAAGTGCTGGCCGCATTGGCAACGGGCAGCACCAACAAGGAGATCGCCCTTGCGCTCGGCATCACGCCGGGCACGGTAAAGACCCACGTGGAACGCCTGATCGGGAAGCTTGGCGTGCGCGACCGGACTCAGGCCGCGATCCTTGCGGTCGAGTTCGGCATCGGGCGCGCGGCGTGACGGTGCGCGGCATAGCGAACTGGTGGGCCAACCGCCCGCTGGCGACCAAAGGCCTGGTGGTGGTGGCGGTGCCCCTGCTGATCTTCCTGGGATCCGTGGCGGCGCTCTACGCCATCAGCCGCCAGGAATCGCGCGCCGAGCAGGATGTCAGGCTCACCATCGCGATCCAGAACGACGTCAACGAGGTCCATGCCCTGCTGGCCGAGGCGTCGAGCGGCGTGCGCGGCTATCTCCTGACCGGCGAGCCGCGCTTTCTTGAGCCCTATCAGCGCGCCGAACAGCTGGTGCCGCAGGTGACCCGGCGTCTGCGCGGCGCCATCCGCGACGCGGAGGCATCGGCGCATCTCGCCAGGATCGAAGCGCTTGCCGGGCAAAAGCGCGAAGGCCTGTCCGTGCTGCTGGCCGCGCGCAGGCGAACGGGTGCCGACATCGTCGCCGATCCGACCATCGCAGCGGGCCTTGCCGCCAACAAGCAGGTGCTCGATGCGCTGCGCGGCGAGATCGAGCGCATGCAGGAACGCGAGCGGGAACTGCTGGCGGCGCGTCAGGACCGCCTCGATGAGGTGCGCCGCAACGGCCTGTTCCTCACCGGTCTGTTGACGCTCGCAGGGCTCGTCGGCAGCCTGTTCGCGGTGTTCCTGTTTTCGAGCGGGATCGTGCGCCGGGTCCAGCGGCTTGAACGCGACGCGGTGCTGCTGGCGCAGGGCGAGGCGCTGGAGCAACGCGAGGCGGGGCGCGACGAGATCGGCCTTCTCGCGGTGCGCATGACCGAAGCGAGCGCGCTGCTGCGCGCCCGCGAACAGGCACTGCGCGAAGGAGAAGAGCGCTTCCGTCTGGTGATCGAGGGCGTACGCGATTACGGAATTTTCGCGCTCGATCCGGCGGGCAACGTGGTCAGCTGGAACACCGGGGCCGAGCGGATCAAGGGCTGGAAAGCCGAGGAAGTCGTCGGCCGCCACTTCTCGACCTTCTATCCGGGCGATGATGCGCGCGAACGCTCGATGCGCAATCTTGCCGACGCGGTGCGCGATGGCCGGACCGAGGATGAGGGCTGGAGGATCCGGAAGGACGGCACGCTGTTCTGGGCCAATGTGGTCATCACGGCTCTGCGTGACGAGTGCGGCGAGTTGCGCGGCTTTTCCAAGGTCACGCGCGACATCACCGAACGCCGCCGCGCGCAGGAAGCGCTCGAACACGCCCGGCAGGAAGCCGAAGAGGCCAGTACCGCGAAAAGCGTTTTCCTCTCCCGCATGAGCCATGAACTGCGTACCCCGCTCAACGCCATTCTCGGCTTTGCACAACTGTTGGAACTCGACCGATCCGGGCGCGCCGGGTCCGAGGCAGCCAGCATCGACCAGATCCTGCGCGCTGGCCGCCATCTGCTTGCCCTGATCGACGAGGTGCTCGATATCGCCAGGATCGAAGCCGGAAAGCTCGGAATGGAAATCGTACCCGTCCCGCTCGGCGAGACGATCTCGGAGGCGGTCGGCCTGTCGCTCCCCGAGGCCGAGAGCCAGAGGATCGCGATCATCCAGAACATCGGCCATCAACCCGTGGTCGCTGGGGACAGGCGGCGGCTGTTGCAGGTCCTGCTCAACCTTTTGAGCAACGCCGTCAAATACAACCGACCCGATGGCGAGGTGGCGATCAGCGCCGCGGTGCGGGACGGGCGCGCGCGCGTCGAGGTGACCGATACCGGCATCGGCGTCGATCCCGAGCAGGCGGGCGACCTGTTCCAGCCCTTCACACGGCTTGCCGCAGGTGCAGCGCGCACGGAAGGGACCGGGCTGGGCCTCTCGTTGTCCCGCGCGCTGGTGGAGGCGATGGGCGGCGCGATCGGCTACACGCCGCGAGCCGACGGACTGGAGGGCGCTTGTTTCTGGTTCGAATTGCCGCTCGCCGCGGAGACCAGCACTCCCGAGCAGGTCCCTGCGAAAGCCGCGCGTCCCTGGCCTGCAGCGTCGCACCGCCTTACGATCCTGCTGATCGAGGACAACCTCGCCAACGCGCAGCTGATCGAAGCGGTCGCCGCCCGCCATTGGCCCCGCGCGCACATCGTCAACGCCATGCAGGCAAGCCTGGGTTTGGATCTGGCGCTGCGACACCGGCCTGACCTCGTCTTGCTGGATCTGCATCTGCCCGACAAGGACGGAGACTGGGTCCTGGAGCAGCTCGCCAGGGCCTATCCCGATCTGCCGGTGATCCTGCTCACCGCTGACGCGCTTGCCGCGCAGGCCGACTGGGCGTCGCGCGGCGCCGCTGCGGTTCTGACCAAGCCGATCCACGTTGCCGCCCTGCTCGAAACGGTCGACGCGGCGCTAGGGGAGCGTGCACAATGATCCCGCCTCGCCTCGCCACCGACGTGCGCATCCTCGCAATCGACGACGACCCGGCCAATCTGGCACTGATCACGGCGGTATTGCTGCGGGAGGGCTACACGCAGGTCGAGACGCTGACCGACCCGCGTCTTGCCGCCGAGCGGCATCTCGCGTTTTGCCCCGATCTCGTGCTGCTCGACCTGATGATGCCGAGCATCGACGGCTATGCGCTGCTCGACAGCCTCGGGCGCCTGACCGGCGTGGATGATCTGGTGCCGATCATGGTGCTTACCGCAGACACATCGATCGAGGCCAAGCGCCGGGCGCTGGCACTTGGCGCGCGCGATATCGTGACCAAGCCTTTCGATGTCTTCGAATTCGCGCTGAGGGTGGCCAATCTCGTCGAACTGCGCATGATGTTTCAGCGGGTCAAAGCCGTCGCAGCGCCGGACTGAACCCTCACGCCCCTGCCGCACGGAATTGCAACCAGAAATATCAGCCGAACCCTGTCGCCTTTTGTTTCAAGCCGATCAATTCTGCAGAGCCCCGCCCCTGGAAATCATCGAATAGCTACGATCTCGGTTTTGGTTGCATCGGCGATTGCCTTCCAACTCTGATCACTGGTCCATGCCGGAAGACCGTCACGCTGCGCCAGCGCAAGGCAGAAGCGGTCGCCGAGCGATAGCCCGTGATCGGCTGTGACGGCGCGCAGCCGCCCGGCCATTTGCGCCAAGGCCTTATCGGCAGGCACGATCGTCATCGGTAGTGGGTCGAGCATCGCGTCGACCTCACGCTCAGGCATGCCAAGATGGATGAAGTGGGTGACCACCTCGGCATAGTTGATCGTGGAGATCCGGGCGTCTGCTATCGCGGCCGCGACTTTGTCTGCACCCTTCTCCCCTTTCAGCATGGCGATGAGGGCGGAGGCGTCCAGTACGATCTCGCTCACTCTCCGCTGTCCTCGCGGCGCTTGGCCAGGAACGCCTCGACCGACGCGTCCGGGTTCCCTTCGGTGTACTGCTTCGCCAAAGCCTGAGCGCGGGCAACAGCTTGAGCGGCCGTTCGCAGAACGAGACCATCCGGCGTCTCATCCAGATACACCGCACCGCCGCCTACAAGCCCGAGCCGCTTCCGGATGTCAGCCGGGAGACTCATCCGACCATTGGGCGTTATGTTGACTTGTACTGTCATGCGGGCTCCAAGTGCTAATATGTCGGCCATAGCGGTTACTTTAGCCGGACTGCTCCTGAAATTCAACAAAATGCAAATTGGGACACAAATCATCAAACGAGCCACATAGAAGCCTGTTTGGCGCAACCGTGGAAAAGCGGCTCAACGTTATTTTTGCCAGCGCGTCCACCCTTCGCATAAGCGATGGCACTTTACCGCCGCTTGTCCGGAAGGGATCGCTCACCGGACAGTTTGCAGGCGCCAAGGGGGCAGACCCCCCTACCCTCTGCAAATCCGGCTTGCCTGCTCTCTCATTAAGGTAGTACGCTTTATTTTCTCACACAGGGGCCCCATCCGTTACAAATGACCGACACACTCATCGGATATGCCCGCTGCTCGACCGACAAGCAGGACCTCACCGCCCAGCGCCGGGCGTTGATCGAGCTCGGCGTGCCCGAAGACCGCATCTACACCGACCACGGCCTGACCGGTCGCAACCGCGATCGACCCGGCCTCGCCCAGGCACTAGCGGCGGTTCGTGCCGGCGAAACTCTGGTGGTGCCGAAGCTAGATCGCCTCGCCCGGTCCGTGCCTGACGCGCGCGCGATCGCCGATGAACTGGAGAAACGCGGCGTGAGCCTCGCGCTGGGCAAGCAGGTCTATGACCCCAATGATCCCATGGGCCGAATGTTCTTCAACATCCTCGCCACCTTCGCCGAATTCGAGAGCGACCTCATCCGCCTCCGCACCCGCGAGGGCATGAAGATCGCCCGGGACAAAGGCAAGCTCCGCGGCAAGCCGCCCAAGCTCTCCAACCTCCAGCAGCGCGAACTGCTCAAGATGCACGCAACCGGCGAATACTCGATCAGCGACCTCGGCAAGCTGTTCAAGGTTTCTCGGCCGACCGTGTATCGGACGATCAGGCGGGGTGAGGCCGACGCGTCCCTGACAAAAAATGGAGGTCCTCACATTGCTTGAGTAAACACAAGCGTGGGTGCCTTCGTGGATCATGTCAATCTCTAGTCCCATATGCTCCGGCGTTTGGCGGAAGCTACTTTGATAATCGAGAGTTAGGAAATTCAGCATACGGAGGAATCGCCTGTTGTCCCTTGTAAACGGGCTCGTTTTCCATCTAGGTAGAACCAAGCAGGTCCGTCGGGTGAGGTTGGTATGAACGAGGCACGGGATGAGGCCGCCCCAAGCGGCAAAGGCGAGTTCGACACGAGGGAGTTGGATAAACTCATTCGGCAAATCGTTGACAAAGTTAGGGGTAACTACTTTCTGAATGGAGAGACAGCTCGAGGCATCCCCGGCGAGGTCAAGAAAATTATCGACAATAATGTAGATCGTCTTTGATCATGCAAATCGAATACATCTCCATCGAAAATTGGCGCAGCTTTTACGGCGAAAACTCGTTTTTTGTTTCCACTGATCCCGACAAAAATGTCACCCTTATAAGGGCGGAGAATGGGGTTGGGAAAACAAGTCTCCTGGCTGCAATCAATTGGTGCTTTTTTGATATTCTGCCGTCGCCAAGCGAGTTCGAAGACCCTGAACGCCTCGTCAATAAGTTTGCTGCCCAAAAGGATGGGGCGACAACTACAACTGTTGAAATAGATTTCACGCATGAGGGTAAAACCTATCGTGCCTCAAGGACCTATGATCAACCACGCAGGGAAACCAAGCCACTTCGATTGAGCGAAATCGATAATGGAGCAGAGATCCCTAGCTCCAAAGACCGCCCTGATCGCTTCATCTACGGCGAAGCAACAAGTCGCTACACGGGAGCAAGTGGAGCAAAAAAGTTCGGCGAGGCTGTTAAGGGGATTCTCGGCTCAACAGTCGCACGAATGGCGCTGGATGACCTGTCAAAGGTAATGGCCGACTACAAACGGCAAGCCTCCGACAATACTAGAGACGATGCTCGAGCCGCTGAAACGGCCATTGAGAACGCGGAGGCACGGATCTCGCAGTACCGTGAGCAAATCACGAAATTTGATCAAGAGATTGAAGCTGCAGAAGATCGCATTCAGCGCCTGAATCTAGAGCTAGCAGGAGCCAAGCCAGCCAAGGAGGCTCAAGCGCGTCGGGCCCGTATCGAGGCCGACATTCGGGTGAAAGAAGGGGAGAAGGCGAAGGCTGCGCAGCGCGCCGACAGCTGGATGAGGACATTCGCGACGTCGGTATTGGCGGAAGAACTGGTCGAAGAGGCTGGCAACGTAATCAAAAGCGAAGACACCCGGGGGCGGCTACCGGCGCCATATGATCAAAAATTCGTAGACGAGCTTTTGGAGGATGAGGTCTGTGTGTGCGGGCGCCCCATCGCTCAAGGCAGCCCTGAATACGAGAATATCAAGCGGCTCCTCGAAACCGCAGGAGATCAAGTGGTCATGTCGCGCGTCATGACTACGAGCACAGCGCTTGGTTCGCTGGTCGAGAAAAGCAAGCGAGCCTGGATTGATTTTGAACGCAACCAAGAGGACCTCCGGCGTCTCGAAGGCGAGATCCAAAGACTGGACGCTGACCTTCAAGAGATTTCGAAGGAACTAGCGAACAATCCCATTGATGACATCGCGGCTAAAGAAGCAGCTCGCGAACGGGCAAAAGACCAAAAGCGGCAGGCAGAACGCCAGCGGAATGATTGCCAGGGCTCAATCATCGCCTTTGAAAGACAGAAGCGGGATTATGAATCCCAGAGAGACCAACTCGTTCAAAAATCGGAAGCGGCCAAGAGATATGTAAGGCGTGCGCGCTTGGCAGAAGCCCTCACTTCCCGCTTGAATGGTCGGCTCCAGCAGGAAGAAGAGGCTGCACGGGCCAGCATTGAAAAAGAAATTGATGCGATCGTCCAAAGTGTCATGCGGAAGTCCGTGAAGGTCACGCTCGACAAGAACTATCAACTCAAGCTAACCGATGAACGCGGAACCGAGGCGGCGAAGAGCACGGGAGAAAATCAGCTTCTCGGATTGGCTTTCACTGGAGCAATCGCAAAATACGCCAAGGAGCGAGCAGATTTAGTCGATGACATTCTTTTGCCCGGCACGATCGCTCCGCTTGTTGTGGACTCGCCATTTGGGCATTTAGATCCCGTCTATCGAAGGGGTGTTGCCGAGTTTCTCCCGAAGCTTGCATCACAGGTGATTTTGTTCGTTTCGACATCACAGGCTTCTGATGTGGTCATGGAAATGCTCGGCCCGAAGATCCAACACGAGTATGTCTTGACGCGGCACAACCAAATAGACGGCCAAGGGAAGCCGCAGGAGCACATCGAGATTCACGGCAAGACATACGACCTGACGATTTACAACAGCGAGATCGACGGAACCAGAATCACCGAGGTTATGTGAAATGCGTCTCATTCAAACGCCCGTGAAGCGCAGCCGCGAATTCGAAGAGACCCTTCAGAAGCTCGGCGGCAAGGACGCAACCATGTTTCCAACCTTGCGAGAAGCTCTTACTTTTTGCGCGGTGCTCGGTTTCAAGGAGCGAAGGAAAAAGCCCTTGAGCAGCTCAATCGGGACAGAGGACATTGCCGGGGCACAGTACCAGAGCAACGACGCCGTTGACTTGCTGTTTGCCCTCGCGCTTGCGGACTCAGGCAACTCGGATATCCTCCGTCCGGATAAAGAGGCAGAATGCGTTAAGATCTATGAAGAATACGCAAATGGCGGCCTCGAGTTGGTCCAATCATGGATTGACCGTCATGCAAACATCGACGTTGAGGATGCCGTCTGGCGGGGCCTCCAGTCCATCGGAGTGAAGCCGCATGAGAAGTCCGGCACTTCCGAAATCATTGTTCCGGATTTCTAATGCTCCGGAAGCTTCAATTACAAACGAACTATACCTCAGAGATTGACGATATCTACGCCGATTTTTTCGTCCCGTCGCTATCGGCATGCGTTAGCTACCAGAGGGCCGTTGGTTATTTCTCTTTGGCGGTTCTGCTCAACACACCCGCCGCTCTGTCACAAATCATAGAGCGGGATGGCAAGGTCCAGCTGATTTTCGGGAAGCTCGTATCGGTTGCAGATTTCGAAGCGATCCAACACAGCGCTATGGACCCTTGGGAGGGCGCGGAGCTTCCGTCTTTTGAGGCGATGATCGATGAGCAGAGGGGGAGCCTCCTCGAATATCGTGTCCGCATGCTCGCCTGGCTCTTCAAAGCCGGAAAGCTGGAAATGAAGGTCGCAATTCGTCCCGAGGGGCTTTTTCATCAGAAAATCGGCATACTTCGCGATCGCTTCGGCGACGCAGTGAGCTTCAGCGGCTCTATGAATGAAACAATCAGTGCGCTTGATCCTCGCTACAATTCCGAAGAGATCACCGTATTCAAGTCGTGGAAGGATGGACAAGGCGAGTATGTAGAGAATCATCAAAAGATTTTTGACAAGCTCTGGTCGGGTAATACTGGGAGCTCTACGATCGTTGCGTCGATCCCAGAAGCGCTTGAAGCTGGATTGAATTTTGTCTCGGACCATTTTCCTGAGAAGCCAACCGCGCAAGCTGAAGACGAGAAGGTACGAGAATTTTTCCTCACTCGCTCTGATGTGCTCCGATCACGGCCGCGAGTTCCAAAAGATTTCAATGGCAAGCCATTCGAGATGCGTGGCCATCAATTGGCGGCCATCCGCTCATGGGCTGCAAACTCATACAACGGCATCCTAGAGCTAGCGACGGGTGCAGGTAAAACGGTAACGGCCCTCTATGCCGCAACGCGCCTGATTGAGAAAAATGAGGGAATGGCTCTCGTGGTTGCCGTTCCCTATCAGGATTTAGCAGATCAGTGGTGTAAGGAGCTAGCGGTCTTCAACATCAAGGCACTACAATGCTATGGGTCTCGCGATGATTGGCAGCCAGATTTTAAGGCTTATCTCAATCGAAACAGAGGCCAACAGAAGGAATTCTTGGCGATCGTAGTCGTCAACAAGACGCTCAAGACAGATCATTTTCAATACTTAGCAAGCCAGCTCGACCCATCAAGACTGATCTTTATTGGCGATGAGTGCCACCACCATAGCTCTGAAGGCTATGTGGGGAAAATGCTACATGGGAGCAAATTCCGGATTGGCCTATCAGCGACGCCCTTTCACTACCTTGATGAAGAACGGAACGATAGACTCCGCGCAATCTACGATAGGTCCGTATTTACGTACACGCTAGCCGACGCTGTACGTGATCGCGTTCTCACACCATACGAGTATCATCCAATACCTGTCGAGCTGACATTGTCAGAGTCGGCGGAGTACCTTGAACTCAGTGACCAGATTGCCAGACTTTTTGTCCAATCGAAGGGATCAAAGGATAAACAGGCGAACCAACGGTTAACATCACTTCTGATGCGGCGATCGAGACTGGTTGGATCGGCCGCCAACAAGCTTCCGGCTCTGGACGCTCTGCTCGAAGAGCAGAAGGATGTCGATCCGTTTTCTCTCTTCTACTGTGGGGACGGTCGGACTCAAATTGAACCGGAGGATTTGGACGACGAACCGGAAGGCACCGATGACCTTTCGATCAAGCAACGCCACGCAGTCTCTCAATTGCTCGCAACGCGAGGAGTGAGGGTCTCTCCGTTTACGTCAGAAGAAAATCGCTCACAAAGGCGTGAAATCCTCCGCAGGTTCAAAGACGGAGAGACTGAGGCATTGGTTGCTATTCGATGTTTAGACGAAGGGATCGATGTTCCCGCATGTCGCACAGCGTACTTATTGGCAAGCTCCAGAAACCCCCGACAATTCGTTCAACGGCGCGGCCGCATTTTGCGGCGGTCCGAGGGAAAAGATTATGCGAAAATCTTCGACTTTGTCGTTGTGCTCCCAGAAGAGCACGTTCCGTCATCGCAAGATGCCAGTGATTTTCTAAAAAATGAACTCGGTCGAGTAGCCGACTTCGCGCAAAATTCTCTCTACCCGACCACCTCCATTCAGTCACTGATGCCATGGCTTAGGCGCTATCGACTGGAGCACCTTGCAGTTTAGTCGGGCAAGATTTTGCAAGGCGTCGTCACTGGATCCCCTACTTGTGACAGGCAAGACAGACTTTGGCTTGGCCGTAGAGTTCATCGATATCGATTTCGCTATCGTCGGACCTAAGCGGGTTGCGAATTCGCTTGGCTTTAGCCCGCTCCACGCGCTTGCGATGCTCTTCTCGAATCTGCTCGACACGTTCTGGCCTCGCGAGCTCCTCAAGTGACTCCCCTTGGCTCCACGTGAAGGGAGAACCATGCTCAATGGCGTTCTTCTCGTACGATTTCGCTTCTTCGAAGCTCTCAGGATGGCGCTCCATTAGGCGAACCCACTCGATCTTCTGCTGGAAAAAGCAGAACGTGCAGCCGGACCGGGAGCGCCATTCGTAGTAGCTAGGAAGGCCGAGACCGCTCGCCTCGAGAATATCGATGACTCCTGCCTTGTCGATCCCCTCCTCTCTGAAGGGAAGAGAGACTGAAAGGTTCGGATGAGTGGAGGAGTATCCCTCCCGATAGTTCTCATCGGAGCGGATCGCCACATAGCTAACCACCTCGTCCCCTCTGTCGAGAGCCGGCCACAGCCATTGTTCGAACGGTCGGATTTTGAGCTGTCTTGTGCACCACCGAGTGCGAGGGCTTGGCAAAAACGATTTGTATTGCCTCAGCCAAAAATCGAAGTCGCGATCCGGGTTTAGTCGCTCGATCGGCTTTCCGAGGAAGCCTTCCAACCGACCGAGATACTCGTAGACCTCCGGAAGCTCCTTGCCTGTGTCAGTGAAGAAGTATTCCAGCTCGATCTCAGGGCGCGTCTGCGCCATGTGCACAGCGAGTGCGGCGCTATCACGACCTCCTGACAAGCCGAGCACATGCCGTTTTCTACTCATCACGCTCCTCCAGATGCAGCGATTGGAGATCTTGGCTTTGCCTCCTCGCCGGCTAACTTCATATTCTCGTTTGCGAGCAGGGAGGCGAGTTCCGCGGCTGCCGCAATCGCAACATCCCAGGACACGCCTTCTGTGATCTCTTCGCGGAGGCGACCGGCGATAGCCCTTGCTTGAGCAAGTTCACTGGCGTCGAGTTCAACTTCTGGTCGTATGACTCCGGCGCTCTGTGGATCCGACATGAAGATGGCAAGAGCGAAACGGGATTGTTCGCGGCCAGCCACATGCGCCAAACCCTCGGCACGAAGGAAATCACGCGCCAGCGCAGCAAGTTCGATACGTGCGGCGTCCACATCTCGGTCGACCCAATCACGAGGCGGCTTGTTTGCCGCAAGGCTGGCTAGCCCCTCGAGAACATCGATGCTTCCGTCGTAGGATGCCAATCTAGTGGCGAACGCGTCCAGCCTGAAATTGCCAGTGATCCCCGTCACCCGTTCAGCTCTCGCTCGCAGGTTTGCAAGGCCCCGCTTCCCTTGCACACGTAGCTCTCGCAGCAGCTCCTTCTCCAGTGCGGCCAGCATATCTGGATAGGCGCCGGATATCTCCCTCAGGCCATCCTTGAGGATGCCGGCAACCTGTTCGGGCCGCCCCGCGGCCCCCACGAGTGATGGTATGTCATCGAGCATGAACTTGTTTGGATCATGTGCCGACATGGCCAAGTCGCGGACCTTCCGCGCAGGGGCGGAAAGGCGTGTGGTCCGACGAACCCAGCCAGGCGCCTCCATTACAAGAGAGACGAGCCTTCTTCCCACGAGCAAAGGTTCGGCCGCGACGATCTCATCACCCGTCAACTCCTCTATCACGCCAGCCACTGCTCGAAGAATAGCAGCGTCGCGCTCGGAGATTTGGCTGTATCTCAAGCGGATACTGGAAGCGTCCTGAAGCAACCTATCGACGAACAAATCGGTAATGTCCGAGCAGAAGCCATCGTCGAGATAGAGCGCTAATGTGTCCCGCCGGGTCAGGAGATATGCGAGTCCAAGAATTGGAAGAAGACCGTCCTTCGTCCCAAAGGGGCGGACCCGCCAGCCTTCAAACAGCCGGTCCAAGCCAATGCCGTCGGCCCCTGCCCCTTCCACTAGTCGGTCGGCTTCCTCCCAAAGCGCATAGAGGCCCCCTGATGCGGCTGTTGGCTGTCGTAGAGACCATGCTCCGCGTTCATCAGCGGAATGAAGCCCGGTGCTCCCTAGGAGGGAAACATAGAGCCCCTTTTCGGGAGGGTACTTTTGGATCCCGAGGCTGGGCTCATCAGGAGCCGTGATCATCGCATTCATCAACGCCCGCGTGGCCGCCACCGCATTCGAAGATGGCTTCATTCGATTGACTAGCTCATTCCGAATACACGGAGCCTTGCTGAACAGCTCGGCCGCCAAACGTGACGCGATGACGGACAAATCCCTGGCTCGTGTTGTCGAAGATGCCGCATCCGACCGCAGGGCCGGAATTCGCCATGAAATCGTTGAGAAGCTATGGCGAACCCGATCCTCGAGTTCGCCTGCAACTCGAACAAGTCTGCTAGCCACCTCCCGGCGAGCGACCGCATCACCCTTTAATTCTGGGCGCGACACCTGCACCTTTTCGAGAGCAATGAGCTCGCGGCTCAACTCGCGCAGCATGTAGCTATCGCTTGACAGCCCGAGGGCTATCGGACGGTCGCCGACTTCTTTCTCAAGACCATCGAGGATTCGCCGGACTTGAGCCGGGCTGTCGCCGTCTTCGTTGACGAGAAGAAGGAACAAGCCTGATGAACCCTTCCCCTCTTGAAAACCGGAGATTCGCTTCGATCCGTCTCCTAAAGTAGCGATATCGACTTCAAACCAATGCATCGCACCAGTCTCGTGATACTCGCGCTTTGCGAGGATAGGGGCCAGAACACCGCTGCCCCTCAGCTTCGAAAAGTCGCAGCCGACAATTTCGCCGAGCGCTTCTTCGATCGCTTGTTCCACGTCGAAATCCGACCCAGCATAGAGCGTGTAGCCTCCAAGATGCCGTCGGAAGATGACAACCGATCGTCTCTTCAATGACTCGAGTGCGGCGCTGATTTCATGCTCGCTGAGCCTCGGTAGTGCAGAGGCCAGGATTTTGCTCGATGCCACAAGACCAGACCGATCTCGGAACAGATCCAACAGGGCGACGGCTCGCAGGACCGATAGTTCAGCATCAGTTGCACCGCCAGCCTCTGAACGCTCGATAGCATCGAGGGCCAACGACCACCTATGGGAATCAGGTGACGCCATAATTGAAGGCTCGAGATTAGCCCTAAGATAGCCCCACAACCAATCGCAGTCATATGTTGTGCTCGAGACCGCTGATGTCGAACTGAGGAAGTCCTGGAAGCCGTAAGGTTCTGCTGAACCGAGAAAGCCGAAGAGACTTCTCTGATTTTGTCCGAACCGCCGCCTTGAGAGAGGCCCTAACAGACATGCGACGACTGGCCCAAGAGGCCAGCATGACGCAAGCCGCTGCTCAACCACCTCAGAGCCACCACGCGTGCCGCCTACCGCCTTAGCGACATCAGCAATGCCAGCTATTACCTGCGGTCGAGCGTCACATTCGATAGCTCGCGAAAGCAATTCGATCTGCTCTTCGCCGGTCGGATTGAGCGGCACATCAACATAGCGCCCTTGTATCTTAAGCCAATCTTCGCGCGTCTCGCGCGCGAGCCTGTAGGCATAGTCGTCAAAGGCTTGGTGAAGCACTCCGACAACAACGAGTCGACCATCCGACCGAGACGCCGCCTCTGCCAACTCTTGGAAGAAGAAAGCATCTCCGCCTTCAGACGCGGCGTGCTCGAGCAATTTGCCCATCTCGTCGATAACGAGCAAAGTCCCGATGCCGCGCTTGGCTTCGGCCAAAAGGCGATCGATCGGACCATTGCCCTTCTTGATCCCAGCCTCATCGAGGGCGGCTGTTATCACGGCAGCCGTATCGGCACGAGACCCCACAATCGAGACTGTACTCCAACCCTGCGGCGCCCACCTCATCTGCTTCGTTATCTGCTCCCGAAGCTGTGAGGGCAGAACCTTGAGCGCTTCGTCGCGATCAGGGCCGTCAGGCCCCAGAGCAGCGGCAAGCACGACCGCAAGGCTCGATTTCCCGCAACCGTAGGGGCCGGTCCAGGTAAAGGCCCCATGGCCGAGGCCCGACACATGTTCAATTGTCGTCTTCAAGGCCTGCGCGGCGGTGGCGGTGCAGATGAACCCAGAAGCGGCAGCAGCGTCATCACCGAGACGGATCGACCGCTGAAAACGACGACGGACGCGAGTGATATCTGACAGAGTTTTGGTCATGCGGCTTCCTCCAACCCGCTGTAGAGAGGTGATAGGAGACCGTCCGCATCGAAGTGATCAAGCTCCACGCGTCGAGATACTTGCCGCAGACCACCACCTTCGTCCCACACGAGTGCGGAAGAAGTGTATTTTTCAATCCGCTCAAGACGCTCGACGAGCGAGTCCTCATCAAGAAGGAAGACTCGCCCCGGCGAGCCAGGATCATGAGCAATCGTTTCGAGGGAAAGCGAGCCGCGGGTCAGGAATTGCGAACGCCAAAACTCGAACAAGCTGAAGGCGAACACTGCATCTGGCAGAGAGGGCTTTGGTCCGCGGCGGAATTGCAACGCACCTCCAGCCATAGGAGCAATCAATCCCAATTCCGCAAACGGGCTTTCAAGCCCATCTTCAATCGCCCCCCGGCGCACGGTTTTGGTCACATAAGTCCGAACAAAGCACTCAGCATCGCGGTCGACCGTGCCCCTCGCTATCCGACTATTCGTAAGTCGCCCGATCTCGCGCAACTCCTCGAGCCTAGTCCAGAGACGCGATGCCAACGTGTCCTTTGTGAAAATTGCGTCGTTGAACTCATTAAAGGCAAAATACCAGGTGGTGGCGCGACCCGGGGTCGCGACAAGCCGCCAGTGAAGCAGCCAAAGTGAAGCAGGCAATTCAAGGTAGGGATCGCCTCCGCCGAAGATCGCATGACCGAGGGCTGTCGGCTCCAGCAATTCCAAGCGTCCGACACGCTCGCCCAGCGGAGCAAGAACGCCACAGGCAAGGGCCCAATGCCGCATCGAGGCAACCATGTTTTTGCCGACGCCAAACTTTCCGATCCCTATGTTGGGGGAAAACGCCTGTTGCCGGTCTTCACCAACAGACGATAACTCTTCACAAACAGCGTCGTAGGACTTTTTCAGCCATCCATACCGGCAGGGGAAGGTTTCATGCCCCGCTACCTGAAGCTTGATGCCTTCCCGGTCCAAGAGGCTGCGCATGCACTGATTTCCTTATCACTGGACAATTTCACCAGTGATGATAGCGAGGTTAGTCACTGGTGACAATCGCCAGTCACTAGTCTTTCGCGATCTGCACGACCGGAACGCATGGCGAACACTGTGAGGTAGGCGTGATTTATCTCGACCATCAGGCATCCACGCCGACCCACCCTGAAGTCGTCGCCACGATGCAATCGCTATATGCGGAGTACTATGCCAATCCCCATGCTGCTGACCACGCAGCAGGGTGGTCAGCGGCCGACGCAATCGAAGCGGGTCGCGCCGACGTGGCCAGCGCGCTAAATGCGGATAGCGACGAGATCGTATTCACATCGGGGGCTACGGAAGCGAACAATCTCGCGATACTAGGATTGAGGCAGTCATCACTGCGGCGACCGAAGGTCATTGTAAGCGCGATCGAGCACAAGGCGGTTCTTGCCCCTGCGAGGGAGTTGTGTGCCGAGGGTGCTGAGCTCGTTATCGCTCCTGTCGATCGAAACGGCCAGATCGACATAGACCGGCTTTCAGGCTTGATTGATGATCGGACACTCCTCGTCTCAGTGATGCTCGTGAACAACGAGATGGGTGCGGTCCAGCCAATCAAGAGAGTTTCTGAGCTTTGCCGCAGCGCAGGAGCACTTCTGCACACGGATGCGGCACAGGCACTCTCTTGGATGCCTATCGATGTCTTAGAGCTTGGCGTCGATCTCCTAAGCGTCTCTGGACACAAGGCTTTCGGCCCCAAGGGCATCGGTGCACTCTATGTCAGCCGCGAAGTAAGGCAGCAGCTGAGACCGCTAATCCATGGAGGTGACCAGGAAGCCGGCCTACGAGCGGGCACACTCCCGACGCCGCTCTGTGCCGGCCTTGGCCACGCCTGCAGGCTACTACCGGACGAGCATACAGTGGAAAAATGGGCAGACCTTACTCATTCCCTGTATGCTGGACTGCTAGGCATTTTTCCTCAAATCAAGCTAGTGGGCGGTGCTGAGAACCGTCACCCCGGGAACCTATGCATCCGAGTCCCAGGTTTCGACGCGGAGAGACTCGTTGCTCATGTACAGCCGCACGTCGCGTTAGCGCGCGGTTCAGCATGCACTTCTGGAATTCCCGAACCTAGCCACGTCTTGCGCGCGATGGGGCTGGACGCACTTGCCGCCTCCGAAGTCGTTCGCCTCAGTACGGGGCCGACCACCCGAATTGAAGAGATCGAAGCGGCACTGGAATGCTTCGCGCAAGCCGCCGATCGGATGAGGTTGGTTGCCTGACCGGCGGGCAATGCCGGCAGAGCCTCATTTGGCCAGAACCAAAGGCCGAAGACGTATTCCCGATCTTGATACGTTCCTAACTCAAGTTCGCCTGGCTTCCAGCCAATGCCCGTGCGACGGCGACCATCGCCCAAGTGTCACGGGCGCAATAGGCCCTGAGCGCCTCTTCCAGCGCCTCGCGCCGCAGCGGGTCACAGGCTGGGTCCGCGGCCTCGAACCACGCCGCCTGCGCATCGCCCCCGTCCTTCACCTCGAGCGCGCCATAATCCAGCTCAGCGGCGATGGTCGGGAGCAACGCCTTGATTGACCAGCTCCCTCGCTGGTCGCGGTGGTACCAATTGTTGCGGGCTACGGGCAGCAGATCGACCGTCGCCTCGGCCATCGCTTCGAGGCGCGCAGCGAGATCGGGGAATGAAGCTGCCAGATCGCGCAACACGCTGCGCTCGAAGGCCGCATTATAGGCAATGATCGTCGCACCCGCGGGGATATCCTCCACCAACGCCTCCGCACAGGCCCGGCGCGGGTCGGTGCCGTCGCAGCTCAGAAACTCGTGGTGCGTCATCCGCCCGCCGCGCCGCTCGAGGTGGAGCGAGAACTGGAACGGAATCTGCTGATAGGGGCGCGTGCCAACCCAGCGCGGAACCGCAGGAGCGACGGTCTCGAAATCGAGCCAGGCGCGCGGCCAACCCCATCCCGCCATGGCCTTGCGCGCGCCTTCGGCGTCGTGAAACGGGATGCCGTCGCGGGTGGCGGCGAGGATCCGGGCGTGGCGGTCGTTCAGGTCGGACTCGGCGAGATCTAGCAGATCCTCGACCCCGCGCTCCAGCCAGCGCTTGCCGCCGCCATGGGGTAGCACGGTCACGGGCCATTCCGGGCCCTGCGGCAAGTCTCGACTGCAATAGGCGGCGAACTCGCAGGCGAAGGGCACGCTGCAATGATCGCCCATCTCGCGCTCGGGTTCCTCGCCGGAGAGCGCGGCGCGCGCCTCGGCAACCAACGCCGGGCGGGTGGCAATAGCGCCCTCCAGCTCTGCAAGCAGATCGGCATCGGTGAACAGCCCGGAATAATCGCCCTCGCGGGTGAGGACGAAGCTGGTGTCGATATGGCGGATGGCGGCGCGTTTCAGATCGACCCCTACCTCGCGCATCACCCAGACCTGCGTTGCGAGATCGCCGCGGTGGTAGTCCTTGACCTTGCCCGAGCTCTTGACCTCAGCCGCCGCCCAGCCCCCACCTTCGACCTTCTCTAGGACATCGACGCGCACCAGTACGCCATCATGTTCGAAGGTCGCCTCGAAGATCGGGCCGGGATGCCCGCCTGCAATGAGCGCGGAAGTCTTGGCCAGCGCCTCGGAAAGAGACGGCGGATCGACCATCACGCCGCCAGGGTGAAGCGCACAGGCGATCTCACCAACGGCATTACCGGTCGCTAAGCGCGCTTCGGCGCCCTCGTCCTGCTCGGCGAGCTCAGGGCGATGCGTCGCGAGCCACAGCTTCTTGGAGCATTGCTCGAAGGCGGTGATCTTGGATTTGGAGAGGCCGAAACGGCGGGTAGAGGTGCGAGTCTGCGTCATCCTGTCGTTTCTTGTGTCCTTTTTGAGAAGATTCGCGTCGCTCACGCTGCAGCGCGCCCGGGCTGATCAGGATTTTCATTGTCAGGCCGCTCCTTGCGAGACGCTCCCTGCGATAGGAACGCACACAGGCGCTCCTGATCATCTGCCATCCTGTATTTTGAGTCATGCAGGATATGACCCCGCAAAGCATCAAGCTTTGCCTTCAGCTTCCCTGTTCGATCGTCGCGATAGAGCGCCTCTTTCGTTCCAAAATTGCGGAGCATGTGACCGAAGGCGAGAAGCAGCTCGGGGTGCTGGTGGATGAGATGATGGCCTAGCTCAGCGAAGCTCTTGTAGCCGAAGCCAACCACCGTTCCCGCCCTTGCGCTCTCGATAAGATGGACGATGCGCGTAACGGTAAGCAAGTCCGGGTATTCCCCGTCGAGACCGTATCCCATGGAACGAAGGCGGTCATTGAGGAGAGCCCATTCCTGATATCGAGGCATGTCATCGTCATCGCGCGTGGCATCGAGAACGAACCGAAGCACTTGCTCGCGCAGATCATTCTCCCGGTCTTCTAGGACCTGCCTTGCAGCGGCCTTGGCAGCTGCGATCCTTTCCAAGTGGGCTGCTCTAAGTTCTTCGCGGAGCCTTGCTACCTCCTGGGCATAGTCGAAGACGATGATGGTCTGGCGGTCTACATCGACCGTGATCTCATCCCACCGGACCAAGCGCTCGACCCACTCATCAACGATCTCATCGCCCTGAATGATCGGCTTGCGGTACCAGCATGTCATGATGAAGCTTCCTGCCGCTTCCGACGCGGTAGCACTTCGTTCATCGACGACGAAAACGTTGGAGTTATTGCCGAACAGGATGTCATCATCGGTCATGCGACGATAGGTCGGATGGAAGTACGGCAATACCCAGACGAGCGCCGCCCCTTCGGCACGATAGAACTCCTTCCGGCTCAGCACGACGTCCATGAAGGTTGTGCTCAGCTGCACCTCAAAGGCCAGTCTGTCGGTGTCTGTCCGCGCCGAAACGTCAGGTCGGCGGAGGCCGCAGAGACCTTCGCTTGCTTTCCAGGTCCTTTCTGAGGCCACATCCTTGAACCGTGGATCGGCCGAGAGGCTCCGCAGAAGAAGTTCCTTGACCCGCTTGTGCGCGCTGCTCTCCTGGGCGCCGCGGTACTTCATGGCCCTGATATCGGCTTCGCTCAGATCCGTCCGCGTGACAGCCGGGCACGAGCCATCTTCATGGCGATGCCGGAAGAAGAACCGCTTGGTCGTGCTGCAAGCCAGATAGACCGGAACACCGCACGTCGCGCACACTAGGCGTGCTTCGTCACGTTTGACGAGCGCCTTGAGTCTTTGGCGTAGCAGAATTGCGCGCTCATACCGGAATGCCCGGATCAACCGGCGGACATTGAGCGCATGGCCAGTTCGCGGGTTCCTGACAGCGTCAATCTCGGGCTTTGTCACCGCCGATGCCCATGCCAGCGGATCAACGGTCGTGTTTCCAACCATGGCCATTTCCTTTCCTTGTGGCAGCAGACTCCCCTCGCCCGGGATGGCTAACAGCGCTCCAATCGTGCGCCCGCCTGTTTGAGCCCCCAGCGTCGCTCGACATAGAATTCGAGCGACTTGCGGACCTCGAAGCTCAGAACTTCCTGCGTGAACCCATATTCCAACCGGACAGCGGCCTGCTGTTCTTCCGTCAGACTGCTCAGCGGCCGAAGCCGGATCTCGACGAACTCCTCCCAGTCAGCATCGCGCGGAAGATCTTCGCCGACCGGTGCCACATCGAAGGTGCTGTCGGGATGGACCCGAACCGGAACATAATCGCGCCATTCGCGGTGGTGGAAACTCCACGCCCGAACGTGCAGGCGCTCGCCGTCGGAGGCAAAATGCGCCGGTGCGATCCATTGGTTCTGACGCAGCCCACTCGACATCGACACGTAGCCGATCTCGATCTTCTGCCGCTGCTCGACCGCCTGCCATAGGCGACGCATCACAAATGGGGGGCACTGCCGGGCCGGTGATGGAAGAACAGAAAGGCCGCTCGATGTGGGATGGCCGACAAACTCATCCGGCGAGCCTGCATCCTCCACAAAAGGCAGGCCGCGATGGTGGGGGTTGGCAACATAACACTTTCGGACCGTGTCGTAGCGAGGCTTCGGCTCTGCAACCCGGTCGAGATATTCCCTCAGATCGATTGCCGCTTGCGGAGACGAGATCCCGAAACGCTCGATCAGGTCCTTGCGATTCACCTGTCCGCGCCAAGTCAGGCACCGGTCGAGATAGACCAGGCGGGCGAGCATTGCTGGCTTGAGTGCAGGATCGTCCATGTCCGAACCCTACTTGACGAGCCACCGCACGTCTATATAAATTTTATATGCACTTGGATTCGAGGACAGAATAATGCGCATCTTGCACACCAGCGACTGGCATCTGGGCCGCCAATTTCATGGCCTGTCCCTCGATGAAGACCATGACCACATTCTCGTCCAGATCCTCGCGGTGATCGATGATGAACGCCCCGATGTCGTGATCATCGCCGGCGATGTTTTTGACCGGGCAAACCCGCCCCAAAGCGCGATAACCCGCCTCTCGCAGTTCCTCACAACGGTGCGGGCAGCATCCGATGCAGCGATCGTTATTATCGCGGGCAACCACGATTCCGCCGCGCAGATCGGTGCGATGGGCGTTCTTGCAGATGGCGGCGTGGCGATTGTGCGCGGACCACTGGATGAAGATGAGCGACCGCTCGTGATTTCCGATGCGCATGGGCCCGTGGCCATTTCCGCCCTGCCCTTTGCCTTCGAATACGCCGCCCGCCTGTGTTTCGACGACGACGGCATCGGCTGCCCTGCAGATGTCATCCGGGCCCAGCTTGCCAGCGCTCGCAAGCACGTGGCCGAGGGAATGCGTTGGGTTGTCGTGGCCCATGCCTTTGTCGACGGCGCAGCAACCAGCGAAAGCGAACGTCCGCTCACGCGCATGGTCGGTGGGATTGAGACCGTCTCGGCGGCTGCCTTTGAGGGCGCACACTATGTGGCCCTTGGGCACCTTCACCGCCCGCAACCGGTGGGACTGGATCACATCCGTTATTCCGGCGCACCTTTGGCATTCGGATTCGATGAGGAAGGTCAGCAGAAGTCGGTCAGCCTGATCGACCTTGCGGCCGACGGCACTGTCACGGTGACCGAAGTGCCGCTGCGGCCGCTGCGTCAGGTCAGAACCATCCGAGGCAAGCTGCTCGAGCTGCTCGCGGCCGCGGAAGTGTCCAATGACATCGTCCGCGTCGTTCTCACGGACGACACCCCGCAGATCGACCCGATGAAAAGGATCAGGGCCGTGTACCCCAATGCGGTTCAGCTCGCTTACGAACGCAACGAGCGACCAGTAGAGCTGCGCCTCGAAGAGCAGCGCGCGGCGATTGATGACCCGCAGACGCTCTCCTCCGCATTCCTCGAGTTCATCCGTGGTGAGCCCCTGTCGGATGCGGAGGGGCAGATTGTGGCCTCCGCGCTGCAATCCTTCGCTACGATGGAGGAAGAAGCATGAGGCCGATCAAGCTCACCCTCAGCGCTTTCGGTCCCTATGGCGGCGCGGAGACGATTGATTTCCGCGAAGCGACGGATGCCGGCCTTTTCGGGATTTACGGTCCAACCGGATCAGGCAAGTCGTCGATCTTCAGCGCGATTTCTTTCGCCCTGTTTGGCGAGGGGGCCAAGGAGGAGCAAGGCATCGGTACGATGCGCTCTGACTTTGCGCCTGAGGATCTGCTGACCGAGGTGAGCCTGCAATTCGAACTGGGCTCCAAGCGATATTATGTCAGGCGCCAACCTGACCAGGCACGGCCGAAGGCGCGAGGCGAGGGTCACACCATGCAGCCACACGCTGCCTGGCTGTTCGACGTATCGGACGTCGCCATCGATGATGTGGGCCCGGATAACTCGGGCGTTCCGATCGCAGAAAAGAAGGTCGGCGCCGTCCTCAGCCATATCGAAAGTCTTCTCGGCTATGGCGCACAGCAGTTCCGCCAGATTGTCCTGTTGCCGCAGGGCAGGTTCGAGCGTTTCCTGGTGTCGAACAGCAAGGACCGGCTCGAGATTCTGCGGGAGCTGTTCGACGTCTCTCTGTACCGCCGGCTCACCGAAAAGCTCAAAGCCGATGCCGCGAACATCAGGCGCGAGATCGAAGATGGCTATCGCCTGCACGCAGGCCGGCTTCAAACCGAGGGCTTCAACAGCTCGGACGAACTCACCGACGGCATCGCCTCGGCACTTGAACGGTACGAATTTGCCCAGCTGGCAGTCTCGGAGACAGCGGCCGTCCTCGCCTTGGCCAACAAAAACTATGCTGCCGCTGAAGAGCAGGAAAAGCGCTTTGTCGAGGTTGAGGCTGCGTCCGCTGCACTCAAGCAGCGCGAGGGACAGGGCCAGACTTTCGAGGCGATGCGGGCCCGCAGATCCCGGGCGGAGTTGGCGCGGCGCATATCGGACCTCGACGCCAGCGTTGCCGATGCCCAGAGGCGCAACCGCTCAGCGATTGAAGCACACGCCGTCGCGGAAGCGGCAGCCCAAGAGGCAAGCGATGCACTTTCCGCGGCGAGTGCGACCCTGCGCGATCTTCGCTCCCGCGATCATGAGATCGAGGACATCGCGCGCAAGATCGACCAGCTGAACCGCCACAAGCAAGTTCTCCTGGATGCCGCCGAGCGTCTGGCTGACCTTGAAGCAGCAGAGGCGGGGCTGGCACGAGCAAAACAGGCTCACTCTCAAGCCGCCGACGCAGAGGCAAAGGCTGTTGATCTCTGCGAAGTGAAGGAAACGGCGCTCGCGGCGGCCCAAGCGAATGGTCTGGAGCGACAGAAGCTGAACGGAACTCGCGACGGTTTGAAGAGTGAGCTCGATGCTGCGCAGGCATTCGTAAAGGCGACGCAAGATGTGAAATTGGCGCAAGAGACCTGCGAGAAAGCATCGACCATTTCCCGCGACGCGCAGGCGCGCCATGCCGAAGCAGTAGCTATCGCCGAGACACATGAGCGCGCCTTCCTTTCAGCCCAGGCCAGTTTCCTTGCCCAGAGATTGCAGGACGGGCATCCCTGCCCGGTTTGCGGCGCCAGCGACCACCCCGATCCGGCGCGTGATTCAGGCGATGCGGGCGCACTCGAAAAGGCGTGGCGCAATGCTCAGGGCGCTGCGCTTGCCGCTTCAAAGGCTGATCGCGAGGCCCAGGCTGCCGCCAGCTCGGCCCGTGCCACGCTCGACGCAAAATGTGCGGTTCTGGACGGGCTCACGGAGCCAAAGCGCGACGTGAGCGAGATCGATGGCAATCTGCAACACGTCCTTGGTCAGATCAGCGGTTTGGGTCCGGACGTCGACATCGGCGTTCTCACCAAGGAACTGGATGACGCACGCACGCGCAAGCTGGCAGCGACGGAGGCCGTCCAACAGGCTCGAGACGCGCTCGGCAAGGCAACGACTGCAGAGGCACTGGCCCGGCAGGCGTACGACGAGAAGATTGCATCGGTCCCCGAGAACCTGCGCCAGCAAGACACTCTGCAGACCGCAATCGATGCCGCCACCGCAGACTTGAGCAGCCGGAAGCAGGCCCTTGCCGATGCCGACGCGAGGCAGCGCGAGCTTGATGCCATTGCGATCAAGGCAGCAGCCGCATTGCACAGCGCTTCGACCGCAGTCATCGAAAACAAGACAGATCTCGCCGCAAAGCGATCGGCATTTGAAGCTCGCCTTTCCGAGCTCGGGTTCGCCGAGGCAGACTATCGCGCCGCGATCCCCGATATTGCAGAGATCCCTGCACTGGAGCAGGCAATCGCGGGTTTTGACACCGCCCTTGTTGAAGCCCGCGCGCGGGAAACGATGGCAAGAAACGCGGTCGGCAACGCGCAGCGACAAAGCCTCGAACCCTACCGCCTGAGCTGCGCGCAAGCACAGGCCGCCGCCGAGGAGGCAGTGAAGCAAAGCGCTGCCGCTCAGCAGAAACACCAATCGCTTGTCGAGCTACAGACCAGTCTGGCAGATCAGCTTGAGAGCCTTCAGGCCCTGGAGCAGTCCTCCGGCTCACTCCGGGGAATTGCGGAAGCCTTCGACGGTCAGAACGAGATGCGGACCAGTCTCGAGACATTCGCCATCGGTGCGATGTTCGATCAGGTTCTCGAAGCGGCGAACCTGCGCCTCGATCCCATGACCAGTGGCCGGTATCGCTTTGAGCGCGATACCGTCAGTGTTGGAGGTCGATCCAAGAGAGGGCTGGACGTTCGCGTCCACGACATCGAGACCGGCCGCGCTCGCGAGATCATCACGCTTTCGGGCGGCGAGACCTTCATCGCAGCCTTGTCCCTAGCACTCGGGCTGTCCGACATCGTCGAAATGACAAACGGTGCCATCAGGCTCGACACCATTTTCATCGATGAAGGCTTCGGTAGCCTCGACACCGATAATGACGCCGGCACACTCGATCAGGTTCTGCAGGTGCTTCAGAGCATCGTGGGCGAACGGCGCGCGGTGGGGCTCATCTCGCACGTGCCGCTGGTACAACAGGCTGTTCCCAATGGCTTTACAGTGCACAAAGGTGCCAATGGGAGCCAGATCGATGTAAGGTCGATGTGAAGCTGTAAGGGCGAGGCCTCGCTCACTGTGAGGACAATACATGGAAGAAGCAGGGGCAAATATGACCACGGCGCGGCTTTTCGATCTAAACATCGAGAAGATTCTAGAAGCGTGGGAAAGCGCACATGCCGTCCGCGAACTCATTGCCAATGCGATCGACGAACAGCAATTGACCGATACCCCAGACATCGAGGTCTTCAAGACCGATGATGGCGACTGGACTATCCGCGATTTCGGCCGCGGGCTCAGATACGAGCACTTCACGCAGAACGAAAACGCCGAGAAGCTCCAGAATGCCGGGAAGGTCATTGGCAAGTTTGGGGTTGGCCTGAAGGATGCGATGGCAACCCTCCATCGCAATGGTGTCGCCGTGATCATTCGGTCCGCACACGGCGAGATCACCCTTGCTCAGATAGCCAAGCGCGACTTCGATGATGTGGTGACCCTCCATGCTGCGGTTCAGCCATCACCTGATCCAGCAATGGTCGGCACCACAATCACTCTGCGTGGTTTGAGCGATGAGCAGATGGAGAAGGCGAAGAGTTTCTTCCTTCGATTTTCCGAGGAGGAAGTGCTCGAATCAACGCGCATCGGCGAGGTTCTTCGGCGGAAGCCGAATGTGTCGGCACGGATCTATGTAGCTGGCCTTTTGGTGGCCGAAGAGGAGAACTTCGCGTTCTCCTATAACATCACAGCGCTCACTGAGCCGATGCGCAAAGCACTCAATCGTGAGCGAACCAACGTCGGCCGCACAGCCTACTCTGATCGCGTGAAGCAGATGCTGCTCAATGCGACCACAGCGGAAATCGGTTCGGAGCTTGCTGACCAGTTGCAGGCATTACAATCAGGCCTCGGCAGCGACGAAGTTCGATGGAAGGAGGTGGCAATTCACGCCGTTCGGATCCTCAGCGGCAGCGGCAAATACCTATTTGTCACCGCCGATCAATTGATGACCAATTCATCCTCGGTGGATCATGCCCGAAACGATGGCATCAAGGTCATCACGATACCCGACAGCATCCAGAGAGACGTCGTCGGCATGACGGATCTCAGCGGTGAGCCGATCCGTGATCTCGGCCAATATCAGACAGAGTGGAACGATAGCTTCGTATTTGATTTCGTGGAGCCCAGCTCTCTTTCAACGGCAGAGCGAGCGGTTTTTGAGAAGGTGGAGGACATCGTCGCGCTTGTTGGCGGATTGCCCCAACATGTGCAGTCGGTTCGCGTGAGCAATACGATGCGGGTGGAACTTGCGACGGGTAGCGATGCTCTGGGGCTATGGGATGGCTCTACCCAGTCGATCGTCATCCGTCGCGACCAGCTCTCGTCGGTTTCGAGTTTTGCGGGCACACTGCTTCATGAGATCGTCCACGCCCGCACTGGGTTCGACGATGTCACGCGAGATTTTGAGAACGCGCTTACAGATGTGATCGGTCAAACGGCTGCAACGGCAATTGCATCCGTTCGACGGCCGAAGTCGCTTCTAACCGGTCTGTTTGGCCGTGCTTGAGCTGAGCACGACGCAACCGACGCCAATGTTTGTCGGTCATTGCTGGAGGAGCTTGCGGGTGATGATCATAATTTGATGACAGTGCCTGCTGGCCACCGCGCCCGACGATGTCTTCCTTAGCGGGCAGCATACAGCGGCAGCCTCATCCTGTTGTGAATATCGGCAATGGCCTCGTAAGTTATTGTTCGTTCATGTGGAAGGACAACTGGCTTCATGGGCAGATATCTCTAGATCACTACTATTCGCAACGCAGCGAGAGCCTGCGGGGTCTGCGTATACAAAAAGGGGCAATCCGTGAGCGGAACAATCTCGGCAGATGCACTTGGGCGCCTACGCGCTGCAAAAGCGGCAATGCAGAAGGACGGTGATATCCGAGAGATTCTTGAGTCGCGGGATAGCGTCGTCGATCGCTATGGCCCGCAATTCCAGCCTGGCCAAATCGAACAAATCGACGAGAAGGTATTGCGCTCCTTTCTTCTGATAGAGAACAACAAGCATTGGTCTGGGCTCTTTCGGCAGAGCAACCGTATTTGTGCTGACATGACCGCAACTCGGGCCGCTCTCGCCGCGTTGGTCGATGAAAGCCGGCCGATCGAGGAACGAACCCGGCCTGCGACCGAGATAAAGGGTCTAGGCAAAGGGATCATCACAGCGATCCTTCTCGTAGCATACCCGAACAAGTATGGTGTCTGGAACAATACGTCGGAGAGCGGGCTGATCGACCTTGATCTGATGCCTGATTGGCCGCGCGGAGCGAGCTTTGGCGTACGCTATGCCGCAATTAATGGCGTTCTGAACGAACTCGCCAGAGAACTTGAGGTCGACCTTTGGACGCTCGACACCATTTGGTGGTATCTGTCAGGCGATAAGGAAGAGACCGAGGTCGACTCTGAAACCCCACTGACCGCCGATTCCCCAACAGGACAAGTTGCAGCCCGCTTCGCGATCGAGCGGCATCTGCATGACTACCTCTTCGACAATTGGTCTCAGCTCGAACTGTCCAGGGACTGGGATATCTACGTTCGCGACGGGGAGCCGGACGCAGGTTACGAGTTTCCGACTCCGATCGGACGGATCGACCTTTTGGCTAAGCACAAGCACGAGTCGAAATGGCTCGTGATCGAGCTTAAGCGCGACAAGTCGTCGGACGCAGTAGTAGGGCAGATACTGCGCTACATCGGATGGATAAGCGCTCACCTCGCTCAGCCAGGCGAGACCGTGGAGGGGCTGGTCATCGCCGCGCGGGGCGAAGACAAGCTCCACTATGCGCTTAGCGCGGTGCCCTCCGTCTCGTTCAAAAGCTACGAAGTGGAGTTCCGGCTGAAAGACGGCCCCTCGTTCGATGAGTTCTCGCGCCCCTAATCGGTTTTGCTTACGGAAAGCTTGCCGATGAGGTGAAGCGCAGATTGAAACATGTCTTGGCAGTGGTCAGGTATCCAGCCTCGCGGCTTTGTTGATCGCAATTTTCGCAGGCAACAGTAAGGTCTGCCTAAGAGGGCAATCGGCAGCGGTTTCGCATTACAGTACAAGGAACTAGCAAGATGCGAAGCGGTCTATAATCGGCGAAGTGGCTCGACAGTTCGCGGATTATCGGCCTAGATTTGAATCAGTTTTCAGCGGGAGCGTTGATGGGGCACTACGAGGATTTCAAGCGTTTGCTTGCTGCGATTGAAGCATATCGCGCCGACGCAAGTATTCCCGTTGATGCTGAACAAGTCGACGCCGCTTGCGCACGAATTCTGACCCATGATCCCTTTGATGAAACCGCCATTGAATGGAAACGGATTGCTGAATTTGTGAAGGAGCTCAACGGGGGCGATTGGCCGCCGACCGGTTGATGATCCACCCTGCGCTGCTATCCTCCGGCAATGCCCAACGGAATCGACCAGCTCTATCGGACCGCGATCGAGAAGCTCGCCAAAAGCGCTGATGCCGATATCGAGCATCTCCGCCGCGCAGTGATCCGGGGCGACGGTGTACCCCTTGAACCCGATCCACGCCTTCTCGCCGAGGCGTCCGGTAAAGGCGCGGATTGGGGGGAATATGCGTTTGGCGAACTCCGCGCATTTGGCTTCATTGTGGCAGATGTGGCTAGGTTTGTTTGGTATCGGCCGACGAAGAACGAAATGTGGGAGCGGCAGGCGGTTCTAGCCGGGATCGAGGCTACGGCTATCGTCAGACTGGTCTCGATGGACCTTTCTCCTGCCATCCCTGAAATACAGAGGCGGCTAGAAGCATTCGACCGAACTACGGCTTCCGGCAAAGCGCTCGCCTCACTCCTCGCGCACCAGAAATTGATGGTCAGTGTCGTCGCAGCGACAGGCGAAGTCGCCACGCTCGAGGAATATGCAAGGCGCGCCAGCGTTGCACAGGTCTATGCGCGAGCAGCGACCCTGGAGCTGACGGATATAGAGGGCATGACGACATCTGCCCGAACCATGGTCCAATTGCTTTGTAAGGGCGACGCGCGCGATTGCGCTGCCGCTGCGACTGCCATGCGGATCCACCCCCGGCAGCCCGCCTTTGCGGCTTGAGGTGTGAGCGCTGCTACAAGGGATGCGCGGCCGCGCCGGCATCACTCAGTGGACCAAGCAGCGGGCGCGCGGCCTTCGTACTCCCCGTATACGTCGGCAATCCGCTGACCTGGGGCTCGATGGCCTGAAGGGCGTGATACTGGGCGCTTTTTGGAAAGTCTTTGCGCTCCATCTGCTCGATCAACTTGTGGAGCGCCGGCGCGGTTGAATCGAAGAAGAAGCGGCTCGCTTTCCGTACGCCATCAAGATCACCCGCGCGCGCCGCGACCAGATAGCTGTCCGCAGCTTCAACCAGGAAACCCGTGCGCTCGGCATAGATGTCCGAGAGCCAGAGTAGCCTGAAAAAGGCCTGCGGGATGAACTGCTCGACCAGCTCGGACAAGGTGCTCTGCGGTCCTCCCAAAATGATCGTCGCGAAGGACATCGCCCCGAGAAAGAACGCCTCATCCTCCACTGCATGGCTGCGGACGTCCTTCTCAAGGCTCTCGGCCACCGCCTGCAACCGCGAACCTCCCGCCAATGCCAGACGAAGGGCGCCGATCTCGACGATCGCTCCCAGCGCAAGGCGCCATTCCTCGATCTGTTCTCTCGTGAAGGTCGAAACAACATAGGCACGGCCACGCTTGGTGAGATAGCCCCCGACACCCAGCGACACCAGAAGATGGCGAGCCATCGACAACGACACGCCGGTATGCGCGACAATGTCGTCAGCGGTCATCGACGTACCGGGCGGCAAGTCGCCCAGCATGACCCGCTCACGCAGCTCGATATAGGTCGCGTCAATCTTCGACAGCATGAATTCCCCACGGCCCGCCAGACATGGCGCTTGCCGCTCTCTCCGGGTTTCAACTTAGCATAACGCCTGCAGATTGCAGCAATGCACAGCGCCCTCACTAGCCATTTTCCGCCCCCGATCCTTTTCTCCATTCGTTGCCATTGGGTTCGCCCAGTGGTATGTAAAGTTTGGAGAAGTACGATGGATGAGCAAGATCAGTGGCGATTTGCTGACTTTTCAAAGCGGGCTTATCCTGACGATCCCACCGGTACTGGCGATCCCGATTTTACGAGATCAAACATCCCTGCGTTCGAGCCGAATTCATTAGATCCTGTGGGTGCAGGTGGTCGCTTTGGAGCTTGGATCATCATCCTGGTATCAATCGTTTTTGTCGTCATTGGGGCACTTAGCTGGTAGCCCTTCGGTGCAATTCGACCCTGAGTTTCTCCGTGACACAACCTTCTAGCGTTGATCGCGATCATAGAAGCGCTCGTCAAAGCGTTCATCAGCTCCACCCGGACCTGAACGCCCCTCGTCAAAGTCTTTGCGCCGATCGCCAAAGCGATCGCCATTAGCCTCGTAACGCTCCCTCAAGCTCGTCTCCCCTTCAGCTATGCGAGCACCAATCGAACCATCGGCCGACCCCTCCGTGAGATTGCGCGGGCCTTGCGCGGAGCGCTGCGGCGTTCTGGCCCGGAGGTCTGCTTCACTGAAACTTCTCGGTCCAGCAACGTTGCCCGTCAGCGTTCCTCTGTCCGGGATCAGATCGTTGAATGGTGCGACCCTCTGATCGTAATAGTCAGAAATGATCTCGCGCGCGACAAGTTCATAGGCGGCCTGCTCTTGCGGACTGTAGTCGGTGCGAGCAAGGCTGGGAGCAGTGATCCCCAGTTCGGCTGCTTTTTCCTGATAGCGGCTTGCCACGATCTGGCTCATGTCGAAGGCGAGGTTGGTGCCATATCCCTCCCGTGTTGAGGTGCTGTCGGTGAGTGACGTCGCCAGCTCATCAATTTGGGCGATCCGCTGATCGATGCGTCGAATCTCCTCGAGTGCGCGCTCACGTGAGTAAGCGTTCTCGGAATAGCCCTCCCTCCGGCTGAAGTTTCCACTTTGCGCATAGCTGCCACTGTCTTGCGTGGCATTTGAACCATTCGAGCGGTTGTCCGATGTCGAGGAATCAAAACCTTGTGCTTCGCTCCGCTCGTTACTCCGATTGACTAGGTCAGAACGCTGGCGGCTACCGCTGATGCCCGCTTGGACACCTCCATTTGCACCCACACTACCCTTGCCTCCAAATCCACCATCGCCACCTCGAGTGCCGGCAACGCTGCCGGACAGCCCAACGCTGCCGCTGCGGCTTGTCTCGAGACGATCAATGTTGGTTTGCTGATCTCCCCTCGACCGCGTGACACGATCGCTTTCGCTGACGGTGTCCCTGGCATCGAGCGACTGATTGTCGAACCGCTGCAGGTTCTCTCCCGAGCGATACCCGGACGAGCTTTCACTTCCGCTGGAGTTGCGCACTCCGCTTGTTTGCCGCGTCGATGCGCGGTCAAGGAAGGCAACCGCGCGCGACCGCTCTTCCGAAAGAGTGTTCCGCGCCGTCTCAAGTTCAGAAAGGGTCTGCTGCCGCTCGGCATTGGCGAACTGGCTGAGCGACGCGCCGAACGCCAATCGGCTCATGCCCGGCGACGTGTCAAAGACGCTCGCACCATCTGTCATGGTCTTTGTCGTTGTCCCATTCGCATTGACCGTCGACATGACCGGCGCCCCGCCGGTGAAGGAGGGAGCGGCATTCCATTGTTCGGACTGACGGTTGAAGCTCGAGAGGTTCATGAAGCTCTCGTTCCCGTAGGAATAGTTGCCGGTCGTACGCTCGACGGCAGCCGCTTCGGCTGCCGCCTGCGCTGGGGCAAGCATCGAGGTCGCTTGCGACGAGACGGCCATGGCCCCTTTCGCCATTCCGCCGGCGAGGAAGGGAATCGACATCATCAGAAAGCCCGCGATCGTTGCGGTATCCGCATTGACCGCATCGATCCCCGCCATCCCCGCCATGGTAATCCCGCCCGGTGCGGTGGCGTTCAGGGCATCGGAAGCGCGGTCCATGATGAACATGTGCAGGACCACATAAAGCGGCCCCCACGCAGCGAGGTAGAAGAACCCTGTGAAGTAGCCCTTGAGCGCCACCGTACCTGTCCGCGGCATGAGAAACAGCGGAAAGATGACCGGGAACATCGCATAGAAGACCACCGTCAGGACGATGTTGAGAAGCGGCACCCATGTCATCGCCTGCTGAGCGATCGAGCTGTAGGTGTTGCGCGCCTGCTCCTCTGCTCGAAGCATCGCAAAGGTATCGCCGTCCGCGGCCCCAAGATTGGCACGCGCCTCGAGGAAAGCGTTCACCAGAGAGCGCTGCTGGAAAACCTGCTGAGCTGTCTGCGAACTCCCGTGGAACTGGTTTGCGATGACTGGGAGATCAGAAACAAGCTTCGCTCTCGCCAGAGCCGGCGTCAGGCCGGGGAACAGCTTGCGGCCCTCTTGCTGCAGACCCAGCTCGGTATAGGCGGTGATGCCAGTCTGCAGCTCGCTATAGGCATTCTGGCAGGTGACGATGATCGGTGGCCCGCTCGCAGGCAGAAACTTCATTCCCCGCGCCGGTGACCCAGGCCCCATATCGTCAAGGATGTTGTTTGAGTTGGCGATTGTGTCGAAAGAGGTGTGTCCGAGCAGAATGTCGTAGAACAGGCATTGCTTGAAGTACTCACCCAGGTTCGCGCTGATACGCGGGTCGCGGATCTGAAAGTCGCGGGTCCGGTCCCAAAGCCGCGCACCGTAGATCATCCCGTTGGTCGACATCTGCAATGCACCTGGCATCACGAAGACCGTTTCGGCGGTGCGTGTCAGCCAGTCCCCGGCCTGGCTGCTGACCGAAGCGATCATCGCCAGACCGATGGGCACGTTGGCAACCGTGGCCGGCGCGAGCGAGGGATTGAGGCGATCGGTAATCCGGACCGAGGTCACTGGGACGACCAGAGCGCCGTAGATCAGCGTCGCGCCGAGAAACCAGTTGAACCAAGCACGCCAGTCGAGACTGAACGCCACGATGAGCAGGGTATAAATGAGCCCGATCACCATCACGACACGCAGCAGCGCGCGGAAGCCCCCTCCCCCGGTCCAGGCGCTGACCGCATTGAAGATGTTGACCAGGTACTCGCCCCCACCGATCGTGAAGATCTCCATCATGGCTCGTCCCTCCTGCCGCGCGCCGGGCCTATTGCAGGCCCTGATTTGAGAGGGATGTGCTGAATCGCAGCGCAGCCGACATCTGGGGCGAAAGGTTGTTACGCAACGTGCCCTCGAGGAAAACAGCCCGCTGAACGACATGCTGGGTCCGTTCGAGGCGGAGGTTCATCCCTTGGGAATATGTGTCGAGCACCTGTCGGACCGAGACGATCTGCGCGCGCCACTGTGACAGTGCTTCCTCATTGGCATTCTGGAAGGAGCCGACGCCGCGCGAGGCATAGCCGTAATACTGCTGTGCCAGCGCATCGAGGAGGTCCATCGCAACGATCTCGGCAAGATCGTTCATGTCATTGGCCGTCATGCCGCCAAGCGTTGCGGCCGCGTTGACCGAGATGATCTTGTAAAGCGGGATAGTAGTGGCCCCCAGAAGACCAATCTCGTCAGGCGTGAGAGCTGCGTTGCTGCGCACCTTGCCGTTCATGCTCTCGATCATCGCCCTCACACGCGGCTTGAGGGCCTGCGAGGCTGAAACAGACATACTCTGCGTGGTTGGATTGAGGCACTTGTCGTTCG
>VFQU01000294.1_pt1 | contig 49229 bp, 46 predicted proteins | sample 3512311 | NCBI WGS metagenome assembly VFQU01 (sample SAMN10412377, study PRJNA504923) | tailings metagenome | isolation source: Relicate 3 Philex TSF3 active mining site | place: Philippines: Tuba, Benguet | collected 2017-08-29 | reverse complement strand
TGCCCCCAGCAGCCATACCACCCGTTACTGGGAAAGTCCGGGGTTGAAGGGTACTTCGTTCTTCTGGTTGTTGATCCGGTGTTGGGCTGCGAACTCAGCGGGCGGGATGCGCCCGCAGCTGCTGTGGGGTCTGACCTGGTTGTAGTCACGGCGCCACTCGGCGATGACCTGCCGGGCTTGGGCGAGCGAGCTGAACCAGTGCTCGTTTAGGCACTCGTCCCGGAACTTGCCGTTGAAGCTCTCGATGTAGCCGTTCTGCATCGGCTTGCCCGGCTCGATCAGCTGGTGGTCGACGCCGTGCTGCTGCACCCACGCGATGAAGGCACGACTGGTGAACTCCGGGCCGTTGTCGGTGCGAACCGCCTTCGGGTAGCCCCGGAAGCGCGCCGCCTGATCGAGGATGCGCACCACGTAGGCGCCGCTGATGCCGTGATCGACGGTGATGTCGACGCACTCGCGAGTGAAATCGTCGACCACGGTCAGGCACTTCAGCCGTCGGCCGTTGGCCAAGGCGTCGCTGACGAAGTCCATGCTCCAGACCGCATTCGGGGAACTGGCGGCGCACAACGATTGACGCTCGCTGGCGGGCCTTCGGATCTTCTTGCGGCGACGCACGGCGAGGTTGGCCTCGCGGTACAGGCGATAGACCTTCTTGTGGTTCACGGCCGGAAACTCCGGGCGCAGCAGGTCGTGCAGACGGCGGTAGCCGAACCTGCGGCGCGCCTGCGCCAGTTCGATGATCCGTGCGGACAGCGCCTGCGTGTGCGACGTCTGCGTCGGCGGGTGGCGGAAGGCATCGCGAGAAAGCCCCGCAAGGCGGCAGGCCCGGCGTTCGCTCACCAAACCGGCAGCGAGCATTCGACGGACCGCCTCGCGCTTGCGTTGCGGGGCTAGCGTTTTACCCCGAAGCCGACCTTCAGCGCCTCGATGTCCAGGTGTGCTTCGGCGAGCAGGCGCTTCAGCCGGCTGTTCTCCAACTCAAGTTCCTTGAGGCGCTTGGCGTCCTCCGCCTCCATCCCGCCGTACTTGGCTCGCCAGGCGTAGAAGCTGGCGGGGCTGAAGCCGTGCTGGCGACCCAACTCGGTCACGGCCATCCCCGCTTCGGCCTGCTTGATGAACCCGATGATCTGCTCGGTGGTGAATCGACTCTTGCGCATGTCCGTCCTCTCAGGGTGACGGACTCTACCTAGCTTCGAGTGGTACGGCTGGGTGGGGGCAGGTCACTGCTACGAGGGCGAGATCGACCTCAACGGGGCGCTGGTCGCAGAAGGACTCGCGCTGGCCTATCGAGACTTCAGCCGGCGCTATGTGCCCGATGAGGATGCCGCCCGGTCTGCCGGTCGTGGCGTGTGGGCGCGCGGCGTCCAGTTCGAGCCGCCGTGGGAGTGGAGACGGCTGGGGCGGTAACCCGCCTATCCCTCGACATGGGTTTCCGATAGTTCAGGGCCCCAGCGATACCTTGGCTCAATTCTGTTGGCGTGAGCGTGGAAGTGGCTCATGTCTGTTGGCGACAACTTCAGACGGGCTCAGTTTTGTTGGCGTTGGCGGGAACCTGCTCAGGTTTGCAGGCTTCGTGCGAAACCAAAACGGGCTAAAACCTGATCAGTTCCACCTTAGAAGTCACGGACCCTAGGTGGCCAGAGTTTTTGGCTTTGGGCAACTGATTTGCCGTCCGGTAGCCGAGGTTCGAGCGTGGGCCTGCGACTCGGGGATTTCGCCGTGCTTCCACGCATTGGGGCCAGTCACGCACATTGTTCAATCGAGCCACGAGCGATTTGATGCATCCGCGCGGCAGAAATCTGATCCACGTGGTTGGTACGTTTCCTCACGCGTGATTATTCGTCGCACCACCCCGCCGTGATGAGAGCAGGCTCCTTTCTCTCCGATCGATGGCGAGTTCCATCCGTCAGCGCATTCTTCGAAGGTTTCCTCAACCGTCCTTGTGGCAGGCGCCATGCAGCGAGCGTAGAGGGTGCTCGGAGCAACGAGGCGGTTTTCACGAAGTCCCTCCATCGTTTTGATGGCCCCGAAATATACAGATGAACTACTTCCCACAACAAATGCGAACCAACGGGCATAAAAATATACGCGTCCCTTGGAGACGTGATTAGCAAGAATCGCGGTAATTGCTTCCAAGATCAAAAACAAGAACATTGACAACGCGGCAGTAATGGCGAACACCCCAAACGCAAGCACCAAGGGAATTGTTAGGTACTTGATTCCTGTAATTGCGCTATTTGCAATGATTGATGTTGATATGCTTCCCCAAGCCAAGAAGAACAATGTGCGCACTAAAAGTTCGACCGGCATATTCTTCCAAGAGTCAGTGGGTTCGGCTGTGAGATCCTCATGCATGGAGATTTCCTGCTGCAAGAAGTTAAGATTTTTTGAATCCAGCCACTTGCGCCAACAAATGGCTGTTGCGGGAGAGGTTACGAATCTGCCTTGGCTATCCTGATCCATTGCTGCCCACCATCGTGGCTTGGTCAAGATGTCTGGTTCTGTGGTGTCTTCAGCGCGGTCAGCGCTTGGTGGATTCGCTCAAGCTGCCCGATCAACGCTGGCGGATTCCGAAGCAGGTTGTCGCGCTCGTGGATCACGCTACGCAGGTCCTCCCGCGCCCGGTTGAGGTCGATCTCGAGCTTATCGCGCAGCTTGGCCTCTGCAGTGAGAGTGGCCACGGTTTTTTGGTGCTGCAGCAGGTCCGTGCCGCGACGGTCGTAATCTGCGCGCAGGCTTTCGAGCTTCTGGCGGGTGGCTTCCAAGTCCGCTTCGGCCTTGGCAAGGCGATTCGCGGTATCGCGCGCCGCGCTGGCAGACTCCATCTGGAGGTCGCGAGCGCTCTTGGTCTCGGCTTGGGCTGCGTTCAGGGCGAGCTGTAGGGTCGCCCGCTCCAGCACGAGGTTATCCGCGCGCTTCTGGGCTTCTGCCAGTTGGTCCTGCAGCTGGCGGTGGCGGTCCGCCTCGTGTGCGTTCTTGTTGGCCTCGGCCTTGACGCGCTCGTTCGCAGCGGCCAGTTCACCCTGAGTCACGGCCAATGCGTGCTTCGCCGCTGCGGCATCGGCAAGTGCCTCTTCCAGGCGCTTTCGCTGTACCTGTGCCTCGGCGAGCGCTTGGTCCCGCTCTTTGGTGCGCTCCGCAAGCGTGCCGCGCAGGTCCTGTGCCGACAGCCTGGCGCTGGCGACCTCGGCCTCCATGCCGGCTAGGCGCTCCCCGAGGACCTGCTCGCGTGTCTCGAGGTCGCTGCGCAGCACGTCGAGCTGGGTGCGCGTGGCGTCTTGCTGGTCGGCTATTTCGCTGAAGCTCGCCCGCGCCGCGACACGGGCTTCCTCCAGTAGCACATCCCACAGGTCGAGTAGGCGCTGCGGCAGCTTGGCGCCGTCCTCGCGGCTGGCCAGGCCTCGCTGCAGGGTGCGGTTCAGCCAGAGCTGCCGCAGGTGCGGCGTGATCACGTTGGGGCTGCCGCCGCCGAACACCTGGCGGATCGCGCGCACGCTCGGCGGCAAGCCGTGGCCGGCCAGCAGCAGCGCGATTTCGCGGACGTCATCGACGCTGATCGGGCCCTTGATGCGGCCCGCTTTCTGGATGTTCCACACCTTTCGGACTTCTTCGATCCGACCCTGGAAGAGCAGGTCGTCGTCCGCGAGTTGCGTGCTGCCGGCGGTGTCGGGTGTTTCAGACATGGTCAGGGCCTGGGTGTTGGCGTGCTGAACACTATACATACGAACGCGCGCGCGCGCTGGAAAAATACGTGCTATGCGCTAGGAACACGTTATTCTGCACGGAATAGGACATACCGACCATGACAACGGTACGCATGTCCTATACTTGCGTAATAGAGGATGGCGCTGATGCGCAATGCAGGTTCAGGGGGCAAGTTCAGCCGCTGTCGGCGCACAACCGTGTCGCGTCGGGGCCGGGCTCCTGCGATCTCGAAACGATCCCAAGGGCGGCACATGCGACGGGTGGTTGGCGGTGCGCGACACGCCTGGGCGGCGTGGGTCGCTGCACTGCCCGAAGTCTGCTGCGCGCTGCCGTCTTGCCAACGCGGGGGCCGCCGATCCACAGATGGAGGGCACGGCGGTCAACACTGCTCGCACCTTGCCGGCGGACAACCGAGACGCCAAGGTGAGCGGAAGGGCGCAACACACAGCGCCATCCCCACCCGAAACCGCGCCGGTTCGGCTCCATCTGCAAGTGCCTCGGGCAGCCGCCAGGCCAGCCGAGCGCGCGCCGCCACTGCGGCGTGCTGGCCGGGGGGATACTCACCCCATCGTTCACCCTCAACGAAGGCGCGGACTCCGTGAGCGAAGACGATTTCGACGACGACTACGAGTTCCAGGCCGAGCCTGCCGCCGAGCGCACGCCGCCGCCGGATGACGGCCTGGCGCAGCAAGAGCGCCGCCGCCTGAAGCGCAACGCGCGCCTGCGCCGGCAGCGCGAGGCGAAGCGGCTGGCCCAAGGCAAGCCCAAACGGCCGAGCACCCCTTTCAAGCGCGGCTACGCCATCCTGCGTGGCAGCGCCGCCGGCTTCGACGAGGCCGTCGAGACCGGCACGGACCTGACGGTGGCCGGCGAGGGCCTGCGGCACGCCCTGAGCGCCGAGCAGCTGGACGCAGCGCGCGAAGTCTTCGAGGCCATGGGCCGCCGCGGAAACACGGGCTTCGCCGCCAATACCCGGCGCGCCATGGCTGCCGACATGCTCCACTGGAAGGCCTTCTGCGCCGAGACGGGCCATGCCGTGCTGCCGATCGACGAGGAGGGTCTGAAGCGGTTCTTCGATGCCCTGGTCGACGCTGGCTACAAGCGCGGGACCCTCGAACATCTGCTGTTTACCTTCCGCACCGTCGGCCGCTTCTACGGCTGCGCGGATCCCTTGGCCAGCCGCAGCGCTTGGGCGTATTGGCGCGACCTCTGCCGCGAGCGGCTATCGGCGCGCTCGAAGCAGGCCACCGGCTTGCTGCTGAAGCATGTCGACGCGATGGCTCAGGTCGTAGATCGCAGCAATCCGGTGGATCTGCGGGACCTCGCGATGGTGCGGGTCTGCTACGACCTGATGACGCGCCCCAGCGAACTGGTGTCCCTGCGTTGGGCGGATCTCACGGACGAGGACAACGGCGAGGGCCTGATCCTGATCGAGCGCTCCAAGACCGATCAGCATGGCGTCGGGCACATGGGATACCTGAGCCAGCCGACCATGGCGTCGCTCCGCGACTGGCAGGCCGTCTGCGACCCGCGCGCCGAGCCGCTGTTCCATGCGGTGCGGACCGTGGGCACGGCGGACTGGGAGGCCAAGCAGCGCGCCGCTGAAAAGGTCGCGTTGCCCGTGTCGTTTGCCACATCCGCAGCCAAGGGCGGGCCCCCTGCCCTCACCGTGAAGGCGGTTGCCGCGGCAATGCAGCGCCTCGCGACGCGGGCTGGGCTCGGCACGGTCAACTTCTCGGGTCACTCAGCGCGCGTCGGCGCCGCGCAGGACATGGTCGACGCGGGCGTCTCGCTGCTGGAAGTGATGCACCAGGGCCGCTGGAAGAGCACTGCCATGCCGGCGCGCTACGCCGAGAACCGCAATGCGATCAATGCGGGGAGGGCGAGGTTTGACAAGCTAAGGGTAGGATCCAAGATCCCAAGCGACCCGTGAGCGGCTGCTGCTTTGATCTACCCAGACAGCAGCTGGCGACAGAGCAACTTGAATCCTGCTATCAATGCAGGAAAACTTTAGGAAGGAGATACATGACGCATCGTCATGCCAATGAATTCCGCATCAGTCACGCTCCACTCAACGGATAGATACCGATGGTTCTTCATGTCAAAGCTAGGCTTCAGCGATTTTTGTTCGCGATGCTCCTGGTGAGTTCGAGTACAGTCGCGGTCGCGGAGGTTTTCGTCAAGGCGCTGGGAAACGATTTATTTGTATCCACCGTCGCTGGCGTGATCGAAGAAGACGACTGCAAGAATTTTCGCTCTGGAATAGTCAGCCGCGGACAATTTCCTGTTCTAGTCGAGGTCTCATCATCCCCTGGGGGTGACGTTGGGGCGGCCATGTGCATGGGCGAACTGATTCGAGCGGGCGCGTTGACGACCACACTCGATGGCCACTGCGACAGTGCCTGCTTTCTGGTGTGGGCCGCGGGCGTTAGCAGAATTGCGCATGAGGGGTCAACATTTGGTTTACATCGGCCTCGCTTTGACCATCAATACTTCGCAGCGCTACCGCATGACGAGGCGAACCAACGATACGGCTTATTGGACGCTTCAGTGCGCGCCTATTTGAGGCGCATGAATATCCCAACGTCGATTTCTGATCGAATGATGATGACAAAATCGTCAAGCATCGAGCGCATTGATGCAACGGAGCTCGTATCCGGCGTCGGTGATACCGCACCCGCCCACGAGGAGTGGGTCTTGGCAAGATGTGGTGAACTTTCAAGCGCAGAACAGGCCGATTATTTGGCGATGACTATCGGAAGCCTGAACAAGAGAGGAATCAAAGAATTTGGCGACGGTTCAGTCAGATATGCGGAACTGTCGGAGGCATACAAGGAGCAGCTCCGTCAGAAATCAAGAGATCTCTACGTGTGCAGAACAGAGGCGACGAAGGAGCTCCAACAGACGGTACTAAACACGCTTCGATAGACAGGCAAACAGATCAAATGCTGCCAAGCACTCATTGAACGCCTGAAAATGAAGAAGCTGATTTCGCGCCGGCCGCAGCCGCCCGTGGGGCTACGCTCCCTCGCAAGCCCACGTATCCGCCAATAGCTCCGCCTGCGCCATAACCTTCTCGGTAGCCTCTGGCTGAGCGTCCGGTGGGTATCTGTGGGTGGCCAGCAGTACCTTGACCATAGCCAGCATCTTGGCACGAGCCGACTTCCGGTTTTGCCAGTTGATCGAGGCAGACCTGCGCAGCTTTTCGGTCAAGGCCTGGGCGAGCGATCGCAGTACCGGATGGCCCATCTCGCGGACCGCGGACTCGTTCTCGCAAAGCGCCTGGTAGAAGGCGAACTCCTCCTCGGTCAGGCCCTCCGGCGGCTTAGCCTCGTTGATCTCCTTCGCGAGCTTGATCAGCTCCTCGATCACCTCGACCGTCGTCAGTGCGCGGTTCTGGTACTTGGAGATGGCCTCCTCGAGCTTCTGGGTGAACTCCTTCGCCTGGGCGGCGTTCTTCTGCCCGCGGGCCTTCACCTGATCGGCGATCAGCCGCTCCAGCAGCTCAGCCGCCAGGTTCTTCGTGGGCATCTGCTGGATCTGGGCGAGGAACTGCTCATCGAGCAGCGAGATGTCCGGCTTGCCGAGACCCAGCGTGCCGAAGACATCCTTTACCCCCTCGACCAGCACGCCCTTCGCCACCAGTTGGCGGAGGGCAGCTTCCTTCTCGAGGCGCGACCTCGATTCTCCGGCGCGAGTGAGCTTGATCAGGGAAACGCGGACCGCCTGGAAGAAGGCGATCTCCTCGCGCACCTCCATGGCGGCCTCGCGGGTGCCTGCCAGCGACTGCGCCTTGGTGAGCTTGAGCACCTGGTCGAGGTAGGCACGCACACCCCGATTCCGGCCTTTCTCGTCGGGCTCCGGGTCGAGCTGGATGACGTGCTCCATGGCAGGGCCAAGCAAGGCCAATGCGCGCTTCGGATCCGCATGCCCGGTGTAGTAGAAGCCGTGGAAGAACTCGCGGCGAAGCACGTCGAGCGTGTCGAGAAGGATGCGCAGCGCTTCGCCTGAGGTGTCCACGGGCTCCCGCTCTTGGCCGGCATCCCGTGTGTATTGGCGGATCGCGGACTTCAGCTCCTCGCCGATGCCGATGTAGTCGACGATGAGCCCACCAGGCTTGTCCTTCCAGATGCGGTTGGTACGGGCGATCGCCTGCATCAAGCCATGCCCCTGCATGGGCTTGTCGACGTAGAGCGTGTGGACGGGCGGGGCGTCGAAGCCCGTGAGCCACATATCGCGGACGATCACCAAGTCGAGGGGGTCATCCGGGTCCTTGAAGCGCTTCTCGAGTAGCTTCGCTCCCGCACGATCGGTGCGGTGCGGCTGGTAGTGCGCGGGGTCTGACGAGTTGCTCGTCATGACGATCTTGATGCGACCCTTCGTGATGTCGAGATCGCCCCACTCAGGCCGCAGCCTCACGATCTCATCGAAGAGTCGCACGGCTGCTTCGCGGGAGACCGCAACGATCATTGCCTTGCCGTCGACCTGCTCCTTGCGGGCCTCCCAGTGGGCAATGAGGTCCGCCGCCAAGACCGCCAGACGTCCATCCGCCATGGCCAAGGCTTCCAGCCGGGTGAGGCGGCTGATCGTCTGGCCCTGTTCGCGCTCGTCCTCATCTTCGGTCGTCTCCAGGAACTCATCCATGAGCGCCTGCTTTTCCGCCTCGTTGAAGCGAAGCTCGATGATGCGGCTCTCATAGCTGACCGGCACCACCGCCTCGTCATCCTGGGCGGCGATCATGTCGTAGACGTCGACATAGGTGCCGAAGACCGCCTCCGTATCGCGGTCATCGAGACTGACCGGCGTGCCGGTCATGCCGAGGTAGATCGCGTTCGGCAGGGCATCGCGCATGTACTTCGCGAGGCCGTACTTGGTCTGGCCGGTATCGGTGTCGAGATCGGCGCGGAATCCGTACTGGGTCCGGTGCGCCTCGTCAGCGATCACGATGACGTTGCTGCGCTCACAGAGCACCGGAACCGTGGTCTTGCCACGCTCGGGTGCGAACTTGTTGATCGTGGTGAAGAACAGCCCGCCGGCCTGCACCGCGGACAGCTTCTCGCGAAGGTCATCGCGACTATCGGCTTGGATCGGGGTGGCTCGGAGCGACCATCGGCAGTCTGCGAAGGTCTCGAAGAGCTGGCCGTCCAGATCCTTGCGATCAGTGACGAGAACCACGGTGGGGTTCGCGAACTCCGGTCGGTCCCGGAGCGCCATGACGTAGAACAGGGCCAGCAGGGACTTGCCCGAGCCCTGGGTGAACCAGATGACGCCGCCCTTGCCGTCCTTGCGTTGCGTCAGCGCCTCCACGGCGCGCTGCACCGCCTTCTTGACCCCGTGGTACTGGTGCCACTGCGCGATGATCTTGAAGCTCGCCCCGCCATCGCTGCCGCCATAGGCGACGAAGCCACGGAAGAAGTCGAGCAGCGTCGTGGGATCAAGCAGGCCTCGGATCAGGGTCTCCAGCTCAAGCTGTCCCTTGCTGACCTTCTCGCCGCCGACCAGGCGCCAGCGGGAGTGCCGGCTGAGGTCCGCGCTGAGCGAGCCGTAGCGGGCCACCGTGCCGTCAGAGATGACATTCAGCAGGTTGAAGGCGAAAAGCTGCGGGATGTCGGCCTTGTAGGTCTGGATCTGGTGGTAGGCCTTCTCGTAGTCGGCGTTGGGATCAGCCGGGTTCTTCAGCTCGATCACCACCAGTGGCAGGCCGTTGACGAACAGCACGATGTCCGGTCGCCGCAGCTTCTGCCCATGCACGGTGAACTGCTGCACCGCGAGGAGATCGTTGTCGCCCTCGAAGTCGATGACCGGCATGCGCACCACCGTGCGTCGGCCGTCGGTCTCGATGCGCTCCAAGGGGACGCCGTTCCGCAGCCAGTCGTAGATCTCGCGGTTGCCTTCGACCAGGGCCTGCGAGCCGAAGGTGCCGAGCTTTGCGACCACCTCATCGACCTCGCCGCCTGCAAGCCGAGGGTTGAGGCGAACCACCGCCTCGCGCAGGCGTGGAGCAAGAACGACCTCGGAGAAGCGCTCCCGCTGGGCATCCTCCACGCCCGGCGAGACGGCGTCGCCATGCACGCAGGTCCATCCGAGCCCAGTCAGCCAGTCGAGACAGACGGCTTCGAGGTGATTTTCGTTCACGGAGCCTCTCTCTGCATCCTATGCGCTCCAAGCCTCACGGCGTGTCCGCCACAACATCAAGGTCATCGACTCTCGCGTTGAACAACACGCCGTCCTCGAACTCGAGCGTGGCTCCATAGATGAGCGCAGGTTCGGTGGGTGCGGGACCTGGGATGCTCATGAAGAAGCGTCCTCGATCAAGGCTTCGGCTTCAGGAAGACGCAGCTTGCCGGAGATCAGGCGGGGGAGGAGGGTGTCGCGGAGTTCTCCCAAGACCCGGGCCTTGGTCTTGTTTGAAACCACGCCTGCAAACAACGGATCGGCGCTTGAAGCAAATGCTCTTGCCACTTCTATCGGGGGAACGATCACTCTAAATCGATCAATGTCACCCTTCCCGAGGTGGATTACGGTAGTGGCAATTTCTGTGGCCTCGACGTGGGCAAGAGGAACCGCAATCGAAAAGCGCACGAATACTGGTCCGTGGGGCCCCAGTGGTTTGAAGCAACAAATCCGCTGATTCATCCACGATGGTTGGCCGCCCCAAAGATATGCCCGGAACTCTCCATCCATGCCTACGACAATATCTCCAGGGGAGATTACGTAGCCCTTGGGGTGGGTCTCTGTAGTCCAGACTCCTGGAGCTTCATTCTTCAAGTCGCGAATTCTGACAAGTGGCAGGCCCCGCCCCTCTGTATTGAACAGTCTCGATGCGAATGGAGCGCCGTAAGTCACCGAGGCGATCTCGTAAACGCTCCCAACCCGCCACCCCCTCGGAATCAACCCCAGCTCCGACTCCTCGAACTCGCTCGGGAAGAGCGCTGCCGTCGCCGCATCCATCCCCTCCGGCTCGCGGCCCTCGGCCTTGGCGCGCACGGGGTCGAAGCCCACGAACCAGGACTTGAAGAGGGCTTGGGCGATGGCTTCGAGGGTGGCGTTGGTTTGGCCGAGGAGGTCGATGCGGTCATCGAGGGCACACAGAACCTCTAGAAGGCGCTCCTGTTCGCGCAATGAAGGTACTGCAATCTCCATCTTGTCGACGCGAGTGATGTAGATGTGCTTGATGGTGGACCCGTCGGAATCACCTTCCATCTGCTGCTGGTAGTAGGGAGATCGCAAGAGGAATGCGAGAAACTTGGGGTCGATTTTGCGATTGGGTCGAAGTAGGGCTACAGACTGATTGATGCAGATGTCGCTCCTGTCCACCACCGCGACCCTGCCAATCGACCCATCTTTTGTTAAGAGTACGTCCCCAATTCGGGGTCGACTCTTCTCAGTCAGCAGCGAACGGTAGGCTTCGTCCGTAGTACGCCTAGCAGTCTCGTAGCGGATTCTTCCGTCAACAACATCTTTTGCTGTGATCTTCCACGGGCCGACTTCCGAATCGGGCATTGGATTGGTAAATCCATACGTAATTCGCTCAAGCACATCCCGGAGCGGTCCGACATGCCAGGACTCTGGCACTTCGCCAATTGCAGCCAACTTAGACCGCATAGCCCAGCGCCCCCAGCTTCTCCCGAATCACCGCATCCAGCTCCGGCCCCTTGGCCATCTGTTCGACTAACTGTGCGGTCAGCCGCTCCATCTTCTCGGCGAAGGCCTCGTCATCGTCGTCCTCGACCACAGCGCCGACGTAGCGTCCAGGCGTGAGTACGAAGCCGTGTTTCTCCACGTCTTCCAGCGAGGCGGAGTAGCAGAAGCCGGCTTCATCGGCGTAGCCCTCGCCGTCGCCAAACTCGGTGCTGCGCCAGCGGTGGTAGGTCTGGCCGATGCGCTGCAGGTCGTCGTCGGTGAATTCGATCTGGGTGCGCGAGACGCGGCCGCTGGCGGCCTTCCGGGCGTCGATGAAGAGGATCTGGCCGCGGCGGTCGATGCTGCCGTTCTCGCCGGCGGCTTTGTTGCGCGACAGGAACCACAAGCAGACCGGAATCTGGGTGTTCGAGAACAGCTGGCCGGGCAACGCCACCATGCACTCGACCACATCCGCCTTGACCATGGCTCGGCGGATCTCGCCCTCACCAGACTGCTGAGAGCTCATGGAGCCGTTGGCCAGCACGATGCCGGCACGCCCGCGGCTGGAGAGCCTGGCCAGCATGTGCTGCAGCCAAGCGAAGTTCGCGTTGCCCTTCGGGGGGATGCCGTGGACCCAGCGCGGGTCGTCGGTGAGTTTGTCGCCGTCCCAATCCGAAATGTTGAAAGGCGGATTGGCTAGGATGTAGTCGGCTCGCAGCGTCTTGTGCTGGTCGTTCGTGAAGCTGGAGCCATAAGTCTGGCCGAGGTCGCCATCGAGCCCGTGCACGGCGAGATTCATCAGGCAAAGCCGGCGGGTCTGGGCCATGAGCTCCTGACCGTAGATAGCCAGATCGCCCTTCTTGCCTAGCATCTTCTGGTGGGCGTCCTTGAACTTGGCGGACTGCACGAACATGCCGCCCGAGCCGCAGGCCGGGTCATAGATCTTCCCCTTGAACGGCGCGAGGATCTCGACCAGCAGGTTGACGACGTTCTTGGGCGTGTAGAACTCGCCCGCCTTGGCGCCTTCGTTCATCGCGAACTGCCCGAGGAAGTACTCGTACACCTCGCCGAACACATCGCGGCTGCCGTGCTTGGCCGGGTCGAACTTCAGTCGGGCGATCAGGCCCATCAGCTCGCCGAGCTTGCCTGGCTCCAGCGCCAGACGTGAGAACTCGCGATACAGCACGCCACGCAGCGAAGGGTTCTCCGCCTCGATCTCACCCATCGCTTTGTCGAGCTGCTGCGGGAGATCCGGCGCGGTAGCGCGTGCCAGCAGAGTGCCGAAGTGGGCTGCCTTGGGAATCCAGAAGACGTTGTCCTGGTCATAGAAGGTCTTGTCGTCGACAAAGACCTCCTCGCTTGCCTGGCGGGTCTCCTCGTCCTCGATGTAGTACTCCGAAGCCGGATCCGCCAAGCGTTGGCGGATTACCTGCGACTGCGCATCGAAGAGGTCGGAGACGTACTTCAGAAACACCATGCCGAGCACGGGGTACTTGTACTCGGCGGCGGAGACGGAGCCGCGCAGCTTATTGGCGGCATCCCAGAGCGTGCGCTTCAGTTCTTCGTTCGTCATCTCGGGTCTGCTAGTTTCCTGCTCGGAAATTCAGGTTTTTGGGCTGGATCGGTCAACGGCTCTGGTAGCAAAGGTGCGTCGCAAGAAGACTGCCAGCCGTGCGCGATTCGGTCCAGCATCGCGATCAATCGACATAGGGGATGCTCACGTCTCTAGCCGGCCTTGCTCTTGGAGGCTGTTTTGCTTGAAAGAATATCGAACCAATGGACCGGCGGAGCGTCGTCTATAGACGCGATAGCAGACGGCCGGAACAGCGAGTGAAGGATCAAAATCCGGTCGTCGTCTTTGACCAACGCCTTCCCAGCCTGATCGTCACGCATCAGTGCAAGAAACGTCTTCACCATCGTCTCCCGCTCTCTCGCATCTCTCATCATCTGAACGTTCTCTGAGAGAAAGCGGCTAAGCATCCTGAGTGTCCATATTCCCGCAAATGCTGGGACGGCAATAGGGATCAACGCAAGTACGGGTGAGACCCCGCTCTGCGTCGAGAGACTGCTCAGGTGAGGGGCTCCCAACCAGAAGAAGACGCCTACCGCGGCCACTATTGCCAATCCGAAAGCAACCGCGAACCCTACTGCTAGGTTCCTGTGTGCCTTTGCTCGATCTGACCAATATTGGGTCGGCGCGAGAAGAGCGAGCTTTTCGTCGTAGACGCGCTTGAGATCCACCCACTCGCTCTGGAATTGCTTCTTGCTTTCGTCCCAATCCTCTCTACGGCTGTTCAGTTCTCCATCAGCAGTAGCGTACCGTGATTCAACGTTCTGGCCGTGCTGCGCCAATTGCGACCGCAATTCCCCAATGAGACGCTCGTTTTCCGAAATCAATGAGCCTAATCGCTCTCTGGATGGAGTGATCCAGGCATCTGAGCGTTCCAAATCTACACACTCCAGAATCGCCCTTAGAATGTGACTGACTGGCAGCGCTGGATTCCCTAATCCGCCAAACCTTGCGTCGGCGTCGTGTCTCGCGGCAGCGATACCTATCGCGGCGAGTCCAGGATCCTTCTCCGTAAGAGCGACGATTGCAGGAAAGTACTTGTTAGTGGATGTAACTAGATTGCCATTGCTGGCGCTTGCAAGATGATTGTGCAGTCGATTCGTCGCGTCCTCGGCGGCCTTTGAATCTGATGACGCTAGAGAGGACTCGATGGTTGAGAGCAGGCTCCTTGCAACTTCGTAAAAGTGGCGCTGATCTTGCCATAGCTTCTTGAGATTCGAATTCATCTGGCAATCCTTTGTGGATTGCCAAAACTGTTCTTCGGATGCGATCCATCGTTCGACATCCTCCACGGTTTGGAAAACCCGATAGTCGCTATCCGAAGGAATCTTGAAGTTGACCGACTTGGGGAGGTTCGTCATGGGTCGTCGAAAGAGTTTTGAATTATTAGATCCCGACGCTCGTTCCGCCGTCGAGACGAGTGTAAGCGCGGATTGGCAGGTAAACCGATTTTCCACTGCCTCCCGCGAACGGTAGCAGACGAAGGACCGTCTTTCTCCTGAGGGAGCGAATGCGGAGCGGGGCTGCCATGCATGGCAGCCCCGCTGAGCTCGGGCTTGGCGTAGTGACCCCCACAGCTTGGACCACCTGTTCTTAGAGAACTCGGCCCCCCAGCGAGCTTTCAGGTGCGGCGCGCCTGCGCGGCTTCCGCCCGAGCCTTCGCCATCGGCGCGGTCAGCCGGGTCAGGATGTCGCGGGCAGCGTTCCAGTCGATGTCGTCGTTGACGGCCTGGAAGGCGCGGGCCACAAGAGTCGCCACGCGAGTGCTGCGCCCGGCGTCGAGTTGCACCGCGGCCTTTCGCTCGCTGCCCTCGGCCATGGTCAGGTACAGGTGCTTGCCCTGGTGCTCGAGCTTCATCGACTTGTTGTGCTGGGGGCCGTGGTTGCGAAAGTCCACGCTGGGCAGCAGGCCAAGGAAGACGCACAGTAGCTGGGGCAGCTCGTCCTCAGTGAGGTAGAAGATGATCTTGTCGTCCCAGTTGTACTTGCTAGGCTGGGTCGGGTGCTTTCCGGCGGTTTCGATCTTGAGCGCCGGTTGCCGCTCACCCGTGCGCTCATCGACGACGCGCGTGGTGAGCTCGAAGCAGGCAGCAGCGCGCGCAACCATCTCCGTGCCCTGGCGGGTCTGGTTGTAGACGTGCACCGACTGGAACCGACGCGGCTGATTGCCAGCGTGACCGGAGCCTTCACTTTCGACGCCCGGACCCGGCGCGCTGTCGCGTCGGTAGCTCGGACGATCGGCGCCTGGCGGCGCCGGGCGCGGACCGCGCGGCTGGCGCGGGCCGAACTGGGTGACGGTGCCGCCGCTCGGCGCGGCTTCTCCTTGGGAGGCGCGCCGGTAGTCCGCGGCACGCTGCTGCGGCGGCTCAGCCTGCCGAGGAGCGGACTCGTCCGAGGGCGGCGCCAAGCGCGGGCGCGGCGGCGCTGCCTGGCCATTCGTGGACGGAGCCTCACTCGACTGCAGGGCAGCCGTCAACGCAGCACCCTCGCCCGCTTCGGCGGCCTGCAGCGCTGTGAGGAAGGCATTGAAGCCGACGGTCCGCAGACCTTTGCGCACCACGTCGGGCGACAGTGACGACCCCTGCAGTGCGAGCAGGGCGCGGCGAGTGAAATGCGAGACCATCGCGTCCACAAGGGCTCGCGCGTTCTTGGCTTCCACTGCCGCGCGGATCGGCTCCTTGCCTGTATCGCCGACGATCCCGAGGATCAGGGCGTCGTCGACAGGAAGGCAGATTACTTCGCGGAATTGGTCGAAGGCAGAGCCGTTCGGAGCGGCGCCGTGCGCAGGTGCAGGCATAGTGGAATCTCCCCAAGGTGGCATGGAAGTGGACCCCGCGCGTGTCTCACGCACTGAGATTGCGGAGGGGTCGACTGTCAAGCTGAACTAAGGTGATGATTTGGCAAGTTGCGCCGGCCTCGGCCTCGCGCAGCACGTCAATGATCTGCTCGTCGGTGAAGCGCTTCTTCGTTGGTAATCCTTGCCTTGCCCATGGTAGAGAGCTCACCATCGAGACGGCTACACGATCCATCTCAGGTCAGCCTGCCAATTACGACGCCGGGAGATAAAGGTTGAATCGATTTCTAAGCCTTGCGACGCTGACCATGCTCTTGTCGGGCTGCGCACCAGCGCAGCTAGATGGTTCTTCTGAGGACTCGTTGCGAGAGTCGTCCCAGGCCCTGCAGGATTCAATTTCCGCGGAGGAGCGAGAGCGCTACGTTCAGGCGCTACAGATTATTGCGGGAGAGGTTCGCGCCCTCGGCGGAGATTTGTCGTTTGACTCGGCCGGTAGGCCCTCGGGTGAGGTCGATTCAGAGTCGCTTTTGCTGCTGGATGGGAAGTCAGCGGACGAAGTCATCGCGCTGGGTGAAGAAGCGCTCGCCTCACGCCGGGAGCGTCACATGAGAGAGGTCGAAGAACTCAACGAGAAAAAGCGGAAGTCTGCAATCGCAGCGGCTGAACTAGCAAAATTCGAGGCCACTGCCGACTACTGGCTGCCTTTCTTTTCGCCGCCCATTCTTGAAATCACCGTTCGCAACGGTACCGCTGTGCCTGTTTCGCGCGCGCACTTTGAAGTTACTCTCGCCTCGCCCGGGCGATCGATTCCCTGGTTTCGGAAGAACATCAGCTACCCGGTGCGTGGTGGTCTTGAGCCAGGTGAAGAGGGTCGGTGGTCGCTCACGGGCTATATGCCGCTCGACTGGGACGGGCAAAAGGTACCCAAGGACTCTGAGTTAACCCTTGTAGTGACGGGGATCGACGGTCCGGACGGCGAGCCGGCGTTTGGTCCCGCTTTCAGCGCCCTAGACGCCGCGCGGCTAGATCAGCTCACCAAGGAGTTGGTCGCAGCGGGAGTGGTGCCGCCGACTTAAAGAAGCGAAGGCCCCTCGCGGGGCCTTCTCGGTGCAACGGTCAAACAGTGGTGTCCTCTCAGCGCTGCAGCTCCCTATGGAAGCGCTTGAGGCAGGTGTTGAACACATCGGCGAAGGGGCCGGTGACGATCACCCTGGGCGTGTGCGGACGTGGGGTGCAGACCCAGCCCGCGACGATGCCGAAGTCCTGTCGCAGCAGGCCATCGCAGATCTGCCGCAGGTGCCGGGCATAGGCCTTGCTGTCGTCCATTCCGAGAGGAGGCGCGAAGGGCCCCTCGGCGCCCGGCGTCGTGTCGATCCGGGAAAGATCGACCACGGCCGGCGCGCGCTTTGAGGGGGGGGCCAAGGGCCGTCCGTGCGCGGCCTCGGGGGTGTCGAACAGATCCAAGTCAGCGAGCGACATGGCGCAGCACCTCCGGGCCGTAGCCCTCCTCGCTCAGCCGCTCTCGCAGGCTGGCAAAGAACCGGTTGTAGAACGACTGTTTCTGCAATCCGTTCAGCCCGAAAGCCTGCAGGGCGTCGTTCCAGTCGATCTTCTCGCGACCGAGATCGTAGGTCGGCACGATCTTGATCGCGCGCCGACCCTCTTCGCGAAGCCTCTCGATCAGCATGTCCGCATGCTTGATTCCGGCAGCGTCGTTGTCCGCCCAGATGGCGACGAACTTGACGTTGGCCGGGAACTGCATCTGCGCGAGCAGGGTGTCGGAGCTGGCCACAGCCGTCGGCAGCCCAGTGAGAAGCCTTGCAGACCAAGCGGTCTCAAGCCCCTCGGCGACCTGGGCGACCGGCAGCATCGGGTCATCCATCCAGAACGCACCCCCGCTGATCGGGCGATCCGAGCGTCGCGGCATCATCTTCTTGGCGTCCATGCCTTCCGGAAGCTTGGCCTTGCCGTTTCCTGCGGGGTCCAAGTAGATCCGCTGCATCGAGCCGATGCGGCCGTCTGCGGTGCGGATGATGTAGACCAACGCTGGGTAGCGCCCGATCAACTCGGGCCGCGACTTGCTGTCCTTCTCGTGGAAGTACTCGAGACATGGATGGAGGCCGATGTCCGGTATTGGAAGCATCAGGTTGGTGATGCCACGCCGTTCGATGTACCGACGTGCGAGCTCCGCTCCAGGGGCTTCGATCGGTATAACGCCTCGCCACACCGTGGCTAGGCGAGTGCTGATCTTTGCGTCTTGCTCGGCGCGTTCCTTGGCCTTGCGTGCGGCTTCTGTCGGGTCTGGCGGGCGAGGAGCCGGGATCTGGCCGCCGGTGAAGCACGATTCGATCGCCCTGACCGTTTCTCCGAAGGTCCAAGTATGGAACCAGCGGAGCACGGCCCAGCCGTCCTTGAAGAAGCCGCAGGTGTTGCAAACCATTCCTCCAGTCTCGGGGAAGTTGCGATAGGTCCGCATGGCGTCGCCGTGTCGCTGGTGCGTGTGCCCGGGATGGGGACACCAGGTGTGCTTTCCGCCAGCGTCGATAACGCTGCCTAGCTGGGGGGCCAGCATCCTGATGATCTGGTCCCAGTTGCCGTCCGCGTAGCGGCGCGCGACCTCGACGCGTGCATCCCACGCGGCGCGGTCGAACTCTTTCTTCGGATAGCTCATGGGGTGCTCCATTTGGGGGGCGGCAGGTATTGCTGTGGGTGTGTCCTGTGATCAGGCATGGGACCTCCAATGGATGTCGGAGATCGGCCCCGACGGGGTGATCCCCGGTCGGGTGGTGTGCTCCATCAACGCGGGAGCGGCGCGTGCCGCAGTTAGCGGCGAAAGCGCATCCAGGAGGCGCTGCGAGTGCGGCTCGTGGATGGGCTCTCGGGACGCTCAGGTGGACACCGAGGCTGCCCCCGTAGGGGAGCAGCCTCGATAGGGTCAGGCGGCCAACAGCTCGCGCTGCAGGAGCCCGATGAGTGCACCCGGAAGCGCTTCGAGATCGTCGATCACCTCGCAGTACGCGAAGAGATCCCGGACACCTTGGTGGCAGATGCCGACGCCGTAGCCCTCGATGCCGAGACCCGGTAACGCATTCAGCACCGCGCCAGCACTGATGGCGTCATCGGGCTCGCCATCGGTGAGCACCACGATCAGCTTCCGCGGCTCGCGCCGGAGCATCAGCTGCCGTGCGGCGGCCAGCAGGGCCTCGTACAGGGGCGTCCCGCCGCCTGCGCGCAGGCCGAAGCGCTGCGTGCATTGCGAGAGTGGCTGGTCGAAACCCTTGACGCTTCCGTTGCCGGGAAACGCCATGGCTGCGGCCTTGACTCCGCGAAGCGGCTCCAGGGCCTTGCAGGCCGCGTAGAGCGCGCCGTTCGCGATCGCAATGGGCGTGCCGCCCATGCTCCCGCTGACGTCCTCGATCAGCACGACCGCGGTGTCGACCTTGCGGATCGTGACCCGATGCTCGAACACACGCGGGTTCTGGACCGCCAGGTTGACGAGGTGGCGACCGCTGATCCGGTGACCGCGATCGCGCACCTTGGTGGGTGCTCTCGACTTGGCCTCCAGCAGCACGTTCAGACGCTGACGCAGGGTGGCGCTGACGCGATCCGCCTGCGCGGTGTCGAGCGGACCGCCCGTTGCGGGGACGGTGCCCTGGTCCGAGCCACCCGGCGTGATGCGCGCCGAGCTCGTGTAGCTGCACGGACCGGATTGCTCGACTTCTTCCGAGGCTTCCGCGATCTGGTCCAGCACCTGGTCGCCGCGGTCACGGAAGCCCTGCGCGCCGTCGCCGGAAATGGCGGCAGCGAGCGCGGCTTTCTGCGCGTCTGAGAGTCCCTGCGGCCCCAGCGTGTCCTGCCCTGCGGCGTCGTCCTGCGAGCCGGCCCCGTTTGGCGCCTGTCCTGCCTCCGTGTCGCCGTCTGGGTCATCGCTGCCCTGCCCGCCCTGCGGGGCGTCGCCTGAGGGGGCGACGTCCTGTGCGGGGTCATCGCTGTCGTCGTGCGACGGAGGCGGCTCGTTGGCCTTCTCCTGCTCGTCCTTGAGCATCTCGACGATCGCGTTCGACAGATCCACCGCATCCATCGTCGAACGCATCGACAGCCCCTGGTCGCCCAGCAGACCCAGTAACCGCGTGCGCACGCCGGCTCCAAGGCGCTCCTCGATGAGCGTCATGCCCTCGTCCGCGATCGGCTGGTAGTCCGACTCGTCGAGAAGCATGACCCGCAACCAGGCATGGGCGGTGAAACTGATCAGATCCGCCGGAGCCATCTCCGCACGCACACCCTGCGTGTTGTCCGCGATCAGCTGGCGGCTGAGCGCGTTCAGGGTGCGGCGCGTACCCGGGTAGCGGGCGATCAGCGCGACCTCCTGCCGGGGGTCCTCGATAGCGTTGTGGAGGCCGAAGTGGAAGGCCTCATCCATCACCGAGAAGTCGGTCTCCACCACATGGCCCACCTCATGGTCGAGGTAGCCGTAGGCGTAGGTGGCGAGCTTCTCCAGTGCCTCGGTCTGCTCATCCGATTCGGGGATGGGCAGCCGCGGCATGCAGATGCGGCGACCGTCCGTCTTGGCCGTGTTGCCGTGGCCGAAGATCACTTCCACCTGGCGATCACGGGCCAGGGTCTGGGCCACGATCGGCAGGGATGCCAAGAGCGTCTTGGCTTTGCATTGCTGCGGCATGGTGTGCTCCTGAAGACCAGCCCCGAGCGGGGCTGGTCGTGGGTGGGTGTCAGATCAGGCCGGCCCAGCGCATGGGCGCTGGCGCTGCGATCGAGGGCGGGAAGATCGGCTGCGGGAGCAGCACGGGTTCCTCCGCATGGGCTGCCTCTTGGTTCGCTGGCGTGGCGAAGTCGGAGACGGGCGGTGTTGCCGGCGATGTGGCGTGGCCCATCGCTTCTGCGCTGGGATCGGCGTCGTCGGCGTAGGCGTCGAGCAGGCTGGCCTGCACCGGCGCGCTGCGATTGGCGAACAGCTGTTCGCCGTGCTGCAGCAGTTCCTCCGGCGAGCGCAGCTGGGCGATGAGCCCGGCCAGCGTCGCGAAGTCGCCGCCCTTCAGCGGACCTGACCGCGGCAGTGCGGCCAACACCGACCGGAAACCGGCGGCACTGGGGGCTACGCGCGGATCGAGCATCGAGAAGCTGGTGAGCTTCTCGATGAGCTTCACGATCGGCGTCACTGCCTTCTGCGTGGCGGTGTCGCGTCCCAGGATGTGGGCCTCGTGGACCTTGTCGGCCTCAGCCGCGATGTCGGCCAACAGCGCCGGCACCGCTTCGGAGACCGCTGCCCTGAAGCGTCCGCCAACGTCGTTCGCCGGCGCTTCTGCACGGAAGTAGGCGACTGCGAAATGGCAGCGTGCCTTCAGCTCGTGCGCCGGAAGACGATTCCGCGCGATCAGACTCGACCACGCGGGATTGGCCTCCTCCCATTGCCGGTAGGCCTCCTCCAGGTTGTCGGCCAACTCATCGAGGTGCGCGTAGAACTGCGCCTCGATGTCCTTGATCTCGGCTTCGAGTGCAGGAAGCTTCGCCTCCGGCACCATCGTGGCGCCTAGGAACGGGGCTCCGACCTTCGCGAGAGCCCGCTCCACCGCCTTGCGGCAGTTGAAGAGCGGGGCGAGCTTGGACGAATCGAGGATTCGCTTTCGCCCATCGCTGACGATGGTCGTGGGCGGCAGACCGCCTTTGACGGCGTCGAGGTCGGTGTCGCGATCCACCGCAACGGTGCCGGTGGTGATCTTGATGAGCGGGCGCACAAGGACGATGCCCCGCAGGCTGGTGGTGGTGTGCATGTCGGAAGTTCTCCGTGTAGGGGCGCAAGCCCGTGCTGGACGGACGACGCCCCCAGACGGGAGCCCGTCCGGGTAGGTGCCCCATTAATGCCGGGGCGAGGTCATTGCGAAGCCCTGAGGCTTCGCGGTGAAAGCGGGTGTCACCTGGCGCCTCGGATCGAAGCGCCACGCGACACCCCCCTTGGGGACTTTCCCCGCCGGCGCGTGTGCGCCGGCAGGGGTTCCGTTAGACCAGACCGCCCCAAGGTTGGCTGGCCGCTTTCGCGGCCAGCGCCTTGAAGTTGATCCGTTTGGGCAAGAGCCCGAAGTCCGCGAGCCGATCGACCTCCTGCTCGCTGAGCAGAGAGCGCGTCAGGCCCACCCATTCCTCGGGGGTCATGTCCGGCGTGCCGTCGGACAAGGCCAGTCCTGCGCCGAGCAGCTGCGCGACGCAGGCCTGGATCACGCGGCCCGGCAGGTCTTCGGCCGGCACGACGCCGGTGACGAGGACCTTGCCGCTCTGCCGGATGAACCGGATGGATCCGTTCCCCGCGGGCAGCGTCCAGACGCGGTCGCTGGTCTGAGTGAGTCCGATCGGCAGCAGACGGTCGAGCTTGCCGGGCCAGGCGTCCTCCCAGAGTTCGGCGGCGATGGTCACCTGCTGGACGCGCGACGGTGGCGGGTTGCTGCCCGGAACCACCTTCACGTAGCGATCGTCCTTCATCTTCTTCGCCGCCGCCTCTTCAGCCGCCTTCAGCGCACTCTGCTTGCTGTCGCAGCGCACGCTGACCTCCTTGGGGCGATCCGTGTCGGCACGCCCGTAGAGCGTGACGGCGTGGAAGGCGCCATCAGAGGCCGGTCGCACGACGACAGCCCAATCGGCGAACTCGCCGACCGAGGCCGACCGGCGGCGCAGATGCGCCACCACCTGGTCGTCGGGCTTGAACCAGCTCATGCCGCCACCCGATCGATCACCTGTTCGACCGCCTGCTTGGCCGCCGGGGGCAGCCCGTTGCCGTAGCAGAGGTTGAACGCGTACCGCATCGGGCTGATGCCCTTGTCGGCAAGGTGGGCGAACGCTCCGACCGCTTCGGTGATGTCGATCACCTCACGGGTGGAGATCGGGCTGGTCAGCCCCTGCGCGCCGGACTCGTAGGCCTTGCGGAGCAGACCTGCGATCTCGCAGACCTTCTCGGCGATGGCCTCGTTCTCCGTGGTCACGAGGCCCGTCTGGCGCAGCACGTCGAGCTCTTCGGCCGGGCTGGGATAGCCGACCTCGAACTTGTAGAACCGCGACATCAGCGCGGCGTTCATGGTGGCCACGCCGGCGTACTCGCCGGTGAGGTCGCCAGCGCCATTGGAGTTGGCCGCGGCCATCACCATGAAGCCCGGGGTCGCCTCGATGACCTCGCCGGAGTCGGGGACCACATAGATCCCGCGATCGACGATGTCGTTCAGCCCGGTCAGCTCTGCAGGGTCGGCCAGGTCGAGTTCGTTCAACACGACCGGGAAACCTTCGCGCATCGCGATGCCCAGCGGGCCGTCGACCGGCACGATGGTCATGCCACCGTTGTCGTTCGGGACCAGCGTCTTGCTCTGGACCGCATCGGCGATCCTGAACTCGCGGTTGCAGGTGAGGCTTGCGACGGGGAGGCCCAGCCGCGCGCAGAACTGCTCAATGACTGTGGTCTTGCCAGCGCCTTTGGGGCCGGAGAACCACACGCCACGGCGCGGCTGGTGCGGTTGCCGATTGACTTCGCGCAGCCACGCGAACTGGAGCACACGGAACACCTCCTGCGAAAAGCGGAAGGGGATCACCTTCTTGGTGAAGGGGTGCGCGGGGTCCGCAACGCGGCCAGGCAGCTGGGCGTCGCCCTCCAGGCCAAAGGCGCTCAAGGGGATGGGAACGTACTGACTCATGAAGCTCTCCTGTTGGAAGCGAGGGCGCACGTTCCCCCCAGCGGGAGATGTGCGCCCCGCGTGGGTCTTGTGGTGTGGGTCTAGCCGCAGAGGTAGGCGGCGAGGTAGGTCGCGAAGGCCTTGGGGTTCTTGTTCAGCGTGATCTCGGGGATCTTGCTGCGCAGGCGTTCGACGACGATCTCCGCATCCACCTGTTCGCCCGTGGCCTCGTGGAGGTTCAGGGCAAACAGCTCGGCCGCGGTGACGACGCCGGTGGGACCGGTGCCTTGGGCATCCACCCAGGCGGCAACTTCCGCCACTTCGAGTTCGGGTGCCTCGGGGCTGTTCAAGGTATGGATCGCATCCTCGAACGCCGCGATGACGAGCTTGCTGAACTCAGCCGCAGGCGTGTTCGCGAACTCGTCGTTCCCGGATTTCTCGTGTTGCCGGCGCTTGATCGGCGCGCTGGAGGTGCGCCAGCGGATGCGCAGTTTGGGCTGGGCAACCGGCTGGCCGAGGGCGCGAAGGCATTTGCGCTCGCGTTCCTCGATGCGCTCCTTCTCGCGCTTCTTCAGGCGCGGGACCCGCAGTTTGATGCGGCCTCCCGGCGGCAGGTCGGGGAAAAGAGGCGGTAGCTCCATGGCTATCTCCGCTTGACGATCGGAGGGGTGGCCGGCGGAGCGATGGCGGCGCACAGGCGTCGCAAGATCAGAACAACAAAGGGGGTCATCGGTAGTCTCCTTGGGTAAACCGGAGACGCACGACACCCCTGATGGGGATATCGGCATCCCCGGGGGGTATTGGCCACGAGGGCCTGGTGTGCTCCTTCAACGCGGGAGCGGCGCGTGCAGCGTGCGCTGCGAAAACCCAGCCCCAAGGAGATGGGGACACCGCAAGGCTGCCCCATCGATCAGGGCGCAGCAAGGGGTTGACACTGTCGGCATGCGACCGGCTTTCCGAACCCCTCTCCGCATGAGAGGAATCGGGAAAGCCGGCGCGCCCCGAAGGGCGCGCCGGAGTACTGCTAGTTGCCCGATGTGGGCGCGGTCGACATCACTGCGAGATGTCCCTCGTCCGAGAGGTAGAGCACGAGCGGGCCTGAGCTCTTCAGGATCTCGTGCAGCTCGTTCTCGATGCCTGCGTCGTCGATGGTCCGGAGGACCGCGTCTTCGGGCGCGTCCTTCCCAGCGAGGCGTCGGATGGCGCGTTTGAGCGTCGCGGAGTCCGCAGTGAACGCCTCATCGATGTGCCGATCATCGTCGCGGTAGTCGTTGATCTGGAGCAGCACGTAGTGGTCCGTATGCTCAGTCACCAGGATGGCGTCCTCGTGGACCAGACCCGCGTCCTCGGGCAGCTCCAGTCGACCCATCGGTCCGTTGATGGCGATGACGGGCACGCGGATCAGGTTGGCTGATGACCAGGCACCGGCGTAGCGACCACGGGGGGCATCCGCCGCCGGCTGCTCGACTTCGACCTTGAAGTCTTCGAAGTCGACGGTGCGGGTGTAGATCCAATGGCCTGGATCCAGCCGCACATCCAGCATGGGAATCCTGGCCCGCCAGGCGTAGGAGGCGCCCGCCCAGTTGGACTCCTCGCCGTAGATCTCGACGCCAGTGAGCACCACTGGGCCGATCTGTTCGCCGGACACAGGCTGGCCGCTCAGCTCCCCCGCAACGGAGTCCCCGTCGTAGCGGGCCTGACGCGGCAGCTCGGAGAAGACCTCCAGCCACGCGCCGGGCAACCAGTCGATGTCGTTCAAGAGGTCCAGACAGCCCCAATCGCGACAATGATGGGCGTGGGCGTCCACGAAATCGCGGCCGTCCATGCTCTCCTTCAGCGCCTGCAACTGCTGACGCGCCGCGGTCCTCGTGACCGCGGACACCGCACGCAGCGCCCGATCCCGGTCGATCAGCTCGTTGCGGTCCGGCATGCGGCCAAACCACTTGGTTGGATCGAGGTGGATGAGCGTCGGGGTGCTCCGGCTATATCCCATGTCGAAGCGCATTCCCTGCAGGAACACCTCCGTGGTGCTGTTGCCGAGCGCGATCCTCACCTTGCCCTCGGGCGTATCGACCCAGATCCCATCCTCCGTGATGGCGTGCGGGCGCTCCCATTCGGTGTCGTTGAAGACGATCGGGATCGAAAAGCCGCTGAGCCGCTGCTGCATGCGGTGGATCTCTTGCGGCCCAATGGTGGCCTTGAGCCCATGCAGGGTGATGCGTGCGCCCTGCACGCGCTCAGAGGCGGTGAGTTCCACAGGCCGCAAGGCAAGGAGATCCACCGTGCGCGCCCGGAAGTGGAAGTTGAGGCTTTCCACCTCGACCTCATCACCGGCGAACAGCGCCGAGATCCAGCCCAGTCCGTAGGGGCTGTTCTGGGCCTGCACCGCCAGATCCCAGCCGGACTCAGCGATGGCAAGCAGTTTCGATGGATCAGCGATACCGATGCCGTCGTCTTCGACGGTCAGCGTCCGAGCCTCGGGGTCATGGGTCAGCCACACGCGGCTGGCACCGGCGCGTGCTGCGTTTTGGATCAGCTCGTACACCACGGTGTGCGAGTTGGTGAAGGTGACGCTGAGCGCCTTGAGCACGCTCTCGGTGTTGCTGGTGACTCGGATGCTACGGACTGCGTTCATGCCGCTCTCCTCGCGGGAAAAGCGGGACGCAGCTTCCCCGTCGGGGCTGCGCGCCCCGCTGGGGTTGAGGACCGTGGGTCCTGTATGTGCTCGATCAATGCCCGAGCGGGGCCTGCTGCGAAATCGTCAGACCTCAGTTCGCTGGTCGGCGGACTCAGGTCTTGCGAATTCAGTCGAAGAAGCTGCCGACTTCCGGCAGCCGGCGTACCCACCCGAGAGCGAGTTCTGCGATTCGGATGGCACCCTCGGCGTCGCCCTTCCAGACCCAGCCTTCCTGCGTCGGAAGGCTGATCTCAGTGCGGGCGAGGCCGATGGCCTCGAGGGTGATGACGGTTTCACCGTAGTCCGCCGAGCGCGCCGGCTCGATCAGGATGCTGGAGCCCCGTGCCGGGCTGGTGAGGTGCAGCTTCTGTTCGATGATGGCGAGTCGCATACAAGCCAACGTAGCAAGTCGCAATGCGACCGAGTAGGCGTTGACAGGAGGGGTGTGCCCCTTCTGCCAACGCCGTCTCGTTTAGGCTGCTGCCGGTGCGTCCATGCCCTGCAGCACTTCCGCTGGAACATACCTCGCCTGCGAAAAGTCGACGTCAGAGTAGTCCTTCGACGTACACGCGCGGGACCAGGAGCACATGGTGCAGGGGCTCTCAAAGGACATCCGCGGACTCTTCGCAAACCGCTGCGCGCGGATGTCCTCGGCGATCCAGAGGACCTTCTGCAGGAACTCGTTGACCTGATCCTCGGAACGCCGCGCCGTCAGCACCAGCGGCTCGATCGTGGGGCCCTTGCCGCTGGTTTTGGGCACCTGCCGCTTGATCAGCTCAATCAGGCCGAGGCGCTCCGGCTTGGGCAGCCCCAGTTCGGCGGCGGCGACGTCCATGCCGACCTGGTAGGTGGTTAGCTGCTCGTTGAGCACCAACGCCGTCTCTGGATAGGCCTGTGCCGCCGACTTGACGTCGATGACCGCGAATTCCCCCTCTCGGGTGAACGCGCCGAGGTCGATGCGTCCGCGGATGACGATGTTGCCCGGCAGTGCGAAGGCGATCTCCCGCTGCATGAGAGGGTCGCCGTTGGCGTCGCAGGCGACGGTAAGACCCATCGCTTGCCAAGCTTCGGGCCAACGTTTCATCAGCTCGATGCCCATGGCGAGCATCGACTCCTCAGACCACTTGGCGCCGTAGTCCACCGGGCCTGCGTCCACCTTCCGTAGAAACGCCTCGATGAACACCTCGACGGGGTCCACCTCCTTGCCCAGCACGATCCCACGCAGGTGGGCATCGATGGCTTCGTCGATGGCGCCGCCGAAGACCAACGCGTTTCCAGTGGCGCTTTCCCGCCAACGGTAGACGTGCTTCAGGAGGTAGCTCCATCGGCAGCGCTCCCAGTCGGAAATGCGCGACGGGGAGAGGTACAGCGTCTCGGGCCTCATGCCGCACCTGCCTCGGTGACCTTCGCCGCCTTGCGCGCCTCTTCCCCCATCCTGGCCGTGAAAGCCATGAGCTCCGCGTTGCTGCGGAAGTCTTCGACCCGGAACGGCTGGCCGGCACGTGCTGCCGCCTGTTGTGCCCGGTTGATCGCACCGGCCGACAAGCCCGAGGGCACCGCGGCCTTCGTTCCCACCGGCGGCTGCGCCGGCCGACTGGGCATCGGCAGCGCGGAGGTGGCCGGGGTCGCCGGTACCACCACCTCGGTGACGACGATCGGCGTTGCCGGCGTATCCGTGCTTGCCGGCGGGGTGAAGGCCGCGGGCGTGACCGCGATCTCCGTGACCGCGGCAGTCATCGGCGCCGAGCGGGAGCCGCGATTGCCGCCATTGGCCGAGCCCTGGGGCAGCGCGGTCACATTGCCGCCCTGGGTGAACAGGCGTGCGTCGAACGCCGCCGGCAGGCCTAGGCTCTCAAACAGGCGCGAGCGGGCATTGTTCTCGCCCATTTCGTAAGCCTTGCGGGAGCCAAGCTCCACCAGCGTGGTGGCATCCGCCACGACGCGGCCGTTGGGATCGGTCAGCGTGGCGGTGATCAGCATCGTCGGGAAGAGGAGGATCGCCTCTCCTTGCCGGTACGGCTGGTTGAACTCGTCGTAGGCCGGCATCCGCTCCTGGAGGGTCTCCCGGCTGGTGGTGAGGGACCAGCCGGCCTCCGCCGGGAAGAGCGCGCGGAAGAGCGGGTAGCGCTCGGCCACGGGCCACAGCAGCGCGTTGCCATCCGGGGCCTGCACCAGCTGGTGCAGGGGGACCTCCGTGCCCGCAAAGGAGCCTTTGGGGATCGTGTATTTCATGGGAACTCCTTCCTGGTCATTCCGTCCATGCCAGGAAATGCGTGTGTGCGCCCGGAACGGCGGGCGTTGTGTGTCAGCTGCCGAAGTCCATGTCCCGCGGCGCTGGACCGAGCTGGGCGTAGGGTGAAGGCGCGGGCGCGGGTGTCGGTGCGGCCTGAGGACGCAGGGGCGTTGCGGCAGCGGCAGACGCGGGACGGCTGTCCTCGCGCTCTGGCGGGGCGCTGATGATCTGCAGGCTTTCGCAGCGCACCAAGGTCCGCTGGCGGTTGTGGCCATCGGCACCAACGAACTCGTCGTGGATGGTCTCGCCGACCACATAGACCAGGGCGCCCTTGACCGCTCTGTCGCGCAGGTAGTCGCGGTAGCTCTCGGACGTGGTGTAGAGCTCCACGTCATGCCAGGTCGTAGCTTCCCGCTTCGCGCCGTTGGCGTCTTTCCAGCGTTTGGTTGTGGCCACCCTGAGGATGACGAACCAACCTCGGTCGGTCTTGGGGTTGGGGCGGATCTCGGCGTCCTTGCCGAGGTGACCGCCGATCCGCTGCTCGTTGATGTAGAGCATGGGGTTTCCTCTCGCACAGCATGAAATGAGAGGGACCCTGCGCTGTGCGGCGAGCCTGGGTCCCAGACGCGCCCCCGACGGGGGCCCGTCGGGTTGTGGACGATTGACGACCGTCCGAGCCGTGGCTCCGAGGAGCCGGTGAAGCGAATGCCTCAACGGGCTTGCGTCAGGCCCCGAGGTCCAGGGGCTGACGGAAGCCCGCGGTGTGGCACACACCGCGAGTCCCTCCCGATGTCGCGCTGGTGCACTACATCGGGGTGCTGCTGACCTGCGGAAGGTGCAGGCCTTGTTTGCGGGCGAACGACAGCAGGAGATCGATCGGATCACTGTCGCCGCCCACGCCGTCGGCGTCGCACTGGTCGATCACTTCCGGCGGCACAGCAATGCTGCGTCCGGTGCTGCAGTGGATCATCGGCACGTCGCCGTCCAGGTCAATCGTGAAGCTGGCCGCAATTCCCATGGGAGTCTCCTTCGGGAGTGAATCACAAGGGGCTAGGGGCCCCTCCAAGAAGACTCTCGCGACTCTCCTTGGAGGGACCCCCAGCCGCTTGCGCGGCCAGGGGTTGAGGCGATTACCTGCAGTTGGGCAGGCCCGCCTCGATGCAGTCGAGGACCCGACCCGAACGGGTCGAGAGATCGATTACACGTTGTGCCAGTCCGATGGACTGGCCCTCGGCCTCGGCCGCCTCAACGGCGGCGAAGGCCTGGTCCTCGCGCTCGGACGCGGACGTCCAGAGCGTGAACATCCCGACAGCACAGGCGATCGCAATCGCAATCGCCTGGATGCGGCTGGTGCGCCGGGCGCGAGCTTCCTCGCGCGCAGCCAGATGACGACGCGCAACCTGCGCCGACGACAGTTTCACAGCCTGCTTGGCCATGGATTTTCTCCTCCGGGCGTGCCTTCCCGGATTGAGATGAAAACCACCCTGGGGCACGTCCAGGGTGGGGTACCCCGGACGCAACACCCCCATGCGGGAGTGCTGCCCCGCGGGGTGGGATAGGTGCAGGCGTGCGCGTGCTACGCGCTCTTATCCATCGGCGCCATGGGCTGCCTTCGGACCTGCGTAGGTTCCATAGACTCAATGTCATGCCGGATAGGCACACGAACACGAGGCAGCAGCTCACGCCGCGCTCTCATTGAGCTGATCAGGGGATCAAGGAACCTCGACCCGCAAGCGCATAGCGCAGGGGTCTTGGGCGCTCAACAGGACAGTGGCCCTGTGAGCGGCCGGCGCGCATAGCGCGACGGTCTTCTGGTTCACCTCGTGGTGAGGTGGCCGGAGCTTCTGGCATCCGGACTTCGGGGGTGTGCCACATCAAAGCGGTGGCGGCGCTCGGAGCCCAGGGGGCTCAGTCGGAGGTGAGGCTAATCGGCGCGCGGAGCGTCTGCAAGGGGTTGACACCTCCGAGCGGTCACAGACTTCTGTGTCCTTCTGCGACTTCCCGATAACTCGCCAAAAACGCCGGTATTCCGTAAGTGGGTGAGCTTTCGGGATGGGACTCTGTAGTCCCACACCCGAGGAACCTGCGATGGATCTCCGTACCGACGATGTCTCCCGCCCCGTTGAAGCCCAAGAGAGCGCCCCTACCCCGCCCCGGCCGAAGAAGCCGATGTTCGACTGGGCGAGCTACAACCCCTCGGGCTCAGTGTCCCGGTTCGAGCAGAGCCTCGAGCTGGGCACCAGCATAGGCCAACGCTTCTTCGGCTCCTGGTATCTCCGCGTGATGTCTGCGTCGGTCATGCTGACCGACGTGATGCCGCGGGCGATGAAGAGCAAGCAGCAGGCGCAGGAGGTGATGGATGTCGTCACCTCCTTCTACGACAAGGCCCACGAGGAGCTGCAGGACGAGCTGCTGACCCTGCGCAAGATGCTGCGTGAGAAGGGCGTCGTGGCGCAGAAGCGGTTTACCAAGCCCCGCACCCTGAACGTCCCGTTCTATAACAACTACTGCCTGCGCTACTTGCAGCTTGTCGCGATGTTCGAGGACATCGTTTGGCATCTCGACTGCCTTGCGACCTATGGCGTCATCACCAACGCCGAGCGGATCAGCCGCCAGGCGAAGGCGCGCTCCAAAATGAGTCGCGTAAGCATGGAAACCACGCGCGTCTGGACCCGCGCCAAGGCGTCGATCCGTCGCGTGTCGGCTGAAGACGGCGTGGATCAGGCTGCCGGCATCGAGCAGGTCGAGAAGAAGGTCGCCGACCTCACCCAGACCTCGGCCACCGAGGCCGGCATCGAGATCAACGGCGAGGGTGACGACGAGAGTGCCCAGGAGCGTGCGCCCGAGGCGGTCGCAGGCTGATGTTGAACGAGGCGCAGCAGCGGGCCGTGGAGGCGACCGGGCATTGCCTGGTCGCTGCTGGCCCCGGGTCGGGCAAGACGCGCGTCCTGAGCGAGCGGGGCGCGCGCCTGCTGCGCGAGAACCCGACCCATCGGCTGTGCGCCGTCACCTTCACCAGCGATGCCGCCCACGAGCTGGCGCAACGCATGCTCCAGCTCGTGCCAGACGCGGGGCGGCGCATCCTGCACGGCACCTTCCATGCCCTGTGCAAGAAGCAACTGCTGGCGTCTGGTCGCGCTGTCCGGCTGATCAACGACCACCAGAGCCGGGACTATCTGCGGCGCGCCTTCCAGGTCCTCGTCGAGGAGGGCTGCGGGGAGAAGTTCGAGGACTTCGAAGCGGCGATCGCCGCGCTGAAGGCAGACCCCGATGAAGTCTTCAGGGTGCTCGCCTCGGTCACACCCACGGCCGACGGCATTGAGCGCGGGCCGGCGCCCGCCTCGGTGGAGCGCGGACTGCTGCTGTACCAGGAGTCGCTCGCGGCGAACGGCGTGCTCGACTTCGCCGACCTGATCTTGCAGGCGGTGTTCGGCATGCGCGACGGCAGCGTCAAGCCGATGCAGGTCGAGCATCTGCTGGTGGACGAGTTCCAGGACACCGATGCCGCCCAGTTCGCATGGATGCGCGGCCACCTCGATGCGGGCGTCTGCGTCACAATCGTCGGCGACGATGACCAGTCGATCTACGGCTGGCGGCAGGCCCTGGGCTACGCGGGCATGGATGCCTTCGCGAAGCTCGCCCGGGCCGAGCATGTCGTTCTCGACACCACCTACCGCTGCGCGCGCAGCATCATCCGCAGCGCGGGTCAGCTGATCCTGCAGAACCGCGAGCGGATCCCCAAGAACCTGCGGACGGCGTCCAGCAAGGATGGCCAGATCCGCGTCGAGGGCTGCAGGAGCCGTGAGCAGGAGCTGCAGCTCATCGTGAGCCGCATCAAGGCCTGCGAGGATCCCTCCTCCTGGGCGGTGCTGGCCCGCACCAACGCCCTGCTCGATGCGCTCGAACTGGCCATGGCCGGCGAGATCGAGTTCGTGCGCGAGGACGCGCGCTCCTTCTGGTCGCTGAAAGGGCCTCGCCTGTTCCTTGGCGTGATGAAGTCGCTGGTCACCAACGACATGCTTGGGCTCGACGCCGTGCTCGGCCACTGTGGCGTTGGCCAGGGCGACCTGCACCGCATCGCGCTGGCCACCCATTCCACCTACCCGGGCGCCGCACTGCGGTTTGCGACCCAGGATCTGCCCGAGCTGGCCAGCATGCCGGCTCCGGTGCGACTGCTGAGGGAGTACCTGCCGGCATGGATGCGGGCGCTCGACCGTCCAGACGCCGCGCAAGGGATCGGCTTCGAGGCGATCGCGGAGTTCCTCCTGAGCCAGGTTCGCTGGCAGGGGAAATCCAGGACCTCACCCGCGGTGCTCGAGACCGAGCGCACGCGCTTGAACAACTGCGTCGAGCGCTTCCGCAACGTCAAAGCGGCCGACCTGCGCGGGTTCATCCGCAGGCTCGAGAACGCCGAGGAAAAGCAGACCAAGACCGGCCCTCGTCTCATGACGCTGCATGGAAGCAAGGGCCTCGAGTTTGATCGCGTCTGGCTCATGGCCTGCGAGCGCGGCGTGCTTCCGCCCAGCTCGGCGATCGGCAGGGTGCTCGATGAGGAGCGTCGGCTGATGTACGTGGGCATGACGCGCGCGCGTTTCGAGCTGACCGTCTCCTACAGCACGGGAAACAACGCCGCGGCCAGCGAGTTCATCGAGCAGGCGGGACTCTTCGCGGCGTGCAAAACCTGACCTGGTAAAGAGTGGTCTTCGGTCGGCATCCGCAGCGCATCGCTCAATCCAAGAACGGCCGCAACGTCATCCGCAACAGTTCGCTGGGATCGGCCTCAAATAGAGCAGGTGCCGGGCGGAACAGTCTCGAATCTTCTCGCTGATCCAGCTTTTGGAGTCCGATCCATCCAATTGCGTCCCACTGTTCCATAACCGCGTACGCGACGGATGCGGTGCACCGTCCCATGGTGTACGCCACGATCTTGTCCACCGGCCCCTGAGGTGCGCTGGTCACCGCGACCCGCAGGCGTTGCAAGGTCGCCTCAAATTCTGAGACCGAAGATGCTGCGGTGGTCACCAAGTATCCGAGCGCCGTGAGTCGTATCCACATACACCCGCCCGTCACTTCAGTGCTCCGGATGAGCGAAGCGTGTTCGGCGCGTCTGTAGTCCGTTGCATCCCCTCCCTTTGGGCTTCTGGCGGCGACTTCGACCGGGATTCGCGCGTCCTCGTAAGTGGAGGCGCGAATGTCGACCTGGCTTGTGAGAGCGCGAAGTAGAGATGCAGTGGGTTCGCCAAGGCGTTGCCAGCGATCGATTAGTGTCGCTGCGTTCCCTCCCCCGGGGTGCGCTTCCTCCAGCTTGCGTCTGATCTCGCCGAACTGGGAATTAAGGAAGCCGAGCAGCTCTGCGTGATGGGCTTTCTGACTTAAGGACAGGACATCGAGCGTATCCTTGCTGGACGCCAAAAGCTGCGGGAACGCAACCTCCCTAAGCCAAGCGCGGAACGCCGCATCGTCAATTGAGTGGCTTGTATCGCGGCGCTCCTTCGTCCATTCGATGAACAACTGAGCAAGAGCCACAGCTGCGGTGGAGGGATCCATGGCGTTCCGGATTCGAGGTTGGGAGGTTAGGGTAGGCGAGCAGATCTCGCGGGAGGGGTGTTCATGGGCTCATCAAGCATGATGGAAGCGTACGACGAGTTCGCCGTTGAGAACGCGGAGCAACACGCAGCGGTGTTTGCGCTTGCGAATACTCTTCTTTCATCGGCCCAAGATCTACTCGCAGGCCCCGTTGCGAGGGATCGGCGGGTGCTATTACTGACCATCTTGTACGCGCGTGTAGTCTCGAATGTTCATGCTGCGACGGTGTTGCTCCGCATGGGGCGCGATATCGAGGCTGATTGTCTGTCGCGCAGCGCCCTCGAGGCAGGTTTTCGGCTAGGCGCGTTGTGCAGGAAACCGGAGCTCATGTTTGATTACCTCATGGAAGGTCCTGCTGCCCGCCAGAGAGCCATGGTGGACCTTAGGAAATTGCTTGAGGCGGGCGCATCCCTGGACGAGGGGATCACCGAACAATCAATTGCGGCCGTGATGAGGGATGTCGATCGCGAGAGGCAGTCTCTACTCGTCGAGTTCGGTAAGCAGAAAGCACCCAAGCGTGAGGTTTGGGCATGGGCCCGCGATGCCGGCCAGCTGGATCTCTATCACCTCCGGTATCTGTCTTTGTCCGAGGCGCTGCATCACGGTGTGCGAGATCTCGAACGATCGCTGGTGCTGGGCGACGATGGCTCTCTTGTCGCTTTGAGGTTTGTTCCTGACAACGCCCTGGCCGTGGATGAGGCTATCGCGGACGTGATGGTTGTGCTGGCGCACGCTGTCAATGAATACGGCACGGCGATGGACCTGGACACAAGCGTGTTTCAAGGCGCGTACGAGACGGTCAAAAAGATCCACGCCGCGGCCGCGGTTCGGACTCAGCCCAACTTCGATTCCCGTTGAGGTGCGCACGAAGCGCTTCTCGGAAGGCAGTGCATGGCTGGGCGCGCAGTCGCGAATACTTCGATGCCGCTTATGCCCGCTTTTGAAACTCCGCAACCATCTTCCCGAGCGCGGCCGAGCTGATCAGGACCAGCAGCGGGAAGAAGAACGGCTGCAGCGGGATCGGCAGGAACAGCAGCACCACGTAGGCGACGACGAGGATCTCGACGGCGTAGAGGCTGAGTCGGTGCTTCAGCGGGCTCGCGAGGCTGAAGTCGGTCTGCTTGACCTTGCGGCGCACCCAGCCATCGATCAGGAACGGCACGGCCACGAACAGGGCATAGGGGAACCACAGGCCGGCGACCGAGATGCGCAGGAAGCTCTGGTAGAGGATGGTCCACCAGGTCCGCAGGCGCCCCTCCCACCAGTCAAAGAGGGAGCCGAACTGGCGGTTCATGCCCACCATGTCAGCGTCAGCCTGGGTCGGGATCATGGCGCCGAAGACGAGGCTCGAAACGCCCGTGTCCACGAAGGCGGCCTTGAACCACTCCTGCGCGCGGGCCTCGGCGGCGCCGGCGACCTCGGGGGTGAAGAAGCTCGCATTCGCCTGACGCTCGCGCTCGACCGAGCGGGCAAGCCACTCCTCGCCCACGAAGCCCAGCAGCGCGATCACATGCAGCATCACGATCAGGGTGGTGACCTTCCAGGTCTTGGTTGCACTCGCCATCCTTGCCTCCTCGATCAATCAGCGTAGGCGGTGAGCCGCGGCAGGATCGGCAGCAACTCCCGCCGGGTGGAGCGATCCAGGATGTGGTTCAGCAGGGCCGCGGCCAGCGCGTCGGGCTGGTAGTTGGCCAAGTACTCCGGCAGGTCGGTGGCCATGTTCACCTTCGCCGGCGCGTGCTGCTGGAGCCACTGGGTGAGCGGCCCGTCGCTGAGCGCATCCCACGCCTCACCTTGCGACCCACGCACCTCGGTCTCGAAGATGAGCGTCAGGTGGCGGAGCAGGCCCCGCATGTAGGCGAGGCGCACCTCGTCGGAGAACTTCTCGCCCTCGGGTTGTCGAGCCTGCGCTTCCAGCATCTCGCTGAAGCCGTTGGCGATCGCCTCCTCGAGGAACGGGCGGCCGCTCGGATGCTTGACGTGCAGGCCGACGTGCGCCGCCAGGTTGTCGGTCAGGTGCTCCGTCACCGGCCACAGCTTGAACATCAGTCGTGCCAGGGAGGCAATGCGAAGCGACCGCAGGACCTTGGACACAAGGACCTTCGTCGCTGCGTTTGCGATCTCTGCCTGGGTTTGGACTGGGCTCACGCAGCACTCTTCAGGATTGGGATTCGGGCCTTCACCAGGCGGCCGCCAGAGATTCGAGCGAAGAACTCGAGGTTCGGCAGCGCACCTAGCATCTGAGGGTCCACCAGTGCCACTTCGGTCTCCTTCAGCGCTTCGTTGGTCGTGCCCGAGAAGATGAACGGCTCGTCCGTCTCCGCCTTGGCCGACTGGCTGTATTCCACATGGCGCACCACCGTCTTCGAGAAGGTTTCGGTGATGTATTCCTGCGTGGGGCCGTCAATCAGTCGCAATGCGACTACGTTGTTAAGGTTACCCAAAACCATGCGGGATTTGGCATCGCTTCCAAGGCGGCTGGTGAAGTCGCCCAGCGTCTGGGTTGCGACCGTGATCCGAGCCTTCGAGCCACCGGCCTTGTTGAGCATGGCGATGAAAGGATCGTTGGCGAGCTCGGCCGCCTCGTCGACGTAGATGTTGACCGGTTGCAGGTCCTTCCCGTAGTTGTAGCGATCGCCGGCGACGGCCGTGAGGTCCGCCAGGAACATGGCGCCGATGGCGCTGCCGACGAACTTGTCGGACAGCGAGTCGAGGCCGATGTAGACCACCTGCTTGTTGTGGATGGCTCGGCTGAAGTCGGTGATCGGCCGCGGATCCCTCAGGTCTTCCGAGTCGGGTGAGAGCAGGTCGCCCAGCACGCCAGAGGTGAGCATCGTCAGGACCGGCAGCAGCGAAGCGATCATCTTTCCGTAGTGGGTTGCGTCGTGGGTGAACGAGCTGATCAGACCCTGCAGCTCCTGGGACGGCGCATGCTTGGCCACGTAGTCGCGGTAGAAGCGCGCGTGCCGGGTTGCATGGTCGTTGATGTCGGGCTTCGCGCCTTCCATCGCCCGCTTCAGCGCCTCTTCCCACTCGTCGCCGCGATCAGCGAAGGTCTTGCGGCAGTACGAGAGGATCGCGCTCTTAACGAGGTGGGGCATGCCGCCTTCGAAGCAGGTCAGGATCTTCTTGAGGGTCGGTTTCTCGTCGATCAGCAGGATGCCGTTGGCGATGTTGGTCAGCTGCATCTGGCCGAACGCCGTGAACGGGTCGGCACCGGTCTCCGAAGGGATAAGGCTCGCGATACGCGAGGCCAGCTCGGTCGCGCGGTTGAAGTTGCGCAGCGGATCGATGCGCCAGGACTTGTCGGGGAACGCGGGGTGGAAGTAGACGAAGTCCTCTGCCCTGCCGTCGGCGATGCAGGCCTGCCGCGCGCACTCCATCAGATCCTTGTCGCCCTTGGGGTCGAGGATGATCACCGTCTCGCTGCGGAAGACTGCCTGGGTGATGAGCGAGTCGAGCATTCTCGTCTTGCCAGCTCTTGTGGTGCCCGCCAGCAGCGTGTGGCCGGCGTTGTGGTCGATGGGCTGGAAGATCGGCTGAGGCTTGCCAAGGCCCTGCATCCAGCGCTGCCCCATCAGCGTGTCGCCATGCGGCGCGAGCCTTTCCGGGTCGCTGCGCACGATGGTGTGCACGAGTTGGCGCTGGGCCTGGCTCCAGTTGAAGCCGAAGCCCAGGAAGATCGAGTCCGGGCGCTCCTTGCAGATCTCGCGCAGCTCGTCGCGCGTCATGAACTGCAGGGCCTCGCCATCGAGCTTGCGCTGCACGCGCAGCAGCTCGATGACCTTCGGGACCTGGCGCGCCATCATGAGCAGACAGATGGCGCCGAACAGCAGGAACGGAGTGCTGGGGTACTCCGCGACGTAGGCGGAGACGCCCATCAATGCAGCGGAGGTGGCCCACGCGGCGATCGAGTAGAACTCGTAGATCGGCCGGAAGGGGTTCTCAAGGCTCAGGGCGGGATCGCTCATTCGAACGTCGGCTCCACGTACTGGGGATGCAGCTCAACCACGTTGACCCCGGCCTCGTCCTTCTTCACCACGACGAGCGGGTTGCGCGTGCTCGCGAGCAACAGGCTGAAGTCCTCGCGCGTGAACTCGCGACGCACACGTGACTCGGTCATGCGCTTGGAAAGGTGTTCGCGGTAGCGCTTCAGCTGCGGCTTCGGGCTCTCGGGCGGCGGAGCCTTGTCGAGGCCGGCAGCGCGGATCTCCGCGAAGACCTGTGCCTTCAGGTTCTCGATGAACTCCACCGAGGCCGAGCGGGGCGGCGTCGTCATGTGGAGAGCAGTGAGCTCGTGCGGGATGCGCCGCAGCGCCGCCTCACCGGGCGCGGCAGCGGCCTCGGCCCGCGGCTCTGGTAGATCCAGCAGAGGCAGGTGCTCGCTCAGGGTGGTCCAGATGGGGGTGAGCGATTCGGCGAACAGCACGCCCTCGATGGCTCCCTGTTCCGTCGACACCTTCACCACGAGGCGCTGGCTCGCCGGATCGAGTTCCAGCCAGCCCTCGGCATGCAGCCGATCGCGCAGATCCATCGGGTCCATGCCGAGCCCGGTGAACCCGCTCGGGAAGGCCACGATCGTCCGCCCTTCCACCAGGGCCGCATGCGTGTACCAGCGCAGCTCGCCCGAGGCGAAGCGCTCCATGATGGCGCGCACCCAGCGCGCGCCGCCGTTTGTGGCGGGCACCTCACTGATGGCGTGGCGAACGACCGCGGTAGCGCGGTCGTGATCGGTCTCCACCGTCCGGCCATGGGGTGGCCGCGCCGCGGACACCGCCGGCGCTTGGAGCCTCATCGGCGCCCGCGCTTCAGCGGCCTCGGGGGCGGCGTTCTCGGGGGGCGCGGCCGTTGGTTCCTCCGCCACCGCAGGCTGCTCAACGGGCGGGAGCGCAGGCGCCAGTGGTGCGGCCCCCGCAGTCGAACGCCCCTGCTTCGCAGCGGGCGCCGCCATGCTCTCGGACGCCGCCGCGGCGGTGCCAGGGGACGCGGCGGCGGGGGCCATGGTCGGCGCTGCCGGTGCCGGTGCCGGTGCCGTGCCTGTGAGGATCAGCTCTGCGGGCATCGGCGGCACGGCCTCTTGGGTGCCCAGGATCTGCTCCGGGTGGGCGAAGCGCACAAGGTTCAGTTCCAGCACCGACTCTCGGCCCTCGATTCGCACCGGCCAGAGCTGTCGCTTTTCCGGGGACATCTCCAGCATGTGCATGCGCATCAGCAGATCGATGATCTGGCTGGTCTCGGAGGGGAACCCTTTCAGGTGGCCGGCCTGCCGAAGCCGGCTGATTGGCATCGTGAAGACATCGGGAGGCGCGCCGAAGAGCCCCACGCTGGTGTGGAAGAGGGGGCCGGTCTTGGTGATGTTCCAAGTGCCGTCCTCGACCAGCTTCGTCATGGCGCGGGCCAGCATGCCCGCATGGGTGCGAAGCGGCGAGCCTCCCGCGGCCGCGATGCGACGCGCTTGATCCTCAAGGTCGAAGTCGGCGCTCGACCTATCCGCCTTGTGGGCGATCTCCGCGATCGGGTTGGTCTTGTCATCGGGGGCGGTGAACGAGGTCACCAGCTTGTTCAGGATCTCGTGGCCGCCGTCCTCGGAGAGATAGTCGAGCAGCTCGGCGCCGACGATCTCGCGCAAGAGCACCGGGCCGTAGGCCACGTGGCGCATGCTGCGCGGGCCGGGTCGCCAGTAGATGTAGTAGGCCTCGATCTTGTGCCGGGTGAGCCATGTCCACAGCGAGGCGCCGTGCCCGCTCCACTGAAGGCTGCCGGACTCATCCACCGCGTTGACGTCCACCACGACCTTGCCGAGGTCATGCAGGAGGGCGGCGAACACCGCGGCGAGGCGCCACTTCGGATCGAGCGTCTTGCGACGCTCTGCCAGCATGTCGAAGGCCCAGACCCGGCCCTCGCAAAGGCGAGCCGCGAAGAACGCTGCTTCAACGCCGTGGCGCAGCATGCCGCCGCGCCCGCAGTGGTGGTCCGCTTCCGACGCAGGCAGCAGATGCACGCGCTCGGCATACCGGAGCAGCACCGGCATCACCCACCGATCGAACTCGGCGCGGGTGTGGCCAAGCGACTGCCTCAGTCGGTCGAGAGTCTCCTGCTGCGTCGAAAGCAGCACCGCGGGCTCGATGGCGGGCACCGCGGGGCTGCGCTCGGGGTAGCGCGGGACCGCGTCGCTGACGAACGTGGGGGGCACATCGATGTTGACCCCGCCGCGGTTGAAGCTCTGGCGGGGGGGCGCGGCGAGCAGCGCATCGAGGCTAGGCGGCGTCCGGGTCGGGGCCTCGGCGGCGCGCGGGGAGAACAGATTTCGGATTCGATCGAGCATGGGAGGAATTCTCCATGTTGGATCCGCGGCTCACTTCCGTTTGCCCCCGGTTTTGAGGGGTTTTTCGGAGGCTTTTTCGGTCGCGCCACCCGTCGAGCCACCGCGCTGTCGATCATCGCTTCCCGGGCCTGCTTGCCAAGGGCCGCGGTCTGACGGTGGCTTTAGGATTCCGACCTGCGTCGCACCACCCGATCTTTTGGGGGCAGCCATCGAGCAGCTCCCTGAGCCGGGCCTAGATCAGCTCATCCTGAGCAAGGATCGCCCTCAGCTTTCCAGCGGTGGCGAACTGAGCCGTGCTCAAGCGCAGGTGCATTCCGAAAATAGGGGGCGCGCACCCTCACCGGCTTCATCAGTCGTCCTGGGAAACGCGATTTCGGCCGTTCGCCGCTTCCCGGACACATTGGACCTGCGAGGGATGAATCGCGAAGGCTACGAACGCGCAACGCTTGGGGTCGTAGATCGTAGAGTCGGAGGCGGCCGTGCGGCCGTAGCAAACGAGTGTCTCGGCGTGCGTGGCACTCAAGGCATCAACTGAAAAAACGGTGCCGTCGCGTAGCACAACCTCGAAGGGCCTTAAGGAGTGCTCTGACCCCGATGCGCTCTCATCGGCATCAGGATCTGTCGTCTTGTCCCGGGTTCGTGTCTCGCCGGCTATGGCGCGACGGGTTCTTGCGATCAGGTTGCGGAGCATCGCGATGCCCTCAGTTGCCGGCGACGCGCTGCGCGCTGAGGGCACGGACGTACTCGCCCGCCTTGGCGTGGCCCAGCATGTCAGCCCGCCGGTACCACTCCTCGGCCTGGACGGTGTGGCGCTGGACTCCGTCCGTGCCGCGTGCGAACAGGTTGCCGAGGTTCGCTGCGGCCTGGGCGTTGCCGGCATTCGCCGACAGCGTGAAGTACTCGATGGCACGCTCCGTAGAGCGGGCAACACCCTGCCCGTTCATGTAGAGGGTGGCCAGGTTGTTCATCGCCTGGGCGTTGCCGGCACGAGCGGCTGCGTCGAAGCGGCTGAAGGCTGCTGCATGGTCGCCGGCGCGGAATGCGGCCAGACCTGACTCGTTCTTGCGGCGGGCCTCCTCGGCCACCGCGGCGGCCTGCCTGTGCTCCTGCTCGCGCGCTAGCTCGGCCTGCAGCGAGGCGATGTGGCGGTCGCGGTCGGCCAGCAGCTGCTGCATGGCGGTGAGCTCGCCGCGCATGGCCTGGATCTCGGCCAGCAGATCGGACATGGAAGGTTGCGGCGTTGCTGCAGGGGCGTCCAGGGCCAGGGACATGGATGCGTCGTCTTCGATGGCCAGTGGACTTGCGGATGCCGCTTGGGCGGGCTTCAGGGGGATGGCGGTGGCTGGGGCGGGCACCATTCGGGGCTGGGTCTCGCGCGCTGCTGCAGCCAGCTGGGCGGCTTCTGCATCGCGCTGCGCGGCGGCCTCGCGCTCGGCGGCGGCGATCCGCTGTGCCTCACGCTCGCGCGCATCGCTGACCTGAGCCTGTAGCGACAGGTCGCCCTGTTCGGCGGCCTTCCGCGCCCACCGGTCCGCGATGTCGACGGCAGGCGGTGTCTTTTCGAGGTGGTGCGCCACCAGGCGCCTCATGGCCTCCGGGTGACCGCCGGTGGCGGCGTGCTCCAGGAACGGGAGAGCCAAGGCCGCGTTGGGCGTGGCGAGCAGGCGCTGCGCCATCACAAAGGATGCCTGCGGGTGGCCGGCGTCGGCCGCCTCCTTCAGCCAGCGCTCGGCCTCGTCGGCGTGCGGCGCGCCCTGACCGCCATCGGCGTGGATCAGGTGCAGCCGGTAGGCCGCCTCTGCATTGCGGGCCTGCGCGGCGTGGCGCAGGAGCGCCAGGCCCTGCGTACGCGCGCGCTCGCGCTGGGCCTCGGTGAGACCGGCGTGGGTGGAGGCGCGCATCAGGGTCTCTGCGACCTTGATCTGCGCGCGTGTGTCACCCGCGACGCTGGCCTTGCTGTACCACTCGGCGGCGCGGCGGTGGTCGCCGAGCCGCTCGTAATGCTCGGCGAGCGCCATCAGCTCGCTCGCCGGCGCGCCGGGACGGCGGGCCGACTCTTCGCGCACCGCGATGTCGATGGTGCCGCTCGGGGCATCACGGGTGCCGTCATCCGCCGAAGCGCGCGCGGCAGCGTCTTCGGACGCGGAATCCATGGCCAGGAGGACGCTCGGCGAGGTCGCAAGGCCAAGGGCAATGAGGGCGGGGAGCAGCTTCAAAGGCATGCGGGGTCTCCAGTTGAGGCGCCAGTTTATCGACTGACTTCCGCGCCCTCTTTCGGAAACCCCCCCTGATCTCGGCAGTTATCGGACAGTTTTGACACCGCCACCGCGGGTTGAGGCTTCTGGAGCGCGCGGCTGTTGTCCGATGAGGAGGTCGATGGGCCCTGCCCGGCCATGGGCGCGGGCTGCGCGCCGCTGGTAGATCGGATAGACCGCGTCGGTGATCGCCACTGGACACGCCTGACCGAACAGGACGCGCTCGGAGGCGCCAGCCTGCCGCCGGGAGTCTTCGCCGAGGTCGCCGTAGCCGCGCTGCTCCAGGTCACGGAGCGAGACATCGAAGCCATTGGCGTGCTGAACCAGCACATTCAGGCGTTCGCGGGTCTTGTCGCTGATCGGCTCCCGCAGGAGGAGATCGAACCACCCTTCCCCGCCGGTGCGAGCCGCGCGGCCGCGCAGCTGGTGCAGCTGGGAGAGGCCAAAGCGCTGGGGGTCGACGACGATCACCCTGCGGACGCCGGGCAGGGTCACGCCGACCTCGACCACAGTCGTGCTGAGCAGGATGTCCGCTTCGCGCTCTCGCATCGCGCGCATGGTTTCGCGCTTCTCTTCGTCGGGCGTGTCGCCCGTCAGCATGCGGATGCGCTCGGGCGGAAATACCTTGCACCAGCTCTCGTGAGCGCCGCGCACGCTCCGGCGGTCGGCCTCGCGCATGCGGGCCTGGTCGCCGGCGTCGGGGTCGGACTCTCCGCGCAGCGGGTAGACCACCAGCACCTGGACGCCCTGGCGCACGTCAGCACGAACTTCCGCGAAGAGTGCCGAGCGCTTCTCGTGCTCGTGGATGCGCGTCGTGATGCAGCGGGTTGCGTGGCCGACAGGCAGCACCGCGACCGTTGCCGCGCCATAGCGAGCCAGGGCCTGCGTGCGGGGGATGCACGTCGCACTCACCAGCAGCAGGTGGGTTTCGAGCTCCACGAGTTGCGCCTTCTGCTCCACGCTGAAGCGTTGCTCTTCGTCCACCACCACGAGATCGAAGCGGCCTGTATCGCGGTGCAGGACGGCGCTCGTGCCGATCACCCAGCGGGCCCCCGCCATGCTCATGGCTTCTGTGTCCCCGGTGACCAGGACCGGCCCGATGTCCGGGAAGGCATGGCTCAGTTCTCGGTGGACCTGCTCGGCCAGCACCGTGCTGGGCAGCAGCACCGCCACGCGGCGGCCGGCATCGATCACGGCAGCGGCGAGCGCGCCGTAGCAGGCGGTCTTGCCCGAGCCGACGTCGCCTAGCAGCACGCCATTCAGGCGCCGGCCCGCGCGCAGGGGCTCGGCCAGCTCATCGACTGCCGTTGCCTGGGCCTCGGAGAGCGTGAACGGGAAGGCCTGCTTGCGCGGATCAAGCGTCGGCAGCGTCATGGCCTCGACGGTGCGCTCGACGCGTTGGGTCTGTGCGCTGGCCAGTGCATCGAGGGCGGCAAGCTTCAGCAATACCTCCCGGGCGAATTCGGCATAGGTCCGATCGCGCGGCGCGTGCGCCTGCTGGAGCACCTGCTTCAAGGTCCAGCCGCCGGCTTCGAGCTCGGCCAGCAGCTCGGCCATGTCGCCCAGGCCTTCAAGGCGGCGGGCGATCTCCGTGGCGGCGCGGTCCACGATCCGCGGCAGGGCGCCGAGTACGAGGTCGCGCACCTCATCGGGCGTAATCACGTTCGGCACACCCGGATAGACCGGTCGCAGGCGGTTCGCCCACGCGTCGTCGACCGCACCGAGGATCGTGCCGCTCAAACGGTCGGCATACCAGCGGAACCGGAGGCTCAGCAGATGCTCGCTGCCTTCGACCAGCCGCGCCTTCCACTCCCCGGTGTTGCCGAAGACGGTGGCGCTGAAGGTGTTGTCGCGGGCGTCCGCGAGCACGACGACCACGCGGGGCGCGCCGTTGAAGAAAGTGCGCGGCGCGCCGGCAACGCGGACCGGCATGGCATAGACCAGCTCTTCCTGGGCCAGTCGGTGATCCTGCAGCGCCTCCGGGGGATCGACGTAGCTCGCCGGCAGCAGCAGGGCAGCCTGCCACGGCGCCTTGACACCAAGAGCCCGGAGTCGGGCCAGCGGGTGCGGTGCTGCGCGTGGCGAAGTCGTATCCATGACCCGTTTTGCCCCCTAACTGCGGGCCTTTCGAGCCCTCGCCCCCGTGCTTATCCACAGCCCTTGGGGACAACAAATGTGGCCGATCGGCAACATGGGCTAGACTAGCCGGCGCGTTGCCGATCGGCAACATCGACGAGAAAAGGACGCGCATGGTTCGCCCAGCCCGACGCGAGCTGCTCGGTCGACTGATTCGGAACGCGAGACTCGCCCGGGGGATCGGCGTGGGTGAGTTGGCGACGCGCCTTGGCGTCAGCCGCTACACGGTCATGAACCTCGAACGCGGCCACAAGGCCGTGGGCTCGGACACGCTGGTGGACGCTCTGCTGGAGCTTGGCCTGCTTTCGAATGCAGCAGATGCGGCCCTGCGGGGCCTGGACGCGGATTAGCCTTCGAGGCCTTCGGAAATCGCGCGCAGGAGTGCCGCTGCGGCCTCGGTCTTCTTCTTCCCCTTGAGCTTCGACAGCACGTGTCCAGTGAAGACCGCGAGCTCGTCGGGACTGGTCAGAATGCGATCAAGGACGGAGAGCTTGGCCAGCCACTGGCGACCGTGTTCGTTCGATTGCGACTCGTCAGCGAAGATCTCGATGATGACATCGCGACTCTCGGCGGGACCGGACTCAGTCCCGACGAAATCGAAGCCTTCGATGGTCCCGGATACGATCACGCGGTCGCGCTTGCCCACTCCGGCCGGCGTCGAGTGCGCCCATGCGACATCGGCGCCCGCTTCCTTCGCGAAGGCCGCGGCGCCTTGACCGGCGCCGAGACGCCCCATGATCTGCATGCCGTACGCGGACGACCTGACCGCAGCCCCAGGTAAGCGCGAGGCAACCGCTTGGGTGGCCTTGGCCAACTTTTGGGTCATGGCTTTCGTGGCTTTGGAGTCGGTCATCTTCGATCCCTCGTGAAACGCTTGGCGCAACGATACCGGAACCGCAGCGGACCAGCGGTGGGTCGCCTTCTCAAGAGGCAGGGGTCGCCAGCACTGTCTCCGTGAACATCTTCCGGGCTTCCTCTTTCTCGCCCTTCAGCCACGTGAGAGCCATCAGGCGGCCGCTCGCAAGGAGCGGACTCATCGGGCCCCCCCTCAGCTTTGGCCACTGCTTCACCATCTCATGCGCCTGCTCTGACTCCAGCCCAAACCCATTCGACACTGCTTCGAAGGCGACGCCACAGGCAAAGTCGGTCGCATTGCGCTGATTGCCAAGTTCCTTCACGAATCCCAGCAGTATGAAGCTCTGCGCCACGAGTGAGGTTGGATTAAGCCACTGCTCCTCGGGCAACGCCTCTACCGCGCTCGCGTGGAAGACTCGTGCTTCGATTGCAATATCCATGGCGATCGAGGCTCCCGACATGAGCCCCGCGGGCACCGGGATCTCGTCGATGCCCCTCGGCTGGGCTGATGGCGTAGTGACGAGCGGCTGCGCCCCGCTCTCATCGCGCTCTTCATCGCGCCGATCCGTCGGTAGATGCCGGAGGACGGCGATGAAGATCGTGACGAGGACGGCTCCAGACAACAACAACTCGGGAGACATGGCTTACCTGCGGCTCTTGGTTTGGAGGGGGAGAGAAGGTAGCGCCTGCAACCCAATGGTCAATAGCCCGAAAGCCGATCCACGATCAACGAACGCGCTGCAGGCTTGACTCCCTGAGTCCGCCAGAACAGGGCCGATCGAATGAGGAAGCCCCGGCAGACCGCCGGGGCTTTCCTCGCGCTTATTGGTATGTGTCAGAACGGGATGTTGTCGTCCAGGTCGTCATCCGGAGGCGGGGGCGCCTGACGCCCGCCCTGGGCCTGCTGCGACTGGCCGCGCGCCGGGCGATCACCATTGCCGCGCGAGGAGCCGCCGCCATCGGCACCGCCCAGCATCTGCATGTCATTGGCGATGATGTCGGTGCTGTAGCGCTCGATGCCGTCCTTGTCCGTGTACTTTTCCGTGCGCAGGCTGCCCTCGATGTAAACCTGCTTGCCCTTGCGCAGGTACTCCGCGGACACCTCGGCCAGACGGCCGAACATCTTCACGCGGTGCCACTCGGTGCGCTCCTGCTTCTGGCCTGTCTGCTTGTCGGTCCAGCTTTCATTCGTCGCAAGGCGCATCGACGTGATCGCGGAACCCGAAGCGGTGTAGCGCGTCTCCGGATCGGCGCCCAGCGTGCCGACGATGATGACTTTGTTGATCCCCCTGGCCATTCGCTTTCGTTCCTTCTCGTTTGCGGTTCTCGGTAGGTGCGGCGCGGGTTGACGTCGGCGCGTGATGGCGCGTGCGGCGACGGGATCACGGTATCCCCGGCATGGGGCTCTGCAACTTGCGTCAAGCCGTGCGGCCGTAGCGCGCCGACGGGCCGAGCAGGACCAGAGGGGCGAGGGCTGCGACAGCGCCCACCAGCCCTTCGGTGGTGAGTCCCAGCGCTTGCGTCCACGCAGTCAGGCGGCTGTCCACATGGGACACGCTATCGCGCTCGGTGCTGCCCAGCTCGACGCGCGTCGCGTTGACCAGTGCGGCCCAGCCGATCGAGAGCACCATCCGATCGCCGGCGAAGGCCTGCACCCAGGTGCGCGCGGGACGCTTCTCAGCTCCCTCGCTCGCCTGCGCGCACAGCTCGATGCGATCCACCGGCGATGCCTCCAAGGCCCGCCACAAGGGGGCAGCCCACTGCGACGGCAGGGGCGAGCCGGCGGGCGCGGGCTCGGTGGGCCATTCCTGGAAGGGGTAGGCGGCGATGAGTGCGTCTGCGCGCTCGATGAAGGCGTCCTCGCGCGCGAGGGCGGGAGGCAGTTGCTGGCGCAGGTGCTCGACACCCGCCTGCGACCGGCTGATCTGGAAGCGAAAGGGTCTGCCCTTGCTTCCCACATCGAGGCATAGAAGGGAACGCCCAGACTCCTCAAGGGTGCGGTCAGTCCGGATGGCCACCACTCCGGGCACGGTGCCAAGCATCCGCGCGAGATCTTCGAAGCCGGAGGGCAGCAGGCTCACTGCGGCGCGCTCGCGCCAGCGGCCGGGGCCTGGATTGCGGCTGCCGCGGTCGTGCCCGCGATGCTGCGCAGCCGCGGCCTGCCCTGCGTTGCCTCGGCGCGGGGTGCGGCCGCCGCTGGTTCCGATCGTGGCGCGTCGGCCGTGGCCACCGTGCTGCCTTGGGCGCGCAGCATCTGTTCGAGATGCCGAGTCGCACGGTCGAGGTAGCGGCGTTGGTGTGCAGGCGTGGGCGAGTGATACCTCGCGATCGCGAGGGCGACGTCGCCGGCGCGCTCCAGCTCGTGCTTGAAGATCCAGGCGCCCACGAAGACGTTCGTGCACGCGTTGTCCCTCAGCTCCTCAAGCGTGATGCCCGCCGCCGAGAGGCGTCGCAACCACCAGTTGTTGATCTGCATCGGGCCGATGTCGAAGTTGCCTTCGCCCCAATGCGACACATGGCCGACACGCCCCGATTCAAGGCTGTAGAGGAGCCGCAAGACGAGCGGAGAGACCTCCAGCGCACCAGCCGCATGGTCGATGCACGTATGCACGATCTGGCGCTCAGCGGCGATGGGCAGCGGCTCCGCGGACGCGGAGCCCGACCAGGACAAGGCTGCGATGAGAACAGCACAAGGCACACGCATGCAGTAGTGAACCGTAGTGGAAAGGATGCTGCCGGCCGCGGGCCTCGGGGGGTAGGAGCCGACACGAAGGCAAGCAGTGCGGCCGGCAGCGACGCTAGTTTGCCAAGGCTTGAAGCCGCCCACTTACGGATACCCCCCCAAAAATGCCGAGATTTCGGGAAGTGGGCGGGTTTGGGCATCGATACCCTGAACTCCCCCCCACGTGCCCGGAGTTCCCGTGATCCGCTTTGCCCTACGCAGCGCCCTTCTGGCCACGACCGCTGGCCTGACCACGGTCGGGCTCGGTGGACTGTTGCTCATGTCGGAGCCTGGCTCCGTCCTGCGCTGGCTGAACTCGGCCGTCGGTGACGTCAGTCAGATGCTCAGCGCACCGGGCCTGATCTCTGCGCGCGAGGCGCGCTCGGTCCTCGAGGGGGTGGCCCGTGTCCTCGACGGCGAGACCCTGGTGATCAATGGCCAGCGCGTGCGACTCGCAGGCATCGAAGTGCCCGAAGACCTGAAGCGCTGCGGCAGCGCCCGCGACGCTGATGTCTGTGTCACGGACGCCATCCGAGCCCTGCGGTCAATGGTGAGCAGCGCGCCCGTCCGCTGCGTCGTCGGTGACGAGGGAGCGACCTGCTACACGGGCACCGTGGACATCAATCGGGAGCTGGTTCGCAGCGGGTATGCCAAGGCTTACCGGGGCTACTCCTCGACCTATGTCGACGAGGAGCTGGCCGCCGAGGCCGCGGGCCGCGGCTTGTGGCGCAGTCGCGGCAGTCAGTGAATCAGCCGGGAGATCGGCAGGCACTGGATCGCGTACGTGGCTGCGCTACGCAGCTCCTCCACCCCATCTTCGTTGGGTTCCTCGCTGACACCATGGAGAAGGATCGACTGGATCTTCCCAACAAGCTCCAGGGTCGCGATGCGCTGGGCTGGCACCAGCAGCCGGGCGCTGTTCACACGCGCGGACTCGAGGAATCGCAGTGCGCGCGCGAAGTCGTTCAGTGAGCAGGCGGCGGCATCGGTCAGCACCTCTGCGGTCGTAGTGGGTATCGCTCCAACGACCCCGGTGAGGCGCGCGAAGGTCAGCGCGTTGTCGGCGAGCTCATTGGCGGTCTGG